>Ga0247734_1000625_pt1 | contig 29615 bp, 27 predicted proteins | sample UWRJL103311B2_FD_180933 | JGI IMG/M metagenome (GOLD analysis project Ga0247734, IMG submission 180933) | Plant litter microbial communities from Arlington Agricultural Research Station in Wisconsin, United States - UWRJ-L103-311B-2 | ecosystem: Environmental > Terrestrial > Plant litter >...
TACCACAAGCTTCCAGATTCCCTACGCGACCGAGGTCTGGTGAGTTTTCGAGGCATAAGAAGATATACACGACCTGCTTTCGCCGTCAGCAGCAGCACACAAGAGCCTATTTTTCCAGTCAAGCACCAAGTCATCCAGACGTCGAAGTATATCGGGAGCAAGAAGAGGCTGAGGAGGTTGAATATGAGCAGCCAAATCGTACCCGAGAAGAGCTGCTAGCTCTAGTAGACCAGTACGATGGAAGCTCCTTCACAGATCATCTTCCACTAGTTGAGCTTCCAAGGCTCTACCAGCCATCAGATGGACCTCATCTCACTGTATCCGACAAAGCTGAGGATGAATGGCCAGCACCTTATCAAGAATGGCCAGCTGACGGTGAAACAAAACACAAGCTAGCGTATCTAGCGGAAGTACTGATGGATCGCACGACGGATTCAGAAATCGTTTATGAGTTATACCAAGATCTACCAAGTCCACGAGCCCCATATCTACCAGCAAAGACACGGCACAAGCTCTTGCGACACCTGGCTCTTGCTGAACGAAAGAATGAGAAGTCTATGTTGAAATATTTCTCTGTTATCAATGATATGAAATCTACTGCCATACCATTGGCCATTTCTGAGTGGAATAGCGCCTTGTCCTTTGCTGGCAGATGGGTCCATGCGACAACAGAGGTCGAGGTTGAAGCTGCAATCAATATATACAGAGAGATGGAACATATAGCTGGCGTGAAGGCGAATGAGGTCACATTCAATATTCTTTTCGATGTTGCTTGTAAGGCTGGAAAATTCACACTAGCCGAAATGTTGTACAAAGAGATGGAGAATCGAGGCTTACCTGAGACGCGATTTCACTATGTCTCGCGTATATGCTTTCATGGACTTAAGGAAGATGGTGATGGAGTGCGTGCAGCGTTTAAAGAGCTTGAGAAAGCTGGCGAGATTATCGATACTATCGTGTTGAACGCATTGATAGTTAGTTTTACACGCTGTAATGAAGCTAGTCAAGCTGAACAGATATACGGTTTCATGGTCGAAAAGTCGAATCCGGAGATACGTCCCAAAACTCACCTGGAAAAAAGAGCCGTGGCGAAAACCTACAAGAAATGGGCACAAGCTGTCAAAAAACAGCCCCACAAGTATACAACGTTTCAAGGACAAGCCTCTATGGGCCCTGATGTACATACTTATCGAATCCTCTTCAACTACTTTGGGGTTACTTTCGGGGATCTCCAAAAGGTTGCTGTTTTCCTCGACGAATTGATAGAGCTGAAGATTCCGCTGCATGGTGGACATTTCCTCGCATTTTTCAAAGGTTTCGCTATGCACGGGGGTATCCGGTATACCAAATGGACGGAGCATCTACTCGAACGAACCTGGAGTATTTTTATGTCGGCTATAGACGAAGGAGCAGAAGACTTGTATATTTCAAAATGGATGGTGTTATGGTCGCTAAGGGCTTTTGCGAAGTGCTCGGGAAAGTCGAGAATGATTGCTGTATGGGAAGAGGTTAGAGTAAAATGGAATCCCAGTGAAGAAGAGATGGATTTCATTTTGCCATATCTGCGACGGATATTGGATGCGAATGATATGGCTTTACAACGTCAAGACTGGATATTAGGATCTGGTCAGCAGACCAACAATAGATAATCATAAGCCTGTGTATAATTTTACATTACTACATTATTATTTCGGGTTCTATTCTGATGTGTTGTGTACACAAGATTATCAGAGAAGTGTAACCATATTAAAAATCGGTTCCGAAACAGTATTTCTCGAGATTCTCGAATTGCAGCCTGTTTGAACCATACAAGTAAGATCAGAATCATTGAATCTCCCTGGTTTAGAGATCACAAAGTTGCAATCGGGGACAATTGGTGAGGAAATATGCATCGTAATGCTCGCGGGGTTGATGTCATGTCTGCGTCCTGTGAATCCTTCCTGCCAACATATGAGTTACTCCAGCCTACAGGCGTAAGACTCAGAGAGATTCAGCAACTTCTATAAGAAGAGAATTATATGCGTGAGTCCCATAGTTGAGTTCCCATGGATACGTAGAATTCCTGAAGCACTGAACTTAGCGAGATATTGATAGCCCTATCTTTGCTAGCGGGAAGCCGAGGATTATTCGAGAAGTATCATCTAAGTTAAAATATAGGTGTATAAAATATGCAATATGCGGAGGATAATACTCCAAACTGTGGTGATCTAGGCGTGAAACTAATATTAGAATAGATATATTTGAAGCATTTTGGGTAATGTATGATGGTAATAAAAGAGCTGGAGAGTCATGGCACGCCTGCAAGAGTTTGACCCAATAAAAATTGGTCACAGCCAGACTTTTGCCCGATTAGTCAACACACGAAAGATTCTAATCTGTACGAACCTACTGTGAAGCAGGGGTCGGCGATTACGCGTAAGACCCCAACATTACGGTAATATCGTAATAAGAGTAATTTTGACCCTTTGAAGCGATATTACAAAACGTAAGGCAAGGTGCGATATTACGATATTTCGTAATTACAAATCCCCGACCCTACTGTGAAGTGGGTTGAAATAACTTTCTTGGCATACGCCTTAACTATGACACATTGTTAGCTGCACATAAAATAGAACTCAGATCCCCTTTCGATTCAGAGTATTTATCTCTGTTCGAAATTCGCCAACAAAGAGAAGAATCGCAATCCAGGAAAATGGCGGCTTTACCAAAGAATGAGAAATATCATTTATATGGAACATATACACGCTAGTATGTACTCTCCGGTTTTTACCATTAGATCACTTCGGAAGAAGATTTAACATAACTCAAATATGTGTCTGGAAAGTGGAAATTCAATTGATTGAGAAGTGCTAACTGGTGAATTAGTTCTAGTCAGTTATTGCCCCATTCAATGTGCCTGTTTCCTTTCTGACCCTTTTAAGGCTGGACAGCACGAGTAGAGACTGTTTTGAAGTATTATGAGATTCCTCATGAAGGCAGGTAAGTGCTCTCACGGCTATAGCAGGTTATCAAGTGAATTAAAACTCTGAATAGGTGAAATACTTCCGAGCTCATACTATATTTCGAACTCTTAACATATGAACACACCAACCACTAACAACGAATCTAGCAACGTTCTGGAAACTAGAAGATGTCAGCCAAAACAATCAATTTGGTGAGAATCCTGCTTACATTAATAGGTGAAATCATTGTCTCCTACAGGCCTGGTTCCTCTACTACAAGCCCCAGCAATGGATCCAAACATCTACATCAGTGACTCGCTCTCGATCTGCGAGTTTCTTGCAGAATCCAATCCGAACATCCCGTTATGGCCAAAAGATCGACAACTCAGAGCTCTGGCTAGAAGTGCAGCTGCTGAAATTCATTCTGGATTCTCGGAACTGAGAACTTACGATACTAATTTTGTAGGCAAATATACTGGAAATGTCCCCATTACAGCGCAAGGATTGAAGGATATAAAGCGTGTTCTTCAACTTTGGGACAATGCGAGAAAAACGACAATTACTAGAATGAAGGAACTAGGAGAAGTGGACGAAGGATTTCTCTTCGGAAACTTTGGCATCGCTGATGCATTCTTCTGGCCGGTACTGTGGGTACGTAGGAACTATTCCCGAAAATAAGTTTGTAAACATCAACTAAACCCAATGGTAGCGCTTCCGAACATACAATCTGCCATATGAAGGTGCGACTCCTGAAGCAATTGATTGGATTCGGAAGATGTGGTCAGATCCTACTTTGAAGAAGATGGTCAGAGACTACTTTCGTCAGTTTGAAAGGCCGGAAACTCGAATCGAGAAATATGACAATAAGTTCAAAGAAAACACACAGATTGTGTTTGGGTCCTTTGATGAGGATTGGGAATTTCCTGCTTCATAGGATTTACAAATCTTTAGTTTATTAGAACGGTATGGGGCCTTTGGATAGACGGATGCCATAAACCCACTTGCAAAGCTACTCATAATTCATATGTCCAAGGTGTTCCAAATCGATTTGAATCCAACTAGTGTCGCAGCAAATTCAAGTCAGTGGATATCAACACTCTTTTATGGTATCTCAGTTCCAACTTGCCTGATCACGAATGCTTAATATATTTGAAACAATGATGTGATAACCAAGCTAGACAAAGACAAGTATGTAGTTCTAAACAGAAGCTCACTTCGCTACATGCTTAAAGGTCGATAAACCCTCTTCACTTGGGAAGAGGGAATACAAGTGAGCTATGGGAAATAGTCTTCAGGAAGGATTTTTTTTTGAACGCCATCGCTGTGATGTTACAAATGTGACCACTTTAATTTATCTATACACTTTTGCTGGGCGGCCATGAAACCTTCTCAAGCCGCTTGATTTCGGCCCTGCACTAGATCTCCGAAATCTCCAAAGGATCTATGAGAATGGTGGTAACCAGAATGGATACCCGCCATTCTTGATCCTAAATACGCTAAGTAGAAAGCTGTACATAAGGAAGATGACACCACTCCAGATGAGAACAGTGACTTGCTGTGCCTTGGGGTCCGAAATTCTTGGTACCTTGATAGCCAAAGATATGGTAGCAAATGCAAGAAGTCCATCTGTGACACTTAATATTAGCATGAGTTGGGCTGCATTCACAAGGAAGCTTACACATAGCTGCCACAATTTGAGTTTCCAAGCCATATTGGTTTGAAAATCCTCCTGCAAAATAGCTTACTCCACCACGACCGTCGCCAGCAACATAGGGAACCTTCCGGATGTGGTTGAACATGTGGCCACTGGTAAATAAGAGAATGGCAATTAAACTGATCGCAGCCCAGAGATTACGGTTCTGCAATACCGGTAATATGTATGGTCCAAAAACTGCCAGGAAGGTCACTCCTCCAAGTAGTGCAGTGATACTAGCGATCCAAAGAGCCCAGTTAATAGGGCGTATTACTGGGGGGTGTGGTCGGCCATCAAGATGACGGGAGATCCAGGAGTGAATCAGCTCGGCAGATGATTGTGGTCTACACTCTTAATTAGAAAGCGAACAAAAGGGACAATTCTAAGTAGGCTTACCCGCCAGTGAAGTCGAATCTCGAAGGTGCAAAATCTGGAACTGCGTGTGGTCCAGAAGTTGGTGGAAAGAATAGAAGGACTGGTGCAGTTTGGAGGCCAAGCTATGAACGGATTAGTCAAAATATTCTGCATATGTGCATTATGTCACTCACAGCGTTGAAAGTACCCTTTCCTTCAGCAAAGTCTAAGGTGCCATAGATCAAGCGCGATTCCCCCTTCTTGTCTCCTTTGGTCCAACTCTTAGCCAACAATTCCCACTCTGGTTGGAAATCCTGGCACAGCTTGCACCCAAATCTGTTCTCCAGAGCTGTCAGAAGCACTACAACGGAGTAGTCTCTTGGAGCAGTCGTTAATTTGCCGTAGGTAGAGTCATCGAGCTTTAATGGAGATGATGAGAGTGCTTTGGCATGAAATTGCTGGAATTTGTCTACGGCAGACTTCTTTGCACCGAGCGCCGCCAAAGGCAGCAAAGAGACAATCAATGCCTTGAAAATATGCATCGTGGCTCGTGAGTTTCCGTAACTCAGAAGATAAAGCTCCGGATGAGTTGAAGATGGTAGTGAAGCTCGAAAGTGTCGTGGCCTTTCCGTTCCTGCCAAGTGTACTAGAAACACCCCAGGTGTGGGTATGGTAGGTCAAGCTGCCTAAGAGGCCTGCCCCGCCCCCTGTATGGAGGAGTTGTTGACTGATTTGTCATCATGTTTACCTCCACCAACAGCACCGTTCGCACCCACCAAAAACGCGGTTGGTTTAATGCACATCAGAATAACGCGCACAATTAATGGTGTATCAATACTAATCGGAGACAATTGCAAAGATGGATTCTTCAATATCATACAACGATGATGAGCATATCGACAGCGTAAGAGTTTTACCCCTCTAATCTAGTAGATTTGCGCTAATAAATAAGTATATTTCCAAATCGCAAGCTCTGGAACTTGCATATCAACAAACATTACGCAACGCCGACCTAATAATAAAAGACGAAGCTGCCCGACGCTTGAGACTACGAATTCTCCTTCTCGATGGTGAGAACGATGATATACAAGAGCAATTAGCTTTGGCAGATGATCGTGTTGATGGGATGGAACAACAGTGTGACGATTTACGAGCACAATTGGATACAGTTCAAGAAGAAGCACGCCGCAACGAGACTGAGTTACGGCTACAAACCCGGGAGCTGAAAAACCTTAAGGTATTCTCACATTTTCCCGAATGATACGATCTGTTCTAATGCTATTCCTAGGCTGAATTAAGTTCAATGAACGGAGTAACCATGGACTCTACCAAGGTTTTAACAGAAAAGTTATCACTCGCCCGGGAGCTCGCCACAATACGCCCAGAGCTAGAGCACCTTCGATCACAAGCTGCGTACCAACAAGCCGTGTTATCCGAAAAGCTGGCTTTGCAGCGTCAGGTCAGTACCTTAGAAGTTGAACTCGAGACGGAGAAGCGTGCGTCAAGACGTGCAATGGAAAAAAGCAGGAATAAAGATAGGGAGTTGGATTTGCAACAGCAGCTGGATGACTTGCAGAAAGAGTTATCTCGAGAGAAGCGGGAACGAGTCAAAGATCGTAAGGAAGCGGAGAATGAAAGTGGTGCAGAGAGACAGACTTTGCAGGAGCAAATCGAGGATCTACAAGAAGAGCTTGGCGAAGAGAAGAAGGAGAGAGAGAAAGTCAAGAAGTTGGCCATCAAGGAATTGGAAGCCGAAAAACGCGCTATCAAACGCACTCTCGAGACGGGAGTCAATGAAGAGCAATTTATGGACTTACAGCAACAATTGGCGGAACTACAAGCAGAGCTTGCGGAAGAGCGACGAGAAGGGGAGAAAGCAAAGAAGGCAGCGGCTAAGGAATGGGAATCTGAGAAGCGAGCTCTTATCCGTGCTGCTGAAAAGGGAAATGCGAGGGATAAGCTACTCGAGCTACAGCAGCTGGTCGAAGACCTAGAAAACGAGCTTACGACTGAAAAACGTGAAGCAGCGGAAGCACGAAAGGCCATGGAGAAAGAGATAGAGGCTGGGAAACGAGCCTTGAAGCGGGTTAGTGAAAAGGGGGACAACCAAAGTCAAATTCTTGAGCTACAGCAACAAATAGAAACTCTTAAGACAGAACTTGCATTCGAAAAGCGTCAAGGAGAGAAAGCCAGAAAATCTGCAGAAAAGGAAATGGAGACTGCAAACCGTGCTTCAAAGAATGTTACCGAGAAGAAGAGTTATAGCGTGGAGCAGTACCAGGAACTTCTACAGCAACTTGACGAGCTTCGAACGAGTGTGTCTCAAGAGAAACGAGAGAAGGATAAGGCTCGTAAGGAGGCAGAGAAGGAGTTAACTGCTTCAGAAACTCGAAAGACAGTCCTTGAAAGCAAGCTAGATCAGATGCGAACTAAGCTGCGGGCTACAAAGGAAGAGCTGAAAGAGGCACAGATCGAGCTTAACCAGGCTCGTATCGCAGCAGTGAAGATGCCCAAATCTATGAAGGGAGAGGCTCCAATAAAAAATCCTCGGAAGAGAAGTGCTGTTGAAATGAGCAACGACCTCACCATCGGAACCCCAGATGGAGTAGCGGATCGGAGGAAGAGAGCCCCCGTAAAGAAAGGCAGAATAGATCAGACCTCAGTAGGAGAAAAGTCTATGTTTTCTATAACACCATTTTTGAACCGCACTGTCAACATGGCTCTAGATAGTCCAATTCAGGAGGAGGACGAGGCGGATGCCGAAGCTCCAATTATTCCTGCGGAGCGAACATTCACCGAAAAGGAAGGTGAACGCATGGTAACTAACGATACTTCACCCACGGCTACTACAAAACCAAAAGCAAAGAAGCTGCCAGCTGAGAAGAAAGTTCTCGGGGAAGTAAAGTCCAGTAATGCTGTTAAAAAACCTGCACCTAAGAAGTGTCAGATCAGCACTTTGGAGCAGGTAACTGAGGAGGATGGGGATGAGAATGAAGACCCCGTCCCTCAGGTGCTTCATACTAAAGCCGAGGAAGCAAAACCCAAAGCCCTCAAGCATTCGAAGGCACAGCTAAAGGTTGTTGAGGAGATAGAGCCAAAGAAGAAGAAGCGCAAGCTGGTCGGTGGGGCAAAGACTTTGTTTGATGAAGATGATGGAGAGGCTACCAAAAGACCAGCCAAGATTACTCTTGGACCTGCCAGATTGCTGGGCAAAGGTGGCCTCGCTGGGCCAAAGGGCGGCTTAAAAGGGGGTCTTGGTAGTGCAAGTGGTTTTGGTGGGTTTTCTCCATTAAAGAAGGATCGTAGAGGAGTTGGGGCGAGCTTCTTAGGATAAGGCATTTATGGTTGTCTTAACATTGGCTGCTGGTGTTTGGTTTTGGGTGTTTGGGAATGGTACTTGTAAAAAGGAGTAAAGTGGTTGGATGGGAGGAGTTAATGTTTGTAACACTCGAATATGTAGTTTCCTCTGGTAGCAAAGAGGACATTTGACATGATTTCTGTAATTTACCCTGTCTTATTGTGTGGTAGTTGAACTCGGTTGGTACTCGCCCGAAGTGAGTGGGACTACAGCACCTTCGTAATTAGACCTGACCTCCAACGCAACGGGTCTAATCTACCTACCACATTTTTGGCCAGCCCTCATATGCTTTCGCAACACGCCGCACAGGCATTCTTCAAGTACTTAAGTGTTACATCTTGCTTGCAGATCACTTGTATTCGTCATGAAGTTATAAACAATACAGCCAAGCTTGGTGTTCCTCGCATTTGCTCGCGCCCATCCTCATCTTCAACACGATGGAAGAGTAGACAAGGCAGAGATTCCTTTGCGCGCGAAGCCAAAGTCCAAGGACTAAAAAGCAGAGCTGCATTCAAGCTATTAGAAGCACGACTCTCACCACATCCTCGCCTTCTCAACTAACGAATTTTTAGATTGATGCCAAATACAAAGTTTTCAGGAAAGGACAGACGATCGTGGACCTCGTGAGCAGCACTAGGTCAACAATTGGATATCAGGGACCAGGCTAATGGTCCTAGGGATATGCGCCAGGCAGCTGGTCACAGGTTGCAGTCGAACGCACCAAACCCAATGGTCGTATCGTAGGCATTGATATTATCCCCGCCCAACCTCCCAAAGGCGTCTCTACCATCCAAGGCAATTTCCTCTCCGCCGAAGTGCAGGCGGAAGTCAAACGCTTCCTGCGCGATGCCAATGTCGGCCGCCCGCGCGGTTCCATACTCTACAATGCGGACGGGGAAGAGGAGATTGCGGATGCGGAAGCGAATGCGGATGAGATTGAGGGGGAGCAGGTGGGCGTGCGAGTGAGGGGGCGGAGTGGAAAGAGAAAGGAACAGCCTGGGAGAGTGGTTGATGTGGTGTTGAGTGACATGTCCGCCCCCTGGGACCAGACTTCTGGATTTTGGAAGAGGAGTCTAAGTGATCCGTATTATAGGATGATGAATACAACCGGCATCAATTTCAAGGACCACGCTGGAAGTATGGTATGTATACCCTTTCTTCAACACTCTTTGGGCTATTGTTTGACTCAGATTAGGATTTATGTACTGCGGCCCTGTTATTCGCATATGATACCTTGAAGGTTGGAGGACATTTCGTATGTAAATTCTATCAGGGAGCAGAGGATAAAGAGTTTGAGAATGAGCTGAGGAAGATCTTCACCGCTGTGCATAGAGAGAAGCCGGAGTCATCTAGGAGTGTAAGTTTTTGTGCTTTATGACTGATTGATTGCTGACTCTTGTAGGAATCTAAGGAAGCATATTTTGTAGCCATGAAGAGGAAGCCTGATGTGATGAAGACAGACTCTAAGGCTCAGTTGGAACAGGCACCTGGGACCCAAGAGGCTCTCGCCGATAGTGAGGAGGAAATAGAAGACTCCAAATAAATGTAGAATTATTTGCCTGAAAATAGCAATGTCAGCCTACCCACTATGTCTGAATCCTTGTTTACTATTACAACATACGTAGGCTTTGAAAGAAGCATTTAACTGAGCAGTTGTTTTCAAGCATTTGCCGTCCTAAGCAAACATACTAACATTTCACGACTGAACGGTCACTCATTCACAGGAACAAAGTAGGATGAAATATCATTGCATTTTGCCCTTTTTCGGTGCTATGAAAAGCTAAAATACGCCCTTCCATGCAATCATAAGAACTCCACCCATATCACACCAACCCCGAGGTATCTTAATTGCCAGGAAAGCCACAGACAAGTAACAGTCATCACCAATGTTACGCATCTAGACCTTGAAACCTCTGGAAGCCCTGCGACCACGAGCCTTCTCAAACTTGCGGCCCTTGGACTCAACCTTAGGTTTCTATTTGCTCCATTAGTAATTGTCCCAGAGTAGTTTGGCGCATCTCCTACCTTGTGCTTGTGTGGTCCGAAACCGAAGTGCTTGACGGCTTCACGGGAGTTCTTGGGGCCTCTGAGGAGCAGGGTGTTGCTTCCAGTTGGCGCTCTGAGAGCCAATTGATCTAAGGTCAAAGCCTCTCCTCCGGCAGCAACAATGCGTGCACGAGCAGTGGCAGTGAAGCGAAGAGCAGCAACGCTGAGCTTTGGGACGGTCAACAATCGGTTGTCATCGGTGATGCTTCCAACAACGACAATAGTCTTGTTGTTCGACTTCTCGGAGGTGTTGGCCACAATTCGGGAAAGGGACACGGGAGGTCGGTTGATGCGGGACATAAAAAGTCTGCGGAGAACAACCTTGTTGAAGGAAGACTCGGTTCGGCCTGTAGAGTGTTAGAATGTCACGAAAACTTTGCCTCAATTGTTCGAAGAGCAACTTACGGGCCAAGAAGCGGTATAGCTTCACGAGCAGCTTGAGGTAGACATTGTCACTCTTTGGCGCCTTGCGGTGAGTGTTCCGGACGTGGTGTGCGTCAAGATCGATACCTATAACATTCCTCCGTCAGCTTTTGATCTGCCATGCTCTTTGCACTTGGTCTTGCGACTCAAACTGCTGCGCAGACAGCCCAGATCTCCACTCAGAAGCTCGAAGTCTATTGACCTCGAGAAGCATTGAAGAGATACTGGACGTCCACTTGCATGCATCTGAATTTGGTCTTGCGACACAAATTGCTTTGCAGACTGTCGAGATCTCGGCCGCAGGACTCTCAGTCTTTCGACATCGAAGACACTGCTGGAGAGATGCAAGACATCCATTTGCACATCGAATCCAGGAAGAACGTACCCATGGTTGCGGTGGTTGTCGATTTGTCGTAAAGTCGTTAGGTTTGTTGAAGTCGCTCTAGAAATTTGCTTTGGCGGGCTGGTGTGTGCCAAGACTCGCTTGATCCTGGTGGAGCGAATTCTTTGTTGTTAAGGCCTAAGGCATAAAACCTTCAGCCTTGCCTTGTACTGTACAATAGGCCCTTCTGTGCTTAGCTTAACAGGCGAGACAGGGTTATATGCAAGTACTTTCGTCCTTTCTTTTCTTCTCTTCCGAACCATCGCCAATTTTCAGCGAGTAGGATGCAAGTTTCGACTGTATAGCTGATGACATTGGATTAATAAATAATCTTCTTCTGATTGATAAAAAAGATACAAGTATTGGTTTCTGCAGCTTGTCTCACGTGACCCATGCAAACCTTGCTCAGCAGCAGATCTAGAGCAGATGTGGTCTTGGGATCTATTGTAATATTGGAAAGCTGAAACAATATATTTCCAAGTCAACTGTTAACTTTATTGGCCAATTCCATCTAGTCGCGCGCCTGTCACATTGCAACATCTTTTACTAAGTACTCTCGTACTTTTTATGTATGGAGTACGTGTTGGTTCATGTGAGCTGTGGCAGATTTCTGCAAGTAGAAACATGTGTTGAGCCGGGACGAAGCTGAACCATCTTTGGATGACGCAACATAATTGGCCCTTCAGTGCGAGTTTGTGTAAGGACAGACACTGCAGTTAAGGACAGTTGGTTGGAGTATGTATGGAACTGTCGGGATGTGTCTGGATGTGTGTAACTTCAGCCTCTTTTAAATCCTGTGAACCCGTGACAGCTAGCTGTGCTCGCTCATTCCTTCTGGTATGTTTTGCGTGACTGGTGTTCATCTCGTTTCGTATCGTTTCGTTTCGTGGCTGGTGGTGGAAGCCCCTGGGTCGAGGGGTTTTCATGGGTTCACAAGACATGCGAATTATTTCTTTCGGCATCCAAGTCTCAAACCGATCATTCAAGCCTCCACCCCCCCCAACCCCCCCTTGACCGCTGCTGCAATATTATCAAAATCTTCACTCTTCCCCGACTGCCTCAAACCGAAAAATCTGGAGACCCCAGATTAAAGCCGCGGGAACTCATCTTCCCCTGCTGACTAACCCCGAGATCTATTCTTTTAACTGGCCAAGCAATCTGTCGCATTTCAATCCCCCAATGTTATGTGCTGCTGCTACATACGCTACGACAAGGAAGCTCTAGATCTTCATAGCCATTTCTCGGCCAGCAACGCCATACACGCCAGGTAGCCTCAGCATTGTTTGATCACAGCTATATTTGATAGGCAATCTGCCCTCGGCTTAACCTTGTCGGCAGTGCATCCACCAATTTTGAATGGTTTAGCCACGGCCTAAAGTACTTGGTGGTTCCCTCGGGTGAAGCTTTCGCGACAACGACAACACCATATCCTGTGCCAGCCTGTAGCCATTGAAGCTGAACGTCAGCAGCTCAGCACAAACACATTGAGAAAGATACGGATGGGACTCGCGGCATCAGAGCACCCTGGTTGCTAGACGGTGCAGCTCTGGTGTGCATTATCGCAGGTGGTGTGTATATTTGGAAACGCTTTTGCATCAATCGCAGGCTTACTCAAAATGGCTGTGAGGACCCTCCCTCACTCATATCAGTAGGCAGCGTTAACATTCCATTAGACCATACCCCCTAGGAAATATGGCCCGAAGGTGGCCCAGATGCGGGAAACAGTACGTTAGAGTGAATGCACCATCCCGAAGACAAAGCTAAAGATATGCAGCTCTCACAGCCAGTTTTTGCAGCATTTTGCGCAGGAGGAGTAGCTGGAGCTGTGTCTAGAACAGTCGTGTCTCCTCTCGAACGTTTAAAAATTCTCTTTCAGATACAAAGCGTTGGTCGCGAAGAATACAAGCTCTCAGTGGGGAAAGGTCTTGCAAAAATGTGGAGAGATGAAGGGTGGAGGGGCTTTATGAGAGGGAACGGTACGAACTGTATACGCATTGTGCCATACTCTGCTGTTCAATTTGGAAGTTACAATATCTACAAAAAGGTGAGCATTGGTGTTGTTCTGTCAAGCTGGAGAAAACCATGATCTGGTTAAATCTGGACTTACGAACACGAGATTATCTTGAACTTCAGTCTCTGACATGGTACTACTAGTTCTTTGAGACTTCACCTGGGACAGACATGGGATCTCTCCGTCGTCTGGTATGTGGTGGGGCTGCTGGAATTACTTCCGTCTTTTTTACTTACCCTCTTGATATTGTACGGACACGCCTTTCTATCCAATCCGCCTCATTCGCTGCCCTTAGTAAGACGCAACAAGCGAACCTTCCAGGCATGTGGAAGACTATGGTCACCATGTACAAGACAGAAGGTGGCATCTTGGCTTTGTATCGAGGTATTATACCCACCGTCGCAGGTGTTGCCCCTTACGTGAGTTATCTTTTCCCTTGGCACTTTCGCGCCGCTAATAAGCTTTCAGGTCGGTCTAAATTTCATGACATATGAACTTGTAAGGCAGTACTTTACCCCTGAGGGAGATAAGAACCCAAGCGCCATACGCAAGCTTGCAGCAGGAGCCATATCAGGTGCTGTAGCTCAAACCTGCACATATCCTTTGTAAGCTGGTTCCACGTATTTGAAATTATGATACACTAACAATGGCTAGTGATGTTCTCCGCCGGCGATTTCAGATCAACACCATGAGTGGCATGGGCTACCAGTACAAAGGCATCTTTGACGCAGTAAAAGTCATAATTGCTCAAGAAGGTGTAAAGGGCATGTACAAAGGGATCGTGCCGAATCTGCTAAAAGTTGCTCCAAGTATGGCTAGCAGTTGGCTCAGTTTTGAAATGACCCGGGATTTCCTTCTCACTTTACGACCTGACGCAGAAGACTTGTAATGAGTCAATTTCAGGCCTTGTTGGCCTGCGATGTATTATACCACATCCTCTTTCTCACGTCATGACCTGAATTGCAATGGTCAATTGAAGTTGGCTATGCAGTCCAGCACGAAGCATTGTATACGATGGAATAGATTAGTCTTGCTGCTTACAATTGGAAGCAGCCACAGCAGAGTTGGGTAGAGCTTCCTTGGCTAGTTCTTCTTTCAAAATGAAAGGAGGATGGATTCTAGAATTGGTATCGAGGCCACAAGTGGTAGATATGGTCTCTGGAAACAAAACTGTACGTATGAATAAGAATATATAAGAGATAAGACCTTTCCAATACCTGTGAAAAGTTTATACCATAAAGTATCAAGAGAATTCCGTTGTTTAATAGTAGGCACTTTACTCTTACCGCACTAGGGCCAACCATTTATTAACTAATTAGCCTTTCTAATGGATGTAAGCTATTGTAGCTTTTATACTATACCTAATAAACCAGCTTTTACTGTGGCATTTGTTGCGAAACAAGTAAACTACACTCAGTTCACGGCATGTTTAGTTCGAGAGTGCAGTTTTTGTCATTGTGTAGGTATGTTGTACAATGAGAGTAGGCTTGCTTCTATAGCTTCTCCACAGATTTCTAGTGCCTTTCCAAGATATTGTGCCTATTATTAGTTTGAGTAATTTTGCCCAAAATGACTATAAGGTTTAATTGCACTGCTCGAATTGGAAGTAGATATAGCTTTTGAGATGAATATCAACATGCGCTAGTATGTTTTAGTGCTTTGTCTTACTTAACAAAGTAATGGCAGGCGGAACCGGACCAGGACCTGAAAGCAGTCTGGCAGAGCCTCATCATTCTCTCCACCTAACGTTACCTCTCTCAGCCCGCTCCAGCTCCAGCTCCACCCATCCACCAAACAATACATCATCCAAGAGTTGAGCAAACAACCTTACTTATTATCTCCTCATAATTAACTGCTCTCTTGAATTAAAAAATGGGTTCTCGCGGAGGAACAACTCTTTACGTAACGGTAACTATTCCCACCTGTTGGAATCTCAGCGCTCCGGACGTTTGTCTGTAACTGAGCGCCAATATACGCTGTACACCTACAGCAGCACAACAATCTTCTTGGAGCTATAGCTAACACAAAGCAGGGCTTTGGTCCCGGTACCCGTGCTCGCGATCTTGCTTACGAATTCGAACGGTATGTCAGCACTTCAGTCCTATAATCAGCTTCGACGCGCCGTCTCCCACACCTATCCTCGTCCATCCTCCTCCTCCTCCTCCCATATCCTCGAGACTTGGTTGTCAACCTCTTTCGTCAGCTGCCCAACTGCCTTCCTCTCTCCTCGTCGGTCGAGCCCTCGCACATCGATACGAACCTTGTCTTCAAACCGTTGGGTTGCGAGTGGATTGTACAATAGGACGATGGAATTGCTATATACTTATCTCCATGACCCCTAACCCTACCTACCTACTCTTCTGGTTTATGGGGCGCTTCTGACAAATTGGTTATAGCTATGGTCGGCTTGTCCGCTGCGATATTCCTGCTCCTCGAACGGCTCAGTCTCGTCTGTGAGTGGCCTTATTTCCTGTTCCCTTCTTAAGTCACCTCTAATATAATTGACACTTGAAGAAGATTTGCTTTTGTCGAGTATGAAAGTCGTCGTGATGCAGATGATGCGTACTATGAGATGCACAACAAGCGTGTCGGTCGGGATGATCTTTTAAAGATTGAGGTATGTTGACCCATCACACTCCTCTCTGATCGATATACTGACTTTACATCAGTGGGCTCGTACTCCTCCTTCTGCTTCTTGGCGCTTCGACTCTGGTCGTGAGCCTGAACGTCGTTCAGACCGTCGTCGCTCCCCACGTCGTGGTGGTCGCTCACCATCTCCTCGACGTGGCCGTGACTCTCCTCGCAAGGACCGTGACCGAGACTATGACCGACGTGGTGGTGACAACCGCTCTCGTAGCCCCGAGGACCGGTAAGTCTTGGTTCCCTTATCCTATGAAGCACCTCCATTGACCTTCATTCTAGCGAACGAGACACCAAGGAAGAAGAGCGCGAAAACGGTACTAATGGCGAGGATAGGAAAGGTGATGAAATTGCCATCCCCATCCGCTGAAGAACCCTTATTGATACCTCATGGTAGTCCCCGAAGACTCTCCTCCACCGGCACATGATGAGCTCGACACGGCGGAGTAGGCTGAGGCAGAAATTTGGGAAGGCGTACACAGGGTGGCCCACAAAAAGTTAATTCTTACATTTGGCTAATATCTCTCTTTTGGGAATTCTCCTGATATCTCCTCTTCTTTCTCTTCTGCCTGATTTACGCATGGTGTTTCTAGATACGATACGAGTCCACCTTTTACGGTCTTCGAATCGATCCGGACGGGACGAACGATTATTCAGTTGAAGCGAAGTCGACAATATTCATCTCGAAACATATTGGGAGGTACTATGGTCAGTAGTTAGCGTAGCAATACTATACACATATGGCAACAAAACGGACTTTTTATCTAATAAGGTGATATGTTTCACCACCGAGACAAACATTTTAATGCTATCCTAAACTACTTCACTGGTCTTCACATATGAAATTGACAGATAATATGGACCATGATTCTATAATGAGTAGTTTCTAATACTGCAATTTAGCACATCAGAGCCAAGGAATGCCACAATCTTCCAACGCCGCCCCGTGCCCCAGAAATCTATTTCTCGTTGCTCTTTATTTCTCATTGTTTTTCTCCAACTTACGATGTCTAGACAACAGCTGTGACATCATGAAATGACTAACATCCTCATCTGCCCAATAGGATAGATGAGATGCAATAGTATTCATGGGATTGAAATCAAGAACGCTCCTAGTATTATTTAGTATCGGTAATCAGCGGATAGAGGAATAAGGGGTTTAGCTTACTCTTGAATACTAAAGTCAACTCGACCGTTCGAGTTCAGAGCTCGAACCTTCATCTCTTCTCTCCTAAGCTTCTTCCCACGCTCTTCTGCTTCGGCCCAATCGTATTCTCCTCCAGCTTCGGTCTGTATCTTCTTCCGGTCTTTCTGGAATCCGGAATACAACGTCTCGATCTCATCGTCTATCAATGTGGGTCTGTTTTCTCCGGCGCCCTCTCTATCAGCAGCTGCTGTATCTTCAGCCAACTGTCTCTGCTTCTCATTCGTATTTTCTCGCTGGAGAGAAGGTGTATCTGGGACAACGCCAGCTGCGATATTAGTGCCGGCACCGGTAGACTGTAAGGTGCTGCGAGCATGGGCTTGAGTAGACGGCGCTGCCATACTGGCAACATCATCATTCGATAGACCAAGACTACGGTTCAGAAGACTGTTTGCTATTCCAGAGCTTAGACTCGACCATAGGCCCCCTACACTCTGACTTATCGTCGCACCGATGCCACTTACACTGGCCGAGATGGACTTCTTCGTGTATGGCAGAAGTTGTGGCTTCAGACCTGACATTGCGGGGGCAATTAGAGGTTCTAAACGGTAGCTTATGGGATCAGTGGGATGGAATATGTTGTAAAGCTCTGCGCATTTTGGGGATGATATGGTCACTGGCAAACCTGTCGTACTCGATATACCGTCCGCAGCTGAGTATCCTGAATGAGAGAAATATGGATCATCATGATCTGGATCCATTGGTGATTCTGTTGGTAAAGCCATAGGCTGGTGTCGTCCAGCAATGGTTCTCCCTTTCAACATCTGAAAGAGACCAATTGGACTCCCAAGGCAATAGAAATCCTCTACTTGGAAATCAAAACTAAAGTCCTTTCCATGTGATTTTGATACAGCTCTTGGTCGGCTTTGGTAGTGTTGACGGTGAGCGTTTGAGCCAAGAATATTAGAATTCTCTTTTTGGCGACAGAGAATATCAAAATAAACCGCGGAGCCTAAAGAGTGGCCGATGAGGCTCACTTTGCCCTTGAAGTATGGGTTACGTTGAAGAAAAAGTTTGTAAATACGATTGGATTCCTCTAGCACAATCGTACTGATATGCTCTCTATAACCACTTTGGTAAAGGAGGATGTCCTATTATCACGTGTTAGGAGAGATCCTTTAATATGTTATCAAGGAATAGTATATAGTATGACTTACCAGTGCCAGATCAGTGATCAATGAGCGAACAAAAGGAACTCCCTCAACAGTGATATCCTCCAGGCTAGGGTATTCTTCCTCGTCACCAAAAGCCTCCCCAAGATCATGCTCCTTTCTGTTCTGTCGAACTCCCTTTTTGGGGAAGTCGAGAAGATGGCGCCAGCAAACAGGAAGGACTTGCACCCTACAGTTTTTCGGTAATTTGTCAATCTCAGAGTTGAGAGCTTGGAGATCGGCAGAATTTGCATAAACGCCTTTGAGCGTTTTGCGGAGTACATTTACATCATGAACAAAGTTCACACTTTCTGTTCTGCATACCAGTATTAGTTACATAGCTCTCTGTACAGCAAGGAAGTAATTGTATACCTCATTCCCAACCGTTGTCCGATACCATGAGTGACCAAGATCAAATGTTCTATCTCACGCCCTTGGTTCTCGCCGTCTGAATCGTTGTAATCATTTTGGATCTCCTTTTCGTCACGTTTTCTGACAGCTTCTGCCTCCATTTCTGGGTCTATCTCGCTGCGTAGTCCTGAGAGCCCGGCTTCCTGTATAGGAGAAGGCTGCTCCAGGTTGCCCGGCTTTTCAAGCTTCTCTGGCTCGGGTTTTTCAGAGCTTCTTGTACTTGGTGGTGCAGATCTTCTTTTCAAAAGCTTCTGCTGTCTTTCATCAAGTTGCAATGTTGAAGGTAAATTATCAGGCCGTGAAGCTGTAGTCTTCGGCGTTGATGGCAACTTATCACCGGCTGTATCTTTACTCTTTCCAGGTTCAGTATACCCACGAACGAGCTTAACACCTCCTAGGTAAGCTCCTCCAGCAAACTTCTGGTATGCAATGCTACTCATTCGTGACATAATACTATCGGCAGTGAGCCACGCTACAGTTGAATCTTGGTAGGTTACGACTTGGTTCATGTACTGACCAAAAAGCCGATGGGTTTGGGGTTGGTGGGGGTTAGGTGGTGGGAGATCTTTGGTACCATCCGCGGCATCATCTAGAGCTTGTTGATTTGCAGATTTAAGATTCTCCACCGATGCTTTTGGGGTTACTTCTGCTGAGCTAGCTCTCTTTCTAGACCCAAATACACCACTCACTGCCAATGATTTTTGATCATTACTTGCCTTCGCTGCGACAGGCTTTTCTGGAGCTTTAGGATATCGAAAAGGCTTGATCTTGAGATATCCTTCTTCTAGCTGGTATGCGAGATTCTCGTCACAGGGTCGTTGGCTTGAGCCTTCTTGATAGAACCAAGAACCTCGTCGAACTTCATATATCGGTCCCAGCCAGTACACAGGAGCCAATTCTCGTCGTTCAACATCACAATCAAACAGGAAATCTTCGTGAACGGGCACTCTAACCTTTCCCCCAGCATGTTCTTCTAGACCAGCCTCATTCTGACTTGTATTTGAATTCTTTCCAATGTGTACAGAATCCCGCTCACCAACATCGTGAGTATTATCCTGACTTGGATCATCGTGCTCATCTGCTAGCTTCTGATATGCGGTTTCTATCTCGTTCGAATCATGTGCTGAGAACGTCACAAACTTCTTGGGTGGTGGTAGAGGCTTTGTTTCTTCATTGTTGCCCTTCAATAGCTTCGGCTTCCGCTTGGGGATCTGAGAAGGTATCAGCTCAGCTCCTATTGACAAATGTGTAGCCGCAGGTTGCATACATCAACAGCATGAAACCACCTTGGAGCTAAAGGTGGACAATCACTGGGATATCTCTTGGAGCTAAACCCATACGAGTAATGAGAGCTCTGCAATCCCCCATGTTGATTCTTCAGACCTGAGGTCTCTCCGGTACGGACCGCAGTTATAGGCTTTGGTGTAGATGATCTTGACCAAGTAATGGAATCCATCGCTCCACTAAGATATGATTTCTCTGGCTGCTTCTCCTGCGGCTTGTCCTCAGTCTACGACGTTGGTAATTAGCCTTACATCAAAACCTCTCCACGATGAGTTTTCGCTGCGAACACTTACAATGTCCATATTCGCGGCTCGGCGGTCGAACCGTCCGGCCTGGACGGTATTCTTTTTGAGCCAGGCTGGAGCAGTCGTCGAGACACTTTCCGGGGCGCTTTTGGGAGAGCTCCTAGCAGCGAGCCGTTTGATGAATTGGACGAATCGCGAGCTGCGGGATGAAATCGTGAGGGAATATAAAGAAAACAGGTCTGATATTATGCTAACTTTAGGTAATGCACGTAAATATTTGGTAGATCTGGCTTTCGTTGGTATTTAAGCTCACCAAATACAATCAGCCAGCTCGTCAAGCTACGTTGTATGGTACCCCCCTCCCCCCCATGCCGATAAGGGGTGAGATTAGAATAGGCGGTGTGTCTATAAAAGCCATATGGCACCGTATGGTGGATATTTGATTATTGCACAGCATATCAATCCCAAAAGTATCAGATGCTGTAATACAACTATAGACTATCATAAAAAGTTTGCTAGGCTTATCATTCAACGTCTAGTACTTTGTTTCAGAACCTTGTCTCACATAGTAGCGGTTTTAGTTATTCATGACAAGAGGTTACCCCCCAAAGAAGGAATAAAAGGTACCTGGCGATATATGCAGCCTAATAGTTGCCATTCACTACTAGAATTTTAACGTAAGGCCACTCTGTTACCTGTCAAATCACTCTCTTTCCCCTCTTCCTAAAAATATCAAATACGTGACGTTGGCATTATGATACCTTCACCATAGAGCGAGGGCTTAGCAATTTGTTAGATACCTCAGACGAGTATGTTCTTAGCGACAAATTTTGATTTACTCGTGCCTGAGTAGCACGAACACCTTTTTTGACGTCACAGCTTGTCTGGGTGAAGACGAAGATTCCTTTCATGCATCATTATTGAGTGATCAATAGGCGGAGGAGGTCAATGCTGTATGAGAAGCTAGTGGTAAACATAAGCCGTCTTAGTAACCACAAACATGAAAGCTCATTCAGAGGAGAGATAATTCATTGCTCAGGCATGTCTAGGTGCCATCGTGGGTATATAACATCTTCTTCCTGGCGCCGCCTCGATTTGTAACCTATATACTGTACAAATCTGTAGACCCAACACTCAAGAGAGCATCGCGAGAGAGGAGAGGAGACTTGATTAAATGATTAAGTAAAGACTACAAAGTAGACTAGGTCCCGTAAAGATCCCTATCCAGAAGATCAGATTTCCTAGTGTAGCTCGACCCTTCAGCCATCTAGTCCGGCTTAGTGATACTAGAGGCAGTTGGAACTAAAGAACAAAAGGATAGCTAGTCAGTTGCTGCCAAATATTTCCTCGTAGGCAATGAGCTTACCATCTGTAGTAGGAGAAGGTATCCTCGAAGTTTCTTGAAAACACACCACATCACTAGCTCGTGTGCGCAGGCACTGAGGAAGAATGTAATAAGAGTCGCGGTGTTCTTATTAACTTTCAATGTTGAGATTGACGAATGGTAAACGTGTCGGAGAAGAAAGTTGTGCACCGGCCGATTCCAGTCCCGTGCAAATTGATCCCACGAGACGCTGTTCCACCAGTCGGCGTAGAAGCCTCGGTCGGCAAAATATGTGAGTTCAGCTAAAAGGTTCAAGATACACTCCCAGATGATATACCATGACCTGGACGTATGTTAGTATTCATTTCAGAACAAGAAGGGGCAATTTTACATCATGTATTCCATCATGAACGGGAACACTAAGTCGCTCAAAACCCATGGAAATTCTTCAAGTCGTTGTTGAATAGTAAAGCCTGCGGTTTTCATTCCGACAGCTCTCACCACAACTGGATAGATATATGATTGCGAAACCATATTCATAATGCCTTGAACAATTCCAGTTAGAATCACTATTCCTGTATATCATAGGAAAATCTAGTCATTAATCACTGAAAACGTAACTTACCTAGAATTCCTACAACAGCAATAGCTTTCTCGGCCACATAATACCAATTAATGCTGGCTGATCTTGGATACTCGAGCTCATATACCAAAGTTGGAAGTACAATCCACTCATAGTGGTTTGCAATCGTCAGACTGAAATAACCATATTAACACCGTAATAAATATACCAAGGTGCAGTGCTATGACTTACTTGGCCGGGTATAAATTGTCCTCTCTCGTAGACTTTCCTTTGAGATCAACAGTTAGAGCATCAATTTCCCATTCAATGATGCGTTCAAACATCTGTATGGTGGCAAGGTCAAGTGGCTGTTTAGAGTCGATTGCAGTGGCTACCTGGTTTATAGTTGATGAAGCCGTACCAAATGAGGCACGTCTCGATTGGCGTCGCTGGTTGATACCCATTGCACTTGGCTCCTGATCCAAATAAGCTGTAGATAGAGGTGCAATGTTTGACGATGTAGCTGTTGCTGAATCGGCTGGATGAATATTCTTCAATTTCCTTAGCTTCACCTTGAGAATTTCTCGCATTTTGAAGTTTTCGGCAAGGTGACCATTGTCTAGGTTAGATTAGAAGTATTCTAGAATATTGGCAATAGTTTGATCCTACAAAATGCGTAACTGTGTTGCTTCATGAGCATGATCAGGCCATGCATGACGAAAAACACCGTATGGGTCCAGGGCCATTCGCGGAAAAGGGTCCACTCAATAACAGCATATATGTAGAACAGCTCCCAAATCTAGTTCTTGTTAGATATGGTTCATATGTCTTAAATCTCCAAAGTCCACTGCAGGCTGTTAAAAATGTGAAAGAGCATGTAACTAAAGCTCGTTGTTGTAGCATGCATGCGATGCATTCGAACTGCTTGAGATCAAATAACAAGACTTATATAAGCAACAGATAGCATTCTTAGATTCTCTGCTGGTTGTAGCACGTTGTATGATACAATTGGAGCTCAGTTTACTCGCAATGGGAGATTAAGTTTGTCGGTCTTCGGGAGAATCATAAAACTTACACTTTGGATTATCCAACCTTGCTTGTTCCAACTGATTACTCCGGAATAGATGAGCTTCTGTAGCAGAAATCCAAAACCGGTTGATACGAATAGGACTCCGTCGGATATAGCAAGTACAACAAGGTCATGGGACATGTACAATCCCATAATCTCGTTTGTACCTAGAATATTTCCGTGCTGGCGCCAGTTTTCGGCTGCATTTTTTAATACGTAGATCGCGGTACCAAGCCTAGTCCCAGGCAGTTCAAAGTCAGTTTGTTTGTTCTAGGTATCCTCAACATCAAAGAGTTAGTGCCAAGGGTGAACGAGGAAGTCTAGACCTCAAATATGGTGTAACATTATTCTCTAGATTTGCTCCGAGAAAAACCAATCCCTCGTTCCCGGTTGAATGGAAAATTTGAATCACATGGAAAATCTCACTTACCAAAACAAGGTAAAGAAGCCATGGAACGGTGAGTCTGCACTCTCAGAATTCTGCCTATCAAATGCGGTGAATTGTCTTGTAAAGACAAGATCTCTGAATTTCTGGCGTGACTTGGCTGAACCAGTATTTTTCTCCCTCTCGAGTCCAGTCTTTAGTATCTCCGTCAAAGCTGCATCATCAGCTGTCAACATGTATCGACCGTCCTCTTCCAACTTATTCAACTTTATTGGGATACTCTTTCGTCGAGTAGGACTGGATGGCGAGCCTGACGAAGTTCTAATTTCCTCATATGATTTTGGTTTGTTTAGTTCATCAACATTCTCATATCCCCCTCCTCTTCCACCGCTTACTACGGTTAAAGGATCGTGCTTGAGAGAGTCGTAGTCCTCTTCGCTCGTGCTTTCGGATCCATTATCTGATCCATTTTGGCTTGAATGTGTGCTTCCTTCCAATACGTCTTTCAAAGACTGGCTATGCCGTGAGGAGTTCCCTTTTGTATATATGGTGTCCTGCTCGAGCTGTGCAGTGCCGTCTTCGCACAATTTTCCTACCAATTGAGGAGCTATATCAATGGATGTTGTATGGGCAGACATTTTAGCGAAATATTGCGACGTAGCACTAAATAGAGCATGCACGTTCCCAGCGCTCTTCAAATGGAAGTTGATCCCTTCGATGCGTTGATCTGGCTATTTGGCAGATACCAAAGTCGTGGAGAGCGTTTTGGAGGATAAAGAGGCTTTTGAAAAGTATTTTCTAAGTTCTTCAGAGCTATCAGCACAATGCACAGGTCCCGTCAGCGACTGTATATATATTTACGTATAACGTGCTGGGCTGTGAAGGGCTTCTTGGTTGTCAACCGCTACCTTTGGTAATATGCAAGAAGATCGGCAGAAAGGCGATTTATGATCAACAACAAGCCTCAAGGCGCAGGAGGTAAATCAGCACAAGGGTAAGGGATCTCTATCGTGGTTCTGAACTGTCCTGGGCTGCCTGCCTGGGTATAATTAGTCGAAGGGTAAGTCGGGTTCTTCGGAGCTCAAGAATAGAAAATGAGGATATCACAAGTTAGGAGCGCAATGGTAATTCCTTGCGCTATTTGTAATAATTTACCTGTAGCCCGGAAGACTTTTGCAGCAACTGGCACACTTTTTACTAGCCTTCAAGTTTTGCAGTAAGTATCAAAAGCTCTGAAATACTATGATTGTTTTGGGCCGGGGGTGACAAGGCTGAGTAGGGCATGGTACCAATGGATCGAAACTCTGGATTAAGTTCGGAACGCTGAACGTTGGAGCTGCAGTGTTTTCCTCAGGGGTCCTCGAGGCGGATCCGAGTCGCAGAAGTGCCGGTGCTACTTACTGGTGAGGGCGCGCTCGTACCAAACCGTATAAAAGTGAATACGATGCTGAGAATAGGAGAATTGAGGAATAGGAGGCCTCGGAGTGGAGAAGGGCGTTATTGGGCATTCGCGGTGGTGTACTTCGTAGGATGGGGAGTCAGTCTGTGATGTCACTGCCAGGCGAAAATCACCAGGCGCGCGTGAGGGCGTGATTGCCCCGCCGCCATCCGACATCCCTTGTTCCCGAGGTTTGCATATAATCTAACCAGTGAGTACTGACAATGTCTGCTCCAAAAACAAACGTTTGCGCGAAACAAATACGACCATGTTTTCGTTTGCGTTTTACTGCCGGCTTCATGTTCGGCAAGATAGATGGCACTTCTAGACTCACAAGCCGAAAGTGCAAGTAAAGCAAGTTCTGTCGACACAGAGAGATACTAAAATGCAGTGCAGCTGGCTAAAGTTATGTTGAAGGCTAGGGTATTCCGGATGTCTCTAAATCCTTACCGCTACCTACAGTTGCAAAAACCCAGCCCCAAGTAATGCAGCCCAAGTTCCTCCCATACCTTCAGCTACATCCGCTACCGACGTTCCGCTGCTAGTCTGGAGGCCTCTGATATCTGGTCCTTGCGTAGTTTGCCTGCCAGAACCCATGACTTGTGCATCTCGAGTGACTTCCTCTGGGAACGCTGATGTTGGGATGCCTGAAGCTAGCCATAAAAGAGCCCATGCAACTTCCTGTTGGGATTTCTCGATAGCCACGTGTAATCCTGTCTTCATGCCATCGAGAGGGTCTTGATATCTTAGGATCTCGGCTGGTGACATGTCACCTTCATCAGAGTCTTCCTCAATCGCTTGTAGAAGCTCAACGATGCCGGCGACATCACCCTCGGCACACACTAAGCAAATAAGATCAATATACATCTTGTGAATTAGGAAAGGGAGCTGAGGCAAAGACTGTGTTACAGCTCCCGAAGTTTCCGAATCAGCAGACTACTTACTGGTGAGGTATGCTCGAGCTGGTCTTGCGGCTGGGTTGGCCTCTAGGTATGCCTCTTCCTGGACCAACGCAGCAATATCAAGATTGTCTTGAATTCCACCTTCGTTGTGATACTTTGTAAATATCTGACCTGACGTGGAGATTGCTTTCCTGCAAGAAGGACAAGCTCCATCTGTCGCAATTTTTGGAGACTCGTCGAGCAGACATTGCCTATGATGATCTTTTAGCGCAGTTCTGATCTGGTGATTACTTGAACGCAATCATCCTTCTTTGATGGATAGAATCTTGAGAAGGTAATGAGTTCCAAAACATCAGGCCAAGCATAACGTAGTAAGTAGTATGGAAGTTGAGAGAGACGGCTATGCCTTTAGGGTGACTTTATGTAGCTCCAACTGAATGGTATTAAACCTCATGTCCACAGAAATGCGTGAGGCTGCTCGGTTGAAACTTTACAAAAAAAACAATCATAATGATGTAAAGACATGGTATTTACCAGTGAAAGTGGCATCCACAAGTTAGGAGCAAATCATCAGGGACGCTGGATGGCGCACCGCCTGCAGCAGATGAGGTCGCTTGGTCAAAACTAGATTGGAAAGTTAGATCCATTAAAATACAATAGAGTCAGTTCATTACTCCTCTGGGTCGAGTTCAATTATGAGCTCTTGTGAGCATATCTTGCAGGTTGCCATTGTTCTGGTTTACTTGGAAAGTTGGAGTGAAGCTGAAAAGTTTGGCGAGTAAATTTTTTTGAGGAGTCTGGAAGCTACAGAAAATATCAAAAAATCACACCCATAAAACTCTAAGTATCCATGCAGCCATGTCACATCACAAAAGATGATTACCTTTTAATTATACCATACAATCAAAGGTTTAATCATCACGTCAAAATACACATGTTCTTTGCCTAGCTTACCGTATACGCTCAGTTCAGGCCAATATGTCAAACAGTTTGAGGCTTGAGCAGGGCATGCACGGGACGCTGTCATTCTTGTCACTTCATATTTACATTTTATAATCATGGAACGGAAGTTGCTTCTTTTATGCCATTTGACGCAATCAGTAGGCTTATCAAAAGTTTGATTCTCACATTAATCACTTGAATTTTTCAGACTTCGGTGTCCCTTGAGCTCTGTATTCGTGATTATGGCTTAATCAATTCTAGTAAATTCAATTCTGCTAATGATACAGATCTTGGTAAACCCAACTATGTCTTAGAATGTAGTCCTTTACAATATACCAGTACCACAACCATATGAGTTGGGTAGATATCTAAACATAAGTAAGAGGACAATCGATATCCGCCATCCGAGTGAGCTCAAGACATTCATAGAGATTGTGAATCATGTCGATCTCAAAGAAGATGGCGGGTTAAAGGGACCATGCAGTCCACCAGATATCTTTCTGTGCCAGACCAGCTTAAGGTTTGACGGCTGTAGCCTGAGAAATGTACTTTGTATGAGACGCCGTTGCCACCATTGGACCTGGCGCTCCATCCACAAGCCTATATATTCTGATTGTCGTAAATGCAACACTTCGACCCACCTTGTTTGCGATTGCTTCTACTTGAATGGTATCGCCAATCTGCGCTCCTCCAATGTATGTAACGTGAATATCGATACTCGCGCCAGTCTTCTCGAGCCCATAGGTAGCGATTGCCAAACCACCACTCCAATCCACAATCGTAGCGCTGACTGCTCCATGTATTGTACCTCTTGAATTGACGTGGTTCTTCTCGAGCAGGAGGTTTGCAACTACCGTACCTTTTGTGGCCGAGATGAGCGTTGCATTAGAGAGCAGGAAATCGTAGATAGGACTGTTCCCCTTCATTCTCTCAGCTACGCCTCGAACATGTTCAAGCTCGGAGGGGGAAGCCATGGCTCGAGTAGGTGTTTGTGTCTGGCTCTAGTGAGCGGCGCAATTGCAACGGATGCACTTGGTGGATCCGACTGAGGATCACTTATTTGGATCTTTAAGTGAAACAACTTAGGACTCTTGTCTATTTGGATTGGTGCCTTGCCTTGAGAGTACGAATGCTTTTAGTGGTGATAAATACAGAATTTGTGCCGCCTGGCGAAATGACGAGGAATGATGTGGCTGAGCTTGATTTGCTTGGCGAGGGGCATCTACAGTACGACAGCCTTGGAACACCACCATGCCACCAAGCGCTTCTCAGATCCCATAATCTATTCCAACCCGCAACTATTCAAGGATTGGGTTCAGCAGCGTGCCTACTGATCCCCCTTTGTCGCCTATATATAGGGACAACATTACTACATAATCTAAAGACACCCACTTTACCAAGCGCACTTCCCAGCGAGCAGAAGAATACCCCTCATCACAGTTCCTTGAAGATCCGTCACTTCATTGTTGACATTATTTGGCTTCTTCTTTGCCCAATTTGGTTCGTATCTCTACAAGATTAACGCTATGAATGTTATCAAGTTGCAGAGGTAAGTTCCAAAAAACAATTGCCAAAAGGCTACGAAGGAGCTGACTGATTGTGCTATAGGAAATATCCTCAATTTCAGCAAGATGAAATCTTCGGCTTACAGGATGCCTTTCGAAAGCTCGATGTTGACGACAAGGGATATATCGAAGAAGCAACCGCTATCAAGGCAACTCAGGCGAGCGAGAGAAAGCCATATGATGTTGTCAGACAGGCATTAAAAGAAGTTGAGCTAGACTCCTCGAGGAGAGTGGAACTGGACGATTACGTCGGAGTGAGTTGGTATAGATTGTTTGCATATGGAAGCTGCTAACTATATACGTTAGCTGATATCGAAACTGCGAGATTCTTCACCTGCCCAGCAACGAGTATCTGCTGGCCCAACCACACCAAGCCGTGGAGGAGTCGTTTCGCAACAAACTGGTGGCGCACATGCCTCAAAGGGCAGCGTGAGTGGTAAAATTCAAGTACAAGGATCCTCGTCCAATGTAACGCATACTATCAATGAAGATGAGCGGACAGAGTTTACTCGTCACATCAATGCAGTTCTGGCGGGAGATCCGGATCTTGGATCCCGCTTGCCATTCGCAATCGACACCTTCGAGATGTTTGACGATTGCAAGGATGGGCTTGTGTTAGCAAAACTCATCAATGACAGTGTTCCAGACACTATCGATGAGCGTGTGCTCAATCGAGTTGGCAAAAAGATCAAGACCCTAAATGCGTTCCATATGACTGAGAACAACAACATTGTCATTGAGTCGGCAAAAGGTATTGGTTGTTCAGTGGTAAACATTGGCAGCGGAGACATCATGGAAGCCCGAGAACATTTAATCTTGGGTCTTATATGGCAGGTTATCCGTCGTGGTCTACTAGGAAAGATTGATATCAAACTTCATCCGGAATTATACAGACTTCTAGAAGATGATGAGACTTTGGAGCAGTTCTTGAGACTACCTCCTGAGCAGATCCTTTTAAGATGGGTCAACTATCACCTGAAAGCAGCCAATTGGCAACGAAGGTAAGCAACACATCTTTTATTGCATGAAACTCGCTAATAAATTCTTAAAGAGTTGCAAACTTCTCCAGCGATGTCAAAGACGGCGAGAACTATGCCGTTCTTCTCGCTCAGATTGCTCCAGAGCATTGTGATCGCGGTCCTTTAAAGACGAGAGACTTGCTGCAGCGAGCAGAGCAAGTGCTGCAGAACGCCGATGCTCTCGGTTGTCGAAAGTTTCTCACTCCAAGCTCCCTTGTTGCTGGTAACCCAAAGTTAAACCTTGCATTTGTTGCAAATCTTTTCA
>Ga0247734_1000626_pt1 | contig 29606 bp, 15 predicted proteins | sample UWRJL103311B2_FD_180933 | JGI IMG/M metagenome (GOLD analysis project Ga0247734, IMG submission 180933) | Plant litter microbial communities from Arlington Agricultural Research Station in Wisconsin, United States - UWRJ-L103-311B-2 | ecosystem: Environmental > Terrestrial > Plant litter >...
AATATAGTAGGAGTTTTCACTGCAAATGCTATAAAAATACCATAAAATAAATATAACTGTGTTGAATAATTAAAATTAGTTTTATATAAAGCATCAAAATCTGTTGTTCCCATTATAGAAGACATAGTTAATATTGATAATAATAAAAACAATGATCCGAATAAAGTGTACAAAAATAAGTAGAAACTTGCTCTTACTTTATTGCTTGATCCAAATAAACCTATTAATATAAACAACGGAGGTAATATGCTTTCAAAGAAAATATAAAATAATAGTATATCTAAAACTAAAAATACTGCTAATAATAATGTTTCCAGTAATAAGATTATTATCACATATGATCTAACATTATCTTGTATAGAATTTCAATTACTTAATAACGCTATAGGTGTTATTATTGTTGTTAACAATACAAAATATATAGATAAACCATCTAAACCTAAGTAAAAATCAAAATTGCTTATCTCATGGTATTCCTGGACAAATTGAAATTGATTACTACTAAAATCAAAGAGTATAAATACTATTAACGAAACCAAAAGGTTAAGAATAGATGTAGCTAATGAAATGGTTTTTATTCGTTTTATTTCTAAGCTAGACAAATCGTAAGTCAAACGAGTGTAAACCATAGACACACCTATGACAGGTATAATTAATAATGTAATAAGTAACATAGACGAAGTCTAAAAAAAAAAACAAATTTCCCTTTAAATCTTGTTAAGATTTATATTAACACCATACATAACTGTATGGGAGCGCACGAATGTAAAAAAATTTTTATTTATTATAAATGGTTATAAAGTAATATAGTACATATTATTGCAATAAGTTATTATATAGATACTTGAATGTGATGCAGAAGCTTTTGTCAATTAAGATTAATTATGTACCTAAGGAAAATATTAGCCGGGAGGGAAAGTTGAATTCCCACTATTAATGCATGAAATTAATGTTCTAACCTATTGAACTATCCTGGCTTTAACTAATTCATATTTATTATTAAACAATTTTGGCAATAATACACTAGGGTGAATACCCTGGTTTGAACAGGGAACTCTCTGTGCCACATACAGATGCTCTACCAATTGAACTATATTCACCATATAAATACCAAATACATTTTATTAATAAACGCGTAATTAGCTATATGTAAAGTACATATGGATTATGTTGGAGTGATTCGAACACCCAATAATAAATACCAAAAATTTATGACTTGCCGATTAGTCAACAACATATACATTATAATTTTAATTATAACAAAGTAAGGTAAATCCGACTTGAACGGATAAAATTAAAAATCAAATAGTCCTAAGCTATTCATGTCTACCAATTCCATCACTACCTTTACTAAATGCTCGAAATAAGATTTGAACTTATAACCTAAACATCTTCAGAGTTTCGCTCTACCAATTGAGCTATCCGAGCTTTCTTTAAACTAAAGAAGGGGCAACATATATAAATAATTATACCTCTATCTTGAGTATACCTTTTTCCATCTTAATTTATTATAAAGGTTGTTATATGTATACATACTTTTTTTCTTTATAGATTAAATATATATGGAGACATCAGGACTCGATCCTGAAATAACGATATGCAAAATCGCAGTTTTACCAATTAAACTATGTCCCCGTGGTAAAAATAAAGACCATTTATGCAAAAAAAATATACATACTTTTATAATTATTAATAAATTAATAAACTTAAGGCAAAAATCTCCTTTACAACTACAATTCATGTTTAACTAAACAATGTAATAAATTATTATCCGAAAGAGGACTTGAACCTCTACGATGTTATATCAACGAAGCTTAAGTTCGTCCTGTCTACCAATTCCAGCACTCGGACATATAGATACATATTTATCTAAATGTGTATATATATAGTATATATTTAAATGGCTAAGGCCAGAGTGATTTGAACACTCATCTCAGCTGTCATGAGCAGCTTGCTTTACCAATTAAGCTATAACCTTTGATTAAATTGATATGCGGACAAAGGATTTGCACCAATATATGCTGGGCATGAGCCAGTTATGTTACTATTACATCAATCCGCGTTTATATTAACTACTTTTTTTTTACATTATAGCCTCAGAGGGGTTCGAACCCTCGAAATAATGATGAAAACATTATGTCTTAACCACTTGACGATAAGGCCTTACTTACAGATATTAAAAAGTATCTGTAATAATTTGATATGAATTAAGTCCAGTGCAAGTATCGCGCTTGCTTCAGCTGGTTACAAAACAGCTACATTACTTTTATGCTAACCAGACACATACAATGTAACTGTTCATATCAAAAGATTTGTAGTCGTTTTGCTTATTCTTTTTTTTTTTAATGCGATATCTTGTATATTTAGTTATATATATAATTAGTACTTTATCCCTAAAAACATTTAAATCCTTCCAGGTAAAGCCTATCAATTATAATTAAAAACAAATATATGAGATTATACTCAAAATTAGCGAATCATATTATATATAGGGAGGTCGGTCAGCCGTAACCTGCGTTTTCTCGTCCCCGCAAAAATAAGATCATTTATAAAATAGTTAAACAATAGCTTAAATTATTTTAAATATAAATTAAAAGCAAACCCATAAAATTTATCTCAACTACAAAAATCGTAGTGTTCTACTACGTATATTTAAGAATATCCTAAAGTAAGTTTCGTGCCTAGATGCATTCAGCGCTTATCTTTAACTAACTTAGCGTTCCTGCCGTGCCTATGCTATAATCTACTTAAATGAAAGTAAAATCTATAAAACCCTTATAAAGTTATATAGTTAAGTTTTAGACTTAATTAATATCATACACATAAACAACAGGTAAACCATAGGTTAATATACCCAGCTCCTTTCGTACGAGGGGGCTATCTTTATTTTATTCTAATTTCCTCTAGAAGATAGAAACCATACTGTCTCACGACGTATTTAACCCAGCTCGTGTAACTTTTTAATCGACGAACAGTCGAACCCTTCATGTCTCTTACATTCATGTGGATAAGTTAAGCCGACATCGAGGTGCCAAACTGCGCACTCAATTTGTACTCTCTGGCGCAATTAGCCTGTTCAATTTGTTTTAAATTTCCTATTTTATCTATTATTAATAAATAAGAAAAACCACTTTTCTCAAAAATGGATCAGACTATGTAATCTTCTTTATGTCTTTATATAATTAGTTTTTAGCGACCCGAGATCTGTGATTAGATTGATAATTTATTACACCCATGTATTTTATGCATACAATTTAAGCAACGCGAAAATATAATTACTTACTACTTACTCAACCTTTAACACCATAAGCTCCATTTCTATTTTTAGAACTAACTAAAGAGTATTGCACATTTGATTTAGCATAACCTCTTAGCATTATAGTAGATATACCTTTAAAAGATGAGTCTACATTTTTTAAACCTCCTTTTCATTTCATTTTGAATACTGATCTAGAGGCAGTAAATCTTCTGGTTATTCTACCTTTAGCTTCTATTCTAACACCTCTCAATTTAAGATGTTTTAAAGAATAAATTATATAACTATGAAAAGCTTCATAGCTATTACGTACCTTAAATGATGATAATTTACTATCATCAGAAAGTTTATTAATTGAATTAAGTACACGCTCAGATTTAGTATTTCCTCATGCGGATGGGAATAAATTAAGTAATAGATTATTTAAAGAATCCTTATTATCATTTATATTGAACATAGAAGTTATACTATCATTCCTTATAATATTAACAAGCAATTCATTTCTGTCAACATTGTAATATCTTTCAGAAATTTTATGTATTTCTGGTAATAAAACCTTACGTAAAGACGCTTTTAAAACTCTATACAATGTATTATCTCTATTTTTTAATTTCAAAGCCACAGCCTGTGTATAAATATCACTATTTGAGTGCATTTTTTTCAAACTAACAATATTAAATTCAACTTTTTTTTGATAAATTTCTTGAACTAAACCTATCAAGCCAGAAATAAATGGTTGGCTAAATTTAATCTTATTAAACCCAAATAAATATCTAAATTTCATTAAATTCTTTTGGTAGTTAAGCTCAGTAATTTTCATGAATGCTTCATAATTAATATGATTGAAAAAAGTAATATTATTATATATGTTCATCATATTTTCATTTTTATCTTTTTCGGTTATTAAATTTAATTTAACCAATTTAATTAAAATATTACGCTGTATTTCTAAGTTACTTAAATATTTATTATTTATATCTATAAAAGGTATAACATAATCTATATAAACTTTATCATGATGTTCAGGCAAAGCTAAATATTCAGATAAAGCTAAAGATCTATTGTAACTTATAATAGTATTATTCTTGCTATCTTTCACAACAGACTTTACCAAACGTTTAAGAGGGTAAAACAAAGCCTTTTTAGTCAAATCCATCGATTTATATAAAGACATTTTTATGGGGTTATATAAATAAACTGTAATAATAGCTTTAGAGCTAGTATGTTTTAAATCACCTCTACCTACAAATATTTTGTTAGTTGTTAACCGTTTATATCTAGTAGCCATACGTTTAGTGTTTAATATATTATGGTTAATTTCCATGTTGAAATAACTTTTTAATAGTCTCATTAAATTTGTATCTGCTACAGGTAATGTTTTATTATAGTTAGAGTTGTAACTATATATACTATTGTATCATTCCTGAGCCGCAGGCGTATAATGTCTGGCTTTTCCAGAATCATTAGTAGCATGTGTTAAATCTTTGATAACGGACTTTTGGATCTTTTTGTCGAAGATATCGGAAATGACTTTTGTATCAATATCCATTTTTTTATATTCTTTTTTCGTCATAAAATAATATTTTACAAATTTATATGGTATTTAATTACCATAAGCTTAGTAATATATAAATAAAAGATATTATATATATTATAAAGACTATTTCATTAATGAATTATCATTAATTATTCTCGAACTAGTATAACTAGTATATTTAAATTATATAAATCCTAATAAAGAAGTTGGGTATCTCATTTAGAGGTAGGATTATTGTCAGCATTACTCACCTACTAGTCGTTGAACGTTTTCACTTACACATATATAAATATACGTTTGCTAAAGTAAACTCCGCTTCAAATTAACTATATTAAAATAGTCGTCTTTGAAATTTACCCAATTTTAATCTTTTGTTTTGCAATTAAGTCAAACAAAGAGGGACAAACATCCCTAGCGTAGCTTTTTCAAAAACCCAAGACCTTTCCTTTCTGCATCTTGTGATCATATGCCCCGCTTACGCGACTGATAGACGTGTAAGTCAAACAGTAAAGCAAGATTAAGCCATTAAACTTGACAAGTAATAAACATAATTATACTATTAGTGATTTTACACATGTAAAAAAAAAATTTTTTTTTACATTCTAATAATATAAGTAAAAACATTAGGGTACTGAAATGCAATAACCTACTTAATGTTTTAATTACGACTATTTTCCATATAGTTAAAATCTTACTTGTTTAAAAAATTTAGTTCTAACTCAATAGATATATAGCTGGATTAGTTATAGCTTATTGTGCTATACCAAATAACAAACTAAAAATAATAAACACAAACAAATCTGTGTTTACTTGCCATAACATAGTTTAGCAATTTTACAAAATTAACTTTGGATACACCCAGGTACTTTTTATGGGATCTGTGCCCCGCATAAACTGCCTCCTAGCAATTGTCCCCTCTAAATATTAGAGGGTTAATCATGAAATCAAAAAAAAAGTTATTTTTAATGAAACATTTATGTAGCATTATGCTACCAATATAATATACTTAACAAAGGTGTTTCAATGTTGTCAATACTACCTTTCGGAGACTACCTTATACACTAAAATTCGCAATATTATATCCAATAACTAGCAACAGTAAAGCTGCATAGGGTCTTCTCGTCTAACTAGAGGTAAACTGTATCTGCACAGTTATTCCAATTTCACTGAGCCAATCATTGAGACAGCTGTTGTATCGTTGAATCATTCATGCAAAGACCGCATTTAACGGCCAAGGTATTCCGCTACCTTAGGACCCTCAGAAATAAGGCCGCCATTGATCGGGGTTTCCTTCAAAGCCAAGCATATATTAGTCTACTTAGCAAATCCGTTAACCAGCCGACATCGGGCAGACATCACACTCAATACTTTGATTTATTATCTTACTGCAGAGTGCTTTGTTTTAATTAAACAGTCGTACAACACTATTCCATGCTTCCTATTCTTTACCTGATATTACTCAAGAGGAATGGCTCTCCTTATCCCGAAGTTACGGTAGTTAGTTTGCCGAGTTCCTTAATGATTGTTCACTCAAACGCCTTCGTATTCTCTACTAGCTTACTTGTGGTAGTATTTAGGTACGGTTATTATAATATTTTATCTACTATCTATCTCCTATGCTTTTAATAGGGGATATTAAATAGGTCTAATAATATGTCATTGTTTTTCCAGAACCTTATTCATTTAATAAGGTTGTTACTGTATAACTAAGATTTTCTCATCGTTTAATCCTTTAGGTTGGTAAACTTAGAGGCCGTTACTTTAAAAAATCCATAAGCTTTAGGCGAGGATTTCTCCTTTTTCGTTACTCATGTCAGCATTTTCACTTGGGTTATCTAATATTCATTCTTGAAAAGAATAAGTCTAAGATTTACCCAACGTTCTGCTACCCCATTAAATATAATAAATATTAATTTATTGATATCTATGGACAAGGTGTCGGTATATTGTTTAGATCCGTTAAATTTTCGGTGCAACTATCAATATAAATGTTAATTTATTAAACCAGTGCTCTGTTACGAGATCTTCAAAAAATGGACCGCTTCTAAGCCTATTTCCTAGTCGTATTAGATAGAAACCTCCTTAATTTCACTTAACAATAATTTTGGAACCTTAACACTTGTTCTGGGCTGTTTCCCTTTAGACATACAACCTTATCGTACTATGTCCGATTATTCAATATTAATCATTGCCCTTCCGAGTGCGAATACTCACCGATAAAATCTTCACGATTGCCCGATATATGCAAAATTATTACTTATATTGCTTTTACACTTTATAATATAATTAAGTTGCCTGAGATCACAGTTCTGTACCTGCTATGATGTATGTTGAATTACCTACTTATATAGGTTTCGCAGAAAACCAGCTATCCTAGTCAGTTTTGTCTTTCACTTACTTACCACAGTTCTTCGGATATCTTTACAACGATAACCCGTTCGGGCTTTTATAACCCTGACTGTAGTAAGATCACTAGGCTTCGGGTCTAATTTTAGATACTATTTCATTTTTTCATAATTGGTTTATCTTAGCACTTATGCTCGCATCTAATATTAACTCGCTGACCCATTATGCAAAAGGTACGCTCTTATTTATTTTTAATTTTACTTGAGCTGCTTATAAAACTACTATTTCAAACCTTTCCTTCACAGTACTATACGCTGTCGCTTATATATTATATTTAGCCTTAGAGGAAGGTTCCCCTTTATGTTCAAACAGGTTATCCCGTTATACTTACTTTTTTTCATATACCATTTATTATATCTTACAATATTTTTATGTGTATATTAATATAGGCTTCTCTACTTTCATTCACATTAATCATAGAATCTCGTTTGATTTATTTTCCTGAAGTTACTAAGATATTTCAATTCACTTCGTTTATTACTGAATTTCTCTAAGAGTACATGTGTTAACTTTCTATCTTAAAACACAAATTAAATTTATACTCTCTTTAATATATAGCAAGGTATCCCTAATAGTTTCTTTATATACTTTTTTATATTACTTTTTAAGGCAATATATAAATATACTATTGATATCTATCGCATTACTAATAAACTGCTAAATATATGATTATTTAGCAATTTATCATATTTTTCGGATTATTATGATTCGAACATAACATATCCTCAACCCAAATGAGGCGCCTAACCAACCTGGCTCTAATCCGTATATAGTATACTACAGTGCAGAGAATATGGGATTCGAACCCATGAAAATTGTTCATTTTAACTAGTTTCAAGCTAGTCGCCTTAATCCTCTCAGCCAATTCTCTTTATCCTACTATATATGTAACATGTTACTTTATAAAAAAAGTTATAATAACTAAAATGACCAGCTGAGTTTTATTAAGTAATAAATCATAAAACATTATAGCTAAAATAACATAAAAAAAAGAGCCAATCTTTTACTAAACATATCCATTAAGTAAGTACAAATCATAATTTTGTAACTATACACTATTGTTTTAACTGAACAATATGTATATAAACATGAGCTATTATAAGTATCTATGTCTAAATGATTCCTCAGAGAATCGAACTCCGAACATATCCTTATCAAAAATACGCTTTACCTATTAAGCTAAGGAACCATATACGGTTTATAGAACTATAAGTACCGTGTATAAACTATAGGTTACCCTGTTATATATATATATTGTAATCTTATATGTATAATATTTGTACTAAAATAGAGTTATTGTAATATAACTATATATACTCATCAAGAACACTCAGACTTGAACCGAGAAAATAAAGTTTGAAGCTTCATATTTTACCATTAAACTATGTTCTTTATGATTATCGGAAAAGAGATGATTCGAACATCCAGGTGCATAGCACAATATTTAGCAAATATCTCGCTTTACCAATAGCAACTTTTCCTTTATACATTATAATGTACAATTACTCATATTTTTAATATTATATAAAAATTATTATACTAGTATTTATATTACGGCCAGCCGAATTCGAATCGACACAAATCGTTTGGAAGACGAAAGGTCTACCATTAACCTATGGCCGTTAATAATACAAACATATGTTTAGTTTTGTTAAATTAAAAATTTTAATATAGTCTTATAAAGACTGTATTATAGCTTGTATGTTAACAAAATTATAACAAATACATAACCTATTTAAGACCTGTGGGATTCGAACCCACATGACGAAGATTAAAAGTCTTGTATTTTACCATTAAACTAAGATCTCCAGATAAATTTTACTATAAGGTTTTATTTTACCTTTATCACAATAAAGCGCAGTAAACATATAAATAGCATAGATATACCTGTGGAATAAGGTAATAATATTTAACGTTAATATATTATATATTACCTCACTAAGAGATAAGTGATTCGAACACTTAACCAACCGTGTGTAAAACGGTTGCTCTACCGTTGAGCTAATCCCTTTTTAGAGATAAACAATCTCAAACCCTTAATATAAAGAATTAAAACACTTGACCCGTGCAAAACAGTTGCTTAATCCTTAATAAAATATATTATGAACCTCAGTAATATATAGAAATGAAAAGGAATAATCAAACCACATCTACAAAGTGTCAGTAAAGTATACTTGATTCCAAACCAAGATGATGATTCTCAGTAGAATGGTATCCTAGAACACGTCAGAAACCTACAGCAATAAATGCTGTACCTATCATAACGTGAATACCATGGAAACCAGTACCGAAATAAAAACATGATCCAAATGCACCGTCACTTATAGTGAAAGAAGAAACGCTATATTCTACACCTTGGAAAGCTGTAAAAACTATAGCTAATAATAACGTAGCAACTAATCCATATAATGTTCCTTTTCTATTTCCTTGTATTAATGAATGGTGAGCATATGTAACTGTAACACCAGATGATAATAAAATAACTGTGTTAAGTAAAGGTAATTCGAAAGGATTAATAGCTTCTATACCCATAGGTGGTCATTGAGCTCCTAATTCTACAGTAGGTGATAGAGCACTATGGAAAAAGGCTCAGAATATAGCTAAAAAGAATAGCGCTTCTGACACTATAAATAAGGCTACTCCCATGTTTAAACCTCTTTGTACGGCTAAAGTATGGTTACCTAAATATGTTCCTTCACTTATAACATCACGTCATCAAAATGACATTGATAATATAACAGATAATAACGCTAATACTAATATAGTACCTGCACTAGTAAAACCATGAAAAGTTGATACTGCGCTAGTTGTTAATGTTAGCAAGGCAAGAGAAGTTAGCAATGGTCAAGGCGAGGGCGATACCAAATGGAACGGATGAGCTTGAAAAAGACTTCTATTTTTTAATGTCATATATTTTAGTATGTTAAAAGAAAAAAGATGGTAAGATATAAAACCTAATACATAGGAAATTTTTATTAATTCGGGTCAGGCCGGCATCGAACCGACATATTCTTCCATGACAAGAAAGCCCTTTACCAATTAAGGTACTAACCCTAATCGATATATAGCTTTACAGCTATATATCGATATACTTATAGTAGGTATGGCGTTTAACCGTAAGTTTAACATAAAAAGCATAAGTCATTCTTTTTAACTATTCTGCTTAATCTTTTTGTTTTATAGTTATGGCAATAGCTCCTACCATAGCTAATAGTAAAATAATAGAAGTTAAAATTAATCATATACTGTTACTACTATACATTATATTACCTATAGTTGTAATGTGACTAGATTCTGATAAATTATTATCCCATATCATACCTGTAGTGTAGCATACATCCTCTTTATTCCTGAATAATACATTTGATATTTCTTGCATGTTAAAGCCATTATTACTTGTAGCAATATTTTCAGGTAATACTTGAGGTATTAAATAATTAAATAATATAGATACAAGTATAGCTAAAGGTATGCTGTTATTAGTATTACTAGATAGCTCACTAATTTTTACATTTATTAACATTAATATAAATAAAAAAAGTATAGAAACAGCCCCTACGTATACAAGTAAGTAAGAAAGACCTATAAAATTTAAACCTAGTAGTATTAAATAAGTGGCTATGCTAAAAAACAAAGCTATCAGTGATAGAACCGAAACGATGGGATTTTTAAGAATTATAACAAATATTGCACACAAAACGGAAATAAAAGAGATAATATCTAATATTTCTATACTAAAACCGTTAGTGTAAGTTTCATTATATAAAAAAAAGCTATTCATTAATATATTTTTTTTTCTTTCATATGCCTCTTTATTTTCATAAAATACTGAAGATTAATTTGAGGATTATTAGCTATAATTTAAATATATTTACTGGGCTCTTTACCCAAAAAATAAATATTAGTTTAATCATATAATATAGGCTCATTATTTATATAACAAGCCCATGAGATGAATCGAACATCTATCAAAATATTAACAGTATTTCGCTCTACCATTGAGCTACAAAGGCTTTGTAAGAATATTATAATATAAGTTCTAGGAAGAAAAGGAATTGAACCTTCGACAGCAACATACTATTGAGTTTACAGCTCAACCCGTCATACCAACAAACGGAACCTTCCTTTATATATATATAGTTTCCAGATAAACTGGTAACATATATATATATATTATTATATTGTTAATATTAATCAACCCCGTGCAACTTCCGCTACACGAACCGTATTTCGACTTAACACTAATCAAAGTCACGCATACGAAGATCCTCTGCAATTGAAACTAGAAATAATTAACTAGAGTAATTAACTACAGAAACCAAACTTATTGCACACACTTCTTTCAGCGTCTGACGAGTAGTTAGTACCTATCTGAGATTAAATCCACCGTGACGTGGTGATTCACGATTACTAGTAATTCCTTATTCATGTAGTCGAATTTCAGACTACAATCCTTGTTTTATCCTATTTTATTAGATTAGCTAAAACTTACGTTTTCGCATCATTTTGTATAGGAATATGTGGCACGTCTATCGCCCACAACATTTAGGCCATGATGACTTGTCTTGATCCCTGTTATCATATCCAATATAAAAGTGAACTGCTTTATTTTTTTTTATAGTAAATAAAGCAAGGGTTTCCGTTAATTTAATGGAATTAACCAATATCTCACGACATTAACTGAAGACAGCCGTGCAACGCTTGTAATACTTTATAACAAAACATAATTGAATCATATTTTGTTAGTAAAATAATATTCAAGTTGTGGTAAGGTTTTTCGCGTACTGACGAATTAAATAACATACTTCACTACTGGTTTCAGAAACGGTCTAATGATTTCAGTTCCTGCGTTGCCACATTACTCTTGAGGTGAAATGCTTACACTTTCATTTATAGACTAAAAATATCTAACCTATGGCATTCATCATTCTCTGCATTGGACTACTAGGGTATCTAATCCTGTTCGTGACCCGAGCCTTCGTCCCTCAACGTCAGTTATTAGATAAGAGGTTGCTTTCGCCTTTATCAGTCGTTATGATATCAAAGAATATCAACTCTACTTCATAAATACTCGCCTCCTTATATATAACTCTAGTATAACCGTATCCTATTTAAGACTAATTATACCGTCTAGGTACCCTTTAAACCTATTAAAGATGAATAACACTAGTCTTCTACGTATTACCGCGACTGCTGGCACGTAATTTGGTCAAGACATATAGATGGAAAATTGTCATTATCAGTTTTCCACCTAGAACTTTATTCAGTAAAACTGATCTTACACTTGTCGGGGATAATAAATTATCCTAAATAAAAGACGTGTCTTTTATTAATCTCGTAAATTATTAGACAATTTGCCTAACCTTAATAAAGCTACTAAAGGAACTAAATTTTATTTATATTTAGTAGGTAATCCATATTAAGAATAATTTATTAGGCTAAAATTAGCCTAAATCTAGTTTTTTTAAAAAATTACTTTTAAAACTAAAAATTATTATAAAATAATAATTAAATAACAAACCAAGCGTAAGTAGCTCAGGTAAAGAGCTATTCATTCCCCCAAGTTGCTGGTTCAGCCGTTAGGCTATTGACCAATATTCCCCACTGCTGTACTATACGTATTGGGGTTTTTTCAGACCCAATGTGATCGATCGACCTCTCAGCCACGACTACGGAATATAAGGCTGGTTAAGCCATTACCTTAACTACTACCTATCCGAAATATTTATTGTCCTCTTAAAGCGGAATTTTATTTCCTTTATATATAGGGCATTTATTAACCCTACTCTAAGGCAGCCAAAATACTATATACTCACCTGTACACCACTTCTAATGAAATTAATGGTTACCGTTACCATATTAAATTAGACGTTCGATTAGCATGTGTCAAGCACTTGGACAGCGTTCATTCAGAGCCATCATCAAACTCAATTTATTATATCTGGGGCCGAGTTAATTAAGTAAATTTTCTCGATTCAATTTTAGTTATCTATCCCATTACTAATAAGTTGTAAATATAGTTTATCTACTATCTTATTAATATTCTTATTATTATTTATTGGATACATATAAGCCGGGTTCTGTTATATATATTAAACTTTAGTAAGGCTTGACACATGGCTTATGTTTTCATTTATTGTGCTTTACTATATAGAGTCTATCATACCTATATATTTAATTATTGTTTTAATACAATATAACACTATAATATTTTCTGTACAATACCCTAATTTTTATTAAACAATCATCGTTAAGTGTTTATGCTTTATAAGCTCCGGACTTTCCTGTACTAAATAAAATTTAGTACTTTACTTGTATCACAAAAAATATATATTATATATAAACATATTGTGTGTAAACTATATATAAATATAAACAGAGCAAGATAGTATTATTAAACAAAAGAGTGGTGTTATAATTCATGATCTCTAAGTCGACGTCTTATAGTTCATGTAATTCAGGCCGACGCGATATAGTCCATGTAATCCAGGCCGACGAGGTATAGTCCATGTAATTCAGACCGACGCGGTATAATTCATGTACTTTTGGCTGACACAATCCTCAAGGGCTCGCTCCTGGTCATGGCCCTTATTATAGGGCTAAGTTTAACATAATTATTTTAAGATACGATTGATGATTTTATCTGCTTATATATACATAGCTTATAATACTTGTAATATAATAACACATATACATAATACTTTTTATATATTAGTGTAAATCTAAAGCATCTTTAATATAACTACTAGTTAAAACTACGAATACTTGGGCTTGTATAAAAGCAATACCTAATTCTAAACCGGAGAATGCTATAATAAATGCTAAAGGTATTAATCCTAAAAAGAAAAATATAAATCCAGAAGTCATAATATTATAAGTGAAACCAGCTAAAATATTTAATAACATATGACCACTTAATATATTAGCACCTAATCTAAGTCCTAATGAAACATTTCTAGATAAATGTGAAATGAATTCAATTAATACTAATAAAGGTAATAAAGCCAATGGACAACCAGCTGGAACTAAAATTGAAAAGAATTCTAAACCATGTTTCTGGAAACCCAAAATAGTAGCACCTATAACTACAGTAAAACTAAGAGAAAATGTGAAAATGAAATGACTTGTTGAGGCAAAACTATATGGTACCATACCTATTAAATTGTTTATTAAAATAAATATAAATAAAGTATAAATAAAAGGGAAGTATATTTGTCCTTTTGTCGCATTTATTTGGTTTGTTACTATGCTGTGTATAGTAGCATATATAGATTCTTGACTTATAGATCAACTGTTACTTACAATTTTGTTATAATTAGTTGCTAAAACGTTTAATGTTAGAGCAAGGAAAGCACCTATTGTTAAGTATAGTCCGATATTAGTTATAGATAAATGTAAATTACCTAAGATAGGAGCATCTAGGCTTATAAGATTTCTGATCTCGAATTGATCTAGAGGACTTGTATTATTTGTGTATAAAAAGATTGACATTTATATACTTTAATGTTATGTTTATTATAATTGAAATATGAAAAATAAAATAAGTAAATGTAAAACAAGTAAGGATAGGGATATATGGTGTTTTATAAATATAATAGAAATAAGTTTATAAAAAAAGTATTCATTATAATTTTACAATAAATATACGAGATGTAAATAAACGAACAAATCTAGGTAATATATATTTTGAAAACACATAAATCATTATGATTAATAATATAAAAGCAAAAGTTACTTGATTCATAAAATAAAAAGGTACTAATTGTGGCATTTTTTTTTTCTTAAACTAAGCATTAATGTTATAATACAAAATAATATACTATTACCCTTACATTTTTATTTACTAAAAAAAAAAGCTAAAGGTTATTTTGTTTTATTTAAACATTTTAAAGTTCTAAATATGTAATTAATTTTTGTTAATTTTACCTTCTATAAATTCTATCCTAGAAGTAATAAGAGCTGTTCTAGCCTCAGCTTTTATTTTTACCCTATTTAAGCTTTCTAAATCACTTAATATCTGATTTTTCAATCTAAATTCATATTCAGTTGTAGGTATTGGAGGTATTTTAGACAAAGTATTTTTAGCATAATCCAACTTACCTTCCGTTATTTTAATCAAAAGTAAGTTGTTATTTCTTTGTTGAATAGCAATTTCTAGATCCATTGTTTTATAATGTTTTAAAAAATGTATATTGTAATCAAGATGATGAACTATTGGGTCGTTATATGGCACTTCACCACCCGGTACATTAAAACCTGGACCAGGATTAGTCCTTTTAGGTATAATAGAATCCATAAAGGGGTCGCTTGGTTCCGTAACTTTAGCTGTATCTTTGCTTTGATATAACGGCTTGTTTTCACTTGTTAGTTGTCCACCTATAAATTCTGGGTTTTTATCATAATTCGGGTGCAGTCCCCTATCTACAGCTTTGCCTTTATCTAATCCTTCACTTGCATTAGATTGATCAGCCGAGTCTATATCCATAGGGTTATATAATTTGGGTTTAAATTCATCCACTTGATATCCATCACCTCCCATTTTCATAGGATCATATCCGTGAAAATTATCCTGTTTATTTATGTTGAAGTTTTTTATACCCAAATATTCGGTTAACCAACCTGTGATACCGGTATGAATAGCCCAACCAGATAGACCTGCACCTGTGTTACCTCAGAAATTATGGTAATCTATATGGAAATCGCCTGAAATATAAAATTTAAGTGATGCCATTAAAATAGCCGTCAACAAGGCTCCTAATAATTTAGCTATTGTGAAATTGTTTAATATAAATTTTATTATTTTATTGTAAATTTTTAACATTTTTTTTGTTATTGATATGTGTTTTTTTTACGTAAAATTAAACGGCACGTTTGTAGTAATGAACAAGAAGAGTAGTGCGTCTTCAGGTCACCAGTTAGCACTTAGCTGGATAAGACTAACCCTTTAGTAAACACTAATTTTACTAAAAGTATTTATTCCTGTCTATAAACCTAAAAAGTTTTATATAAACAGAGATTCTCTAGTGTATATTATCTCTTATGTCTGTACAAGAGCCTCCACTTATTGTATGACAGGGATCGGTGAGCCGTTACCCCCGTTTTCTCATCCCGCCAACATAAAATGAAGTCTTTGCCTTGAACGTCAGATATCTTCAACCAGCAAATCTATGTATCAATAGCTAAGGTAGCAGACATAAAAGTTACCTTCACTATTTATTTTTATTACAACATTGTAATACTTATGCTTAACTATATAAACATTTCGCATACAATTTACCTCTTTTATTCAAACTATTCCCCCCCCAACCTAAAAAACTTTTTTTATATGATTATACTTATATAGATCATAAACGAAAAAGCTTAAAAAAAAAACGAACTCTTATCTAAGATTCGAACTTAGATCTAGATATTAGAAGTATCCTGCTCTACCATTGAGCTAATAAGAATATTATGTATTACTTAAAAATAATTGTATAAACAATCCACAAACAAGCTTATGTTTTTTATTTAAACATTCTTTAACGTTATATATAATATGTGAGATGTATCCAATTACAATACTTAAATAAAAAAAAGCGCGTACAAGAGTTGAACATGTATCCATGTGGCCGAAACACATCGCTTTACCTTTAAGCTAACACGCCGTAAATGGGATAAGGTGCTTTTATAAGGACAAAAAAAAGGGTTCAATTTATCTATAGCTTAGTTAATTTTTCCATATTACATTTTAGCTATTTATCCCATTACTAAATAATATGTCTCTAAATATACTCTAAACATATATTTTTAACCATTAAATACTTGACTGCATATACCATACTCATATCTCATAGAAGTTTAGAGTATATTTCATCTAAATTTAAATGTATGAAAACACATCGTAAATACTTTTAATTTTTATACTTGTGTGAAAACACAATAAATATAATACGTACTATCAGAATTATATAACCTTAAAAGGATTGCATTGCCATTTTAACACTTGCTACCAGTACTTAACTTTATAATGAAGTCAGGGTCAGGAGCGAGCCCCTGAGGATTGTGTCAGCCAAAAGTACATGAATTATACCGCGTCGATCTGAATTACATGAACTATACCGCGTCGGTCTGAATTACATGAACTATATCGCATTGGTCTGAATTACATGAACTATAAGACGTCGACTTAGAGATCATGAATTATAACACCACTCTTTTGTTTAATAATACTATCTTGCTCTGTTTATGCGTATGGTTTACACGCCCAGCTTTATTAAAGCTGGGTAAGGGACATGGAGGAGTCGAACCCCTTATTTAAGATCTGCAATCAAAATGTAGAACCATCTACTGCATATCCCTGGTACCGCAAATATAACCCCCCCCCCCATCAATATGGCTTAGTACTAATACGATTAATAAAAATTAGGACAGCATATCTATTACCACAGGTGTGTGTGTGAAATCTATACCGTCGCACTTTACTTTTTAAATTTGTTTATTAGCAACATTTACTTTGTAAAGGTAAACTCACAAATGCATGTGGTTTAGGTGGACTACTTAATGCTCACTCTAAACTGTTATAGCTTCTATTTAATAATGTTTGTAGACTGTCACTGTAGAATTGTGGTGTTAATCATGGGTATCTACTTGTAGCTTTACCCTCAACTAACTGAACATAAACTATATATAAAAATAGTCATGTGGCAACAACGCTTATGATACTACCAAAACTACTAATTAAGTTTCAACCAGCAAAAGCGTCAGGGTAATCACTAATTCTTCTTGGCATTCCTTGTAGTCCTAAGAAATGTTGTGGGAAGAATGTTACGTTAACACCTATGAAGAGTAATCAGAAATGTACTTTACCTAACATTCTGTTATATTCTAAACCTAATATTTTAGGTATTCAGAAATATCATGCACTAAATAAAGCAAATACTGCTCCCATACTTAATACGTAATGGAAATGAGCTACAACGTAGTATGTATCATGGAATGCAATGTCAAGTGATGCGTTAGCTAAAACCACACCTGATAATCCTCCGATTGTAAACATGAATACGAAACCTAAAGCAAATAACATTGAAGGTGTTAGATGTAAAGATCCACCGTAACATGTAGCTAATCAACTGAATATTTTAATACCTGTAGGTACGGCAATAATCAATGTAGCGGCTGTGAAATAAGCTCTTGTATCCACATCTAAACCAACTGTATACATGTGATGACTTCAAACCACAAATCCTAATACACCTATAGACATCATAGCATAAACCATACCTAAGTATCCGAAAACACTTTTGTTAGAGCTAGCTGATATAACTGTACTTATTATACCAAAACCTGGAATAATAAGTATGTAAACCTCTGGATGTCCGAAGAATCAGAAAAGATGTTGGTATAATATAGGGTCACCTCCCCCTGCGGCTTCAAAGAATGATGTATTAAAATTTCTATCTGTTAATACCATTGTGATTGCACCGGCTAGTACAGGTAATGATAGTAATAATAATACGGCTGTAACAACTACAGCTCATCCAAATAATGCTAATTTATGTAATCTTATACCCGGGCTTCTCATATTAAGTATAGTAGTTATAAAGTTAACCGCACCTAATAAACTACTTATACCTGATAAGTGTAAAGCAAAGATTGCTAAATCTACGCTAGGTCCACTGTGACTTTGTACACCACTTAGTGGAGGATAAAGAGTTCAACCAGTACCTGCTCCGTTTTCTATACCACTAGCAAATAAGAATAATAATAAACTAGGTGGTAATAATCAGAAACTTATATTATTTAATCTAGGGAATGCCATATCAGGACCTCCTACAAGTAATGGTAATAAAAAGTTACCAAAACCTCCGATTAAAGCGGGCATAACCATAAAGAATATCATCAGTATGGCGTGAGCTGTAATTATACTATTATATAATTGGTTATCAGCAATATACTGAACACCAGGTCCACTTAATTCTAATCTAATTAAGACTGAAAATGCAGTACCTAATAATCCAGAAAATAAAGCAAATATAAGATATAGCGTACCTATATCTTTAGCGTTTGAAGATAAAAACCACCTTTCTGTTCATAAACTTATATTTGAGTTTAAAACACGGCTAGGTTCTCTAAAATCTGACAAATTAGAATCGTAACCAGCGGTATGGGTCCTAATTACATTCAGATTATCATTTACACAAGTAGGAACAGTATGCAAAGACTCCTCTGAACGTATAACACTATATTGGGTAATGATAAATTATTTATAGTAATCATTTTTTTTTATTAACAATAATTGTTAATAATTACCTAATATTAATCACTGATGTCGACAGTTATTTAATATTATTAACATAGGCGAAAATTTTTTTAAATGAAAGGAAAATAAGAAAATACCTGATAAATTCTTACTTATAACCAAATAAGAGTTTACTTTATGTGTGAAAGCTAATAAGGTATAAACAATACCTATAGATATATATTTAAATATTTAACCATAATATTTATAAATACGTAGACATATTATTATAGACAATATGAAGTATTTAGCTTACGACAGGCCTATATTACTTAGAAGAAGTAGAGTTAGTATTTAATTCTACTAAACTGTTCTCTAATAAACTTACAAATGGTACAATTATCAAGAAATGAGAAAAATATAGAACTGTACTTATTTGTCCAAATTCTATGAAAGGTGATTCAACGTGTTTAGCCCCTAATTGCATTAATATTAAGAAGTTACCTAAGAAAATATAGAAAGCTATTTTACTTAGGGGTCTAAATTGTATACCTCTAGATCTACTTAGATCTGTGAATGGCATAACTAGTAACATAAGTATAGCACTTAACATTGCTATAACACCTAGTAATTTGTTAGGTATAGATCTAAGTATAGCATAAAAAGGTAATAAATATCATTCCGGCACTATAGAAGGTGGTGTTTGCATTGGGTTTGCCATAACATAATTATCACTATCTCCTAATACGTTAGGCATAAAGAATACAAATATACTTAATACAATTATAAATAAGAATATAGTTACTAAATCTTTAAATAAAAAATACGGAGCAAAAGGTATTCTATCATAGTTACCTGAAACACCTAAAGGATTATTTGATCCAGCGCTATCATGTAATGCTATTAAGTGCATTAATACTAATGCAGCTAATATAAAAGGTAGCACAAAATGTAAGGCAAAAAATCTGTTTAAAGTGGCATTATTAACAGAAAAACCACCTCAAATAAATTCAACAATATCTTGCCCAACTCAAGGTATAGCACTCATAAGGTTGGTGATAACAGTTGCACCTCATAAAGACATTTGACCATAAGGTAGAACATACCCCAAGAAAGCTGTAACGATCATTAATATAAAGATTATTGTACCTAGTGTTCATACTAATGTTCTAGGGGCTCTGTAAGATCCATAGTATAATCCTCTACCTATATGTAGGTATACTAGGAAGAAGAAGGCAGAAGCAGTGTTACTATGTAAATAACGTATTAATCATCCATTGTTTACATCACGCATAATGTGCTCTACGGAGTTAAATGCTTCTAGTACACTAGGGTTGTAGTGCATTGCTAAAGTTACACCTGTAATTATTTGTATAACCAAACAAAAACCTAATAATGAACCAAAATTTCATAAATAGCTTATGTTAGATGGCTCTGGCGAATCGATTAAATAAGAGTTAACCAATTTTAATAAAGGATGACTTTTTAAAATTCTCATGTATTTTTTTTTTCTTTTTTTTTATATTATTTCTAGTGGTTAAAGGTAATATATGCATTGGTATAAGTATATACCGATGTGTTTACTAGTAGTTTAAGTTAACTATGTATCAGCATTATAAGTTCATAAACACGTAAAGTGTTATCTATACTATATAGCCCGTTACTATATAAATGTATATAGGCCCCTTAGGATCACCGCATTCCACTTAGTAGAGGCTAGCAATTAATTAACAATTTTTATGTGTGAAAGCTAATAAACTATCACATTTTAATTAAAGCCGTAAACATATAGGGATAAGTATAAAGTAAGTAAATACATTTATTTAATCTTAATATTATTGCTCGCTTAATCAAGATAAGAATTTCTCTATTGATACAGATTCGATAACTATAGGCATAGAGCTGTGTAAGATACCACATATTTCTGAACATTGTCCATAGAATGTTCCTTCTCTGTTAACAAGAACAGACACTTGATTCAATCTACCTGGATACGCATCACATTTTATACCTAAAGCAGGACAGGCAAAAGAATGTATAACATCCGCCGCAGTAACTATAAACCTAACGTGTGTTAATTCTGGAAGTATAACCCTGTTATCCACTTCTAGCATTCTTAATGCACCATCCTCCAAATCTGACTCTGGCACTAAATAAGAGTCAAATTCTATAAAATCGTCATCTGCGTTTAAAAAATCAGGATATTGATAACTTCAGTATCATTGGTGCCCTTCTGCTAGTACAGACATTGCTGGATCACTAACTTCATCCATTAAATATAATAATTTAAACGATGGGAAAGCTATTAATATTAATATTAAAGCAGGAGTAATTGTTCATATTAATTCTATCAAAGTCCCATGATTTAGATATTTATGTGATATAGGTGATTTAATATTAGTGTAATTTCTAACTATAGAAATCATTATTCAACCTACACCAAATAATATAATAACTAAATAAAACATGATATTATCGTGTAATTCTACTAATCCTTCCATTTGGGGACTAGCGCTATCTTGAAAATAAAGGCCTCAAGGTCTCGGTGTATCACAAATATTATAATTAATTAAATTTAACATATTTTGTAGTATTGTATTGTTTTCCTTTTGTTTTTTATCGATTGTATTTTTACTTTTACGTCGGTTTATAAGAAAAGTATACCGTGTTAAGTAAGAATAAAAATCTAATATATGAAAATTAGAAAAACCCGGTAAAAATAGTATTTATATTATTATTTAATTCCCCATATTTTATGGTAAAATATAATGTGTGATTGCTTCTATTAACTTATAAAATGCATATAATTTATACATGTTTTATAAATTGAAAATTATAACAATCACTATGGTTAATATATAAGCCATATGTAATTAGATTAACTAATATTAATTGTAACCTGAAATGTAAGCCACTGTACTTGTTTTATGGTTATCTAAAGTTAACGTTTGTCTACTGTCAATCTTTAAAGCGTTTTTACCTAACTCGAATGCAAAACCTAATGTTAAGGCTAAGAAAAAAATTAACATAATAACTAAACCATATATACCATTTGTATAGGCACTAACAACGTAAGGGTAAACTAAAAGAATTTCTAGATCAAACAGTAAGAAAAGCAAAGCGAATATGAAAAAAGAAATACTGAACTGTGTTCTATTTTGACCTAAAAAAGAATGGAAACCACATTCAAAGGCACTATCTTTTTCTTGGTATGGGTTATGAGGGGCGAATATTAAATTAACCGCTAATAATATTATGGCTAATATAGGTATAAAAATAAAAAAGAATGTAGTACTAGTCACTTAGTTAAATATTATCAGGGCTAAAATATTCGCCAGGTTCAGTCATTCTTGGGGTACAAACATAAATAAAATTATTACCAGTGTTAATATTGATATAGTTATAGTTAAATAACTAGATAATACAATACTGTTTGTGCTAAAGCTTATATTTTGAACTAATATGTTATTTTTCATAATATTACCGTCTAGCTTAATATTAGTTAACTCTGGGTTAATTTTGTAATCACTGGTATCAAAAAACACTTGTTTAATGATATTTAAGTAATAAACTGCACTTATAACACTAGTCAATATTGCAACTAATGTAATAAAGATGTAACCATTATCTAATGCAGCGCTTAGTACCATCTGTTTAGCAAAAAACCCTATAAGAGGTGGTATACCTACAAACGAAAATATCGTTATGGCTAAACTTAATGCCAATATAGGGTTTATATAGAAATAACCTTTCAATTGGCTAATTACTTGTATAGGAGAGTTGTTTTTATCTACTAACTGTTTAAATTCATTGTCATCATTTATGTAACAATAAAGAGAAAAACCTATACTTATAAGTATAATAAATGCATTTAAGTTACTTATAGAGTATTGCATTAAGTAAAAAATGAAGGCTTGGATAGATTCTATACTATTTATACTTAGTGCCAATAATATAAATCCAACGTGCGAAATAGTACTATAGGCGAACAATCTTTTTATTCTAAATTGCGTTAAACCTACAACTGTACCTATTATTAATGATAATAACGAACTAACTAGCAAAGTGGTAGTTCAAGTAAACTGGAAATTAAATAAACTATTGCTTGTATAATGTACCAATTCTAATAAAAATACAAATATAGAAATTTTGGCCACTATTGCTACAAAAGTCGTAACTATCGTTGGTATTGCATCGTATACATCCGGTGATCAGAAGTGGAAAGGTGCGGCACTTACTTTGAATAAAAACCCTACACTTAAAATAAGTAGAGAAGAATTAATATAATAGGATTTGTATCCATATATAAGATCATTACTATTATCATTAGCCAAATCACTTAAGCTAGTTATTATATATATACCATCTAAGTTAGTTGTACCAGAATTTGCGTATAATAAACCTGTACCTAATAAAATAAAACAAGAACTCAGACCACCTAACAGGAAATAAGTTAGACCAGCCGATGTCGCTTGTTCAGAATTTCTATATATTGTACTAAGTAAATACAATCCATAACTTTGTAACTCTATAGATAAAAATATAGAGACTAAATCACTAGTTGACACTAAGAATACAGCTCCAGTAATTATAAATAATAGTATAAGAGGATATTCTATTATTTGGAATTGTTCTCCCATTTTATTTACTACTTTGGTTCTATAGTAAAGAAAATTATACATAAATAATTTACTCATAGAAGAATATTCTTTTAATCAAACTTTTCTAGGATAAAAGGCAGTAAGTTGTAATATAAGCGCACTTATAACAAAAATAAATATATGGAAGACCTGTGTTATGCTAGTCGTATGAAATAATCCTCCGTATAAACCGATACCTGTATCCAATGAATTAATATATAAACCAGATATAGCCATAACTGAAGAGTATATTAAAACAATAATTGCGACTCTACTAAAGAGTATAGATTTATCTCGTCTTAAAGTGACAGCATTAGATAATAACATAAAAATAATAGAAAAAATAATCATACAATAATTAAAAGATTCGAACTCTTATCCACGATTGTTATCAGAAGAGATAACAATAGTTGCTTTACCACTAAGCTAAATTAATATAAGAAGGGGAGGTTTTCAAATATGCAGTGATTGTTGTTGTGTGAAAGCTAATAACTTTAGTTATAGACCGGAAAATAATAACACACCTTATAAACCCGACGTATAAACCATACAAAATAGCTTTAATTTAGATTATACTAAATATAATTTATATTGGTTATATTAGGTATCTAATATACCTAAATACCATAAAAATTTGCTATGCTACACTACTCTTTGTATTAGTATTTATAATGCTAAATAAAGACAACAGTATTAATAAAAGTAATTTTTCGTCAAATAGATTTAAATATGGTATTAATACATAGAATATAAGGCCAATTAATATATACAACGCGTAACTTGTTATTACACCTGTATCTAAACTTGCTATATTTCTACTTAAAGTAATTAAACCTTTTTCTAAACCGTACGGTCCTAATAATTCTACACTTCCTTTATCTATAATTTTAGTAGTTTGACCACCTAAACTTAATACTAAACCTGTTATATATTTATTATAGAAAAGTTCTATTAAGAAACGTTGATTAAAGAATCCAAATATGTTATAACCTAATCTAGATCATTTAAAACTAATAAGCACTTTAGGTATAAACTCTGAAAGAATAATAGCTAAGGCACTAAGAGATATAGTAAATATTAAAGGTAATAATTTAAATAAAGTAGGTACAGCAAACTCAGTATCTAACATTATTTCGTGTGCAGGATGAATAAATAAACTATTATCTGCAAAGAAACCTGAACCCAATCCTATAAATATATCCTTAGTGATATAACCAAAGAATATAGAAAAGATAGCTAGTATAATTAAAGGCATACTCATAAATATATCACCTTCATGAGCATGTTTGTAATTAATAAGCGGACCATTAGGGCTAGTTAAGAAAGTTAAATACAATACTTTAACGGAATATAAAGTAGTAAACATAGCACCAATAGTAGCTATAAAATAAACTACTGTACCACTAAAGAAAAATTGTCCATAGGCAGACTCTAAAATAAAATCTTTACTATAGAAACCTGTCATGAAAGGGAAGGCAACTAAACTCAAGCTTGCTATTAACATTACAGAGTAAGTTAAAGGTAAGAAAGGTCTAAGTCCCCCATATTTTCTAAAGTCTTGGTTATCAGCTACTGCGTGAATTACAGCACCAGCACCTAAAAACAATAATCCTTTATAAAAGGCGTGATTAACTAGGTGGAATAAGGCTATATTATATGAAGATAAACCTACGGCTATAACCATCATCCCTAATTGGCTCATAGTAGAGTAGGCAATAACTTTTTTAATATCTTGTTGGAATAGACCAATAAGACTACTGAATACAGTAGTAATTGCCCCTAATCATAAACATAAAATTAAAACAGTTGAACTGTATTCTATTAAAGGACTTGTACGCATTAGTAAATATACACCTGCGGTAACCATAGTAGCTGCGTGTATTAAAGCACTAACGGGTGTAGGACCTTCCATTGCCATCGGCAATCATACGTGTAGACCAACTTGTGAACTTTTAGCCATAGCTCCAATTAATAGACATATACCTATAATCGTAACGATATTTTCATTAACAAAAGGGGCTAATGAAAATACTGTACTATAATCAATATTACCAAATGATCAAAGAATGGCAAACATACCTATTGTTAAAAAACAATCACCCACTCTATTAGTTAAAAAAGCTGACATAGAACTTTGGTTTGCGGCTATTCTAGTAAATCAGAAACTTACTAGTAAATATGAACAAACACCCACTCCTTCTCAACCTACAAACATTAACAAGAAATTATTAGCTGTAACAAGTATAATCATCATGAAAGTGAATAAACTTAAGTAGCTAAAAAATCTTTGATTATGTGGATCGTGGCTCATATATCCTATAGAATATATATGCACTAAAGAACTAACAATTAAAACAGGTATTAACATAGATACTGTTAAACTGTCGAAATTAAATCCTCATAATACAATAAGTGATTCACTATCTATTCATCTGAATAGACTTATGAAAACAGGTGTGTTATTTAAACCTACTTCAAAAAAGGCAAGTATTGCTAATAATGTTGTTACAATTACGCTAGTACATGTAATTATTTGTGCTCCGCTAACTCCGACTTTTCGTCCAAAAAATCCGGAAATTATTGATCCTATTAATGGTAAAGTGATTATAGCTAAATACATTATTTATATTCTATTGCAATACTTCCTCTTAATCTATAAAAAGCAACTAGAATTCCTAATCCAATTGCGGATTCTGCACCAGCTATAGCAATTATGTATATAGCGTATGTTTGGCCTAATATATCATCGAAGCTTAACGAACTTACCAGTATTAAGAATGTGATAGCCAATAGCATTATTTCAATTGAAATAAGCATTAGGATTATATTTTTTCTATTTAAGACAAAACCCAGTATTCCTGTTAAAAAGAGTACTAATGATAAATACATTGAATATGTTTATTAAGTCTAATAATTTGTTGCTGTCCTATCAAAAAAAGCTAAGTGACCATTTTGTTTAATATTATTATAATATTAAACAAAATGCAGTAATAATGTAGGATAAAAAGATTTTCCTTAGGTACATAATTAATCTTAATTGACAAAAGCTTCTGCATCACATTCAAGTATCTATATAATAACTTATTGCAAGAATTATACAATAATTAAAAGATTCTAAATTTATACACGATTGTCATTTACTCTTATGTGTGAAATCTGATAAGCAATCACTTTGCTAAACTCAAAATAACAATACACGACCTATAAGACCATAAATTTAACATATATTTTACAATACTTTAAAACAAAGGTATGTTTGTAGGTATGATTTCAAAACTATATATTATACAGGGAACTAATACAACAAATGAAATAACTATAGGTAATAAAACAGTTCAACAGAAAGACATCAACTGATCAAATCTAATTCTCGGGAAAGATGCTCTTGTTCATATGAAAATGAAAATCATAACACATGATTTAAGACCTAAAGTTAAACCATATAATAATCCTTCTACTAAAGGATCTGAAAACATGCTTTCATTATGTAAATTGTTTATATAGTACTCAAAATCAATATATTGTATTAATGTGAATAAAGGTATATAATCATATAAATAACCACCTAAAAACAAAATACTAGTTAAAATACAAATTAAAACGATACTAGCATATTCAGCCAAAAAGAAAAACACAAAAATAACAGCAGCATGTTCTGTCATAAAACCACTAACAAGCTCGGATTCAGCTTCAGCTAAATCAAATGGAGCTCTGTTAGTTTCCGCTACAGATCCAATGAAGAATATTATAAATACAGGAAAGAGTGGTATTATAAACCATACCGCTCTCTGAGCTTCTATGTTAACAGATAAATTTAAACTACCAGTTAACATTACAACAAGTAATATAGCGGAACTTAAAATTAACTCATAACTTATTAATTGTGCCGTACTTCTAAGTGAACCTAAAAATGCGTATTTACTATTAGCACTTCAACCCGCTAAAAGTATACCGTAAGTAGCTAAAGAAGAGACAGCTAACATATATAATATACCTAAATTTAAATCACTAAGACTTAAACCGGGCCCATATGGTATAACAAGATATCCCAATAATGAGAAAATTAAAGTAATGATAGGACCAAGAAAGAATAGACCTAAATTAGCTTGGGTAGGTGAAACATATTCCTTCAAAAGTAGTTTTAAGGCATCAGCAAATGCTTGCAGAAGACCATAATATCCTACAATGTTAGGACCCAATCTTCTTTGCATACTTGCCATAGTTTTTCTTTCAGCTACTGTAACGTAAGCTACAACCATTAGTACAGGAACAGTTACTAATAGAACTTCTATTATGGAAATTAATGTGGGTATGTATAACATAATTATTATTAATATGTAATCTATTTATATATAAATCTCATATCTACAGTGCCATAAATACATTGTCTATATATATAATAGGTTAAAAATAACTTTATTTTTAATATTATACTATGTTTGCGATACGGTATTTATACCATATTATATTTGTCGTATGAATATTATTTTTTAGTTATTTATTATTCAGTAAAAAAAAAAAGAAAAAAAAAGAGTGTTGGAAGCTTTCTGTTGAACTAATTTTAATTATTCAACACGTTTATACTTATTAACTGCTATGTTATGCTTATTTTAAGCTATGTTACTATATATTAATGATGATACTGAATAATGTAAACCATCTAATATTGGAGCTGGGTATATACCTAATACAACAGTAAATACAACTAATGTAAGCAATATAAAAAACTCACGTTTATTAACATCACTTATATTGAAATCGAAGAATTTACTAAAAGATCCCCCAAAAGCTATTCTATTATACATATATATGGTATAGGCGGCAGAGAAAACAATAGAAGAACTCGCTAGTATACCCAATAAAGGTAATCTTTCGAATACACCATAAAGAGACATAAATTCCCCCACGAAATTTAAAGTTAAAGGAGCCCCACAATTACCTAAACATAATATAAAGAATAAAATAGAAAATAAAGGCATCATTTGAGTAATACCTCTATAGAAACTTATTAGTCTACTTCCTGATCTATCATATAAAACACCTCCAACACAAATAAATAAACCACTTGAAACAAAACCGTGAGCTAGCCCTAAAGCTATACCACCTTCTATTCCCTGGATAGTATTACTGAATACACCTATAAGATATACAGCTGCGTGCGATACGGAACTATATGCTATAAGTTCTTTAACATCAATTGTTCTTAAAGTACTAAAACTAGCATATATTATTGTTACCACACCTATAAGGTATATTATATACGTATAATCCAAAGAAGCTTTAGGTAATAAAGGCAGTATAAGTCTAAATATACCGTACAGACTTAATTTTAATACTATAGCGGCTAAAATAATACTACCACCTAAAGGCGATTCTACGTGAGCTTTTAATAATCAAGTGTTTAAAAATATAGTAGGAGTTTTAACTGCAAATGCTATAAAAATACCATAAAATAAATATAACTGTGTTGAATAATTAAAATTAGTTTTATATAAAGCATCAAAATCTGTTGTTCCCATTATAGAAGACATAGTTAATATTGATAATAAT
>Ga0247734_1000627_pt1 | contig 29590 bp, 13 predicted proteins | sample UWRJL103311B2_FD_180933 | JGI IMG/M metagenome (GOLD analysis project Ga0247734, IMG submission 180933) | Plant litter microbial communities from Arlington Agricultural Research Station in Wisconsin, United States - UWRJ-L103-311B-2 | ecosystem: Environmental > Terrestrial > Plant litter >...
TAGGGGAAGCCGGGCGGCGGTGGCACATTAATTAATCAACTATTATATAAATCCAAGGTCGTCTACATAGAAGGTAGCCGGTGCGGCCGTACCCTGCGTTTGCATTACAAACTCGGTAATTGCTCCCGGGTCGCCAAGTTGGCTCAGCGGGATAGTGTAATCTGTATAAGCGCCCGCTTTCATGGTTACTACAACACTTGCATTATCGCCGTACTGGCCGTTTATTACTACCCGTACCTTGTCGCCGTCTTTAATGCCGGCACCGCCATAGATAGAGAATTTAAGTGCGGTAAAGCCTGCTGTTTTTGCGTTTAGGGTTGCACCGCCGTAGCCAATCTGCAAGGCGCCGTAACCGTTATCAACCGTAGTGCTTATGGCAAATGTGCCGCGTTTAGGGTGATCGGTACTTTTAAAATTACGGGTACTGCCGTAACCATCGTAGTTACCCCAACCGTTCTGCAGGGCCTCATCATAAATAAGCGATTTAAAGCCGAACGCCGCTGCCGATTTTGATGTACCGCCCGCGGTGGTTACATAAATATAGGCTTGCACTACGCCCGCAGGTACGGTAACTTTTATTTCGGTATCGGTTGGTGTGCCAATTATGGCAGCTTCTACATCATCAAATTTTACAGACGTTGCGCCGCCCAATACTTTACCGGTTATGGTTACAACATCGCCTGTGCCCGCAGCTAATGGGGTAAACGAGGTGATAGAAGGCGGCGGCTGCATAATGCCGAAATCATAATCTACCTGGCCCTGGGTGGTAATTACAGTAAGCTTATTGCTTTGTGACGGGCCGAAGGGCACATCGCCAGAGATAGCGAAGATGATTAAGTTATCTGTTACCAAAGCGGGGTTAAAGTAAACCTCGGTGCCGTTCACCAATACTTTGGTGGTGTTCAGCAGGTTTTCGCCTACAATACCGTACTGTGTGTTCAGCCTGCCTTGTGTTACGGTAGAATCGAAAGGAACCACTTTAACATCGTCATAAACATTGGCCGAATCGAGATTAACCGGGTGCGATACGTTGGCTATAGTATCTGTTTTGCTTAAATATCTTACACGGGTTACTTTGGGTGCGCCTTTGCCGCCGGTTTCCCGATAGTTCTCTTTACGGCAGGAAGCTATGCCGAACACCATCAATACCGATAGCATCCAGTAAACTAATTTTGATTGTTTAAATATCTTTTTCATGGTATTATTATTTGAATACGTAAGGTACTGGTGCCTCTTTTAGCTTAGGGTTTGATGCTACTTCGGTAGCCGGGTACGGCAGCCTGAAACTTGCATCGCTTACATTGGCGTTAAACTCGTTAGCATAACGCACCGGCGGGGTGCTGTTATCAGATGTACCGCGGTCCTGCTGTTTAATAAGCGCTATACCTTTTGGATGTGAGGTTACATTGAAGCCATCTACACGGCCCAGGTCGAAGAAGAAATCGTCTTCAAAAGCAAACTCTCTTCTGCGCTCATCCAAAATATCATCCCTTAAAACATTACGTGGCACTGCTGCCGGGGCCGCTTCTGCTGTTGCTGCTCCGTATTTCAAAATATTTGGATTTGGGATGGTGTAAAACCTTTTAATAACGGTTAGGTTACCCAGGCCTGCACGGTTCCTTACTTTGTTAAGCGCGGCCAAAGCTTCCGGGTCTGAACTGGTTTGTGCACCGGCCATTACGGCTTCTGCTTTAATGAGGTATACATCAGATAAACGCATCATGTAGGTGTTGTTAGGGGCAGATTGTGCCGCGCTAACACCGCCGTTATCTGCCGGGGTACCTACTACGTATTTTTTAACCTGTGCGTGTGTGCCCTGTGAACTTGCATCGGCAGGCAGGGTGTAGCCGCCTTTATCAGAATTAATCTCGGGGTAATGATCGCCGGGAAGCATGATAGTTGCTTTTCTGCGCAGATCACCCGGATCGTACATGTCCTGCAGATCAAACGTTGGCGCTAAAACGCCGTATCCATCGCCTGTGCCGGTAATAATAGAATTGTAAGCAAATGAACCCTGCTGCGGGTTGCCTTTGCCATAACCGCCTGTGGCCGACCACTGCAACTGGATAATAGATTCCTCGTTATTGTTATTAGCTGTAAGGAACAGATCGTTGTAGGTTTTGCCTGCTACATCTGCACCGTATAGTTTAAACTCGCCGCTGTTGATCACTTTATCGGCCTGTGCGCGTGCATTGGCGTAATCTTCCATGTACAGGTACACTTTAGCCAGTAATGCAGATGCCGAACCGCTTGATACCCTGCCGGAAGATTTGCCCGAGCGTGGCCCCATTTTAGTAAGGTTCTCTTCTGCAAATTTCAGATCGTTTATAATGAATTTGTACACATCAGGCACTATGTTAGTGTTGATCTGGTAGTTGGTTACATAATCTAAACTGTTCTCGATGATAGGAACCGGCCCCCAGGTACGCACCAGGTGGAAGTATGCCAGCGCACGAAATAAACGGGCTTCGCCAAGGGCATTGTTAATTACAGCTTTATCAACAGTAGCTGGTACTTTTGCCGGTAAATTGTTAATTAAGGCGTTTGCCTGGGCAATCACAATAAACAGGGAGTTCCATGCGCCGCCCAGTTCAAAGTTGGCATCGGTAACAGAAAAGTTTGCAAAGTTTACCACATCTGATGAATAGGTACGGCCGTTACCGCCGCTCAGATCAGTGATAGACCAACCTGCTTTACCGCACCAGCCGAACCATGTGGCGCTGTACAGCGCGTTGGTACTGGCAACAACCTGGTCGTTAGTTTTGTAGTAATTATCTAAAGTAATGGCGCTTTGCGGGGCGCGGTTAAAAAAATCCTTTTTGCAACTGCTGGTTGTAACACCCGCTACAACAGCCATCGACATTATATATTTTAAATATCTTTTCATTTCAATTATCCTCTCTGATTGTTAAAATTCTGCGTTGATACCAAAGGTGATGGTGCGTGCAGATGGGTACCTGCCAATATCAACACCGGTTAAAAACGCATCCTGGTTTACTGAACCTATCTCCGGATCTAAACCTTTGTATGGCGTAAACACATACAAGTTTTGGCCGCTGGCGTAAACACGCAGGCGGTTTAATTTGATCTTTTTGATCCACTGCGATGGCAGGCTGTAACCAATGCTTACGTTCTGTATGCGCAGGAACGAACCGCTCTCGATAAACCTGTCGGAATTTTTAAGGTTGGGGTTATCACCACCGCGCGGGGTTGGGATATCTGAGTTTGAGTTGGTAGGCGTCCAGAAATTGGATGCCGAAGCCAGCTGGTTATTGTATAAACCTGATAGGCCTGCTATAGAATAGTTTAAAACGTTAAATATTTTAGCGCCATAAGAACCATTCAGGAAGATAGACATATCTATAGATTTATAACTGAACGTGTTGGTGATACCGTAAGTAAACTTAGGGTTACCGCTGCCCAGGCTAGTTTGGTCGGCTTCATCAATCTTGTTATCACCGTTCAGGTCTTCGTACTGGATATCGCCCAGGTAGGTACCGCCGGAGTTGTTTGCTACAGGGCGGCCAAACTGAATTGGCGCGTTACGCAGCTGGTCTTCTGTTTTAAAGATGCCTTTAACTTTGTAGCCATAAAACTCGCCAACCGGGCCGCCAACAACCGTACGTGTAACCGGCAGCGACAGGAAGCTTACACCAACAGACCTGTTAATGAATGGCACACCTTCTGCAAGGGATACCACTTTATTTTTGTAGCGCGAGAAGATGAGCGTGGTGTTCCATTTAAAATCTTTGTTGTTGATGTTGCGCGAGTTGATAGTGAACTCGAAACCGCGGTTATACAATTTACCACCGTTAATGTATGGCGGGTTGATAACGCCGGTACCCGAATACTCTGCGCTCTGGCCCAGTAAGAAGGCCGGTAACGCTGCCTGGAACAGGAAGTTTTTAGATGTTTTATCGAAGTAATCAAAACTGGCATCTATACGGCCGAATAGGGAGAAATCGATACCGATATCAGTTTGAATAGCAGTTTCCCATGTAAGGTTAGGGTTGGCAACTTTATCAATAGTAAAGCCTGTACCTAAGCCGGTGGTTAGGGAATTAAGTGCCGAACCGTACAGGTAATTTGGCACCGCCTGGTTACCAACCTGCCCGTAACCAACTCTGAATTTTACGTTATCTGCAACAGATTTAATGCCGGTCAGGAACGGTTCTTCAGACAAACGCCATGATACCGCGAACGATGGGAAATAACCCACCTGGTGGCCTTCGGCAAATTTTGAGGACCTATCGCGGCGGATAGTAGCGGTTATGCTGTACCTGTTGTTGTAGGTGTAAATAGCACGTGCAAACTGCGATTCGAGCGATTGGCCGTCTTTATACTCGCCGTTGGTTGCTGTTTTGGCATCGCCCAGGTTAAGCGTTTTAAGATCGTTACCCAAAAAGTTTTGTACGCCGGCATCAATACCACCCCAGGTAGATTCGTTAACCTCGTAGCCCAATAAACCAACTACATTATGTTTTTGACCGAAAGTATGGTTGTAGTTTAAGTACTCTTTCCAGCCCCAGTAAACGGTGTTGGCGTTGTACACATTTAATTTAGCCGTTGGGTTTACAAACAGCGGGCCGTATTGGTACGATGGTTGGAAGATTTTGGCGTTAGACCAGTTAAAGTCGCCGTTTAATTCTGATCGTAAGGAAAGGTCTTTATAGAATTTGGTATCGGCATAAATGCTTCCGTTAAAGTTGCTTCTTACCAGGTTGTTGTAAATATCCAATGCACGCGCAACTGGGTTTATCTGCCCGCCCTGCTGGTTGGCTTCTGGTAAAGGGCCCGAAAATGAACCATCAGCATTACGTACCGACTGATCTGGCGCGCTTAGCAAAGCGCCATAAATAACACCGTTGTTATCGCCTATAGATACGTTTTGCACACTACGGTTGCCTGATAAGGCTGCACCTACTTTAAACCACTCTTTTACCTGCCCGTTTACATTGGTACGGAAGTTATAGCGGTTAAAGTTGTTACCCAGGATAGTACCATCCTGCTTTAAATAACCGCCGGAGATGTAGTAATCAATCCCCTCTTTTGCGCCGGAGATAGATACCTGGTGGTTTTGCATAGCTGCGTTGCGAAAGATCTCGCGCTGCCAGTTAGTGCCTTGGCCCAACAGTTCAGGGTTGGCAAACTCGCCTCTCCTTTGTGTGCCAAAAACATCGGCCATGGCATTTTGCAGGGTGGCAAATTGCTGCAGGTTCATCATTTTTAAGAATTTACCCTGCTCCTGAAAGCCAGCGTAGCCATCGTAAGCAACACGTGCATTGCCGTTTTTACCACGTTTGGTAGTGATGATAATTACACCGTTTGATGCACGGCTACCGTAAATAGCGGTTGCAGACGCATCCTTCAGGATGTCGATAGATTCGATATCGCTTGGGTTGATCAAAGCTAACGGGCTCACTGCAGATTGATCGTTATTAACGCTGTTTAGCTGCGGCGACCTGCCACTGGTTGATTTATTGGTAGCATCGCCGGAAATTGGCACACCATCAATAACGTACAAAGGCTCGTTTGATAAGCTTAATGAAGTTATACCGCGAATTTTCACCGAAGTGGAGCTACCCGGCGCACCCGAGTTTTGGGTAATGGTTAAGCCTGCAGCCTTGCCCTGCAATAACTGATCGATACTTGGCTGCGGAATGTTGGCGATATCTTTTGCCGTAACAGACGAGATGGCGCCGTTAACATCCTGCCTTTTTTGCGTACCGTAACCAATGCTAACCACGTTTACGTCTGTCAACGTGGTGGTGGCGTTCTTCATGGTTATGTTAATTTGCGTGCGGTTGTTAATGGTAACTTCCTGGCGCTCCATACCTATAAAGGTGAATACCAGCACACGGCCGCTTGCCGGCACGTTTAAGCTGTAATTACCGTTAATATCGGTAATGGCGTTTACCTGTGCATCTTTAACAGATACGGTAACACCCGGCAGGGTAACACCTTTGTCATCTGCTACTGTCCCTTTGACCACTGTGCCCCCGGTTTGCGCCATACTGCGGGCGCAAATAAAGAAGGAGGCAAACAGCAATGCTATTCGTAGAATTTTCCTCATAATGGTTTGTTGGTTTTTATTGTTTTATAATTGATTTATTGGTTATACAAATTCATATTCCACCAAAAAGCATATCGCTGTAAAGTGAAAACACTGGTACTGGCGGGGCATCGCGTCCGTCCGGCGTCCATTAACATTCTTGAAAAAATTGGTACTACAGGTTTATATAAATTACAAGGGCTAATTGGCACCGATGTAATAAGCATTATATGGAGGTTAAAATTATACGCTATAATCAGCCCCGTTGTGGATAAATAGGGGTACAAATGTCAACTTGATTTAAGTTGCTTATTATCAGTTAATTAATATAATTAATACGCGCTAAATGAGCCAGTTGGTTACAAATGTGTACCCATACATGCACCGTAAAACTTTGTAACGTGCTTAAATAGTATTACCGGCTGAAGATGAAAAAGATTAAATTTTGAGGAGGGGATGCACAACTTATGGGACGTACCATCAGAAAAAAGCCTGTCATGCTGAGGTACGAAGCATCTGATAGCCGATGTGCATAGTGTACATCAGATCCTTCCTTCGTCAGGATGACAAGAGGATTTAAAAACGTTTGTGATGCTGAGGGACGAAGCATCTGATAGCCTGCAAGCATAGCGTAGATCAGATCCTTCCTTCGTCAGGATGACAAGAGGAATTTTAAAAGGTTTGTCATGCTGAGGGACGAAGCATCTATTCGCCAATGTGCATATTGCCTGTAAGCATGGCGCAGATTAGATCCTTCGCTATCGCTCAAGGATGACAAGAACAGTATTATCTTGTCCGTCCGTCCGCAGGTACGGTACCTGCGGACGGACGGACAAGGAGGGCTGAAGGGTTTGTCCGCCGCTGTCCGGCAAGGGTGGCTCCTGCGGACGGACGGACAGACGGACAAGCCATTGGCAGTTATTTTTACTTATTATACTGATAATCAGATATTTATTAGTATATTTGTATACTTTCCAAGCAAGCGTACAGGGACCATGTTACACAGCCGTCTGTTTTTTATAACCTTATAAAAAATAGTAAGGGAGGGGTATTTTAAAATTCCGGGAGGAATTTATTCTTATATCAGCAAAGGAAAATATTGGGGTTGATATTGGTAAGTATAAAACGTTTGTCATGCTGAGTTACGAAGCATCTATTCGCAGATGTGCATATTGCCTGTAAGCATAGCGTAGATCAGATCCTTCCTTCGCCAGGATGACAAAGGGGATTTAAAAACGTTTGTCATGCTGAGGTACAAAGCATCTGATAGCCGACAAGCATAGCGTAGATCAGATCCTTCCTTCGTCAGGATGACAAAGGGAATTTAAAAAGGTTTGTCATGCTGAGGTACGAAGCATCTGATCGCGAATGTGCAGGTAGCCGACAAGCATAGCGTAGATCAGATCCTTCCTTCGTCAGGATGACAAGAACGATATTATTCTGTCCGTCCGTCCGCAGGTACGGCTCCTGCGGACGGACGGACAAGGGTTTGTTTATGCTGATTATAAAACCGGGCGTATTATCCTTCATTAAAGCTATCCACATACCGCGACGGGATGGTGTTAAACTCTGCTTTAAAGGTTTTAACAAAGTACTTCTGGCTTTTGAAGCCTACTTTGTGGCATACCTGGGAGATGGTGAGGTGCCCTGTTTCCAATAGCTGAGCAGCGCGTTTGAGGCGCATTTGGCGTACCAGTTCGTTCGGCGTTTTGCCGGTCATCTGCAGGATCTTTTTATAAAGCGTGTACCTGCTCACAAACATTTCGCTGCTGAGCTCCTCTACCGAAAAATTTGGGTTCGCTATGTTGTTATCTACCAGCAGCAGCACTTTTTTAATAAACAGCTCATCCGGCGATTCTACATGCAGCTCGGTAGGCTTGGCATCCACCTGCTTTTGGTAGGTTTTGCGCATGTGTTCCTGCTGGCTCAGGATGTTCCTGATCTTGGATACCAGGATCTCGAAGTTAAAGGGTTTGGTCATGTAGTCGCTGGCGCCGGTTCCCAATCCTTTCAGCTGTTGCTCCTCACCGGCCATAGCGGTTAATAGTATAACCGGGATGTGCGATGTACGGCTGTCGCTTTTGATCTTCAGGCAGAGGTCAATCCCGTTCATTTCGGGCATGGTAATATCGCTCACTACCAAATTGGGGTGCTGGGCAAGGGCCTTTTGCCAGCCCTTTTTGCCGTTTTCGGCTTCAATAACGTTAAAGGCATCCTTTAAATTGTCTTTTATGTAGAAGCGGAAATCGTCGTTATCCTCTACCAGCAACACGGTTGGTTTCTTCTGGTCGCGGGTATCTTTTGTACGAGGCTCCTTTTTATTGCCCACGTCAATTGCTTCTGCGGAGTGCTGTAGCTCTACCGGTGCATCAATAAATAACTTTTTATCTACTTCATCCAATGGCAGCACCACGGTAAAGCAGCTGCCCTGGTTAAACTCGCTTTCTACCAATATCTTACCGCCGTGCAGCCTAACAAATTCCTTGGTGATAGAAAGGCCTATCCCGCTGCCCTGGTTCAGCATAGAGCCGGGCAGATCGTTCTGAAAGAACGGTTCAAAAATCTTTGCTATCTTATCTGCAGGGATGCCAATACCGGTATCAATAACCTTTATTTCCAGCAGGTTGCCATTGCTATTTTTCAAAATAAGCAATACGCTTACCTGCCCGCCTGCATGGGTAAATTTATACGCGTTAGAGAGCAGGTTGAAAATAATACGCTCTATCTTATCCTGGTCAAAACTGGTGTAAAACTCGTCAACCTCCGTATCAAACACAAAATGGATGCCCTTTTGCTCGGCCACATCTGTAAAAGAATGCGCCAGATCACGTATAAAACTAACAATATCGCCGCAGCGCTTATGCAGCTTTAGCTCCTGGTACTCCATCTTACGGAAATCCAGCAACTGGTTCACCAAATTGAGCAGGCGTTTGGCGTTACGGTTCACCAGGCCAAGCTGCCGCTGAATTTCGGGGTCTTGTACCTGCCGGGCAATTTTATCAACGGGGGCCATAATCAGCGAGAGCGGTGTTCTAAACTCGTGACTAACGTTGGTAAAGAATTTTATCTTCATCAGGTCGAGCTCGTGCAGGCGCTGGGTTTCTTCGCGTTCTTTCTCCAGCAGGAACTGGGTACGCAGCTTTTTAATGCCCCTGCTGCGGATGTAGAACAAGCCACCTACAAAAGCCAAAGCATAAAAGGCATAGGCATAAGGGGTTTTCCAAAAAGGCGGCAGTATTTTCACATGCAGCGTAAGCTCTTTACTTTGCCAGAAACCGGCATTGCTTGCCCGCACCTTAAATACGTAATCGCCGGCATCTAAGTTGGTATAGGTGGCTTTGCGGGTAATGTTATCGGCGGTTATCCAGGTTTTATCAAAGCCCTGCATCATGTACTCAAACTTCACCTTATCCGGGTCGAAGTAGTTGAGGGCTGCAAACTCTATAGAAAATACGTTCTCGTTGTACTTCAGTTCGATATTGTTTACCTCGCTGAGCGACCGCGGCAGGATCACCTTACCGTAGATTTTTTCGCCCACGGCAACGCTTTTGTTAAACACCTGCAGATCGGTAAAAAGCAGCGATGGGATGTTCTTGCTGGCATGCAGATCGGCAGGTTTAAAAATGTTAAAGCCGTTGCCCCCGCCAAAGATCAGTTCCCCGCTGCGCGTTTTGTAGGATGAGTAGGGGGTAAACTCGCGGCCCTGTAAGCCATCCTTTTCGTTGTAATTTACAAAGCTGAATTTAAGGCCCTGTTTACGGCGGTCGACAATAATGTTAGAGAGCCCGTTTGGCGTGCTTACCCAAATGTTGTTATTATTATCCTCGCGGATATCCAGCACCGTATTATCTGGCAGGCCGCTCTTTTGGTTAAGGTTATTAAACTTCCCGGTAGAGGGGTCTAAAACACTCAGCCCCTCGCGCGTACTGATCCATATCAAGCCGCTTTTATCCTCTAAAACATTGTTGGTGAAGTTGTTTATGAGGCTGTTGGGGTCTTTATCATCATGCACGTAGTGCGAAAACTGGTTGGTTTTACGGTTCAGCACATCTACCCCATAGGAAGTTACCACCCACAGGTTTTTGCGCCTGTCTTCCAGCAATGCCGATACGTAGTTAGACCGCAGCGAGTTAACCGTGCCCAGCACCATAGTATAATGCCCAAACTGGTTGGTTTTGCGGTTAAGCACATTTAAGCCGCCGGCTAATGTGCCCACCCAAAGGTTGTTATCGCTATCCTCCAGTATCGACCAGATGCGGTCTTCCGATATGCTGCCAGGGTCGGTATCGCTGTGCCGGTAATGTTTAAAGGTTTTACCGTCGAAGCAATCCAGCCCGCCAAAGTAAGTGCCTATCCAAAGCTTTTGTTCATGATCAAGGTACATGCTTACAATTACATTGTTGGTAAGGCTGTTGGGGTCGGCAGCGTTGTGCATGTACTTTTTAAAGCTGCCATCCTTGCGGTTAAAATAAACCAGCCCGCCGCCGTTGGTACCCAGCCACAGGTTGCCGTATTTATCTTCTATATACTTGTTAACGTCGCTAAAGCTGAGGCTCGCCGGGTCAGAAAGGTGATGCGTATACAGCGGGAACTTGATAATGCTCTCGTGGTAGTAGCTGAGGCCACGCTTGTAAGTGCCTACCCAAATTATACCGCTGTTATCTTTATACAGCACAATAATGCTGTTTTGCCCAACGGTTTTATTATCATCCTCGCGGTTGAGCAGGTATTTAATGCTGAAATCTTTTTTGCTGAGCAGGTTGATGCCGCCATGGTCGGTAGCTATCCAGATGCGGTCTTTATCATCCTGTATCAGGTTAGAGATCACATTGGTGTTTAAGCCTGATGGGGCGCTGCCTTTATCCAGGTGACGGAAGATGTTGCTTTTAAGATTGAGGTAGTACACACCGGATGAATAGGTGGGTACGAATGCCCATACATCATCCTGCCTGTCGATAAAAACGCGGTAGCCTGTATTTAAGCCGGCGGGCAGCTCGCTAAGGTTTTTGCGGTAATTAACTTTAAAGGTAACCGGGTCTATCCGTTCCAGGATGCCTTTGTTGTACACCAGCCAGATGCTGCCTTTAGAGTCGGCTGCCAGATCGGCCACGGTGTTGCTATAGATAGACTGGCTATCGCCTGATTGATTACTGATATGAATGGTGGTTTTTTTAACCTCGTCGTACTTATAAACCCCCGTAACAGAATTGAGGAACCAATAGCAGCCAAACCTGTCTTTCTTAACAGCAGTTAAATTTTGCGACGGGATATTCACAGACCGGAGGTAGCTGCCAATATCCCTGCTGAACTTTTCTGTAGAAGGATCGTAAATATTGTACCCGTTGCGGGTTTCTATCCACAGCTTTTGGCCGGGGCCTTCGGCAAGGCTAACAATAAAATCGTCGTTTATGCTGGTGCTATCGTTTGCAATGTGTTTAAATACTTTAAACTTATAGCCGTCGTACTTGCTAAGGCCGGAGAGGGTGCCATACCACATAAAGCCCTTGCTATCCTTCAGCATGCAGTTTACCTGGTTATGCGAAAGCCCATTGCTGATATCGAGCTTAGAGAACTGGAACTCGTTATTTTGCCCAAATAAAGCACAGGAGTACGCAATAAGTAAAAAAGTAAAAAAACTCCTCATACGCGGTAATTAGGGTAGTAATAGTATAACTGGTTACCAAAAATACAAATAAAATCCGCGAAATATATTTAACTAATCCGCAATCGGGTAAAATAATTATTACACTATGTGCGCAACTGCCAGGCAGTTAACAGATGTAATATTTTTCCTTGATCTTTGGTTAAAATAGTATTATAGTTATGGCCCGTTTATACCTAAGTTTGATAATACGTTATAAACCCGCGCCGCATTCTGTAGGGCAAAATGTAATAATTGCTATTTAAAATGAAGCTGTATTTTTCGCTTTTGGTTCTGTTATTGTTGCAAACTACTGCAAGGGCGCAGTATGTGTACCAGCAAATAGATAACAGCAATGGCCTCTCTAACAGTATTGTTAACCGCATGTTTCAGGATAGCGATAACCTGCTTTGGGTTGCCACGCTGGATGGCTTAAATGTTTACGATGGCTCAACCTTCCACGTATTTAATTACGAGCGGCCTGATGCCCGCAATGCCATTGCCAGCAACATTATTTACCAGATAAGTGAGGATAAGCAAAAGAACATTTGGCTGGCCACCGCCGAGGGCGTTACCCGTTACAATAAACCTACAGGCAGCTTTACCAACTACCAGCTTAATAGCAACAGCACGGTAACCAATGGTTATTTTTTGGGGTTGGATAGTGTGGGCAATGTTTACACCGCGCGCATAAATACCGGCAAGGTAAGCTACTACGATAAAAAGCTTAACCAGTTTAAACGCTGTTTTGTAGAGGGCCTTAAAGATGCCCGCATTATAAAAATGGCCATTGATAAAAACGGCAGGTTGTGGCTGTTTAAAAATAATTGCCTGGTGGTTTATCAGAAAAAGGGCAACGGCTTTTTTAAAGTGCCGGGTTTTAAAGCCATTAAGCAGGTTGATAATTTGCTGTATACCAATCACACCATATTCTACGCCAATTCGGCCAACCAGCTATATAAGATAACTGATAGCCTGCAGGGGCAGCTGGTAACCAACCTGCCCGATAGAGTACGCTCGATGACAGCCTTGGGTAACCGCTATGTTTTTGCCTGGGGATTAAAGGGTATTGGCGAATACGATGCCCGGTTTAACCCGGTAACTGATATTGTTAATTGGGTGCCCTCATTAAAAAATGTACGGATCAACAACCTCATTGTAGGCCACGAGCAAATGCTTTGGTGCGGCACCGATGGCGAGGGAATTATCAAGATCTCTAAAAAAACAAACTACTTTAATACGGCCAGCTCCGATAAAGCATCGCTAAACGTACCTGTAAATACCTTCTGCAATGTTAATGGCGAAACCTGGATAGGTACCAAACGCAATGGCATAATGCTGATGAAGGAAAGCGGCGATAAGCAAGCCGAATTATTGCCGCTGCAAACCCGATATAAAGATTATAATTTGGGTAACAACACCATTTACAGCATTCGTAAGGGCAACGATAACCTTGTTTACGTGGGTGCCGATGCCGCCGGGGTTTACCTGTATGATATTGCTCAAAAGAAATTCATCAGCTGGAACAGTATTAAAGGCAGCAGCGCTCACCCTGCGTTTAATGCCGTGCACGCTATACTGCCGGATAAAGATGGCTCGGTTTGGCTTGGTACCTATACCGGGGGGCTTTATCATCTGAAATTAAAACGCGGGGTGGATAAAAGCCTTTCGGTAGAATATCTTACGCAATACAATTACACCGGTAACAACAAAGGGCCGGGCAACGATGTGATCAACGCCTTAGAAGCCGGTGCTAATGGCAATATCTGGATAGCCTGCCGCTTTGGCGGGTTAAGTGTTTTTAATAAGCAAACACGCCTGTTCCGCACATTTAAAGCGTCGTTACAGCCGGGGAGCTTGTCTAATAACGATGTACTATCACTTTACCACGATACCCGCGGGCAGCTTTGGATAGGCACCAGTTACGGGCTGAATGTAATTAAGGATGATGATAACGGCCAGGCCGATCTAAGGTTTAAAAAGCTAAATGTAGAAGATGGCCTGCCAAGCAATACCATCCATGCAGTGGGTGAAGATGCGGGCAGCAATATCTGGATCAGCACCAACAAAGGCATTGCCAAGATAGGTGCCGCTAAGCTCAGCGTAATGCAGTTTAAAGAGCAAGATGGCTTGCAGGGTAACGAGTTTAGCGATAACGCCATCTGGCGCGATCAACGTAACCGCCTTTTCTTTGGCGGTATCCGCGGGTTTAACTATTTTATTCCGCAGGCAATTGGCATTACCAGCAACCAAACTAATTTGGTTCTCACCGACCTGAAAATTGCCGGCCACGAAGAAGGGCCCAATGCTACCAATATCTTAAACATAAAAAAATCGGCCGCTCGACAGGTGCCTTTTTACGAACTAAACCGGCGTGATAACTTTTTTGATCTGAAGGTGAACACCATCCAGTTTAGTAACCAGGAGAAGTGCCAGTACACTTACTTTTTAGAAGGTAACGATAAGAACTGGCATTACGTGGGCGATGATAAGCGCATTTCGTACAGTAACCTGCAGCCCGGTAAATACACGTTAAAACTCAGATGGTCTAACGGCAGCGGCGCCTGGACTGGCGAGGTAACTGCTTTCCGTATTACCATTAAGCAATACTTCTGGCTTACCTGGCCCGCATTTAGCCTGTACCTGCTGCTAATGAGCATCGGCGTTTACCTGGTGCATCTGTATCGCAAAAACAAACTGGATAATGAGCACAAACTGGCCATGGAGCATGCCCTGCGCAAAAAGGACGAAGAGGTGCACCGCGACCAGTTAGATTACTTCACCAACATTGCCCACGAACTGCAAACACCGCTTACCATTATTACAGGCACTATGGAGCGTTACTTTTACAAGATCAAAAATAAATTTAGCGAAGCACAGAATGATAACCTGCTTTTTGCAGTGAACGAGCAGGCTTCGCGGTTAAATTACCTGGTGTATCAATTACTGGAGTTTCGCAAAGCGGAGGAAGGGCACCTTAAAAATAATTACAGCAAGCTGGATGTATCTGCCCTGCTCAATAATATTGCCGAATTATTTAACCCGCTGGCTGAGCAAAAGAATATTGATTGCAGCTGCTACGCCGAACCAAACATCAGGATTTGGACGGATAAGGACAAGCTGGAAAAAGTCATCTTCAACCTGTTATCTAACGCTATAAAACATACCGGCAATAACCAGCATGTGGTTTACTCCTTAAATAAGGCCGAGGATGGTGATGCACTGGAACTGATCGTCGCCAATTCGGGCTGTAAGCTTACGGATGAGGAGATCCAGAACCTGTTCACCAAGTTTTTTGTGGCCGATGCCAGTCAGCAAACTAAAATAAGCACCGGCCTGGGCCTGGCATTTACCCGGCAGCTGGTTACCCTGCTCAATGGTAAAATTGAGGTTACCTGCAAAGACGGCTGGATCCGGTTTAAGGTAAGCCTGCCGATGTATTTTGTGCCCGGAATGCACGAACGTGCAGATGACCAGAACGAGAAGATGGAAACGCCATCCTACCTGTTAAGTTCTATCATCAGTAAAAACTCAGCGCTTACTCAAAACACCAGTGAAAAGAATAACAAGCAATCGCTGCTTAAAAAACTGGAAGGCTCTGATAAAAAGAGCATCCTGGTGATTGAGGACGAACCTTCCATCAGGTATCTGTTGAACGATATCCTGAAAGAAAGCTATATTGTTTACGAAGCTGCCAATGGTAAAGATGCGCTGGAACTGATAGATAAGATCATCCCCGATCTCATCGTGAGCGATATTATGATGCCGGACATGACGGGCCTTGAAATTTGCAACCGCATTAAAGCCCTGCAGCACACCTGCCATATCCCTTTCCTCATATTATCTGCCAAAGGCACAATAGATCAGCAGATAGAGGGCTACGAAGCCGGTGCCGACGCCTACATTGCCAAGCCTTTTCATATAGAGCATTTACTGGTAAGGGTGAAGCGCTTGTTAGAATACCATAGCCGCTTGCACGAGTTTTTTAGCCAAAGCAGCGTAATAGATACCCTGCCAACCTCGGGTATGAAGGATGATGACAAAGCCTTCCTCGAAAAAACAATTGCCCTGATTGAGGCCAACTTTGAGCGGGAAGAACTCGACGCGCAATTCCTGGAAAAAGAACTGGGCATGAGCAAGGCTTATTTTTACCGCAGGCTTAAAACCCTCTCTAATATGACGCCCGGCGAACTCATAAAAAAGCTGCGCCTGCAGCACTCGGCCGCTTTACTGCAAAATACCAACCTAACTGTAGCCGAAATTTTTTACCGCTCGGGGTTTAACAACCAGTCGCATTTCTTCCGCGAGTTTAAGAAGCAATACAACCAATCGCCAAACGATTACAGGCTGCAGTTTAAGGTAGCCGAATAAGCCGCATCTTCTACGCATTTAGCATTATTACACCTTATTATTTAAATCTGGTGCGTAATTCTTTTCTAAAAAAACCGCATTTACAGCATCATTAAGCCACTTTATACTATTGTACAGTAATCAAAGACTGTTGTACACTCCCGTGCATCAGGCTTCCGCTATCATTGCCCCAACCAATTTTTACTGTAACCTAAAAAGGATTAATTATGACCTGATCTGAAAGCGAAACTTTCCGCAGCTGCGAATGGCATGTTTGTGCGCGGAGTTTAAACCAACCCCTATTAACAAACCAATCATCATAAATCAATTTTATGCTTCATTATTTACTCATTAAAAAATTAAAAATAGGTATCACGCTGCTCCTCCTGTTTTGCACTGGTGTGGCCTGGGCACAAAGCAATGTAAAAGGTACCGTTACCGGCAGCGATGATAAACTCCCTGTCATAGGTGCATCTGTAAAGATCAAAGGAACTAGCGTTGGCGTAGTAACCGACCTTAACGGCGGCTTTACCCTAAGTGCCAAACCTGCGGATGTATTAGTAGTAACCTATATTGGCTACCAGCCTTACGAGGTTGCGGTAAGCAGCCAAACCAACCTTAATATTATACTCACCAAAACCAGCACCGCATTAAGCGAAGTTGTGGTTACGGGCTACACCTCGCAGCGCAAGCAGGATATTACCGGCTCGGTAGCGGTGGTTAATGTTACCTCATTAAAATCTGTTCCATCGGGTTCAACGGAATCTTTATTGCAAGGGCAGGCGGCGGGTGTTTCCGTTGTAAACTCGGGTAACCCGGGCGGCGGCAGCCAAATCAATATCCGGGGCATCAGCACCATCAGTAATTCCAGCCCGTTGGTGTTAATAGATGGTGTGCCGGGTAACCTGCACGATATTAACGTAAACGATATCGAATCGATGCAGGTGTTAAAAGATGCCGGTTCGGCCTCTATCTACGGTGTGCGCGGCTCCAACGGTGTAGTTATTGTTACGACCAAAAAGGGCAAAAAAGGGAAAGTAAACATCACTTACGATGGTTACTACGGCACCCAGGTTCCATTGGCAGATGGTTTTAAACTTGCTGGTACGCAAACCTATATGGAGGCTATCTTCCAGATGCATAAAAACTCGGGTATCAATCCATCCAGTCAGCAGTTTGGTACGGGTACATTCACTATTCCAGATTATATCCTGCCGGCAGGGGCAAAAGAAGGCGCGCTCAATACCGATCCATCAACCTATAACCTGAACAGTAACCAGATCATGCGGGCTAATAAGGTAGGTACAGATTGGTTCCACGAGATCTTTAAAACAGCGCCTATCCAAAGCCATAACATTACAGCCAGCGGCGGTGCAGAAAAATCAAACTTCCTGTTCTCGTTAAACTATTTCGATCAGCAGGGCACATTGATCAATACCTATCTGAAAAGATATTCGCTAAGAGCTAACTCCGATCTGAAGATAGGCCACGTACGCATTGGCGAAAACGCTTATGCTTTTTTTAAGGATAACCCAATTGTTGGTAACCAAAACGAAGGTAACGCCATTGCTTATTCGTACCGCGAGCCGGGCATTATACCGGTATATGATATTATGGGGAACTTTGCAGGCAGCAAGGCACCGGGCCTGGGGAACTCACAAAACCCGGTGGCCAACCAAATGCGCAGTAAAGATAACCAGGGCTACAACTGGCAAATGAACGGCAACGCTTTTGCCGAGGTTGATTTTGCCAAATACTTTGTTGCCCGCACCAGCATAGGCGGCAACGTTGATAACTATTACTACTATTATTTTTCGCCTACAGCTTATGAGAATGCAGAGGGTAACACCAGCCCCAACTCTTTTACAGAAGTATCGGGCTTTAGGTACAGCAGAACCTGGACTAACACCCTAACCTTTAACAGGAAGTTTGATAAGCACGATGTTAAAGTACTGGTAGGTACAGAAAACATTAAGAACTACGCACGCGGCCAGTTTGGTACCCGTGGTAATTATACCTTGTCTACCGATCCGGATTATGTGAATTTAAATACCGGCAGCCCAAGTACCGCTACCAACGGCGTACAGCAGCTGTATTCAAACACGCTTAACTCTTACTTTGCCAGGGTTGATTATACTTTTAACGATAAGTACCTGCTAAGCGGAACCCTTAGGAGAGATGGCTCATCCTTTTTTGCGCCAGATAAAAGATGGGGAACCTTCCCATCGGTAACTGCCGGCTGGAGGATCTCTAAAGAGAGCTTCCTGAAGAGTGTTACCTGGATAGATGACCTGAAATTGAGGGGCGGCTACGGTGTATTAGGCTCGTTAAGCGGCGTAAGTAACCAGGCCAATAATGCATTCTCGCTGTTTGCGGCCAGTCCGTCAAACTCGTATTATGATATTAAGGGTACAGGTAACTCCACCGTGCTGGGTACATACAAAAGCCAGTTGGGTAACTTAAGCACCACCTGGGAGAGCGATGGCATTGCCAACCTTGGTTTCGATGCAACGTTGTTCAATAACAAGCTGGATGTTTCCTTCGAGGTATATAAAAAATCTATCACCGGCTTATTGTTCCGTCAGAATAACCTGGCAGCCAGTGGCGGCGCTGCTGCACCATATGTTAACGGTGGTAACATCGAGAACCGGGGGATCGACTTCAGCACCACTTACCACGGCAGTGTTAACAACGATTTTAAGTTTGATATTGGTTTAAACCTCAGTACCTACAGCAATAAGGTAGTTAGCCTGCCATCAGGACTAAAATACCAGGATTTTAACAGTTCGGGCTCTACCCGTATCGGCAGCTTTGTAAGGTTGCAGCAAGGGCAGCCGGTAGGCGCGTTCTTTGGTTATAAAGTTGCTGGCCTGTTCCGCGATGCTGCTGATGTAAGTTCGTCACCTACACAATCCGCAGCGGCCCCCGGCAGGTTTAAGTACGAAGATGTGAACGGCGACGGTGTGATCACAGATGCCGACCGTACCTTCTTTGGTAACCCTAACCCTAAATTTACCGGTGGTTTTAACCTCAACGCCAGCTACAAACAGTTCGATTTTAACGCCTTTCTGTATGGCTCGTACGGCAACAAGGTGATCAACTACGTAAAATACTGGACAAACTTTCCGCAGGTATTCGGCGGTAACGTTAGTGCAGATATCATCTCCAATTCATGGAGCCCAACCAACCTGGATGCTAAGATCCCTAAGTTAGAAACCTCTGCCAACTTCAGCAATACGGGCGTATTCAACTCCTTTTATATGGAAGATGGTTCTTACCTGCGCTTAAAATCGCTTACGCTGGGTTATACCGTTCCGGCAAACAGGCTTAAAAAATATGGCATCAACAAAATTAGGGTGTATGTTTTGGCTACCAACCTGTTTACCATCACCAAATACTCGGGTCTCGATCCTGAATTGCAGAACTCCAACCTGAACGATAATACCAGTTTCGGTATCGACTTTGGTAACTACCCGGCCAACCAAAAAAATTACAACATCGGTGTAAATGTTACTTTTTGATGAACTATAATATTAACAACATGAAAAGAAGTTTAAAATTCACGGCTTTAATGGGCATTGCTTTGCTAAGCGTGCTCTCGTGTAAAAAATCATATCTGGATCAGAAACCCTTAGGCGTATTAAGTGCCGATGTACTGGCTAACGAGCAGGGCGTACAAAGCTTACTGGTAGGGGCGTACTCGCTGCTTGATGGCTACGGCGGTAACAGCGGCGGCACCAGGTCGCCGGCATCTAACTGGGTTATTGGCAGTATGGCCGCCGGTGATGCATACAAAGGCTCGTCGCCTTCGGATGGCGCGGCAGATGTGCAGCCTATCCAGGTGTTTAACCTTACGCCATCCAACACGGCAGCTTCGGCAAAATACCTGCTGATGTACGATGCTGTGCAGCGCTGCAACGACGTGTTAAGAACACTTGCCCTTGCCAAAGATATTTCTGCGGATAAAACCAAACAGATTACGGCCGAAGCACGGTTTCTGCGCGGCTTCTATTACTTCGAGCTGAAAAAGATCTACAACAAAGTGCCTTATATTGATGAAACCGTTACCGACTTTAACCAGCCTAATGATAAAGACATCTGGCCGAACATTGAAGCTGATTTTAAATTCGCAGCCGATAACCTCCCCGCTGTACAAACCGACCGTGGGCGTGCAAACAGCTGGGCCGCAATGGCGTACCTGGCAAAAGCCTATTTGTATCAAAAGAAGTATACCGATGCCAAACCCTTGTTTACCAACTTAATTGCCAATGGCGTTACAGCGGGCGGGCAAAAGTATGCGTTGATTCCTTTTCAGCAGAATTTTAGTCCGCAGGCTACGCAAAAGAACGGTGCCGAATCTATTTTTGCAGCGCAGGCATCAGTAAACGATGGCTCTGTAGCATCTAACGGTAACCGGCCCGATAACCTTAACTTCCCGTACAATGGTGGTCCGGGTGGTTGCTGCGGATATTTCCCGCCATCTCAAACCATTGCCAACTCTTTTAAAACTGATGCTAATGGCTTGCCGTTATTCGACTCGTTTAATACCGGGAACGATGTAAGCGACCCGGCAAAACCATATACCGGAACGCTCGACCCGCGGATTGATCTCACTATGGCGCGCCCTAACATCCCTTACCTTGACTGGGGCACCCCATCACCCGCCTGGGTTCGCGATCCTACCAACGGCCGTTTCCTGCCGCGTAAGAATGTGTACTCTTTAAGCGAAAAAGGCGTAAACACCAGTACCGAGAGCGGTTACTGGGGCGCTACATCCATTACCTCAAACAACGTTAACTTATTACGTTTTGGCGATCTGTTACTTATGGCTGCCGAGGTAGAAATGGAAGCAGGCAGCCCCGAACTGGCTCTGGATTACGTTAACCGTGTACGCACCCGCGCGGCCGATCCAACCGGCTGGGTTTACAAAGGTTCAACCTACGATGCAACAAAATCTAAATACAATGTGCAAACCACTCCGGCAGATAATTACCTCATAAAACCTTACCCGGCAGGTTCATTTGCTGATAAGGCTTATGCGTTAAAAGCCATCCATTTTGAAAGAAAAATAGAGCTTGCCGAAGAAGGGCACCGCTATTTTGACCTTGCCCGCTGGGATAACGGCACCGGCAGCATGGCTAACGAGATAAACGCCTTTTTACTGTACGATGTAAAGGTGAACTCAACACTTTCCGGCGGCAGGTTTGTAAAAGGCACGCATGAATATATGCCGATACCGCAATCACAAATTGACCTTTCCGCCTCACAGGGGAATGGTGTTTTAAAGCAAAATCCGGGTTATTAATAGTTAAAAAGATCAGGAGTTTAGTTGATAAAGGTGGAGCGGAGGCTCCACCTTTTAATAACAGTTTAGAAGTCCGCACTTGTTAAATGCCCGAGATATCCAAGTTAAGATCGCGTTTTTTATGGTTTGCTGTATTGGCTTGCTGCACAATTTGCCTGGCGGTTTTCAGCCAATGCGGTGGGCGCTCAAATAATAAAATAACTGATGAGATCACCGAAGGCAAAAACCTGTCTGTAAAACATTGTAAAAGCTGCCATATGTACCCGCAAGCCGGTTTAATTGATAAAATGCATTGGGAAAAGAATGTGCTGCCCAATATGGCGGCCCGGCTTGGTTTAACCTATTGGGGTTCGGGCTATTTTGCGGGTAAGCAATCAGCAGTTTCTATAACCGATTGGTATAAGATTGTAAAATACTATACCAGCGTTGCCCCTGCTCAGCTTAACAATACCGATAGCATCCCAACGGTGAAAGATTGGGGCATCTTTAAACTCAGGCAACCCAAAACAAATGCTATGGGCGCACTCACCACTATGCTCTCTTTTGATGCCGAAAGCAAAAGTTTTTACACTGCCGATGCTCAAAATAACCTGTTTAAATGGAGTAATGATTTAAAACCAAAGCTTGTGCAAAGGCTGCCATCACCGGCAACCAGCGCCGCATTTATAGCATCGGCCGAAGGCAAAAAGCAAATGCTGCTAACTTGCATAGGTACGCTGGCGCCTGTTGATGCTGATACCGGCAAACTGGTAAATATCGATCTGCAAAACCATAAACAACAAGTACTGGAAGCCAACCTGCCCCGCCCGGTACAGGTGTTAACCGCCGATCTGGATAAAGATGGCATTAACGACCATATCCTCTGCAACTTTGGGCATAACAGGGGAGGGCTATATTGGTTAAAGGGTCTGGCGAACGGCAGATTCGAGAAAATAACTCTCAGCCATACACCCGGTGCAACCAGCGCGGCAACCGGCGATTTTAACCATGACGGCCTTACAGATGTTATTTGCCTTTTTGCGCAGGGCGATGAAGGTATCTGGCTATTTCAAAATAATGGCAAGGGCAGCTTTATTAAAAAGAATTTGCTGCGCTTTCAGCCGGTGTATGGTTCAAGCAGTTTTCAGTTGGTTGATATGAACCACGATGGTGCGCCTGATATTATTTATACCGCAGGAGATAACGCCGACCTATCGCCCACCCCTAAACCATACCATGGTGTTTACATATTTATGAACGATGACCGCATGAATTTCAGCCAAAAATACTTTTACCCCATGAATGGCTGCACCAAGGCCATTGCGGCAGATTTTAAGGGTAAGGGAGTTTTGGATGTTGTTGCCATAGCTTTCTTTACGCTAAAAAGTAAACCCGAAAGGGGCTTTGTTTACCTGGAGCAATCAACCGGTTTAAAGTTTACGGCCCACCAATTACCAATCGCAAAGAAAGGCAAATGGCTTACCATGGATGTGAACGATTACAATAATGATGGCTACCCCGATGTGGCGCTTGGCAATTTTTCCTTTGATAATTTAAGCAGCATAGCTAATGGTGCACCTGTTAAAAAGAATGAGGTGCCGTTCATCATATTACAAAACCAATGGGGATTACAGGATAGGAAAGCAGAATCCGCACATTTAAACACCCCTGTACACTAAATTGATATTACCGTGCAGTCTTTAAAAGCTGTAATAAGATATCATTGCTAAATAAACTAAAAACTAACAGCCGGTTAGCGGCAACTATACAAAATTCTACATGTCTATAAAAACTTCACTTTGGGCAGCGTTGTTATTGCCCGTGCTAAGCACGCTGGCGTACATACCCGCTAAAGCACAAACGGCCAGCCTTTGGCTGAGCACCACCAACCGCGACAGCAAATTTGAGCAGCAGAAACAAACCTACACCTTTGGCAGCACCACCAATGCCGACCAAACCATCAGTATAGATGCCTCTAAAACTTATCAAATCATTGATGGCTTTGGCTTTGCCCTTACCGGCGGCAGCGCCCAGTTGATGAAAGCGATGAGCCCGCCCGCCCGCGCTGCTTTACTGAAAGATGTTTTTGAATCCGGCGGGAACAACATCGGGGTGAGTTATATCAGGCTGAGCATAGGGGCATCAGACCTTAACCAAAGCGTGTTTACTTACGATGACCTGCCCGATGGACAAACCGACCCATCGCTGAAAAAGTTTAACCTCAACCAGGATCTGAAGGACGTGGTGCCGGTGATGAAAGAGATCCTGGCTATCAATAAAAGTATCAAAATTCTGGCTTCGCCCTGGACGGCTCCAAGCTGGATGAAAACCAATAACGATATAAAAGGCGGCAAGCTGAAGCCCGAATATTATAAGGTTTATGCTAACTACTTTGTAAAATATATTAAGGCCATGCAGGCGCAGGGTATCACCATTGATGCCATCACCATACAAAACGAACCGCTGAACGATCGCAACACCCCCAGCATGCAGATGTTTGCTGAAGAACAGCTCGACTTTATTAAAACAGCCCTCGGCCCCGCGTTTGCATCCGCAGGAATCAAAACCAAAATAGTGTTGTTTGATCATAACTGCGATAAACCGGAATATGCCATGAGCATCCTGGCCGACCCGGAAGCGGCCAAGTACGTGGATGGCTCGGGCTTCCACCTATATGCAGGTACTATTGATGCCATGAGCAAAGTACACGATGCCTACCCAACCAAGAACCTTTACTTTACCGAGCAGATGGTGATAGAACGCCATGCCGTAACCATTGGCGTACCGGTAGAGCGTTTGATCATTGGCGCAACAAACAACTGGAGCAAAAACGTGATCCTGTGGAACCTGGCCGCCGATGTAAATTTCGACCCGCATACCGATAGCGGCGGTTGCCCCATTTGCCAGGGCGCCGTTACTATTGATGGCGATAAGTTCAGTAAAAACATTGCTTATTATACTGTGGCGCATGCCTCTAAATTTGTTACACCCGGTTCGGTTCGGGTAAGCTCAACGGCATCAGCCATTTTGCCCAATGTGGTATTTAAAACCACCGAAGGTAAAATGGTGATGATAATGGTGAACGTAAGCGGCAGGCTGCAAAAGTTTAACATTGCTTACAACGGAAAAAATGCAGAGGTTACGCTAACCAGCGGCTCGGTTGCAACTTATGTTTGGTAATATTGTATAACCTATATTTATGAAAAAGTTTCTTAAAGTACACCCACTTTTAATCCTGGGCGTTGCCCTGTGCTTTTTAACCCTGACTGCAGTTGCACAGCAGCCGGTAAATACTTACAGCACCAAAGGTTGGTATGGCCCGCCCAAACCGCCCTTTTCGCCGGTGGTGAATAAAGATAATAGCATCACCTTCCGCACCAAGGCTAAGGATGCTAATAAGGTAAGTTTGCTTTTTGGTGAGTGGGATGTAAAACCACAGGCCATGAGCAAGGATACCGATAATAGTTGGGCAGTTACCATTGCGCCAGTAAAACCGGGGATCTACTCTTACCAATATCTAATTGATGGCGCCGCCACGCTTGATCTGAAAAACCCGCTTACCAAAATTGGCACTGAGATCTACAGCAGCGTGGTAGAAGTGCCCGGTTCGCCGGCCCGGTTTGATGAAGTACAGAACGTGCCGCATGGTACGCTTACTATCCATAGCTACGTATCGTCGTCATTAAAACTGAACAGGGGGGTATATGTTTACCTGCCGCCGCAATACTACACACAACCGGCAAGCAGTTTCCCGGTGCTGTACCTGCGCCACGGCGGCGGTGATAATGAAAGCAGCTGGAGCCAGCGTGCCGGCAGCGCCAACACCATACTGGATAACCTGATTGCGCAGAAAAAAGCAGTCCCCATGATTGTGGTAATGACCAACGGCTTAACCGATGGCACCTGGGCTGGCGGCAGCACGCCCGAAGGTGTAAAAGCCCTGGAGCAGGAACTTTTGCAAGATGTAATACCCTTGATTGAGAAAACCTATCGCGTTAAAAAAGACCGCGCCAACCGCGCTATAACCGGCCTCTCCATGGGTGGCGGGCAGGCATTTGTTATCGGCTTGCGCAACCTTAATAAGTTTGGCTGGGTAGGTGAGTTCAGCTCCGGCACTTTAAGCGATAAAGATTTTGATGTGGATAAAGAGCTGCCGGGCATTATGAATGCTTCGCTTAATAAAAAGCTGGGCCTGCTTTGGATAGGCTGCGGTGAGGATGATCCACGTTTTCCGGGGCACCGGGTATTGGCTAACACGCTATCTAAAAAGGGCATCACCATTAAAAACCTCACCATGCCCGGCGGGCACGAGTGGCGTGTTTGGCGCGAAGAACTTGCCGGCTTTTACCAGGCCATATTTAAGAAACCATTAGCTATTTACACCAAATAAACGGCTACCAATTATAAACCAAATGGAAAATAACAGGCGGGGTTTCCTGCAAAAATTAGGGCTCATTACATCTGCCGCAGGGCTTAGCCAGGTTTTACCGGCAAAGGCTGTAGAGTATAAATTATTTTCGGAAGGCGGCATTGTAGCATCACCGGCCAATGCGGTGGTTGATACTACTGCGGGTAAGGTAAAAGGCTATACCCGTAACAAGATCTTCACCTTTAAAGGTATCCCGTATGCAGAGAGCACGGCAGGCGCAAACCGGTTTATGCCGCCTGTAAAAGTGGCTAAGTGGGAAGGTGTGCGCAATACGCTGGTTTACGGGCCAATTTGCCCGCAAAAGCAAAACACGGGCTGGTTTCAATCGGAGTATGGCTTTTTATATCAATGGATAGATGGCCTGCACCACGAGGATTGCCTGCGACTAAATGTATGGTCGCCGGGGGTAAATGATGGTAAGAAACGCCCGGTAATGTTTTGGATGCATGGAGGCGGCTTTACCACGGGCTCCAGCCAGGAGCACCCCTCATATGACGGCGAAAACCTGTGCCATCTGGGCGATGTGGTAGTAGTTTCTATCAACCACAGGCTTAACGCTTTCGGCCACATGGACCTGTCGGCTTATGGTGATAAATACGCAAAATCCGGTAATGTGGGCATGCTGGATATTGTTGCCGCGCTGGAATGGGTGCGCGATAATATTGGCAATTTTGGCGGCGATAAAAACAACATAACCATTTACGGGCAGTCCGGCGGAGGCACAAAAGTAATTACGCTGATGGCTATGCCTGCTGCAAAAGGCCTGTTTCACAAAGCCATTGCGCAAAGCGGCTCCATTGTGCAGGTGGCAACCCCTGCTTACGCCCAAAAACTAACCGACCTGATTTTAGCTGAACTGAAGATAGACAGATCAAATATCGACAGCCTGCACAACGTACCGGCTGTAGACATTATAGCGGCAACCGCCGCGGCTGAAAAGAAAATGGGCGGCACTGTGCCTGCAAATGTTGGCCGCCCCGGGCTGCAGCCGGTGGTTGATGGTGTTGTGCTGCCGCATCATCCTTTTGACCCCGGTGCGCCGGCCATATCTGCCAACGTACCTTTTATGGTGGGCACCACCCGCAACGAGGCTTCGGCAAGTATTGATAATGCCGCCATGGAAAACATCAGCGAAGATGAACTGAAAGCTAAGGTGCTTGCTAAATACCCCAACAAAGGCGCAACCGTTTATGCCGCCATGCGCAAGGTGCACCCCGGCGTAAAGCCGGTAGAGATCCTGTCGTTCCTCAGCGCGCAAAACCCGATGGCGTATTTGCAGGCACAGCGTAAAACTGCACAAAACGGGGCTGCGGTTTACCTGTATATGTTTGCATGGCATACCCCGGTGCTGGATGGCCGCCCGCGTGCTTTCCATTGCAGCGAAATTCCGTTTGCATTTGGCAATACCGATAAATGCGAAAACTACACAGGCAGCAGTGCCGAAGCTAAAAAGCTGGGCGCCAAAATGGCCCTGGCCTGGATCAGTTTTGCTCGTAACGGCAATCCCAACCACCCAGGCTTACCTGCCTGGCCAGGCTTTAACAAGCAAAAAGGTGCCATGATGGTGTTCAACAATACCTGCGAGGTAAAGGTTGACCCCGATGGCGAGGCCCGCCAGATACTGGAACGTGTTTACTACAACAAAGAAGCGTAATGAAGAAGATAACCTTATTGGTGCTGCTTATAGCCTTAACCGGCTACTACGCAGCTCTCGCCCAAAGCATAAAAAAACGTGTGCTGGTATTCAGTAAAACACTTACCTATCACCACGAATCTATCCCGGCAGGTATAGCGGCTATAAAAAAACTGGGGGCTGAAAATGATTTTGAAGTGGATAGTACCACAAATAGCGCTTTATTCAATGAGGAGAACCTGAAAAAATATGCGGCGGTGATATTTATGAGCCCCAGCGGCAACGTGCTGGATACTGCGCAAAAGATCAGCTTTGTGCGTTATATAGAAGCAGGCGGCGGCTACATGGGCATCCATGCGGCATCTACTACCGATAAAAACTGGGCCTGGTACGGTAAACTGGTAGGCGCTGTTTTCACCGATCACCCCGAACCGCAAACCGGTACAGTAGTAGTAACCGACCGAAAGAACCCGGCGACAAAGCAACTCCCTGTTAGGTGGGAACGCAAGGATGAGTGGTACAACTTCAGGCAGGTACCAACCGGTGTGCATGTTTTATTTACGGTAGATGAAAGTACTTACAAAGGTGGCAAACATGGCAGCTACCACCCGCTGGCCTGGTATCATGAATATGATGGCGGTCGCTCATTCTATACGGCTATTGGTCACTTTGCCGATTCTTATTCGGATCCATTGCAGTTGCAGCACCTGCTGGCGGGCATTAAATATGCTATGGGGAAGAGTGTGGTTTTAAATTACAGCAAGGTTAAAACGCCGCCGTATGAAAAATAATCATTACGATGCTATTGTGGTGGGTTCGGGCATCTCCGGTGGCTGGGCCGCAAAGGAGCTAACCGAGCGCGGCCTTAAAGTACTAATGCTGGAGCGCGGCCAAAATATAGAACATGTTAAGGATTATACCACTGCCACAAAAGCGCCCTGGGAATTTGCCCATAGAAATTCGGCGGTAACGGATGCGGTGAAGGATTATCCATTGCTGTATAAATCTGGCGGAGTGAATGAATCTAACCTCCGTTTTTGGGCTAACGAAAAAGAGAACCCATATACACAGATTAAACCCTACGCCTGGAAACGCGGTTACCAGGTAGGCGGCCGCTCGTTAACCTGGGGCAGGCAAACCTACCGCTGGAGCGATCTCGATTTTGAGGCCAACCTGAAAGAAGGTATAGCGGTTGACTGGCCCGTGCGCTATAAAGACATTGCCCCCTGGTACGATTATGCGGAACGCTTTATTGGCGTAAGCGGCTCTTTAGAGCAACTCCCCCAACTGCCCGACGGCCAATACTTGCCGCCAATGGAAATGAATTGTGTAGAAAAGGATGTAGCCGCACGCATTAAAGAACATTATAACGATACCCGCCGTATGATCATCGGGCGTACGGCCAATATTACCCAGCCTTTGTCAGGCCGCACCAATTGCCAGTACCGTAACCGGTGCGCGCTGGGCTGCCCTTTTGGCGGGTATTTCAGTACACAATCATCTACCTTGCCGGCTGCTATGAAAACGGGAAACCTTACGGTAAGGCCCTGGTCCATAGTAACGCAGGTGCTTTATGATAAAGAGCGTAAAAAGGCTACGGGTGTAGAAGTACTGGATTCGGAGACTAACCAAACGTACACCTTTACCGCTAAGATCATTTTCCTCAATGCATCTACCTTTAACAGTGCCTGGATATTGATGCATTCAGCTACCGATATCTGGCCCGATGGGCTGGGCAGCAGCAGCGGGGAACTGGGCCACAATATTATGGATCACCACGTAGGCGGCGGCGCTGCCGGTACCGTAGAAGGTTATGAAGATAAATACTATTTCGGCCGCAGGGCAAACGGTATTTATATCCCGCGGTATCGTAACCTGTTTGGCGATAAGCGCGATTACCTGCGCGGCTTTGGCTACCAGGGGCAGGCCGGGCGTGAAGACTGGAACCGTAGCATTGCCGAGCTAAGTATCGGTGCCGATCTTAAAGATGCGCTGCAGGAGCCCGGCGACTGGAATATCTCTATCCAGAGTTTTGGCGAGGTGCTGCCTTATCACGAGAACAGGCTTATTATAAACAAAGACCTGAAGGATAAATGGGGCTTAAATACCTTATCTGTTGATGCCGAATTAAAAGACAACGAGCTGCGCATGGATACCGACAGCGAGAACGATGCGGTAGAAATGCTGGAGCTTGCCGGTGT
>Ga0247734_1000629_pt1 | contig 29569 bp, 24 predicted proteins | sample UWRJL103311B2_FD_180933 | JGI IMG/M metagenome (GOLD analysis project Ga0247734, IMG submission 180933) | Plant litter microbial communities from Arlington Agricultural Research Station in Wisconsin, United States - UWRJ-L103-311B-2 | ecosystem: Environmental > Terrestrial > Plant litter >...
ATACAATACCTGGAGGAGCGGATGCGTGAACTCCAGTTGCGCCAGATGGGCGAAGGCACAAATCTGGGACCTGCCAATGCAGGGCCCTCAGGGAGACCACCCAGCACAGGTCTCCGAAATGATAGAGATGGTCCGCCAACCCCGCCCCCGAAAGACCCAAGGCTAGGATATACTGAAGCGGCTTCAGATATGGGTGGTTATGGTGCTCAGGAATACAGTCAAGTCGGGGGGCATGGTGACATGATGCCTCCCAGACACCCGTACGCTCCACCCGGGCCAGGCACTGGCATGCCTAAAGCACGCCCAAACTACACAAAACTAGGTATGTTGGAAGTTCTACGGTTTTTGCAGTGGCTAATTTTTGGGAATAGATTTGATCAAATACGATACGCCCTACCTCGGACCACGGATTCAACTTATGCTCTCACAGCTAGAGTTTAAACTCAATGTCGAGAAGCAGTATCTGAAGGGTGTGGAGAAGATGGTCCAGCTGTATCAAATGTCTGGTGATAGAAAGAGCAAAGCCGATGCTGCGGGACGCCGGCTTGAAAGCACCCAGAAGATTCAACTTCTCAAGCAAGCTCTCAAGCGCTACGAGGACTTGCACATTGATATGGAAAGCGCCGCAGATGCCCCAGATGGTAACATCCCCTTCTGTGCTTGAATCCAACTCACGAGCTAATTCCCCCAAGATGACAGTATTAACACCCCCAACATGAGAAAACCCCTCACAGGCCAACTTTCTATACGTATTCATGGAGTCAAGGATGTCGACCATGCCACAACCGGCAGATTCGCACGCGGTCCTGAGACGTTTGTTGCAATCAAGGTGGAAGACAATGTCGTCGCCCGCACCAAGGCTTCCAGGACAGATAAGTGGGATACTGAATACCATAATCTGGCAGTAGACAAGGCCAACGAAATTGAGCTTATCGTCTATGATAAGCCAAGTGATCATCCATTGCCGATTGGTTTGTTATGGATTCGTATATCGGATATCGTGGAAGAAATGCGACGCAAGAAGATCGAAGCCGAGATCAATAACTCTGGGTGGGTATCCGCAGATAGAATGGCAAGTACTAACATGCCACCATCTCAATTCAATATTGCCCCTGGTCAGCAGCCTTCACAATTTGGAGGCCCTCCCCAAAGCGCTGGTGGGGGAGGAGTAGTAGGTGCCGAAGGGGGACTCAACAATGCTGCTGTAGCTGCTCAACCGATAGACGCCTGGTTTGCGCTTGAACCTACCGGTGCAGTTCAGGTAACAATCAGCTTCACCAAACAGACAAGACAAGGACGACCCGTCGATGTTGGGCTCAACCGAAAAGGTGCCATTCGGCAGCGTAAAGAAGAGGTTCACGAGATGTATGGCCATAAGTTTGTATCTCAGCAGTTTTACAACATTATGCGTTGTGCGCTATGTGGGGAATTTCTCAAGTATTCTGCAGGTATGCAGTGTGAGGACTGCAAATACACTTGCCATACAAAATGCTATACCAGTGTGGTCACGAAGTGTATCAGCAAATCAAACGCCGAAACGGATCCGGACGAGGAGAAAATCAATCACCGCATCCCTCATCGCTTCGAGAAATTCTCGAATGTCGGTGCCAATTGGTGCTGTCATTGTGGTTACATGCTGCCGCTGGGGAAGAAAAACTCTCGGAAGTGTTCTGGTAAGTTAAATCATGTTGGGGGAGTTTAAATGAAGCTAACGTCTTTTAGAATGTAGTCTTACCTGCCACAGTGGATGTGTACATTTGGTGCCCGATTTCTGCGGAATGTCAATGGCTGTGGCTAATGTGATTCTCGATAATATCCGGACTCAGAAAAGTCGGACAGCAACGCAGTCGTCCATGAGTGGACGAACACTGCGACCTCAATCCTCTGTTAAGCCAGTTTCCCTTTCGGACCAGGGCGGCCAGGTCCCCGATCAACGTGCTTCCTATGGTTCCCCAGATCCTTCTCGACCTCCTAGAGCTCAGTCATACAGTTCCACATCCGGTGCATCATCTACGGAAGCCACTGAAGCTGCCAAGCTGATGTATGCTCAAGGTCAGATTTCACCCAATCGGCCACAAGCTCCAGATCGGACTTCCTCTTCGTCGGCTGCAGCTGCCGCTGCTGCAGCAATGAGTGGGCAACGTACATCTTCCCAAAGGGACCAGTATCAGAGAACCCAATCGGACTATGTTAACGTGGGCCCTCAATCGAATCAAGGATATCCTCGCCTTGATACCCACCCAGAGGACAATAGCTATGGCCAATTACCTCCAAAATCCCAAGTACCCCAAACACCCACGTATAACCCAGCAGCATATGCCCAGGTCAACAATACTTATCCAACCCAACCGCTTTCTCCAGCTATTCAACAACCTATTCAGCAACCAATCCAACAACCCGCGGGACAACAATATAGCCAGCCACAAATCTCGCCAACCCAAGCTTTGTATGGTGCACAGTCCGGTGCTCCAAAGTACGAAGATCCGGTGGTGTCATCACCGGCGACCGTTCCACGAAAGTCAGCTCCACCTGCCAACGAACCCGGCACTGGTCGTCGCATTGGGCTGGATCATTTCAACTTTCTTGCTGTCCTGGGTAAAGGTAACTTCGGTAAGGTCATGTTGGCGGAGACTAAGCAGTCGAAGCAACTTTATGCTATCAAGGTGCTAAAGAAAGAGTTTATTATCGAAAATGATGAGGTGGAAAGTACTCGATCAGAAAAGAGGGTATTCTTGATTGCAAACAAGGAAAAACATCCATTCCTACTCAGCCTTCACGCATGTTTCCAAACAGAGACGAGAGTCTATTTCGTCATGGAGTATATCAGTGGTGGTGATCTCATGTTACACATCCAGCGGGGTCAATTTGGGACGAAGCGAGCACAGTAAGTTCTTTTCATGATACTGACGAATTAAATCTAATAAATCTAGGTTTTATGCTGCTGAGGTATGCTTAGCATTGAAATATTTCCATGAGAACGGTGTTATATATCGGGATTTGAAGCTGGATAATATTCTCTTGACGCTTGATGGTCATATCAAAATTGGCGATTACGGTCTTTGCAAAGAAGATATGTGGTATGGATCCACAACTAGCACTTTCTGTGGTACTCCTGAGTTCATGGCACCTGAAGTATGTGATCTTACACCCCCTAGCGACTGTTTGAGACTAACACAAGTAGATCTTACTGGATAAGAAGTACGGCCGAGCTGTTGATTGGTGGGCTTTTGGTGTGCTCATCTACCAAATGCTGCTTCAACAGTCTCCATTTCGAGGAGAAGATGAAGACGAAATCTATGACGCCATTTTGGCGGATGAACCTTTATATCCAATCCACATGCCTCGGGACTCGGTGTCGATATTGCAGAAATTACTTACTAGGGAGCCGGATCAACGTCTGGGGAGCGGCCCCACGGATGCCCAAGAGATTATGAGCCAGCCGTTTTTTAGAAATATCAATTGGGACGACGTATATCACAAGAGAATTGCGCCACCTTTCCAACCTCAAATCAAGAGCGCAACGGATACCAGTAATTTCGATTCTGAATTCACGAGCGTTACACCTGTTTTGACCCCTGTGCAATCTGGTAGGTCTTTTCTCGGGAAACTATCGATGACTGTTATGCTAACTGCTTCTTCAAGTACTCTCGCAAGCTATGCAAGAAGAATTTAGAGGCTTCTCATACTCTGCCGATTTCATCTGAACGGAAATGCAGGGATGAGAAAAATCATTTTATACTAATTCATCATGATACCCCGTCCATCTTTGGTATCCCCCGACTCACGATAACCTGTTGCTATCAACTGCCAAACTGTTCGAGAATAAAAGTCTCTTGGTCACATGATTTGGCAAGCGAGGGAAAACTGGAATTTTTCGATGTTTGTGCGAATAGAGGAGATGCATGAGCCTGGGTGCCTTCCCTTAAAAATATAGGATTGATGCATAATCATGATTCTCTTCACTTCTAGACAGGGGGATTCTTTGGGGCCCATAGTCTTCGGGCACTTTTTAGTAGCTTGTGATGGGCTTTTTAATAGACCGTATTGAAGAAACGTTTCTAATAGATGTAGTGACTCTTTGCAATGCTGAGGTGCTGCTCCTCATATCACCTCATAATAACCAAAAATTCAAAAATCATTAGTTATCTCCCGTATAAAAGGGGGGTTTAAAGAGAGATGTGAATTTGGCTAAGATATCTAGAGAACCTAAAGGACCAGCGCAGGACAATTCTCACTGTATGCATTATGAGGTGCAGAGCAGAATACTCATCAGTTACAAAAAGAAAAAACCACCAAGCTACATTTATAGTAAAACGTTGAGACATCCATCTTTCTTCCATCTCAATGATTGTAGCACCTCTCTCCCTGGATTTTCATCAGGAGGGAGCAGGGGAGGAGGGGAGGAGGGAAGGTTTCGGTAAGAGGATTTATTCTTGCCCTCTCACCCGCTCACCCGCTCACCCGCTCACCAATGTTGGGATGCGAAGAGCATGTAATACATACACACACATACATACACACATATACACAGACAGAATCCTCATTTCAAGGTGGAATATCAACAAGTTGTCTTTTACCACACCCATAATTATATTGGGGAATTTCATATATGTTTTGACTTTGAAGAGACGGATTCTTCTTTAGCTGACAGGCTATTTAAGTTTAAGGTGAGGAGAGGAGGAGAGGAGAGGAGGAGGTGGGGAGGTAGGGTTATTTATTTATTTCGGAGGACGACGAGAAATCGAGAAATACCTACCCTTATGGTTGTATTAGAGTAAGTATAGTATAGTATAGTATAGTACAGGGGGGAGTATATATATATATATATAAAAAGTGTGTGCGTATGTACGGCATGTGACATGGGTAATTTTGATATAGGACTAAATGTCTTTCGTAGAAGTTGTCGTTGTCGTTGTCGTTGTATGTCTGTGTAAACCAAACTGTTTCCTATGTTGCATCTCACGTGAGTTTTACAACGTATTTAACGATGATAACTTTTTTCTTTCTTTTTTGGGGGCGGGAGGAGGGGAAGGTTTCTTGTTCTTAGGCACTTACACTTACGCATTTCCCACTTCTAAAAAAGGTTGCTGACGTTAGTTGATACGGCTTGAAGGGGTGCCTATTTTCAAGTTTGAGTGTGGCCACAATATAGTGGCCATCCAAGTACAGTACATGTGCGCCTGTCGATTGATAGGCACGAGTGAAGAATAGGATGTTATTAAGTATTAATTAGAAGATACTGCCTGCATAATTCCTTGATTATGTCGGACTGTTATCAAGACGATTGGTATAATTTCTCTATTGCAATAACAAGGTCATTGACGCCATCTCCATTCGGACAATCCGACCATTTCCCCCCATCCCTTATACAGTATATCTCGTTGTTCAGCCGCACGGTGCACGATTTCGTAACACCAGCCTAGAGGTGGAGAGAGAGAGTTAGCGGCGTAATACGAAAGAAGGAGGGGGGGGGGAAAGAGGTTAACAGGTTGGACTTTTACATACGTCTGTGGTTCGCCGGACGCTGTTTCTCAACATCTCCATGGCATTGCCGCCGCCGTCGCTAATGGCACACTCGTTCAGTTTCGCAAAATCGATGCCGTGCTCCAACGCGCAGTCCTCAACCAAGGTCTGCTGGGGAATTTCGTGGTAGTTTCGGGATAGGCACATGGTGAAGCCAAGGTAGATCTTTGGATCTGGACTAATGCAGACACAAATTTATTAGTCTAGGAAGCTCAGAGGGTAGAGGATGGAGGGTATATATAAATAAATAGCTTACTATAGCTCTGCAGCGCATAACTCAATAATATTTCCCATACACTCCTCGGGACCATGCATGCAGGACACTCCATCGTTATCTGTCGGCCTAGAAAAAATGTCAGGAAGAGTGCAGCCGTGATGATGTTTCGCGCGTTGGTCCCCAACTTACGTGCCGATATACGATAATGTGAAATTGACTTTGGCATACACCCTCTGCATTGTTGGAAGCACCTAAAACCAAATCAATATCCCCGTTCCCATTTCCTTAGATGACGCGAGCTGACCATTAACTTTAGACAATCTCTCGTATCAGGGCATTTGCTCATAACATGCGCCTCGAGCGGCACTAGCTTTCTCGTAGTTGTCGGATATTCCGACAAGGACTTTTCTCCATGTGTTATTCTTGTTGCTGCATCGTGTGCCAGCCATCCACTTGTAGGTAGCATGGTCCAAATCAAATAGCAGAGTGCGACGATGCTGAACCCAACGGCCCAAGGCTTCGTTCGACGAACGGGCACAAACTTCATCGTTTCAGCTTTCTCAGTGTCCATTACCGGCGTCTTTGCATCCCTTAAGAATACTGGCTGTGGGTTCTCGTTCATGTTGATGTGGTCTAGATAGAGTTGATAATGAACACAAGAGGCAAATTGGCCGAGGCTGGATGGACACTTGCGACATTAAAGTTACCTCTCAGCCTCGTCACCAGGCTGAATATTAAAACTGTAAACTCGGAAAAGGTTCGGATTTCAGGAATACATTAATGTGAAAGATGAAGCGCAATGTGGACCTCTTCGCAGATTTATGGTATATCTCTATTATTCATACAACCCTTTGCCTTAATGTTGATACCCATTTGTCCCAACTGCCATAAGCTCATTAAGTTCGTCCTTTCTAATCCTATACAAGTCTTGAGCCTCTCTCTCACGTTTACTCACAAAGCCAACTTCTTCCCGTAGTCCTTCTAAACGACGTTGAATAGCGGCTTCTTCGGATACCTGGAGAGTTTTGAACGCGTTAAGCGAAAACGTAGCCCTCTCAAGTGCAGTCGAAGCTTCTCCAATCTTTTGCCGTAGAGTTGTAGCTCTTTGTTGGTAACCCCCAAGATGTAGAGCTAACTTCTTCTCGATCTTGATACCCTTCTCCGCAGCACTGACCATGGAATCTTGAACTTCCTAAATTTAAATTAGCGATGTCTTGGGATGAATGGTTAAAGTGTGAGACTTCTTGTTGCCTGCAACTTACATTAAAAGCATTCACCATCATCTGTTGTTCATCAACTTCTTCGTCCGAATCGTACGCACTTAGTCCTGGCAATAAAGAAGAGCCCTCGGCCTTAGCCCAAGCTGCTTGGAATGTAGCAGATCCAGTCTCAGCAAGGTCCCTTGGAACTTCTTGTAAAACCATCAATCTTGCATTTGCGAGAGAGTCATCGTCAAATACTTCCAGACTCATTGCTTTGCCCTTAGATTTAGCTCCCGGTGGCGGATATTGGGCGGCATCTCTTGTGATCAGAAGAGCTGCCTCTTTCTTGATCGCAGCCTCTACTGGATCTTCGGCATCAGAGGCTTCCTTCAGGAGAGCTTCTATATCGAAAGAAGTAGGCCGAGGCAGCCCTTTCTGTACGGCTTGTGTCCGCCGTGCGAAGTCAATCTTCGCTTGAGCTTCCTGAATTTGTCGATTTCTACGATCACGAATTTCTGCATCTTCTTGTGAGATTTCCTGAGAATCTAAACTTGACTCTTGCTGTTCTTCGGGTAGTTCCAACTCCCACTCCATATCCTTTGGCTTGGGCAAGGAGGCTAAGCCTTGTTTTAACTGCTGTTTGACAGTCATTTCTCGTAGTCTCAAGTCTTTGGGAGTTGCTCCAACTAATTGCATTGCTCCATCTGAATTGAGTGCGAAGCTATCCCGAGGTGTGCGTAAAGGAGTGGCGCCTGGGCCAGCATGCAATGGAGTCGCTCCTAATCCAGGTTGCCGGAAAGGGGTGGCCATTGGGTTCGGTGTCTCGATATTTTGTCTCCGTGGGGTCACACCATCGAAACCGGTACTGCCCGCTCCTTCATGAAGAGGAGTATTTTCGCCTCCTAATAATGAGGATTGTGTTTCTGTGAGCGCTCTGATATTTCTGATTTCGTTGGCGATATGATCCTCCTGAGCAGGGGCTCTAGGTGTCCGTATTGGTGCACCACTGTTGATGGTAGAATAGGTGCTGACAAGTCCACGCGTTGCATCATTTTCGCTGGATCTTGCCATTATATTCGCTCTTTCCCCGATCATTCCCATCTTGACAATCTCTTCCAATTCTCCTTCTCCCACCTGTGGTGATGGCAATACCAAAGCTCTTCTCTTACTGCTTTGCTCTGCCTCTCGAATCTTTTGCATCTGACCGGCCTTGATAGCTGCTTGGTAAGACGCTGATGGGGCGTTTTTGTCATTCTTCTGTCTTTTCCGGTCTGCATCTTCCTCTCCATCACCTTTCCGTTTGTTTGCGAGTTGCTGCTTCCGAGGGTCAAAGGCCTCTCGTTCTTTTTCATTCATAATAGCCTCATCAGAAGTCTCATAAAATCCCGGCGCAGCTTTTTTCTCAAAGGGGATATCGGCATTGTAATCCATTTGGCCCTTTTTCTTATTGGTGACCTTAATATTGATACCTGCATTTTTAAGCTCACGACGCTTCTGTAGAGCAGCCATCCGCCGCGACTCCTCTAACTGACGCTCCCGGGCCTTGCGCTTGGCTTTCTTTCCCTGCGTGTTTGCCAGACGAGCTCGAGCTTCACTAAGCATTTCTTTCTCATCTTCATCGAGATCAATTGTATCGGGCCGCGCGGGTTTCGATTCTGGATCAGGGTCGACTTCGCCAGGTCGTAATCGACGAACATCATCTGCGCTTGGCGCCTGTGTCTCTCCACCATCTGGTCCACCTAGGCCCAGCTCTCCAGACTCCTTCTGCTCGGCTTCATCCAACAGTCTTTGGTATCGTTCAAGACATTGGGTTGCAGTTCTTCCAACCAAAGGTGCTATCGTCCTCCATTGCGTGGGCATCAGCTTTGCTAGATGTAATAGTTTTTCATCCTCCTCCTTGGACCATTCGATCTTCCTGATACCTGGGTCTAACCATTCACTCCATCGCGCTTTGCACTGTTTTGGAGTTTTCCGCGCGAGCAGAGATGAAACTCTGGCCCATTGGTTGAGACCATATTTCGACACACTCGCCTTAAGTATTTCATCCTTTTAAACAGCTGTTAGCGTCATACTTCATAAATAATGGAAGCAGAGATTTGGCGGAGCTCCCATGGGGAAGCTTCCAAGGTCTTCGACCGTTGGAGGTGATTCCCAGGCTCTCAACTCCAGATGCGCAAATGGAACAACAAGAACATACCTCAATGTTCGTCCACACGCCTCCTTTGACGACGGGCATCTTGATAATATTAGGGACACTACAAATGGTTGAGAAGAATGATGTCGCGGTTTGAAAACAGCAACGCAACAAACATCCTAATTTTGATGGCGTCTCGGGTGTCGCTAAATCACTTTTGAATATTCTGCCCGCAGGTTATGGGTGCACCTATACAAAGGCGGTAGTCGTCTTGTTACCGTATTTGCCTTAGGCACCGCACCTCATACCAAGATAGCCGGAGAATCCATCCGCCACTACAAGAATTGAGCTTACCTTACCAACACTGATTATTCCCTGTGGTAAGCTTGAAAGTCCCATGGCCTAGTTTCACGATTCCTTATTGAAACTAAATGCTGGAGCACACCACCAGAGCCGTACGATGAGAATTGTACTCCATATACGTGCGAGTCTATTCAATGTGTCAAACTGTGTGAGATAGTCTCGTTTGGTATATATATGCCAGGCCGCCAAACAATTACCACTTATTAAAGTCATCTGATGATTATTCATTATTCAGGTGCACCCAAGCGAAACGGAATCCAATTCGCTATTCAAGTTCAATATCTCATACAGTTTGACGGAAAGAGTAGGCTTGTAGGTCGAGTTTCATGGCTAATTAACTTCAGCACATTCTTTCTCTCTACCTGGTACTAACAACTTTGTCCTTTAAGATGTCATCTCCTATTATCGTAACGCGTTACAAACTCGTCTTCTATGTCCCACCAGCAGCATTAGCAGCCTGCAAGGCTGCTATCTTCGCTGCTGGAGCAGGTAGTTACCCCGGAGCTGGTAACTATACGGAATGGGCCTGGACAACTATGGGTACCGGTCAGTTTCGTCCGGGAGATGCAGCAAAACCACATATCGGTGCTGTTGGACGCCTTGAAGAAGTTCCAGAGGCTATGGTCGAGACGATATGTGTTGGGGAGGATGTTGTGAAAGCTGTTGTTAAGGCTCTAAAGAGGTCAGTCAAACATGGAAAGCCAGATCCCTATATTAGTTGGTTGGTAACAATAATTTTTAGTGTTCATCCCTATGAAACACCTTCATATCAAGTTTACAAATTGGAGAACTTCTAAACAGAGAAATAACAACTTCAATGGTTAGCCTCGGCTTATTCAGGTGTCACGTAGTTGTAAAACCTTTTCATGAGATGTACAAGTAAGCCAACCGCCGCAAAGCACCTAGCCCATTAGTAGTTATGTCTTAGTTTTCTGGATTTGGCTGTATTCTTCACTCAATATTTTAGAAAGTCCTTATCAATCTAGCTGTAGCTAGGAGCGTCCATTGCTAGAAATTATTTTGCAGTTTCAATAATGTTGATACTTCGTACCACATTGTAAAATAAAGGAGACAGGTATGAACAGTGGTGCTTAGGATGCTTGAGTCAAAAATAATATGCTTAACAACACAAACAATCATTCTGAAATAAATACGCCGCTTTACAAACGAGAAATCCATAGGAAGTATCATAAATTCGCAGGTAATCGCTTATCTACTTTCGACCAGTATGACACATCAGAATGGATGGAAAACTAGTTGCCGGTTGGATTGTAGTATTGAATAGATTTTTTCTGAAAATAGTCCGATCATCAAATTGAATGAGTTTGTCTACTTCACTTTTACACGATGGGCTTGGAAACTGAGGTTTTGCGGTAAGTGTTGAACTTTGACAGCGAGCCTGACTGCCCTACTCTCGTCAAGCCCAATATTCCCTTTCGAACAAGTTTGTGCCACTTTTGAATAGAGAAGTTTTGCTGAACGCACACCCACCTAGGTTTTTAAGCACGCGTATTGCGTAGTTGTCGTCGGATTTGGGTTGTTGTAGGTCGCTGTCCATTTACTAATTTAGGGTTAATGCCAATGTTGATATAGAGGAATTGAGATAGTTACTTACACTCCAGGTCCAAGCCCAGCTAGCGTTTTCTCCACAATGAAATCACATCCATTGCAATTGGTAGTCGCCGTTTCTGTCACAGTCCATAAATACATCGTTCTAGTCGGACTTAAATTCCAGCCGTCAGACTTAAATAGCGTTGTTGTACATGGTGCCTCTCTCTCGGCCACCTTTGGATGATAGCCCCTTACTGATGTTGTCATGGGCAAAGGGATGGTTTCAGTAAGTGAAGGGGGGGTTGGTGCTGAGTCTATTTGAGTAGTAGTAACAGTTGCCGTGATCACACTAGTTTTGCAACCAGTTTGACAAGTTGAGCATGGTCCCTGCGATGTTACGGTCGGTGTGAATGCGCAACAAGAATCCGCTGGAGGTACATAGAGTGTTGTAGTAGTGCTTGTAACACAGTTGGGATGGGAGGCGCATGAATATGTTGGGCAGCCTTCAAGGTGGTTGAGTATAAATGCGAATGACACGAAGACGGGGGATTGTTAACTTACCGCTAGCCTTGGGGGTCAAGGTTGTATATGAATAACATGAATGAAAGACCGTGATTATGTCCTCATAAGTAATAATCCGAGCCGATGTGATGACGGTGGGTCCGCAAGTTGAAGCAGTTCTTTCGATCAAATCCGCCAGCGAATGTGCTGTAAAGAAACTAAACAAAAATTCAGAATTATTAGGTGTAACTTTGGTTTATAGACCCACATGAGCAATAATAATTGAACTGCCAGGCCGCAAGTTGTCGAATGAGAGATCATCATGAACGTGATGCTGATATGTTGAGAATCGATTTTGAAACCACGACTTTTCTTTTACCCAAAAAACAATAAAAGAACGGGGCCTCATTGGTTTTTATGGCTGCGAGTCTACGTCTAACGACTGATAATAACACAGTTGTGTAGTGGTCGTACCACTAGAAAGTGTTCGGAACAGGTTATTGGATGCACTTGTGCATAGAACCATACGAGTACTACTGGTGTAAAAAGAGGTCATGTTCATTTGTCTTTACATTCCTTACTACCGTTACAGTGGTGCACACACACCCTTCTTCTATTTTCGTCTTTTGCCTGATGAGGACCCTTGTGGGGTAAATTGCATCCCCGGAATATCGCATGGCTTAATTATACACGGAAGGCACACTGGCCAAAAATTATCATGACCCTGTCCAGAAAACTTTTTCCAGAACCTTTTTTATGGAAACACCCGCTCGCTATGCTGTAGTTGGAAATCAAGCTACCAAAATGGTTCTAGCCACAACGGGCTGAGATTCCGAGAACCCTAGTCGAAGGCAGTTGCCAAAGAACTCGGATGAACGCGAGTAGTTAACTACATGGCGTGTCGAATAGATTTGTCGGCTAGGAGTGTTTGCCGACCAAATCTTGATTAGTGAGAATATATTCAAGGTACGTATTAGGCGTTCGTTTAAGTTCTTTGGCCGTGGCTTCAGGAGAAAAAATACTCGCTATTCTTGAGTCGCGAGACATCAAACGCACCCTAAAAGAAGTAAGTTTTTGTGTGCGTTATGTGAGGAAGAAACTTGCCTTCTTTGGTACAGCGGGAAATTTCATAGGGAGCCATAACCATGTTTCCACAATCTTTTTTGGTTTCTCCTTTTTAAGTAGTGTGTTCTCAAAAGGAGTCACTTTTCGATCCTCAAGTTCACCGTCATCTAAGACATCAACATCCAAGGGGGATTCCGATTCCAAAAGAGCATTTTCGATGCTATCTCCTTCCATAGCTAATGATGAATTTGGTATCTCGCCTAGGCCAATGTCCGCAAGCTCGGAATCTGGGGCGAGATCAGACTCCCCAGAGAACTCCTCGTACAAGCTAGCTGCAGTCTGCATGCGTTTCCCTTGTTCAACTTCCTCAGGATCTGATGATGCGAGAAGTCGGCCACGTTCCCGCTCTTCTAACAGCTCAGAAAGTCGCGAAGTCTTTCCTCTTTTCTTGTTGCGTTGCTTCCGGAATGCTGTGATTTTGTCGTACAGTACAGTACCATAACGGACTTTTGCAAGGAAAATGCAGCCTTTATACCTTGCCTCAAGCTCAGCTGCTAGACGGCCAATAACATCTTCGCTATGTATTCGAATGAAACTGTCGCGTAGAATAGTGTTCATTGTGTCGATATCAGAGGCGTGGGTCCAGAACGAATCATGTACGGCTGCAAATGCAAGACCCTTTTCATCCGACTGGAGCGCAGAAAGAATCATATGCGTTGCGTCGAGGGAGTGAATGAAGTTGGGAGGGAAACCCTGGAGCTGTTTTCGTTTATGTATAGGATGCGAGCTGTGTGGCTCCGAGATGCTTATTCTTTGCATCTTGGTTGTAATCTGTTTAGCTTTCGTGTTTCGGTATGGTTGAACAACTGGCATGTGCAAAGGGTTAGTCCAGATAACGCCGGTTTTAAATTCACTTGCGTCGTCGAGAAATCTGGTTCCATGGATAGCCTTCTGCGCTTTCGTTACTGGGGTTCCTTGGAAGTCGACTTCCCATCTATCCATCTGTTCGGGAGTTACACAAGTAGATATCCTACAGGCACACTCTCCCAGCCAATATTGGATATCATGTGCACCCCTAAACATGCTGGCCAAGGCAGCAAATATCTTTGTTGCGATGTAGGAAGACAGAACACCTGGATGCACAGTCGTAGTATTTGGGAGATCATCATACGCGGCTGTCAGGGCCCTCCTTATCTGTGCCTTTGCTCCGACCCACGTGACACCATAGACATTGGTCATAACCGTTTGTTTGACGATTTTGCGAGTGATCCTCCCCTCGAGAGCTTTCGCATACTCATCTCCATTTTCCCTATCCGCATCTATACTTTGTTTGACCATGTTTGCGACGGCAGAGTAAACATCAGCGGGCCGGTCACCGGGCTCTAAGTTAACTTGCTTTGCACCAAGTTCATCTCCACCTAAAGCTGCATAGTGTTGGAGACCGTTACAGGTACCATCTTGATGTATAGGAAGATTCGATACATATTTTGTAGGATCAGGTGAGTCCAGGGCACTTTTGAGCTCCATAGCAGCAGCAAGGAATTGCCATGGATCTTCTGCAGTAAGCCACCATCTACTGCCGTTCAATGGATTTGAAGCTGACTCGTAAATTTGTTCAAGATGCTTTCCAGCAAAGGCTTCACGCTCTTGTAAGCTTGCCTTGTCGTACCCAAAGACATTTGCCAAATGAATTTTTAGCCACCTGAGACCGGGTTCACCAAGCTCTTTTCCAAAGCCAAACATGAGAAGCCCTCTGCAGTGGTCTGCGCCCATATGGTTGAGATAAGGGGGAATTGGGTATGCTCGTCCTCGAAAATCTACATTGTGGGGAAAGTAGAACACTTCGTTCTTCAGTGAACGAGCAATCTCAAGCTGAAAATTCTGAAAGCAACGCTGAGAATGCTGTCCACTTCGGGCGTTCTCTACTGCCTTAACAGCTCGAACCCAACGACCTCGTTCGAGTGGGTCCTCTGACTGCAAAGGCTCGGCTGGAAATTCGAGCGTCGGTTTTTCGGCACATATGTTGGCAATTTCCTCGCCCGTATTCCACGCTTCTAACATAACGTCAAAGACACGCTGGTTTATTATCCACGGCGTCTTCCCTAAGACATCAAGTCCCTTGAAGGTTTGTTCCATATCTCCCTTGCTAATGGCAGCTTCGGCATAATACCTTTGCTCTTTGTCCCCTAGCTTGACACGCATCACTTTTGCTGGCTGTGACAAAAATCCACCTTTGCCGAATTTGGTCCATGGATCTGGAGTGGCTAGCATTGGGAGATGCTTAGCTAAAAGACTGTGTACAGGTTCCCGTTTTAATTGTGCAGTCAATACAGCATGAGGTAAGATTGTCCCCACTCGTTTCCCTGCTTTAAACTGATGTGAATGGTAGAATGCTGATTGCATCTGCGTGACACTTTCTTTCGTCTCGGGATGGTCCAAAGTGACGGGGATCTTTGCTGTGTCGAGAAGAGCAGATAACAAGACAGCACCGATTTTAGCCTTAATAGTTGGAGGCCACATTTCCTCCGCCAAAATTGAGTTCAGGGGATTTTTAGAAATTTGTTGAGTATTGTCGGATTGGGCAGATCGCTTGGCCCTTCTCAGATGTGCTGCTGTAATCTTCTCTCCTTTCTTGGATTTTGACCAGGGGCCTGCCCGGTCGAGTCTCTCTACCGACTCAAGTAGTGCCTCGTCTTCGATGTCACTAGCTATGGAAATAATGGCAGACGAAAGAGATACTCCTTTCGTGGCTTCACGCGCAGATACGTTTGTCATGGTAGACAGGATTGTTATCGCAGCTAGCTTCTCCAGAGAGATGAGTCGCAAAAACGGGCCATAAGTGCATCGTTCTGCGTCCTCACTGTTCTTGACTTTCTTTCCCTCTGACTCATCCACTTTGTTTAATTCGAGTTTGATAGCTTGCTGTAAATCAAGTTGCCACCGCCACATTCTGGCAGCTAAAGACTTTGTTTGCAAAGCAGTATTCAAGCCCATTTTTGTCAGATTAACATTCTCTTCTCTCCAACGCTCAACAGAAGCATTAACTGCATGTGTTTCCAATTGGACCTGCAAACTTCGCTTTTCACTTTCGGAGAGAGACTTCACATTTGAAACCGCCGCAGAGTTAAAAAGCTCAAGACTTTGCTTCAGAGCTTTTAGCCCTAAACCTTTTTGCTCCATCTGGCGAACTTCTGGAGTAAAAACTGTTGAAGTTGTCTCTTGTCGCAAGTCCGCTGATATTTCAGGATCATGTTCTTCTGCTTCGAAGCCAATCACCTCAACGTTGAACTCTGGGCAAATTTGAGTAATCTGATTGAGCTCTTCTGCTGTCCAAATCGGCAGCTCTAGTACTTCTCTTTGTAGATTAGTTTCCGTGCCTATGCCCATGTACCTCTGCACATATCTATTCCGCCCTTCCTCGTCTGGTGATCGGAGAGAGGCCTTTAGCATATATCCAATCGTCAAAGCATCTACAGGTAAAGATCGTGCTCGGATTTCGCTGTCGAACCATTTATGGAGAGCTTGCGCTGTGACAGGGTTGTCATTCCATACAATTTGTGAGACGGCAGCTTGGAGGTATTCATTTTGCAGTCCGAGGAGATGCTCCGGAGTGAGATGGTCGAAGTGAGGAAAACGTTTCATCAGCAGAGCTGCACGCTCCATTCTGCCAACATGAAGACAGGCTCTGTATATAGCTACTATTTCTTGGAGATCGCCACCAGTTCCATTTGCGTTCATTCTTAATCGTTGTGGTGCATCTAGGGAATGGTTTGGTACTCGTAAAGGTGCATCTGCGTGCGGTCGTATATGTGATAGCGGAGAAGTTCCATAATTCCAAGAAGTTATTTCATTCCCTCGCACAAAAGGAATATCATCGGAATTTATGCTGGCCGATAGCGAGTCCATACCAAAGGTTCGCCTCGACGAGACAGTGAGGCCCTCATTCGAGCTCCTTCTTTTCCGTGGTCCGGATCCTGCTGCTTGGCCATCAAGAGTCACCCATCTATGCCCTCTACGGTACAGACTGTATGCCGGGTAAGCCTCCCGTGATGGCTGAATCTGCTCACCCCAAATTCCACTTCGAATTGCCTTGGGCCGAGCTGGTCGTCTAACAGCGCGAACAAACATTGTAGATACCGTAAATAGCAAAAAAGTATTAAAAACAGAAGAAAATTAAACAATTGAAACAGGTATAAGTACAATGAGTATTGAAAAGAAAGTGTTGATAGAGCGGCATGTAGAGAGAGCCGTTGTCGCGTGAGGGTTGAAGAAACGTCCAAAAATTTGAGGTTGTACTCGACTAGAAATGCCAGCCAACAGGGCATCACGGCTCGGCCACCGTACCAGATTCTGACTAAGCGAGCCCCTTGATCCTCATCTATCAGTACTGTAGAAGTTCAACTCCAGGGGTAAGGCGACTGTTGATATTCCCACGCCTCTAATTACAATTACGTCTTTGTCCCTTTTACTGCAAGGCTTTCAGAACTGCTAGCCTTACCTCAACTCTTTCTTCTATATCCAATTCCATTCCATCTACACGAGACCTCCACATATTAACAAAATGGTCATAGGTGGAGCACTACGTGCTACTGCCTGCGCCAGTTGTCGATTGACTCTCTTACGACGCTTTACGTCTATAGCCGGACTTTCGATCCAACCACTGTCTTTTTCTCAGAGGCTTTGCCCTCCCATCTCGCAATCAAGGGCGCGGTATTCTACTCAAATAGCACAGGAAGAGAATGATGAGAATGAGTCTGAGGAAGAAGTGTCTGAAGGTATCGCAAACGAAAACAATGCAAACGTGGATAAACCACAAAGCAATAATACCTCGGCGGAAATCTCGACCTTGCCTTGGTACCTTCAAGTTCAAGCCCCCCAGCGAGCTTTACAACCACTTTCAGAGAGACAGAAAATACCAGACCTGCCAGAATCCCCTCCGCCTATTCTTGCACCACTCCTGCAACAAGTATCAGTAGATCTGGGCATTGATGATCTATCCCTCCTCGATCTTCGAAAGCTTGATCCGCCCCCGGCCCTGGGTGCGAACTTGCTCATGATTATTGGCACTGCTCGCAGCGAAAAACACCTACATGTGTCTGCGGATAGGTTGTGTCGCTGGCTGAGAAGCACATACAAACTCCGACCCGATGCTGATGGACTGTTGGGTCGAAACGAGCTGAAGCTAAAGCTGAGACGGAAGTCCAGGAGAGCAAAGCTCATGGGTAGTGCTGTCGATGAGAATGGGGATGATGGTGTACGTACTGGTTGGGTATGTGTTGACATTGGGGTTGTAGAAGGACCTGAAATGTCAACAGAAACGACCTCTAAGCCGAAATCTTTCGTTGGGTTTGGAAGGCAGACTGACGGGGTGCGGGTAGTGGTACAAATGCTCACAGAAGAGAAGAGAGAAGAGATAGATCTGGAGAGACTTTGGGGGGGGATTCTTAGACGATCTATCGAAGCAAAAACCATCACTTTAGATAACGAAGTCGGGAACGTGGAGTCGCCTTCAGAGCCAACTCCTGCGACAGAAGGTCAGGGAAAGCCGCAATTAAGTAGTGGCCCTTCTCCAGTGTTTAACCAGACCCAAACCCGCGGGTTCCATACATCAGCTCGGCGACTGCTCGTAGAAGTCGAAGCCAGGTCACCTCTGGAAAATTCAATTATTGATGCACCTTGTGCATCGAAACCTAAACGCATCAATGCGATTGAACTTCAGAAGCTATTCGCCGTCCCCGAACCTAGCAGATCAACAACAATCAAAGAGTTCCTCCAAGCTTCAATGCCAAATGGTGCGTGGGATGTTAGTCGGGATTGGCGGCCTGTTGTTCTTGATCAACTTCTCTCAGATCTTGAAAATATGTCTAACACAGATGCAAAAGCCGCTATAGGGGACAGTGCCAGAGACCTCTCATCAACCCCATTTCTAGCCTGCTTCCATCAGTCTTTGACCAACTTCCCTTCTAAGACCGAGGGTGAGGCACGAATGCGATTTTATTCTTTCGCAGCCGAACTCTCTCACAAGGGTTATACATGGGAGGACACTCTCAGCGAATTCCGTAAACTGGAGCTCTTCGGCACGGAGATATCCACTAATCTCTACAAACGTATACTCCATAGTGTCCTTCGGCAAACAGAAACATTCGGGAATGGCTCGCCTAATCATGGAAGGCTTATTCAAAATGCAATGTATGTCCTCCAGGCGATGCATGCAGATGGTCATGATGTGCTCATTGAAGATATTTTAGTCGAATTACAAAAGAGTATGGCTTACAGCCCTCAGTACCAAAAGAACTTTGATTTGGCATTTACAAATGATTCTACGTTTGGTCTCTCCAGCATACCTATTAATGGGCTCCAACGCCGCCTACACGCTCTTTTAATGGCGGTTCCTCTACCTTGCTTCACAGAGGAATCTAGACTCGGACTTCTTGAGTTGTACTCACGACAGCACTTCTGGCTGGAGTTTTGGGACATATGGAGAATGGCTCCGAATAGGGGCCAACCTCAATCTCCACGCATGTACGCATTCATGTTTAATGAGGTAGCCAAGACCAACAATCTGAAAGGCTGTATGACTGTTTTGAGGACTTGGGTTCCCGAAATGGCAGCCGAAGATTATATTGTTTCCTCGGGAGATCCTGGACAACCCCAACAATACGAACAAAATGTTGAGAAAGCTATCCAGGCTTGTCTAAAGGTTGCAGAACCCTCTGTTGAAGAAGATGCCGCAAACACAAACGCAAATGGAGAGTGGGTAGATATGTGGCGAAGGTCAACCGGGATCATCAAATCTCAAGTGGAAGTAATTCATCGGCGTATTCGCTGGGAATCTGTAGAATAATGTACCAATACTATAATATTGATAATATCCTAATCAACCATGGACTCAAGTCTTTCCACCTCATTACATGGTGTAGTTCTGTCACAGCTTCAAGCGGCGTCTAGCTATCAAGTAAATTGGAAGGTTATCCACTGCCTAGTGACACCTGAAAGTGATATGTTGGCACAAATAAAATCAGGAAATCTCTGCCTGAGAGTTTCTGGATTTCCATTAGTTATAGACGTTAGGGTGCAATTGTGCCAAAGACTGCCTCTTTGCTACTCGATGAAACCATGCAAATTTGTTGTCCTTCTTTTTGGCTGTTCATCAAACTCTATTTTTGAATCTTAAACATGTATACGGTTATTTTATTATGATTCGAAGCTGGATTGGGGCTGTTTTGAGGTGGCCTTGGGTCGACTTCTTGGCGACCGACTCTGTGAAATCGGGATCTCCTGGCCAACACTCGCCCACGTGTGTTCAGCTGATTCAGCTCACCTTGTTTAACGTGATCTTCTATGAGAGTTCACATAATTACCTTTCTTCTTCTCCAGCTGTTTTGTTTCTAGAACCAAAAGTATTTTCCGGGCTTCCAAATATATTGCCCTTACAATGAAGCTTACCGTTCTCACCCTCACGTGCGCCGTCCTCCTCAGCCCAGTTCACAGCTGGGGTACTCTAGGTCACACAACAGTTGCCTTCGTAGCCTCAAATTTCGTCTCCCCAGATACAAAAACCTTCTTCCAAACGCTCTTGAAGAATGATACCGATTTGTACTTGGCAAATGTGGCGACTTGGGCTGATTCCTTCAGATATACAGCGGCTGGGAGGTTTTCAGCGCCGCTTCATTACATTGATGCTATAGATAACCCGCCAATTAGTTGTGACGTGAAGTTTATGAGGGATTGCGGGGAGAAGGGGTGCATTGTCGGGGCGATCCAAAATTATGTATGTGTTGTGTTGTAGTGAGGTTATGAAGGTAGTTGAGAAAGATAACTACTGATCAAAATAGACAAGCCAGTTATTGAACCCCAATCTGGGATTCTGGAGTAGGAATATGGCTGCTAAAGTTCGTATTCACTCGCACTGAACTCATCTCTATTGCTTACATATCATTTTAGTTCATTATACATGTAAGCTTCCTCTGTCTTTAGAGGTTACAAAGCTCACCTATCAAAGTTTCTTGGCGACATTCATCAACCACTGCACGCGGAAAACCTATCTCACGGAGGAAACGGCATATCGGTCAACTTCAGTGGTGTGGCTACTAATCTCCACCATGTATGGGATTCCAGCATTCCTGAAAAACTCGTGGGAGGTTACACGCCCTTCGATGCCTCTCGGTGGGCCGAAAACTTGACGGAGGCCATTCGAACAGGTGTGTATCAAAAACAAGCTCCAGAATGGCTTAAAGGTATTGATCTTGGAGATCCATTGACTGCGGCTTTGGGCTGGGCTCAGGAAACAAATGCTTTTATTTGTACGGCTGTTCTGCCAGAGGGTGTTGAGGGCTTAGAGGGAAAGGATTTGAGTGATGAGTATTATGAAAAGGCTATTCCGGTTGTTCAATTACTGGTAGCTAAAGCAGGATATAGGTGAGTTTGTGGTAACTCTTGAGGGATAGCAGTTTGCTAATAAACTCGACAGACTTGGAGCTTGGTTAGATTTAATTGTTGAGGCACTCAAGTCTCTTGAACCTGAGGTTCCAGAACTCTGAGAGTACACAAAACTTCATCTGGAGTTTTTTTTGTATATCGCAATATCTACCCCAGCTACCAGCTACCATATACATGACAATCAATGAATTACGGCCAATGTTGCTAGATGACCTAGATTTGGTCATTTGGTTTGTCGACTTCGTTTCGCTTCGCCGCAGTCGCTTATCAGGCAGCCCCTATTCTACCTGGGCAATGTAAACAAACAACAGACGTCTCACAATCTCTATATTATTACACTATATATATATATATATATATACCTTTTTCCAGCAGCTTGGTTGTTTAATGAGGGGAAATGCCATATATACAGAACAGAAAATCTTGCTCGGATAAAGCAGCAAATTCGCAACAATGTAGAGCTTCTATCATGCCAACTTCCAGTACCAAATAATAGTATAGGAGCAAAAATGCAAATCTATATACGTTCTACTATAGCATAAGTAAAACTCAATGGCCAACCATCATCAATCCAGTAGGAATTTGATAAATGCCTTAGACACTACCACTCCATCTTGATATTTGTCAACTCTCCCCATCGCATTTTCAAAATGCGCATCATCAAAAATACCAGAGCCATGTCGGACGGTCAGCAACTCCCTCATAATTTCCTCAGTGAACTCTGGGTGTCCTTGCACCGTAAATAGCCTCTTGTGAATATACATCGACTGTACGTTACACTTATCCGTATATGCCAATTCCTCCGTTCCTTCTGGGTAGGTATACACTATATCCCTGTGCATTTGATGTAGTGCCTGAGACCAATCGTCAGCTGCCGAATACCACAAATAGAGCAGAACTCACCAGCGCAGTAGTCCCAAATATCTCCTGTCCCCGTTTCGTCAAATCAACAGCGGTAACACTGGTTTCCCAGCCCTTGTCACTCCTATCGACCTTGACCCCCATCGCCCTCCCTATAATCTGATGGCCAAAACAAACACCTATAATCCTCACCCTGCTCTGCGCCAATACCTGTTTGGTAAATTCCACCAATTTCAATATCCATGGATCGTCCTCGAAGGAATTGAAGCGCGAGCCCGACATCAGAACACCATCAATATTTTCTAGGGAGGGATATTCTTGTTTAGTAACTACATCGAACGCAGAAATCTCCAGACCGGTTGTTGAGGATAGGCCAGGGTAGCCCAACGCATCTGCTCCGGCTTTGATGAGGGCTGTGAAGACCCCGCCATAGCTTCCGTATTTGGCACGAGTGCCGTCAAGAGGAGTGTCGCATTCGAGAATGGCAATACGGAGGGGAAGGTCGGGCATGTTGGAAAATGTACAAAGCGTAACAGTCGAAGGGGTTGAGCTTTATTATATTCACAATCCCTTTAAGTCCCGTCCCGTCCCTCTTCCTCCCCACCCATTGTGTTACACGTGCTTATCGATAAGGAATCAACAGTGGGGGCTCGGGGGTTGGATTGCGAGTTCGGGAAAGGCTCTGTCTGCCACTAGCACTAGCCCCCAATTGCCACGTTATCTTATTAATATAGTTGTGTCCCATTTGGCGAGGTAGAAAGAGGGAGGATTCTCCTCAATGCTATTATCAATTATAAACAAGGACCATCTCCGAAGTTGCATCTAATATGCCCATTATGGCCCAAGCATACATTCGAAAGAAATGCTGACCGCTGCCATTGACTGTTTCTGCCCTCTCCTCCGAGAGTGGGATCTTACTATGCTTTGTATGCAGCGATGTCTTACCATCACCTCACGTGCAGGCGTAATCGCGCCATTTATTGGTAGGTTTGTTAAATCGATAGCGTATCTGAAGGTCAAATTTCTGCTTTTAGTGATGTACAGATCTGCTCCTCTCTTCCTAGTGTTGCAGATTCCATATTGTTGCATTGCTAGTTGATGTTTAAGAATTGTTGTTCTGTTCCCTTTAAAATCTCAACGTTGTGCAGCCGTAGTTCTAGTTCTAGGCCGACATCAACTCACTCACCACTTCCACAACTCATTCTAGTAACAAGTGCGGACTCAGTTGCTTGTTGATCATTTTTGAGAATTGTTGATGACAAAAAATATTGATCAATGCCAAGCAATCCCATTGATAGTTTTTGCCGGATGACTCAAAGTTGTTGAGGTGTCACAGAGTATTGGAGCATTTATACCCACAAAAGTTTTGCATTTCACTACTTGGTATTGAGGGAACACCTGGTTTTAGTTTAAACCAAAACGTCTCCCACGAGCTGAGAACCTATATCTCGGAAATAATTATGTCAAAAGCTGGAAAGGACAATGACATCCCCACTTCTGTTCCCACTGAACGAACTTCTCTCCTAGGAGCATCAGCGGGCAATGGTCGTTCAGAAGCAGCTACAGATTTGGAGAATATCGAGGGCTTAGACATCGATCCCAATGAATTTGACATTTTGCTTTCAAGATCAGAGTCAATCACGACGGGGCTGGGCATCGAAGTTGAATCCCAAGAAACTGCCATGCTAAGAGGACCTCGAAAATATTCCAACATTAATGGAGGATCACGAAGATCAAGTCGTGTGAGACGAAAGTCAAATGCGAGCACAATAGAGAGCCAACTAGCATTCGAAAGAGAGGCTGAACAAGATGAAGATGAAGAATCACAGTCGAAATCTCCGTATCTGGGTGGAGTTGGAGTTGCCAGATTCTGGTTGATTTTTGGGGGCGTTATGGCAAATTACTTTGTAGGTTCCGTCGACTCGACAATTATGGTATCGTCTCATCCCGTCATCACGTCCTATTTCAATAGCGCAAACAGTGCTTCCTGGCTCTCCACTGCCTTTCTTCTCACTTCGACCGCTTTTCAACCAGTGTTTGGGAGGTTATCAGATACCATTGGACGAAAACCACCATATATTTTTTGTTTGGTTGTCTTCCTAGTTGCCACAATATGGTGCGCTCTGGCTCAGAGCATGACCAGCTTCATAGCTGCAAGGGCATTATGTGGACTCGGTGCGGGAGGTATGATATCCCTTGGAAGCATTATAACTTCGGATCTTGTTCCGATAGAAATCAGAGGCGCCTACCAATCATACATCAACATAATATTTGGGGCCGGTTCGATGATGGGGGCTGCGTTAGGAGGAGCAATTGCCGAGTAAGTGAATTTCAGGATCCTCCCAAAAGTCTTCTCCTGAAAATCGCCTACTATATCCGGAGTAGAATGGGAAATTTTCAAATATGGCCCACAGGCAAGACTGTTGTGCTTATCAATGTTCGATCGCTAATTCAACAATCTACGTAGTCATCTAGGCTGGAGATGGGAGTTTGGGATCCAAGTCCCATTGCTCTTAATTTGTGTTATTGGTGCGATGATCACAATTCCAAAAAGACTCGGCCTGAGAGAAGATGCCCAGCAGAAGTCAGTATTGGAGGCAATGAGAATATTCGATTACAAAGGCTCAATACTGCTTACAACCGGCATAACCTTTCTTATTCTCGGACTTGTAAGGCAGCTTATCTATCTTCTACATACCAGAGTTCTAATCCCTTATATAGAATCTAGGCGGCAATGTATACTCTTGGTCGCACCCCTTGGTAATTGCGTCCCTTGTCATATTTGGTGTGGCACTTCCTCTCTTCATCTACGTCGAGTCAGTTGTTGCTCTTCCCATTATGCCCCTGGATATCATCTGTAAGTCGAAGTTTTATAGAGCAAATTTACTATTTGAGAAGGTATCAAGAGTCTGATATCGTTAAGACACGTCTGCAGAGCAGTAAAAAGACGTCTTGTGAGAGCTTCTAATTCAGGGGCCTTTAGCCTAATTCCTCCGTATTACTGTTTTAGACAATTAAACTAACTCCCAGCGTGTTACCTATAGGGCATAACCCACGGGCAGGACTGATAATCAGCAACTTTATCGGAGCCATTATAAGTAATGCAGTAATCTTCAATATCCCGCTCTTTTTCCAAGCCGTACTTCTCGAGTCAGCTACAAGCTCCGGATTACGTCTGATAGTTCCATCACTTGCGTCGTCCACAGTCGGAACAGCCACCGGCTTCCTCATCACGTACACCCGCCGCTTGAAATGGCCGCTGGTTTCCGGGACTATACTTTTACTCATTGGTACTATTGGGCTGTCGTTAATGGGCCGTGGTCTACCGAACTGGGCCTACCTACTGTTCCTCATGCCTACGTCTATGGGACTAGGATTCATGTTTCCCGGTACCTTCATGGCCGTTCTAGTTGTGTCCAGTCAATCCGAGCAAGCTGTAGTTACAAGCACTCTCATTCTTTGGAGGAGCCTCGGTATGGTATTAGGCGTCGCATCCAGTAGTCTCGTCATGCAAAATGCGTTGCTATTTTATCTGAATGAGAAGGTCGTTGGGCCAGACAAATACGATGTAACTATTTCCCCCTCGTCTTCCTGCAAACTATACCTGTAACCTTCAAGCTAACCGCAAAACAGGTGATCCAAAAAGTACGCAAGTCGGTACAAGCAATTGTAGAACTTCCTCCCCTGTATCGAGAGCAAGTCGTACAGGCATATGCGCTCTCATTGCGAGCGACATTTAACATGGCCGCGGTTCTGGCACTGATCACAGTCCTGATCACAATTCGCATTAAGGTCCCTAAGTTAGGACAAAAGAAGACATAGACCATCCATTCGGGTTCGACAAAAAAGGGAAGGGGAGAAACAGCAAGCCGAAGATGCCAAGCTCAATACACAGAAGGGGCGACTGAAATTGCATGGATAGATCTAGGAATAACTAAAAATATGAAAAGCCTTATGATAATCCATATTTTGACATTTCGAGCATATAGGGTTAGCTTCGCGTTATGCTCGCTCGACCCCTTTTTGGTTAATGCAGCTATCGGACGGGCGATAGGTCTTGAAATAATCTACAGTGCTCTTCTTTATGACTACATAAGACGGTTTTAACACAATATGATACCTTCATAGAATCTTGATTTGAAAATTGATTGGCAAGGTTCTATATCACTACCTGTCCCACAATGTGATGGTTATCAATACAATCAAGAGAAATGGCACGCAAATCAAAGTACCCTTAGTTAGTTCAACTTCGATCATTCAATATTATGTTCGGTTATAAGCACCAGCCCATCCCAGCTCCACAAAGGACTGGTATTTATTTACAACCCTCTCCGATGTAAGTGCAGAAGCTAAAACGCAGTTCGAGTCCGTAGACAATACAGAAATGCGCCGTCCCATGACAGATCATCCAGGTATCATTTTTATCCAAAACGCCTAATCCAAAGCAAAAATCCACAAGTAATGCGGCTAGATGTAAATGCAAACTCCGTCTATGTGCAAAACCCACAAAGCTATGTCCTGTCGCTTTCTTTATATTCTTCTCGCTTCTATTTTATGCCGTGCTCTGCTGTTTTTGGAGATTCCGTCTCTGCCTGTGCTGTTTCGGGCATTATATTGATCCTTAGAGCATTCGGATCTTGTGTCGGTCTTGTCTCTTCTATGATCACTGTGTCTAGCGGATTTGTGACTTCGTCCAAAAGGGGCGTAATGTTGGGATCCAATCCACTAGCATCCCACCAGCTTTTTTCTTTCTTCGCATCTCCATTAGCTCCCAGATTAACACCCTCGATGCGTCGCTGTGCCATTTCTTCATCTCTCCTGTGGTATGCTACTTGCGCCTCTCTAAACATCTCATCCCTGGTCTTTCCCGGGCCATTCGGTGCCCTTTTCTTGCTCGCTCCCTTCCATCCAGACCAGAACTTCAGACTCCCTAAGAAGCTCTTGCTGTTCCCCGGAATATGCCTCCAGGGCTTTTCCCGGGTTGAAAAGACCCAGCAATCAACCGCCGCTTGAGAAGCTAAAAAAATGGTCGTCAAACATAGAAGAATGAAAGGAGGATTTTTGGTGAACTTGTCACGGTACTGTAGAATATGGGAAATGAATGGGATTAGCCACATCCCGATGTATACTAGGGGATAGATGAAAAGATATCTTAGTTGACGACGGATTTTGTCTCGTGCGCCTAACATTTCAGCAACTGCTAGATTTTCTCCTCGGGAATTAGTGAGCCGCAATTGAGAAATTGGCGTCAGGACTTGGGGCTGTCCAGGTTTGTTCTCTAGGACTGTAAAAATATCGACTACGGACTGTGCTGTGGCGGCTGAACCTGGGGTAGGGCTCGGTCGCGCAAGGTAAGGGTCGTGCCATGTTGATATCCGGGGACGAGATGGTGTATTGGCAGCTGATGAAAATACAGAAGGAGGCGCAGAGGGCAGAGTAATAGCAGTCATTGGAGAGAGGGGCTGGAAAGTAGTTGAAGATGCAGAAAAGGTTTTATCTACAACCATCAAATCAGGAGTTGTATCGTTGTGTTTGGTTGGTGACGGCGGGCTCACGGAGATGAGGTTAGCCCAGATGAAACGATGTGCGCCACTTCTAGTACTCCGTGGTGAGCTTTGGATTGTTTCCGGTCTGGATACAAACTGTACGGCTGAATTCTGCTGGGATCCTGGTATGAGCCCGTTTAGCACCAGTGGTGGCGTTTGAGGTAATGATCCCTTAGGTGGCCAGTCTTGCACCTGGGAGTCTTCGGTCGAGCCTTCCGAGCGAGTTTGTCCCAACTCTGTGAATCCTCGGAATTTTGACCTTACATATAGATATATAGAGGCATATATGCCAAGAATAGTCATGAAGATTATGTAACGGGGGATCCAGGCCAAAGCAAGGCGATACCAAAAGGGTCGAACTGGAAGATAGCAAAAAGTTCCGTTGCTGACGTACGCAGCGCCCTCGTGTGTGAAAGCGAGTGAAGCCTGTAGTGTAGTTAGTCTTAAGCAAATCTTAAGTTAGAAGGCGACTTTGCCTACCATTAATAGAGGATATATTATCCAAATCGAATAGACAATTCTTCGATATGGGTAGAGCCCACCCTTGCCTGAAGAAGCTCTGGGCTTAAAAATATACAAAGCAGAGTGAATTGCTATCATCAGAACAGAAATATCTATGTTCATATTAGATATGTGTTATTTCCAAGGAATTCTAGATCTGATCTCACCAGAAGCCTCAATACCCACAGCCAGAAAGAAGCCATTGACCTGGCAGATTTTGGAACTGCTCTTAACACGCCCGTTTACGAAACTTATAATTGGGTATGTCATAAGCCAGAAAGACTTGAACATGTCGCTTTGAATAAGCATCATTACGAGACTATGGCAATTAGCACCCGCTTGTGAATCTCAGCAATGGAACCTACTCATGTCGAAACGAACGTCTCATTTTCATAAACCAGTAGAATGTCAAAACCGCAGAAGCGACACTGAAAGTCGAGAAAACCAGGGCTAAGCATTCCAAGATGTTCTCATGTGATTCCTTTAAGCGCCTTGAGTCCTTGTCAAATGTTGATCCCAATCCCCTTCTCTCTATCATGATTTCGGAAACCGTGTGGGCAATTATGCTGAGGGGTGCCATTGTTGGACTGCAGTAGAGCTCGAGCTTTCACTCAGCATGCAGCGGTGCAAGAGAAAGACGAAGATGGTGACGATGAGAGGTTGGTAATTGACTATCTCTTGCTTTGTGAGATCAACATGGTTGTGTGTAGTCCGATAATGTGTTGAAAGCTCGAGCAAGCTGTTCGATCTGCGTACAATGGCAGAATGCCTATGAGTACTTGGTGGGATTTTGAGTTTTGGGGATCTTTGGATTAGTTTGGAGGCGTTCGGCAAGCTTCTGTTTGGCTTGCAGCGGTGTGTTACTTGTGGGGTAGCTGAGGTCAAAGTTTCGAGAACTTTGCAGCGCAGGTTGGGGTGGTGGGGTTTGGTCCATCGATGGCAGTACGTTGCATACGATGAATGGCAGACGACGCTGGCAGAGCTGAGGAGGATATAAAGAGAAGGGGAGGGTAGGGGATGGATAAGAAAAGTGAAGCTTGGAGTTGACCAAGAAGGATAGAGATGCTGTGTTGTGCATCACGACTACAGGACCACAGCGGTACGGGCACGGGTATGCCCAATCGTCCAAGCTCAACGACGGGGTCTTGCATATACATACCCACAATAACCATACCTGTGCTATACACCAATAATACGTATCATACCAAGCAAGCATGGCCTTACTGTAACCATACAACCGATCCCCGAAACCCTTCGCCGCATCCTTCCACTGGCATAGCCTGACTCTACTTACATAAGACCAAATAATACACCGTCCCTTGGTGGTCCCGGCCAAGCAACAGGACAATACCTCCGTACGCCATCCATGGCCAACAGCACGGCGATGCGGGAACGCCTTGAAATAGTAGTAGTCGCAGCCACCAGATCTTTCGTCGGTGCTGTGTATGTAGATGGTGGATGGGAGTATATACCGAACATACAGAGTTTACTGCCGAGCAATGACGAGACAGCTTGCTTTGTTCGTCCATGGTATAGCGTTCTTTAGCTGTTGCCCCCCCCTTCCCCTTATCCGTCTTTCTTTTCTTTTCGTTTTCTCTGATCATGGCCATGGTCACATCTAGAATGGGCAAAACATCTGGATTCATGCCCCGTCATTGGATCGGCA
>Ga0247734_1000630_pt1 | contig 29540 bp, 22 predicted proteins | sample UWRJL103311B2_FD_180933 | JGI IMG/M metagenome (GOLD analysis project Ga0247734, IMG submission 180933) | Plant litter microbial communities from Arlington Agricultural Research Station in Wisconsin, United States - UWRJ-L103-311B-2 | ecosystem: Environmental > Terrestrial > Plant litter >...
CCGGGCTGCGTAATAATGCCGCGCACGGCGCCTGTGTATACAACTTCGCGGTTCTGCAGAAAGTCCCTGAAATCTGTCTGTTCATTTTTTTTGCAGCTGCTCACCGTGGCTATTACCATCAGGCTTAGCAGCATATATAAATATCTTTTCATCTGTAAAGCTTAAATGTTTACTTAATTAACTTTTCCGTAAAGGGCAATCTCCATAAAGTGGGCAAAATCTCCGTTAGACCATGATTGCGCTACGGCAACACGCAGGAAACGTACCGGCGGAGCGGTTAACGGCACACTAAAGTTTACCCCGGCCAATACAAAGGCATTATCAGCCTCGTTGTGGGCAGCCGGCGAAAGGCCTGATGGAGGGCTTGGATAGGTATAGTTGCCCAGGTTTACCCAATCGCCAACAACGGTACCTACGGCCGATGAAACAGGCAGTTTTGCATCTTTAGGAGATTGCACATTGGTACCCCATAATGTAAAGAACCTGGGGTTGCCGTGGCCGAAAGCGAATTTTTCGCCGCCGTTATCCGGGCGCTCCCACAAGGTAAAACGGCTTAGCTGGTACGATTTACCTACGCTGAATGTACAAACAAACGGCGGTTTATTGCCCGGCTGTGTATGCCAGCCAGATCCGCTTCCGTCTGTTGAACCGTTCCAGATGTTAGAGAGTTCCCAGCCGTAACCAATTGGGGTATCTGATGGCAGGGTGAAGGTGCTGAACAGGCCCTTGTCGAGGATCTGCTCAAACAACGGCGAGATGCTTTTCTTCAGCGTATCAGATATGTTTCCGTATTTATCGGTTACATACACGCCAAAGTTGCGGGTAGCGGTATTAAGGCCGTGCAGCGCGTAATCAATGGTATCGGCATCGGTGTAATGCTGATCATAGATCTGCATTTTCTGAGTGAGGGAATCATATTTGGTTACAATGATGCCCACCTGCCTTTTTAATGTATTTACGGCAGAAATATGCACACCGCCAAAATCGGCCGAGATATCGCTTGTTTGGCTTACCAGTGTAAATGGCGGGGTTTTAGGGTGCACAGTAACCGTAACCGCATCAGACATAACATTGGCGCGGCTCACGGTGTAAAGCGTTACGATATAGTCCTGCGCCTTGGCAAAACCCTCTACGTTTACCGTATCCGAATAGTAAGATGCCTTGGTTTCCCTGGATACGCCATCGCGTATCTGGTACTTGGCCAGCACGTACAGTACGTTTTTAGACTTTGGCAATTTGTAAGTAATGTAAGATCCGCCGTTATAGTCGGTCACCTTCATATCGGTAATTACACCGGGCTTGGTGTTATCGGTAGATACCACTTCGTTATAATCATCTACCCTTTTGCACGATAGAAAGCCTGTTACCAGCATGCCGAATAATAGCAGCAGCCTGTAGTTGTTTTTTATTTTCATGATACGCATCTGATCTGTGAATTTTAAATGTTACCAATTTAAGTTTTGCACCAGGTTGGTGTTAATAATGAGGTTATTATCCTGTATGGGCCACAGGTAGTTCTTCACGTTAAACACCGGGATAAGCACCGTACGCTGGTGGTAATAGTTGGCAGGGTCGCCTTCGGCGATGTTCCAGCCCAGCAGCGGTTTGCTTAAAACGCTTTGCAGCTCTTTCCAGCGGCGCAGATCGTAACCCGGCACACACTCAAAAGCCAGCTCGATACGGCGCTCCTGGTGAATTATCTGGCGCAGGCCGTCTTTAGACGAAAACTTGTTCGGCGAGCTGCTGAAGTTTGTCCACGAGGTTACAACACCCGGCAAACCGGCACGCGCCCTCACCTGGTCTATATAGCTAACTGCTTCAGCATAAGGCTTGCCCTGCTCGTTCAAGATCTCGGCATAAAGCAGGTACATATCTGCCAGCCTGATCAGCGGCAGGTGGTATTCATAAGGGTTATAACCATCATCATAAACAGACAGATAGCTTACCATCTTTTTAGGCCAGTAACCCGTTACGTTAATACGCACGTCATCCTTAGGACCGGCGAGCGACTCGGGGCCGCGGGCCTGCAGTACATAGGCATTATCAATATCCAGGTTACCGTTACCAAACCATACGCCGCCATCAAAACCCAAATCGGCATAAAACCTTGGCTCACGGTCGAAATGCGCTTTTACGGTTTGGTAATCTACGCCGAGGTAATATTTGTTTGCTTCGTCGCCGGTTCTCAGAGTGTAGCGATTGGCGTAATCCCAGGTTTTATCTTCGTTAATAGGTACACCATTTTTGGTGTAAAACAGCTCCTGCTCCGAAATTGGGGCGGCAAACGTTCCCTGGCAAATTACATTGGAGGCTGATTTTGAAGTTAACCTTGGGAAACAGTACGATTGTGTGGATACCGTAGGCGTAATGGCCCATATCAGCTCCTTGTTATCTTCCCACTTGGCAGTTATTGCGGTTTGGATGGATAATACATTTTGCAGGGTATCATTCAATCTTCCTACACCTGCTTCCGGTACGTAAGTATGCAGTTGCAGGCCGTTCTTGCGGCATTCGGTAATGGCGGCAAGGCAGGCATCAGAAGCTTTATCCCATTTAGCAGGATCGTAACTTGAATTGAACAGCGCCTGGCCATCCTTATTCTTAATACCGGCATAATCAGGGTTGCCGTTAAAAAGCGGACTGGCGGCTGTAGCCAATATCTGCGCCTTTTGGCAAAGGGCTATTACACCGGTTACACGGCCCAGCTCTTTTGCCTGGTTTTGGATGATAGGCGGCAGATCCGGCGCGGCCTGATCCAGCAACTTCACCATATAGTTCACCACGCTATCAACCGATTGCCTTTTTATTTTGGTATCATCTACCGAAGTATTGATAGGCAGGTTAACATCCACCACCGGGATTGGTCCGTACAAACGGAACAGATAAAAGTGATAATAAGCTTTAAGGAATTTGACTTCGGCTATCCAGCGTTTCTTTTCTGAGGCAGAAAGATCAACCGGTTTATCAATATTCTCCAGCATAATATTACACCGCCTGATGGCCTGCCATATGGCCTGGCCGCCGTTGTTACCGTCCCAGTAGTTTAGGCCCGGGTTGCTGCTGTTTTGCTGCCCCCTGAGCATGTTAAAACCAATTGGGTCGATACCGGAGTTGTTAGAGAGGTTATTAGGGAAGATCACTTCGCCCGAGTTGGTAAAGCCTGCATCGTATTGCACATTGTTAATTTGCTGCAATGTAGCGTAGCAGGTAAACAGGTAGTTTTCGGCCTCGTTACGGTTTCTGAAGGCGTAATCTATTGTACCAACATCATCGGGTGTAACATCCAGGTACTTTTTGCACGATACGCAGCTAAGCGCTAAAATGGCCGCGCATATAATTTTTTGATATAGTTTCATATGAGTAATATGCTATTGGGAATTATAAGTTGACGTTTAAACCTACGTTGAACACCTTTTGAACCGGGTAGGCAAAGGCATTGCCGCCCTGCTCAGGATCCCATAGTTTGAAGGGGCTCCAAGTGAGTAGGTTAAGCCCGTTGAAGTAGATACGGGCGCTCCTGATACGCAGCGAATGCGAGATCTGTTTAGGCAATGTAAAACCCACCTCAACAGATTTAAGGCGCAGGAAACTGCCATCGCGCAGCCACCAGGTGCTTACCTGCCTGTTATTGGTGATATCATCGCCATTGGTGCCCAGCCTTGGGTAAAGGGCATACAGGTTCTGGTTATCTTCCGACCAATGGTCATCGGCATAAGCTTGTAGCAATTGTGTGTTGCCCGTGAACTGCCCTTCGGAACTTTTAATAAATGGCGATGTTTTTGAAGGATCGATACTAAACGATACCCTTGCCTGTCCCTGGAAAAATCCGGAGAAATCGAAGTTCTTATAGGCACTTGTAAAACCGAAACCGTAAACTATCTGCGGGATGGTTGGGTAACCAAAGTAAGTAACATCGGCACCGTCAATCTTGCCGTCGTTGTTTAAGTCGCGGTATTTAATATCACCGCCTTTAGGTGCTGGCCCGTTGGCGCTAAAGATTTGGGTTGGTGAATTGGCGGCTTCGTTATCATCAACAAATAAACGCTCGGCTATCAGGCCGCTTGTTCTCCAGAGCGTTTGGCCTATAATGCTGCGGTAGCTTTCTTTGTAGCCCGGCTCCGCATATTCTACAAACTTGTTTTCAGATAGGGTGAAGTTTCCTCTCAGCCCCAATGAAAAATCTTTGCCTATGCGCTGGTTTCCGTCTAAGGAGAAATCAATCCCCTGCGAACGCACCTTGCCTACGTTAGCTGCAATGCTGGATTCGAGGCCCATGGTAGATGGGATATTGGTGTTGTTGAGCCCTTGTAAAATATTGTATTTGTTGTTGCGGTAAACCTCCAAAGTCAGGTTTATCTTTTTCATCATGGTAAGCTCTAAACCCAGGTTAAGCTGTTTAGAGGTTTCCCAGGTAACGTCCCTGTTCTCGTAGTTATTGATCAGTACGCCCGGAAGGTGGTATAAATTTGTACCGAAGGATGCACCGGTATGGCCGTCTGTAGCGCCGCCCAGGTTCACATCAGACAGGTAGTAGAACCTTTGATCGCTGATGGCATCGTTACCCACCAAACCGTAGCTGGCGCGCAGTTTAAACCTATCGAACACGTTGTACAAGTTGCCCCAGAATTTTTCATCAGATATTATCCATGATGCACCAATTGTTGGGAAGAAACCGTAGCGGTGGTTCTCTGAAAAACGCTCGGAACCGTTATAACCAAAGTTGGCTTCTAAATGGTACCTGCCTTTGTAGGCGTAGGATACACGGCCCGCTATGGTTTGGTTACGGAATGGCAGGGCGGCAAACAGCGTACCTACGTTGCCGTAACGGGTTTGATCTCGCGTGAAGATCAGCGCCGAGCTTACCGAATGGTCTTGGCCAAAGGTGTGCGCATAATCTAAGTTGGCCTGTAAGTAAAGCTGTGTGCTTAAGGAGCTTGCACCGGGCACATAGCTTAAGTACTCCTGCGCCTGGCCGGGCAGCGAGTTTAACCACAACAGGGTGTACTGGTCTGTTTGGGCATCGTAATTATTAGCCGCGTAATAATAAGGCTTGTACGCCTGGCCCGACTGGAATGATGAATACCGGTTGGTGGCGAAGATGCTGTGAAAGTTTAACCCCGGTATAAAAAAGTCGAAATTCTGGTTCAGCTCCAGCTGCGCCTGCATGCGCGATTCTGTATAATTTTTATGGCCCGAAAGCAGCTGTGCATATGGGTTGATAAAGGCAAGGTTACCTGCCGTGGTAGATTTATTACCAAACAAAATATGCTTGGTGTTCAGGTTCTGCGCATCGGCAGGGTAAAAGGCGGGGAAATCTACCGGGCTGGTGTGCAGCGCGTAGTTATACATATCGGTAGAAAAGTTACCATCGGCAGTTTGGGGGCCATTGTACTCATTAAAGTTACCCCATAAGCGCACCACCAGTTCTGTTTTGCTGGTAACGTTAATGTTAACGTTAGAGCGTAACTGGTAATTTTGAAATTTAACGTTGTTGTTATTATTATTCTGGATATCGGTTTTCAAGATTCCGTTATCGTTATCGTACGAACCGGCAACGTAGTAACGCGCTACGCCGCTGCCGCCAGAAAGGCTCAGATCGGCACGCTGGGTGCTGGTACGTTTTTTAAACAGCATATCCAGCCAGTCTACCGCGGGGTACACATATTTGTTGCTGCCCGGCTGGTTGGCCAAAGCCGCTTGCGTGCTCAGGATCTTATTCTGGCTGTATGGCAATGGATCAAGCGGAAAACGGGTGCTTGTAGCTTCGTTAAAAAGCTTCATGTAGGTAATTGGGTCGGCAACGGCCAGCGTTTTTACCGATTGCGAAGAAGAATTCTCTAAGCGGGCGTTAATAACCGGCTTACCTGCTTTACCTTCCTTGGTTTTAACCAGTATTACACCGTTACCACCCCTTGCACCATAAAGCGCTGTGGAACTGGCATCCTTTAATATCGAGAAGCTCTCGATATCATCTACGTTAAGCCGCGCCAGGTCTGATGCGCTTAGTTCAACGTTATCAATTAATATCAGCGGGTTTTGCTTATAGCCAAACGTAGTTACCCCGCGGATAAAGAAGTTAGAGTTATCCAAACCCGGCTGGCCGCCCGGCTGGTAAGCAATAACACCGGCAACCTGCCCGGCAAGGGCGTTGGTTAAGTTACTGGCCGGGATACGTAAATTGCCCGGTTTAACCGTAGTAACCGAACCTACCACCGCCTCGCGCGATTGCTTTCTGTTGTAGGCCGTTACCACTACATCATCAAACTGGCTTTTTGCAGCCGAGAGGCTGATGCGTATGATCTTATTATCGGCCGATGCGGTGAACTGCTTCTCTACAAAACCCACATAGGTAACCTTATAAAGGGCACCCACTTCAACATCTAAAACAAATTTACCGTTAACATCAGTTACGGTACTGTTACCCTTTGTGTTTACCGGGGAAATATTGGCCCCGATAATAGTTACCCCAACAGAATCTGTAACGGTACCAGTTATGGTAATTTTGCCCTTGCTTTGCGCAAAGGCGGTATTAACGGATACCAAACAGGTAAGAACAAATACTGCCAGGAAAACTCCGGCAAATGAATGGCAGGGGATTTTTAACACCCATTTGCACTTTAACAGATCGTAAAATTTTTGCATAAACGATTAATTGTAGTTTGTTAATAAATATGATTTTTAGCATATGCAAAATCATATTTTAAACACCCTCAATACTTCATGCAATTACCATTGTGATGTATTTAATTACCATTAATTTACAAAATGATAACAGTTGCTATACAGCATTATCATTTTGATGAATTTAATATTAATAAACCCTTCCAATTTCATATAAACAGTACATATCCGGCCATACCTTATATAATAACAAACATTGGCCTTAGGCTGATTTGATAGAACAAGGATGATAGAATGGCGGCCAATAGCATTAATAAGCAATTAGCGTAGCTAATAATTGTATTATGTTCTACTAAAATTGTTTTGTTTAGCCAGGAGCCGGCTTATTTCTTTTTGTGCCCGGAACGAGATTCGAACTCGTACATCCTTACGAATGCCACCCCCTCAAGATGGTGCGTCTACCAATTTCGCCACCCGGGCTTTTCAAGAAATAAAAAGTCTTAAGTTTAAAGTCTGTAGTCGTGCAAAATTGACTTATGACTTATCACTTAAGACTTTCATAAATGTGGGTGCCCGAAGAGAGACTCGAACTCTCAAGAGACAATTCTCAACGGCTTCTGAGACCGCAACGTTTACCAATTTCGCCATCCGGGCATTTATGAGGTTGCAAATATAACCGTTTAACCCATCCAACAAAAAATAAATGCAAAATAAGCTGCATTTTGTAAAACGGCGGCTAAAAGCTACCTTCGGGATAAACCAATTATACAAATTCATGATCAAAAAAATCTGCTTCGCAATCCTGTTTGCCATGGTTTGCACTTTTAATGCTTCCGCACAAAAAGCCGATGCCATTTTAGGCAAATGGATAAACCAAACCGGTGAGGGCCAAATAGCTATCTATAAAAAGGGCGATAAGTTCTTTGGTAAGCTGGCCTGGATAAAAGCACCCAACGATGAAACCGGCAAACCTAAAACCGATGTAAAGAACCCCGACAAAGCTTTGCAGTCGCGCCCTATACTGGGCCTGGAGTTATTAAAGGATTTTACCTTCGATGGCGACGATGTTTACGAAGACGGCTCTATTTACGATCCCAAATCGGGCAAAACCTACAAATGTAAAATGACCCTGCAGGGCGATAAATTAAAAATTCGTGGCTATATTGGCATATCCTTATTAGGGAGGAGCGAAATCTGGCAACGCGTAAAATGAAACTAAAAACAATCACTACCGTAGTACTTTCAGCATTATTATCTTTTTCGGCAAGCGTAAAAGCGCAAACCATTACCCAGTTGAACCAGCCATCGTCTGCCAGTATCCGCGGCTTATCGGTGTTGGATAATAAAGTAGCCTGGCTAAGCGGCAGTAAAGCCAATTTTGCCATAACTACCGATGGCGGCAAAAACTGGGCCTGGCACCAGGTAAAGGGTTATGAAAAGCTCGACTTTAGAGATATCGAAGCCTTTAGCGCTAAAGAAGCTATCATCATGAGTTCGGGCACGCCGGCCGTAATTTTAAAAACCATTGATGGCGGCGAAACCTGGCACGAAAAATACCGTAAGGACGACCAGATCTATTTTTTAGATGCCATGGCCTTTGCCGGTAACAGCCACGGCTTTGTTATGGGCGACCCGATAAACGGCAAATTCCTGCTGCTGGAAACCAAAGATGCCGGCGAAACCTGGGTTGCTGTATCCGATGCACCCGTTGCACTGAAGGACGAGGCCGCATTTGCTGCCAGCGGCACCTGTATGCGCGCCGATGGCGTATTAACCATAGTTACCGGCGGAAGCAACAGCCGTATGCTCATCTCGCCTCTCAGCGGCTTTAAATGGACCGCCACTGCGCTGCCGCTTACCAACGGCGGGCCAAGTCGCGGAGCTTTCTCTTTTGCCAAGGGTAAAAGCCAAACGGTAATTGTTGGCGGCAATTATGCAAAAGATACCATTGCCGATTCGGTTGCCTACCTGCTGCCGCTTAAAAAAGCAGCCTTTAAAAAGAACTTCCCGATGATTGGGCCGGCTGGCTATCAATCATGTGTGGAATATCTTTCTGCAGAAACTTATCTTTCTACGGGCACACCGGGTAGTAATATCACTACAGATGGTGGTAAAACCTGGCGCAAAATCGACTCAAAATCATACAACGTATGCCGAAAAGCCAAAAATGGAACCCTTGTTTTATTAGCGGGCGAAGGTAAAACAGGAATTTTAAACCCTTAACAACTGATAATGAAAGGCTTATTTTTTATTTGAAAATAATTTTAAAATAGACTTGCAGGGAATAGTTTTTCGCCCTATATTTGCACCACTTTAAACGGAAACGCTAACAACAACGAAGAAGTTTAAAAAGATGATTCCGTAGCTCAGCTGGTAGAGCATAACACTTTTAATGTTGGGGTCCTGGGTTCGAATCCCAGCGGGATCACACTAAACCCCCTCTGCTCATTGTAGAGGGGGTTTTTTGCTTTATGTTGGACGGAATAATTATTTCATAATGATCAATGGCGTGTTTCGGACCATACACTTTTCTTATTAGCAAGCTGCAGTTGTAATTTTTTTAGTAGTTCCTTTTTTTCTGCTATTTCTGCATCCAGGTGCGCAAACATCTTATCAGCCTTTTTCTTATCCCAGCGCCTGGCTTCGGCTATCGTTCGCAAACACTCATTATGGAATGCCTGCTTTGCCGTTAGCTTCTTTTCTTTCGGCTTTGGCAGTTGTGTGCTATGTAAACGATTTTCATGCACTAATATACTCGATTACTGTAAAAAAAGTGCGTTTTTTAGCCTATTCTTTACAGTTAAAGTTAGGTACTTGCTTGAAAATTAGGTATATTTATGGTATAACCGGGGAGGTCAGGAACACAAAAAGCGTTTGGCCTTACTTCATGTACGCCCGTTGAACATCTTATGTTAGCCGCTTGGGCGGGTGGATTAACGTAGCCAGTCATGGTAATAGATACATTATACGATAGTAGCAGGTAGAAGAAAAGATTTCAAAGAGAAAACCTACCGGCTACAAAGAAAAATGAAACGAGAGCGCAACATTACTTTACTTCATTATGATAACTTGATCGATACAGTACAATTATTTAAACAATCGGGAAATTATTAAGTCGCCTATTTATCAATATATCCCTTCCATCGCTTCTAACCCCAAAATGCAACCGCGCCACACACACAGCAATTTATCTCGAAATTTGTTAGTACGGAGCTGGGACAAGAGTACGAAGACCAATATGAAAGTGTTGATTTGTATTTAAATAGCGTGCGCCTCCAGCAGGCGCTGTTTTATCGTCCATGCGATCTACTTGAAGCGTTTTATCAAAAAACATTATCTTGCATAATAAAAAAGTTATACAGACAGGCATAAACAATGCCAAGAACCGGCCACAAACTTGAATACAATTGCCTTTATAGACACCGAAGTTGCACCTAAAACCAAGCAGGTTAAGGACATTGGTGCAATCAGATACGACGGGGCAAAATTCCATAAAAATTCCGGTGCTGAGTTGACTGACTTTCTGAAAGGCATACAGTTCGTTTGCGGGCATTTTATTACCCAACATGATATAAAATACATCGGCAATTGGATAGAAAGAGCCGGTATAAGTACTGGGAACATCATCGATACCTTGTATTGGTCGCCGTTGTTATTCCCGTCTAAACCCTATCATGCATTGCTTAAAGATGATAAGTTACAAACCGACGAACTTAATAATCCACTAAATGATGCAATAAAGGCCCAAGATCTATTTTACGATGAGATAGCCACATTTGATGAGTTAGATGAGGATATGAAACGGCTATTGTACGGCCTTGTGGGACACGACCGTCGCTTCAGCGGATTTTTTAAATATATAACTACCAGGCAGAGGGTGATACAGCAACGCTCATCCGACTGTTATTCGCCGACCGTATCTGCCAAAATGTCGACCTTGACCTATTTATACAACGAACGCCCATAGAGTTGGCTTATTGCTTGTCATTGATCAGCGCAAGCGAACCCGCTTCTATCACGCCAGGTTGGGTATTGGCTCATTTTAGGGAAGTGGAGCGTTTGATGTTTTTATTGCGTCAAAAACCATGCATTACAGGTTGCCATTATTGCGCCCAGGCTTTAGATGCTCATCAAGCCCTCGACCGTTATTTTGGTTATAGTTCCTTTCGTGAGTATGGAGGTCAGCCTTTGCAACTAAACGCTGTCGATGCTGCTATCCACTCAAGATCGTTCATAGCAGTATTCCCTACCGGTGGTGGCAAGTCTATTACCTTTCAGGTGCCGGCCTTGCTCGCTGGCGAAAACGCACGTGCGCTTACTGTAGTGATATCACCACTGCAATCGCTAATGAAAGACCAGGTAGATAACCTGGAAAAGAACGGCATTACCACCGCAGTGACCATCAACGGCCTGCTCGACCCGATCGAGCGCAGCAAAGCTATCGAACGCGTTGCAGATGGTTCCGCCTGTATGCTTTACATATCTCCTGAATCGTTAAGGTCACCTACTATATATCGTTTGCTATTAAGTCGCAAGATAGCGCGGTTCGTGATAGACGAGGCCCACTGTTTTTCATCATGGGGACAGGATTTCAGGGTGGATTACCTTTACATCGGCGAAATGATCAAACTGATCCGCGAGCATAAGCAGCTCCCTTATCCCATACCGATATCCTGCTTTACGGCTACGGCCAAACCCCAGGTTATTGACGACATTTGTAAATACTTTGAAGATAAACTGGGTTTAGCTTTAGATAGATTCACGTCTTCGGCATCACGTACCAACCTGCACTACAAAGTATTAGCCAAAGGTAGCGACGAAGAAAAATATCAGGCTACGCGCGAATTGATAGAGGAACAGTACAGGCCTGCCATTGTTTACGTTTCGCGTACAAGACGGGCCGAAAAACTGGCAGAACGGCTTACAACTGATGGTCTAAACGCAAGGCCCTTCCACGGCAAATTGGATGCTGCCGAAAAAGTAGCCAATCAGGATGCATTTCTTTCGGGACGAGTAGACATTATCGTAGCTACATCTGCTTTTGGGATGGGCGTAGATAAAAAGGATGTCGGTATCGTGATCCATCATGATATTTCGGACTCGCTCGAAAACTATGTACAAGAAGCAGGACGTGCCGGACGTGATGAAAATATCGAGGCTGATTGCTACGTACTTTTTAACGAAGAGGATCTGAGCAAGCATTTTATTATGCTTAATCAAACCAAAATATCTATCAAAGAGATACAACAGATCTGGAGGACCATCAAGTACCTTACTCGTTACCGGGATAAAATATCAAATTCGGCTTTAGAAATAGCGCGAAAGGCTGGCTGGGATGATAGTGTGGACAACATTGAAACAAGGGTAACTACCGCCATTGCTGCACTTGAAGATGCAGGCTACCTTAAACGCGGACAGAACCAGCCACGTGTTTTTGCAAATAGCATCCGGTCTAAAAATGCGCAGGAAGCTATCGATAAGATCATGCGGTCTGAACGCTTCTCTGAGAAACAAAAGGGAATGGCAGTCAGGATCATCAAAAAACTCTTCTCCAGCAAGAGCAAACGGCTATCGAGCGATGAGACAGCCGAATCGCGAGTTGACTATATCAGCGATCATTTAGGCATTGTTCGGGATGACGTGATCAGAATAGTTAATTTGCTGCGTGAAGAACAAATATTGGCGGATGAGTTTGACCTGACGGCCTTTATAAAACGTAGTGAGGCTAAGACCAGTTCACTGAAGGTGGTCAACTCATTTGGGGCCATAGAGCGTTGCCTGTTTAAATTTATTGATGAACATGATAAGGTATTCAACCTGAAAGATCTGAACGAAAGCTTAGAAGCTGACGGCTGCAGCGATGTATCGCCAAATAAGATCAAAACCATCATTAACTTTTGGGCGATCAAAAACTGGATAGACCGCACCCATTCGAACCGCTCAAAAGACCATTTTAAAGCAAAGACCAAACAATCCGCAGACCTTACGAAGGAACGATTTGAAAACCGGCATGCACTATCCGTTTTTATTATCGAATTTCTGTACAAAAAGCTAAACACGATAAAAACCGACGAACCGGAAAAAGAGGAAATACTTGTTGAGTTCTCCATTTTGGAATTGCAAAAAGAATATCAAAAGGGATTACAACTCTTTAGCAGGATAGTTACCATTGATGATATTGAAGATGCCCTGTTTTATCTGTCCAGGATAGAAGCTTTAAAAATAGAGGGTGGATTTTTGGTAGTTTACAATCGGTTAACCGTCAGAAGGCTTGAACAAAACACACGCATCCAATACAAAGAAGACGATTATCAAAAACTTGAGCAATTTTATCAAAACCGCACCCAGCAGATACACATTGTAGGCGAATACGCGCAAAAGATGATAGACGACTACGTGGGCGCGCTGCAATTTGTTGATGACTATTTCCGGCTCAACTACCCATCGTTCCTGAACAAATATTTTAAAGGCAGCAGACAACAAGAAATAAGCCTGAATCTCACCCCGGCAAAATATCGTGAACTGATCGGCGAGCTTTCACTAACTCAATCAGCTATCATCAGCGATAAAACCTCCAAGTACATCGTAGTAACGGCGGGACCGGGCAGCGGAAAGACGAAAGTGTTGGTGCACAAACTGGCATCGCTAATGATGCTGGAAGATATTAAGCATGAGCAATTGTTGATGCTCACCTTCTCGCGTGCGGCTGCGACCGAGTTTAAAAACCGTTTATTGAAATTGGTGGGTAATGCGGCCAACTTTATCGAGATAAAAACCTTCCATTCCTATTGTTTTGACCTGCTGGGAAAAGTTGGAAGTATTGATGGAGCTGATACGATAATCAAGCGAACCATTGAAAAGATAAAAAGCAGGGAGGTTGAACCGAACAGGATAACCAAGACCGTACTGGTGATAGATGAGGCCCAGGATATGGACGAGGACAATTTCAATTTGGTAAGCGCGTTGATGGCCGAAAATGAGGAGATACGGGTAATAGCCGTTGGGGACGACGACCAGAACATCTACCAATTTCGTGGCGCGGACTCCAAATATCTTAAAACCCTGGCAGCATTGGAGGGAGGGAAACTTTATGAGTTGACCGAAAATTACCGGAGCAAGAACAACATTGTGGAGTTTGCCAACCAATTCGTAAAATACTTACAAGGCCGTTTAAAAAACGCTCCGATAACGGCGCACCAAGCTGACGAGGGCGTTATAAAAATATCCAGGTATACAAATGGCAGTTTGATCGTACCAACGGTTACCGAGATCGTCAACACACCTTTAGCCGGCAGCACGTGCATACTCACCCACACTAATAACGAAGCTGAGGAAATAACGGGTTTGCTTTTAAAACACGGTTTGAAAGCTAAACTTATTCGCTCTAACGATGGGTTTGCGCTTTACAATCTGGCAGAGATAAAACACTTCCTTGATCAGCTGAATACCCCTGATGATATCCATGTCATAACAGACAAAGCCTGGGAGGCGGCAAAAAGGTCGGTAAAAACAAAGTTCGTCAAGAGTGAAAATTGGCCGATATTGGAACAATTGATAACAGACTTTGAGACCGTAAATCCCCAAAAGAAATACCGGTCGGATCTGGATGTTTTTATACGCGAGTCGCATTTAGAAGACTTTTATCAGCGCGATACCGAAACCATTTTTGTATCAACCATCCACAAAGCCAAGGGGCGGGAATTTGACAACTTATTCCTGATGCTGGATGGGTTAGAAAATACGATCAGCGAACAGCAAAAACGAGAACTTTATGTAGCGATCACAAGGGCTAAACAAAACTTGACGATACATCTGAATAGCGGGCATTTCGATCATATCCAAACCACGAACATGCATCGAACAGAGATAACAGGACAAAACCCACCTGCCGATCAATTATCCATGCACCTGACACATAAAGATGTTCAACTAAATCACTTTTATAATGTTCAACCACATCTTGCCAATTTATTAGCAGGTGATAACTTACAATATCGCGGCGACGAATATTTGGAGAGCAACGGTTATCCGGTGATCAAACTCTCAAGGCAATTTATGGAAAGGGTAGCAGCACTAAGAGCCAAAAATTTCAAACTAAAAGAAGCAAAGGTTAATTTTGTGGTTTGGTGGCGAAAAGAAGGCACTCAACACCGGATTATGATCATTTTGCCTAAGCTCACTTTTGGAAAGGAAGTCTAATGTACAGATAGGTCCCCATCTCCTAAACCATCAAAGTTATTTTTAAATTAAGAAAATTTAAAGACAAAATACTTATAAAAATCGCACGACACTCCTCGGCTTTGACCACATATTTTTCGCATCAAACCGTCCTCTGGGGTATCTCTTTAACTCGCCATAGCCGTTAACTTAGGAGATTAAACATGTGGTTAATGATGCAGTAGGCGGCTTTTTTGTTTTTCTTTGGTTCGATAGTGAGATTTATAATGATAGGATAAATACACATTTCACAGTAGTCTTTGAAAGCAAGAGAACCGGCAACGACTTTTCTTAATACAAACTTACATCTATCAGTTTGCTTAAAGAATTTCCACATCGAGCACGCGTAATCAGTGGAGTTCTTTTTAATAAAGTCGTCGATACATCGGAATATCTTCCAATTTAATAAGATCCAGATGAACTTTGCGATCAACTGACATTCCAATCTATCCTTTTTGACCGCTTTAACTTTGTGAATACTAAGCAATGATTTCCAGGTCTTAAATATGAGTTCTATTTGCCACCTTAACCTATATAACTCAGCAACATCTGCGGTTTTAAGTACTGTAGCTTCTGTATTGGTGATATATAAGCTAAGCCTGCATCGCTGTTTGTATTCATCAAAAAGCTGATAACCGTGACTTTGAGCCTGTTTCTGCGCTTTGCGGATGCGTTCAGCCCAAACTTGTTCAGGTACCGGCTAAAGGGCCTCTTTTCATATCATCCCGCAAAACAAAAAACCTTTTCCAGCCGCGTTGATAGGGATGTTCCAGTGGCACTATTGGTAAATTTCGCTTTTGTTCCTGCAGTTCTTCCCGTGTTTTGCTCAACCTGATCAAACGCTTGTCAAAATCCAGTTTAACGAGCCGTTTTTTACGGCGTGCCGATTTAATACGGCACGGCCATTCATGTGTGTCCATCGGACTTTCATCTAATTTTTTTCCTAAAATATTATCGGAATCTCTATTCGTCCCTGAGTAAGGATATACCCTTTATAGAGCGCTCAAAAAATGCCGATAAATTAATTCGGCAGGCAAAAATGATCAGCAGGATTGCCAAAGCAACCTTAACTTAATTTCAATAAAAAAGTGCAGCAGTTTTGCCTACCTAATGGGCAATGAGCGAAAGGGGCAATATGTAGCGTAGCTCTGTCATGATTCCTTGATATTTAAATGGTTAACAAATCAGGAATTGTTGCAAAGTTATAATTTTTATTGAATTTATCTTAAAATATAGAATTACGCTTTACTTGCCTGCTTTGAGCAGATTGATAACTTTGCAACATGCCAGCCATGCAAAATATTAAAGTAGCTGTTGATGCCGTAGTATTTGGATATACCTCTAAAGAGGGGTTGTCTGTGCTATTGATCAAACGTAACATCAAACCCTTTAAAGATAGCTGGGCCCTACCCGGTGGTTTGGTTGGTGATGATGAATCACTGGAAGAAGCCGTTCAGCGCGAGCTAAAGGAGGAAACAGGCGTAAATATCAATTATTTAGAACAGCTGTACAGCTTTGGCAAGCCCGGCCGCGATCCGCGTAACCGCGTAATATCCATAACCTACTACGGGCTGGTTAAACCGGATGCTTTTGAACTGCATGCTGATACAGACGCTGCCGATGTGGCCTGGTTCAATATCAGGAAACTCCCCCAACTGGCATTCGACCACGAAGAAATATTATCTGCAGCGCATGAGCGTTTGAAAAATAAAATGCTCTATCAGCCCGTGGGTTTTGAATTACTGGAACAGAAATTCCCCTTCTCCGAGTTGGAAAAACTATATATGGCCGTACTTGATCGCCCTATCGACCGCCGGAACTTTAAAAAGAAGGTTATCAAATTCGGTTTCCTGGAAGAAACCACCGAGAAGCAAGCATTGGATGGCGCCGGCCGGCCGGGTAACCTATTCCGTTTTAACCAAAAAAAATACTTTCAGCTTCAAAAAGAAGGCGTTAACTTCGAGATATAACCCCCATAAAAAAAATAAATGAAAAAATAATTTGCGTATTCAAAACGCATATTTACATTTGCGTATAATTAACGCAAATTAATATGAAAACAGCCGTAATTATCGCCCGCTTCCAAACCCCATACCTGCACGAAGGGCATAAGCAACTAATTGGTATGGTTAAAGAGAACCACGCTAAACTGATCATCCTGTTAGGCGTAAGCCCTATAATGGGTAGCCGCAAAAACCCTTACGATTATTACACGCGTGAGAAGATGATCAAGAAAGATTATCCCGAAGTGATTATACTACCCATAAGCGACCATCCCAGCGATAAAACCTGGTCTGAAAATATTGATAACCTGTTAAAAAGTGTTTTCCCCGCCGAACACTTTTGTTTGTTTGGAAGCCGAGACAGTTTTATTCCCTACTACAGCGGTCGGTTCGAAACTGTAGAACTGCCAGAGCATGGGGATTACAATGCCACCGAATTACGTAAACAATATGCCGATAAGGTGTTCGACTCAAACGATTTCCGCGCAGGTATCCTTTACGCCTACTATAACCAGTATACTAAAGTTTATCCTACGGTTGATATTGCCTGTTTCAGGAATAACAAAACAGAGATACTGCTGGGCAAAAAGGCAACCAACAACAAATGGCGCTTTATTGGCGGCTTTGCCGACCCGGAAGATGCCAGCTATGAAGATGCCGCCAAACGCGAGCTGATGGAAGAATGCGGCGAGATGGAAATTGGTGAAATGACGTACGAAACATCACGCAAAATAAACGACTGGCGCTACCGCAACGAGGCTGATAAGATCATCACCCTGTTATTCAGCTGCAATTACATCAGTGGCTCACCTGCTGCGCAGGACGACATTATAGACCTAGACTGGTTTCCTGTAGCCAATCTTCCGGAGATGATCGAGAACCAAAACATCAGTGATGAACATGTAGCGATGTTCGAAGCTATCATTACCAAATACCTTAAAAACTAATATCATGAAACGCGAAAATTTGATCCTATTGGCTGATGCCTACAAATACGCTCACCATAAATTTTATTATCCCGGTACTACCCAAATATACAGCTACCTGGAAAGCCGCGGCGGCATGTTTAATGAAACCATCTTCTTTGGTCTGCAGTATTTCCTAAAAGAATACCTGCAAGGACAAGCATTTACACAGCAGGACCTGGACGAAGCTGATGGCTTTCTGCAACAGGTGTTTGGCCGCGATGATGTGTTTGATAAATCTAAATTTCAATATATACTGGATAAATACAACGGCCACCTGCCCGTAAAAATAAAAGCCGTTGCCGAGGGTACCGCAGTGCCAACCAGCAACGTATTAATGACCATTGAAAACACTGATCCGGAATGTTACTGGCTCACTAACTTTTTAGAGACTTTGCTGATGCAGGTATGGTACCCTACTACCGTGGCAACCCTAAGCAACCAGATACGGAAAGTGGTTACCCAATTTTATAACGAAACCGCAACCGAAGGTGCCGAAGCCGGGATTGATTTTGTACTGAATGATTTTGGGTTTCGTGGCGTAAGCAGTGTGGAGAGCGCCAAAATTGGTGGTGCTGCCCATTTAATAAATTTTAGCGGCAGCGATAACTTGGCCGGCAGCGGCATGGCAATAAATTATTACGATGTGCAAAAGGTATACGGCTTAAGCATCCCCGCAACCGAACACAGTATTTGCACCCTGTTGGGACGCGATGGTGAACTGGAGATTTTTAAACACGTGATGCGTTGTTTCCCAACCGGTACCATTGCCTGCGTATCTGACAGCTATAACATTTTTAAGGCTTGTAAGGAATACTGGGGCGGTAGGTTAAAAGAGGAAATTTTAAAGCGCGACGGCACCCTGGTTATCCGCCCGGATAGCGGCGACCCGATTATGACCCTGCTGGAGATATTTAAGATTTTGTTCGAAACATTTGGTTTTACCACTAACAGCAAAGGATACAAAGTTTTACCACCGCAAGTAAGAGTAATTCAGGGCGATGGTGTAAACTACGCAGCGATCATCAACATTTATAGCACTTTAAAAGCAAACGGCATCAGCGCCGAAAACCTGGTACTGGGTATGGGTGGCGCCTTACTGCAAAAGGTTGATCGCGATACGCAAAAATTCGCTTTAAAGTGCAGCAGTGCGGTAATCAACGGCCAGGAGGTTGCTGTAGAAAAAAACCCAACCGAGATGGATGCCCAGGGCAACATTACCTCAAGTTTTAAAAAGAGCAAGGGGGGCCGTTTGAAACTGGTAAAAATTAACGGCATCTTTAAAACCGTAAACGAGCAGGAATATATAGAATTAGCAGATGAATTGCACACTGTATTTGAAAATGGTGAATTGCTGAATAACATTACATTTGAACAGGTGAAAGCTAATGCCAATCACAAAGCCTAAACTGTTATGTTAAAAAATATTATCCCGCTTATTACCTTGTTGTGTGCCGGTATACAAGTTAAAGCCCAGGTTACTGTAAAACGCGATACTACTCATTTGATAAAAGAAATAGTGGTAACGTATCAAGCCGATAAATTAACACCTGTAACCTTTCAGAATATCAGTGGTAAAGACCTGAAAGCCAAATCTACCGGGCAAGAGCCTTCTTACCTGCTATCAGAAACACCTTCAATTACCGTATACTCTGATGCCGGGAGCACACAAGGGTACTCCTATTTTAGGATGCGCGGGATTGACCAAACCCGGATCAATATATCATTGGACGGTGTCCCGTTAAACGAACCTGAAGACCAGGGTGCTTATTTTTCAAACTATCCTGATATTATGAATTCGGTTAGCAAGATCCAGATTCAACGAGGGATAGGTACAAGCAAAAATGGCGTGGGGAGTTACGGCGGCAGTGTGCAGTTGTTTTCCCCAAATCTTTATGATTCTACTTATACCACCATAGGTTTGGGTTACGGGTCATTCAACAGCCATAGGGTATTTGGCGAATATAACAGCGGCATAAAAAACAACAAAGCGTTTTATATAAGGGCTTCCCAAGTCTATTCAGACGGATATAAATACAACTCGTCAAATAACTCGCAGTCAGTTTTTATGAGCGGTGAATTGATCGAGAATAAATCTATCTTTAAGATAAACGCATTGGTTGGTCACCAGCAAAACCAGTTGGCCTGGTTGGGCGTTTCTGAAGCTTTGATAGCACAGGATAGGAGAACAAATGCAGATGAAAATGAACGGGATAACTTCACACAGGCCTTGCTGCAGCTGCAGCATTCATGGCACCCCAATAGCACGTCAAGTATTCAGTCGAGCGTTTATTACACATTCCTACATGGCAATAACGATTTTAACCCAAATAGTTTTTTAGGGCTGCCATCAACTAACGAGTTGTATAACTATGCTTTTCAATCAAACCTTATTGGTGTGTTCAGCAATTATACTTTCTCAAAAAAATCATTTAACTGGACAACCGGTCTCCACGGCAATATTTATGACAGGCGGCACATTGGCAGCGAAAAAACATTGGGCCAGCTATATAAAAACACAGGTGATAAAAACGAGTTTAGCCTTTTTACTAAGGCCGATTATACCATTAATCAATTAACGCTTTTCGCTGATATACAGGCACGCTATACATCGTTTAATTACCGTGGCGATGTGCCCTTAAATAAATTGGACTGGCATTTTATTAATCCTAAAGCGGGGGTAAGTTTTGCAGTTAACAATCACGCTACGCTGTATTACAGCATTGGAAGAACCGGGCGGGAGCCGACACGGAATGATATGTTTGGCGGCAATGATAATTTATTGGCCGATGCTTCGGGCCAGGCTTTTATTGCAAATACCAACCCCGAATACGTAGTAGACCAGGAACTGGGGCTGCGACATCAATCAGGTAAGCTCAGCCTGAACTTGAATTTTTACTATATGAATTTTAAAAATGAGATCGTACTGAACGGACAATTGGGGCCTAATGGCTTAGCCCTTACTAATGAGGTGGACTGCAGTTACAGAACCGGAGCCGAGCTTAGTATTAACTATCAGGTCAATAATAATATACGTCTCATCAATAACTCATATTACAATTACAGCCGCATTAAGGAGCAAACACAGGCATTTGCGCCGATATTAACCCCACCGGTTATTATTAACCAGGAAGTAACGTATAGTCGAAAAAGCTATTTAATAGGGTTATCGGCCCGGTATCAGGACCGGTCTTTTATCAATTTTGCCAATAGTGCCCAGGTTAATCAGTACGTAACTTTAAACGCAAGGGTGCAGTATGATATTAAAGGCTTTCAATTTAGTGTTTTCGTAAACAACATTACTAACACCAAATACTTTAATAATGGGTATGTAGATACAGATGGCACTAAAAAATACTTTGTACAATCGCCAACGAATTTTTACACTTCTGTAAAATATACATTTTGATGCATTTTTTTGAAATAGCAAATAACGCTTTTACCATTATGGGTTACCCCATTAGCTATGTTGAACTAATAGGAACTGTATTTGGCCTCATCTCGGTTTACTTTGCATCAAGGGCCAATATATTAACCTGGGGCACCGGCATTATTAATGAATTGTTCCTTTTTATCCTATTTTTCCAGGTGCATCTGTATGCCGATATGTTTTTGCAAGTTTACTTTTTTGTAGTAACTATTTATGGCTGGTACAGTTGGAACACTACAACGGTTGAAAACAAAATTGCAGCTATTAATATAAAAGTAAGGTGGTTAATTGCTGTTGTTATTATAGTTGGTTCGCTTCTAAGCGGCTTTCTCATTAAAAACATCCACTTATATCTGCCCGGTTATTTCAAGATAGCAGCGGCCTATCCTTTTACCGATTCTTTGGTGATGGTGTTAAGTGTAATCGCCACGGTATTATTGGCCAAAAAGAAAATTGAAAACTGGCATTTATGGATCTTAGTAGATGCTATTTGTGTGATATTGTACTTCAAAAAGGGGGTTTATTTTCTATCTCTGGAATATTTAATCTTCCTTGTCTTAGCGTCTTACGGCTTGTATCACTGGAAAAAACAACTGGCTAATGGTTAAGGCATTTGTATTTGGGAAATTTTTGCCTTTTCACAAAGGACACGAGGCCATGATCAGGTTCGCACTCACTCAGTGCGATCTTTTATCGGTATTGGTTTGTTGTGATAACGAAGAAAATATCCCCGGCGATATCAGAAAAGGATGGGTCGAAAGCACATTTCAAGGCTCAAAAAAAATAACGGTAAGTGTGCTCCAGTATGATAACCGCTTACTACCAAACACTTCGGAAACATCTGTAAGCGTTTCAGAGATCTGGTCGGCTAAGTTTAAAAGCCTTTACCCCGATCATAACCTGTTAATTACATCAGAACCCTATGGCGACCTTGTTGCCGGCTATATAGGCATACAGCATATCCCCTTTGACCCGGATAAAACCCATCATCCTATTTCAGCTTCCGCTATCAGGAATAACCTATTCACTAACTGGCATTACTTGCCTGCCGTGGTTAAGCCGTATTTCGCTATTAAGGTGGCCATTTTAGGAACAGAATCTACCGGGAAGACAACCCTGACAGAGCAGCTTGCTAAACAGTTTAATAGTAGTTGTGTATTAGAAGCAGGCAGGGAATTAATTTCTGATTCAACCAAATTCACCTTTGAGGATCTGCATTTGGTAGCCAATGAACATGCCAAAAGGATAGACGAGGCCATTTTAGGTGATAGCCCTTTGATAATTATTGATACCGATATTCATATTACAAAATCATACGCCAAATTTACTTTTGATACGGAGCTTCCGGTTGAAAATCATGTTTACCATACAAATAAGGCCGATTTATATCTTTACTTGAATAACGATGCTCCTTATTATCAGGACGGCACGCGGTTAAGTAAAATAGACAGGGATTTACTTGATCAATCCCACAGGAACATCTTGACTAATCATCAAATTAAGCTTGTGGAAATATCGGGAACGTGGCAGAACAGGTTCGAGCAGGCTGTTTCGGAAGTTTCAAAACTCATTACAAAACAATTAACATTACCATGAAGAAAATATTATTCACCATTAAAGGTTACGAATACCTGGCCGAAAAGATAATGGCTTGCGGCGATTTTGAAAAAGGCGAGCTGAAAGTAAGCCACTTTACCGATGGCGAGCGTTATCAGCGCATCATATCCCAAATAGAAAACAGGAATGTAGTATTGATTGGCGGCACTGTAAATGATGGCGCTACTTTAGAACTGTATGACCTGGCATCTTCTTTGGTTAGCTATGGAGCCAATTCGTTAACATTGGTCATCCCCTACTTTGGCTACTCTACCATGGAGCGAGCGGTGCTGAGCGGCGAAATTGTTACTGCTAAAACCCGTGCACGACTGTTGTCGGCTATTCCAAGGTCAAACCGGGGCAATAAGGTTTTACTATTTGATCTGCATTCGGAGGGTATTCAATATTATTTCGAGCACGATCTTTACCCGGTGCATGTCTACTGCAAGGATATCGTGATAAAAGCAGCCATTGAATACGGCGGAGATAACTTTGTAATGGCCAGCACCGACGCAGGGCGCGCCAAATGGGTAGAATCATTAGCGAACGACCTGGGCGTGAACGCCGCCTTTATCCTGAAGCGCCGCCTGAAAGGCGACCATACCGAGGTAAGCGCCATTAATGCCGACGTTGCCGGCAAAACCGTTATTATTTATGATGATATGATCCGCTCGGGTGGCAGCATCATCAACGCGGCTAAAACCTATAAAAATGCAGGTGCTGGCGATATTTATGTAATTACCACCCACGGTTTGTTTGTTAACGATGGTATCAACAAACTAAAAAACAGCGGGCTGATCAAAAAACTCATCTGTACCGATTCGCATGTAAACACACAATTTATTAATGATGAATTTGTAGAAGTGAGAAGCCTGGCAGGGTTGGTTTGCGAGGCTATTTAAATCTCGTCCTTTTGTTCCGGCACCTTATAACCCTCAAAAGTTTCATACAGCTGTTTTTTAAGCTGTTTAACCAATACCCGTGGGCCAAGCACACGCAATTTTGAACCAAAGCCTAACAACTCGCGCTCCAGTTCAAAATTCATAATTACACGAATGCTGAATATTTTTCCCTTTTCATCTTCGCTCAATAACTTCTGGGTGTTGTGCAAAGGCTTGGTAATTACGTAGGGTGCGTGCCTGGCATCAATCCAAAACACTACTTCCGCGTCGCGCTGCCCGGGCGATTTGGTTACGCCGATCACGTCGTTATAATAAGTTGAAAAATCGATAGTGGTATTCTCCATATAATCATCATCGTGTGCGGTGATGGTTTGTATCCTGTCCAATGCCAGGTTAAGCAACGGTTTATAACGCTGATGCGATACGCCCAATACGAACCACCGGTTTATAAATTATTTTTTACTACGCAAATAGATTGCGCACTTGGTGTTTCTCTTTGTACTGTCGAAAGGCTGAACGCGTTCACAAACGCCCCCTCTCTCAATCTGGGGAGAGGGGGTTTTGGCCCGGAGGATTTAAATTGTTAAATGATACCTTTAGTATAATATTATGGAAAAGGAAAAAATAGGTAACAACGAGTTAAAGGCATTAGGTATTAACGATGTGGAAGTATTGGTAAACTTTAGCCGCGTAGCTAATGGTTTGCTAAAACACAACGTGATGGCCAAGCCTGAAATACTGGCCAATTTGGAAGCCTTGATAGACGACCCGATGCCTTACGCCCTAAAGAAAGGCGGTAAGTTTAAAAACCTGGCCGAAGATGTAATTGCCATGCGCAAAGAAGGCAAATTTGTAAAACAACAACGCAGCAATTTTAAGCTGAAAGAAGAAATTGCCGACTTCCCGGTATGGGGCTTGGAAAATATTGAGGTAGGCGCTTTGGCACAGATGCGTACTGCGGTACAATTGCCCATTGCTGTTGCCGGAGCTTTAATGCCCGACGCGCACCAAGGTTACGGTCTGCCAATCGGTGGTGTATTGGCTACTACGGCAAATACCATTATCCCCTTTGCTGTTGGGGTAGATATTGCATGCCGGATGTGCTTAAGCATATTTGATCTGCCTGCCGAAGCCATTGATACCGAAACCGATAAGCTGAAGAATATACTGGTGGATAACACCTACTTTGGCATGGGATGTACTACTAAATCATATTTCGATAGTTCTTTGTTTGATAGTAAAACCTGGGGTGAAACAAAGATAATTCGTTCATTAAAGAATAAGGCTTATGCTCAATTAGGTACCAGCGGCACCGGCAACCACTTTGTGGAATGGGGCGAATTGACCATTGCCGACGGCGCTTTGGCAGATATCCCAGCCGGTAAGTATTTGGCTTTATTATCGCACTCCGGGTCACGTGGTTTTGGCGGCAGCGTGGCCGACCATTACAGCAAAATTGCCATGACCAAAACCAAACTGCCTGCAGAAGCTAAGCATTTGGCTTGGTTAGACCTGGATAAGGACGAGGGGCAGGAGTATTGGATTGCCATGAACCTGGCCGGCGAATATGCCAGCGCCAACCACCACGAGATCCATAATAAAATCGCACGCGCGTTAGGTGTAAAGCCTATCAGCATGATAGAGAACCACCACAACTTTGCCTGGAAAGAACAACTGGCCGACGGCACCGAAGTAATGGTGCACCGTAAAGGCGCCACCCCTGCCGGCGAAGGTGTGTTAGGCATTATCCCCGGCAGCATGAGTACGCCCGGCTTTTTAGTCCGCGGTAAAGGCGACGCTGCAAGCATCAACTCCGCAAGTCACGGTGCGGGGAGGGCCATGAGCCGTAGCGCGGCATTTAAAACTTTGGATAAAGCTTTGATTGCCGCTAACCTGATTGACAAACGTATTACCCTACTGGGTAGCGATATGGATGAAGCGCCAATGGCTTATAAGGACATACACACCGTAATGGCTGCGCAGAATGATCTGGTAGAAGTATTGGCTAAGTTTGAGCCGAGGATTGTGAGGATGGCCGATGCGAGGGAGAAGCCGGAGGACTGAAGAAGTGTAGCTGGTGTTTTACCGGCTGCACTGATTGTGAATATTTACAATAACAAATGAAATACATACCATCTACTGCGGAAATATTAGCTTTTAAAATGCTTGGTAAAAGTGTAAATAAGAACTGGATCAATTGGGCATATGATATGCTAAATGCAGGTTTTGAGACTGAAAACTTAGTGATGCTCGCTGGCGAAGTTGAGCCTTACAATCAATTCGAGCTGCAAGGTTTAACTAACAAGGTTTTTGAGGAACTTAATTTAGCATGGAGTGATACCGAAGAGGTTTATACCAATTATATAAATTATTTAATTAGCGAAGCGCTTGCAGAAAAACTGAAGCTTGAAAATGTGTTGAACATCATTAAAGACATATATTACCAACTTGATTACGAATCATCCTTACAAGATTTTTATATGCTATATTGTGCTTACGATGATTTGAGATATTCGGATAACCAACACTACTGGGACGGAGCAACCAGGGGGAATATTGATTTAATTATTCGGCAGTATTTTGAGAATTGGATGAACGATAATTGCCGAACTTGAATAAATGTCAATTAATAACAGCAGTCATAAGCTCTAAATAGCAAATAATATAAGGGAAATGGAGAACGAAATACAAAGACTATTAGGCAAACAATTCTTAATAACCGCATACATAGAACCAAGATTACAAATCGTAAATTTTATTAAAGACGGTTATGATAATAACGTTCCTGTGCTTATGAACAATAGATTCTTGCATTTTACGGCACATAATTATTATCGGAGTATAATTGTCGATTTGGCGGCACTATTTACTGATAAAACTACAACCCATAAAAACAATTTTTATCGCCTTACAAAAGACGACGCTGCCATTTTATCTCTTAAACCAAATGCCATTGTTAATATCAAAAATTGGCTGTTAGAGGTGAAAGACGAAACAAGTCTAATTAGGACACTTCGAGATAAAGAAATAGCCCATTTTGATTTTGATGAAAAGGAGTCAATCTCTCTAAATTTCGATAATCGGCATATAATAAACACTTTGTTCAATCTTGCTGAAAAGATCATCGCTTACTCCGGCAAATCTTTTATGAATGAAAATTTATCAATTGCATACGAATTTGAAAGGGAAAGCCAATATATCAGATCACTAAAAGGATTAATTACAAAGAATTAAATTATTATGGCAGAGTGGAACCCAATATCCTTAGATGAACTTGTTAACGAAATCAATGAATCTGAGACAGATTTGAATGGTGAATTATGGAATTTTTGGCAGTTAATTAAAATTTGTCCTACAAAGTGGGAAGAACATGAATACGGTAAAGAGGGCGGCGGATTTTGGGTTGTAGCAATATGCGGGGAAAAAGTAATTTGGTATAACGATATAGAAGAAGGTTTCAATATTTCCAGCTATACAAACATTGGAACAATTGACGGTTATTATTGTAACCAGGATGAACTAAGCTGGTCAGTTATTAGATTATTTGATTTTGTGAAATTTGGTGAAAACATTATTGGGCAAGCTGGGCCACCAGAGACTTTACTCCCGTAAGTTTAAGAGGTGTTACCCCCTCCTGCAAGCGTCCCGCTTGTGGGTATGATAGATTGAAAAGATAGTTCAATGACCAACAAGGGTGTTCAACCACAAGCGGAACACTTGCAGAGCTAAGGCAGAATGACGTCTGTCAAGAATTAAATTACAGATTTTTCTTTAACACATACACAACTTTCCCTACCCGCTCAAAGCAGCATTCCACAATATCTATTCTTCATTAAAACAAGTTTTCCTACATGGATTCGAACCACGATCTTCTGAACCAAAATCAGACGTGCTACCGTTGCACCATAGGAAAATACTGGCGGCCGGTACAGGACTCGAACCTATGACCATTGCCCTCAAAAGGGAAGTCCCCATTGCCAACTCGGGGCAACTGACCACCATAGTAGGACGTACAGGATTTGAACCTATAACCCACAGCGTATAAGGCTATTGCTCTAACCAATTGAGCTAACGTTCCGTTTAATACAGTAGGGTAACCCGGACTCGAACCGGGAACCTCCTGCTCCCAAAGCAGGTAATCTAACCAATTGATATACTACCCTGAAAAATCGTTATAAAACAAAAAATCCCCTTAGAGCTATCTAAGAGGATCGTGTGGCATATTGCTATATTTTACTCAATACATACCCATTCACATCCGATAGATCGGTTGCGGCAATTGTATCTGTATTGTTTTTGTTTCCATGCTACAAGTATACAGCTTAATTTTATAAATCAAGAAACTTTCTGTAAATTTTTTCGAAATGTATTTACTTACAATATTTAGCTAACAAAGTATCAACGGTAGATCCGCCCAATTTTTTAACCATTTGCCAATCTTCGCACGCGCCGGGCTGGTTGCCTAACATCTGCTTACATATACCCCGTTTGTATAAGTTTTCCTTATCGGTAGATACCCTGTTTAAGGCTTTATCGAAATAATATAAGGCCAGTTCATATTTTTGTTCCTTAAAAGCAGCATCGGCATCACGGGTATAACTATAGGCCGGTAACATCATATCCGAAGTAAAGTAACGGATCTCCTGCATCATGCGCACTTTAACTTTTTTGCCATTTAACTGTGCGGCGTTCCATTTGTTTTTGGCTTTGTAAAAGGCCCGGGTGTAAGCCTTGTCGTACTGTGCGCCCAGGCTTTCTAAAATGGTCAGGCTATCGGCCACACCCTCGTCCGACACTAAAAAGCTGGTTAATATCCGCCCCGATTTACTACCGCCGCTACTGCTGCCCATACTCTCTGTTAAAAAACTCTGAAAGCTGTCACCCTTAAAGGCCGCATATATTTTAGGGCTTTCCCTGTAAATAGTATCACTACCGGCAACGCTGTAAATATCATTGGCGGTCAGAAGTAGCGCAACTTGATAATCAGTTTCCCGCTTAAACTCATATTTAACGGCCGAAGGATCATCAAATCCATTTATACCACCTTGCAACATCACCAGTTTTTCGGGTGTAAGTTCTTCTATCCTCAATGTGTTCATTGCCCATCCGGCTTCCGTTTTCAGGGTAAGTAAATTACCGGCTATTTCAAACAGATATGGTGTGCCTTTTTCAGCATAAGCAAAGGATATGTTTATCTTATTAGGCGATGTAAAAGTGTACTTGGTAAAATTATACTTTATAGGGTTGTCGTCGGGGAGTTCGGCCCCATCCTTATAAGTAATGTGGGTAGCCACCCAGCTATCGTAAATTAAGTTGGTTTTTACCTGTGCAGAAAGCGTGTGATGAAGCAATGTCATCCACATCAATAATTTGTATTTCATAATATGTGATAAGTTAGCAATGAATATATTAAATATTTGTTACTTGCGAAAAAGTGTTCACAAATGCGTTTACAAACCGTTCAATAGGTGTTTACATGTAAACACCTATTGAACGGTTTTGCCATAAAATGCACTATTGGTCATTCACAAAAACTTCCCTTACCGCGTAGAATCGCGGTTTTCCGGAATTTTCGAACAAGCATCGGCACTTTAGCTGTAAACACTATATGGGGTATTTTTACTGGTTAGTGCACGTATATTGGGTGTTCCGCATTCAGCATTACAAAATTTTTCAAAATAAATTTCCTCTGCGCAAATACAATGCGCAGAGCCCCCTGTTTCTTTGTATCAACATTAAGAGATAAAGGATGTTCACAATGAAGTTCAACCTGTTAAGTAAATTAAAAAACCAGACCGTTAACCAC
>Ga0247734_1000631_pt1 | contig 29513 bp, 27 predicted proteins | sample UWRJL103311B2_FD_180933 | JGI IMG/M metagenome (GOLD analysis project Ga0247734, IMG submission 180933) | Plant litter microbial communities from Arlington Agricultural Research Station in Wisconsin, United States - UWRJ-L103-311B-2 | ecosystem: Environmental > Terrestrial > Plant litter >...
CGATGTTGCCGGCGAGCCAGGTGTTGACGAACACCTGACCGGCCTCGAGCTGGTCGGCCACGCGCAAGGCACGGGAGATGTCCTTGGTCCAGACGCCCGACACCAGGCCGTAGTCGCTGTCGTTGGCGATCGCGACGGCCTCGTCCTCGGTGTCGAACGCGATGACCGACGCGACCGGCCCGAAGACCTCCTCGCGGGCGATCCGCATCGAGTTGTCGACGCCGGTGTAGATCGTGGGGGGCACGCGCAGGGCATCGCCGCGATCGGCGATCTCGGCCCCGCCGATCTCGGCGTGGACGCCGTCCTGGCGAGCGACCTCGAAGTACTCCACGACCTTGGCGTACTGGGCCTTGGTGGTGACCGGCCCCATGCGCTCGGGCCCGATCGCCTTGCTGGCCTCGACCAGGCGCGCCACGAACTCGTCGTGGATCTCGCGCTGCACCAGGATGCGGGATCCGGCCGAGCAGACCTGGCCGGTGTTGTTGGTGAAGCCGGCCAGCGACTCCAGGACGGCCTTGTCCAGGTCGGCGTCGGCGAAGACGATGTTGGCCGACTTGCCGCCCAGCTCGAGCGTCAGCGGGATGATGCGATCGGCGGCGACCTTGCCGACCTCGCGGCCCGCGCGGACCGAGCCGGTGAAGACGACCTTGCGCACCAGCGGGTGCTCGACGAGCGGCGAGCCGACGTTGACGCCGTCGCCCGTCACGACGTTGAGCACGCCGGCCGGGAAGCCGACCTCGGTGGCCAGTCGGGCCAGCACGAGGGTCGAGGACGAGGTGAACTCCGACGGCTTGATGACGACCACGTTGCCGGCCGCGAGCGCCGGGGCGGCAGCGCGGGCGGCCTGGTTCAGCGGGGCGTTCCACGGCGTGATGATGCCGACGACGCCGAAGGGCTCACGGCGCGTGAAGCTGTGGTGGCCGGGGCCGAGGTCGATCGTCTCGCCGTGCAGCGAGTTGACGAGTCCGCCGTAGAACTCGAAGTAGGCGGCCGCGCCGCGGATCTCGGCCTCGGCGTTCTGCGCCGGCTTGCCGGTCTCGCCCGCCTCGAGGGCGACGAGCTCCTCGATGTTCTCGACGATCGCGACCGACAGGGCCATCAGCAGGCGCCCGCGCTCGATCGGCTTCTGGCGGCGCCATGCGGACGTCGCCGCCTGCGAGCCGCGCACTGCCTCGTCGACGTCGTCGGGCGTGCCCATCGCGATGGTCGACACCTCTGCGCCGTCGACGGGGCTCGTCGTGGTGAACAGGCTGCCGTTGCGCGACGGTGTGCTTCCGCCGTGGATCCAGTGGTCGAACGTTACCTTCATGCGTTGCTCCTCGTCGAAATTGTCGTGCCATGGCATCGGAAGGCTCGGTCCCGCGACACGCACGGACGGCGGCGCCGGAGCGTCGGGGTCGGGTCGGGGTCGAGGAGGCTGGCGGTGCCAGGCCGTACCAATAGGTGGCACGGCGTACTGCTGAGCAAGACGATTCTACAGAGCGGGCGTCGTGTCAACGCCGGACGAACCGAGTCTTGGACCGGCCGACAGGAGCTCAGGAGACGGTGACCGCGGAGGCCACCAGGCCGTCGAGGGCGACGTCGAGGAGCTGCCGGACGTCGCCGTGCGGCAGCTCGGCCTGCTCGGCCACCATGGCGATCCCGGTGACCAGACGTCCCACGGTGTGGCCGTCGACCGGTCCGGCGACCAGGCCGGCGATGCGGGCGCGTTCGAAGACCTCGTCATTGGCCTCGAGCGTCGCGGCGTGGGCGTCCTTCAGGGGCGAGTCGTCGTCGTCCATCGTGGACGCCATCGTCGCGGCCAGACCGTTGTAGGCGTTCGAGATCTCGGTGAGCCGCTCGAGCCAGTCCACGAGGTCGTCGCGGGTCGTCACCGGCCAGCCGGCAGCGGTGTCGCGCACCCGCTGGACCCACGTCCTGAGCACCTCGGCCAGCAGGGCGTCGCGGTTGGGGAAGTGCCGGTACAGCGTGCCGGCGCCGACGCCGGCCCGCTTGGCGATCTCGTTGAGGGACGCCATCGTCCCTTCCTTCTCGATCACGTCGGTCGCCGCCGTCAGGATGCGCGTCCGGTTCTCGCGCGCGTGCGCCTCCCGGGGGTGTTCTGCCATGATCCTCCGCCTCGCTCTCGCCTGGCCCCAGCGTACTCGCGTCCTGCACGCACGTCCGGGAACGACAATTGACGGAGAGGTTCTCCGGGAAATTTCTCAGCATCGGGAATGGACCACCGGTGGGCACGGTTCGGACATGGCGGAGACCCTCTCCGGCACCTCGAAAGGCAGACAGATGATTCCACCCATGCAGGACGTCACCGGCGCCGCCGGTCCGACCGGCCCGTCCACCTCCGCTGAGAGCAGGTTCACCGCATGAGCACACGTCAGGACGACCTCTCCGGGCTGCGGCCCGTCGAGACCCGCAAGACCTCCCGCGCCGATCGCCCGGCCCACCCCGGCTGGGTGCTGTTCATCCTCGCCGTGACCCAGCTGGTCATCGTGCTGGACACCTCCATCGTGACCGTGGCCCTCCCGTCGCTGCAGAGCGACCTCAACATCGCCGACGCCGACCGCCACTGGGTCGTCACGGCGTACGCCATCACCTTCGGCGGTCTGCTGCTGCTCGGTGGCCGACTCGGTGACTACCTGGGCCGCAAGCGCGCCCTCGTCGTGTCGCTGATCGGCTTCGGCATCGCCTCCCTGCTCGGCGGCGTCGCCGGGACCCCCGAGCTGGTCTACGCCGCTCGCGGACTCCAGGGCGCCTTCGCCGCCGTCCTCGCTCCAGTCGTGCTGTCGATCCTGACCGCGACGTTCACCGAGCCCGCCGCTCGCGCCAAGGCGTTCGCCGTCTGGGGCGCCGTCGGTGGTCTCGGCGGATCCCTCGGCCTCATCCTCGGCGGCGTGCTCACCGAGTGGGCGTCGTGGCGCTGGACCCTGCTGGTCAACACGCCGGCGACGATCCTGATCGCCATCGCGGCCTTCTTCATCATCCGTGAGAGCAAGGTCGCCGGTCACAAGAAGTACGACCTGCCCGGCACCATCACCTCCACCGTCGGCATCGCGGCCATCGTCTACGGCTCGACGCAGGCCGAGCGTCACGGCTGGGGCAGCGGCAACACGCTGATCCCGCTGATCGTCGGCATCGCCCTGGTGGGCCTGTTCTTCCTGATCGAGCACCGCAGCACGCACGCCCTGCTCCCGCTGTCGGTGCTCAACGACCGGGTCCGCGGCGCATCGTTCCTGGCGACGTTCCTGCTGACCGGCGCCGTCTCGGCCAGCAACGTGCTGATCATCTACTACTTCCAGTCGGTGCGCGGATACTCCGCTCTCGAGTCCGGATTCGCCTTCGTGCCGATGACGCTGGCGGTCCTGGTGTTCGCGACGGTCGGCGGCTCGATCGCCCCGAAGATCGGCGTCCGTCCCCTGGTCCTGATCGGATCGGCCGCGGCGATCATCGGCTACATCATGGCCAGCGAGGCCGATGCGGGCACCAGCTACGGCTACACGATCATCGCCCTCGTGCTGATCGGCATGTCGATCGGACTCGCCTGGCCCGTGCTCACGGGAACCGCGATGGCGGGCGTCCCCGACGAGAACGCCGGCGCAGCCGGTGGAGCCGTCAACGCGGCCCAGCAGGTGGGCGGTGCCGTCGTCATCGGCGTCCTGAACACCATCGCCGCCACCGTGGCGGCCGACAACAACTCGATCATGGACGGGCTCTCCGTGGCGCTGAAGGTGTGCGCCGCCCTCTGGATCGCGACCGCTGTCGTGTCGCTGTTCATCACGGTCCGCAAGGACGAGGTCGCACCGGCCGAGGTCGTGGTCTGACCACCGTCTGACCGACCTGCACCTCGACGGGGGGATCGTGCGCCTCGGGCGCATGATCCCCCCGTCGTCGTCGACACCGTGCCATGACCGGGAATGGACAGCCGGACCACACGGTTCCAACCCCCGGAGACCTTCTCCGGCACCAAGGAGCAGAACGATGAAGCAGCGCGCGCAGCAGATCCCCGGCACACCCCGAGCGGTCATCCGCTCGCAACGACCGGCCCACCCCGGGTGGGTGCTGTTCGTCCTCGCCGTGACGCAGTGCGTCATCCTCCTGGACACCACCATCGTGACGGTCGCGCTGCCGTCGCTGCAGTCGGACCTGGGCATCCCCGACGCCGACCGCCACTGGGTCGTCACGGCCTACGCCATCACGTTCGGCGGCCTGCTGCTCCTCGGCGGACGCATCGGCGACCACCTCGGACGCAAGCGCGCCCTGATCGGCTCGCTCACCGGCTTCGGCGTCGCCTCCCTCCTGGGAGGTGTCGCCGGCACTCCGGAGCTGGTCTACGCGGCGCGCGCGATCCAGGGCGTCTTCGCAGCCGTCATGGCTCCGCTCGTGCTGTCGATCCTGACGTCCACGTTCACCGAGCCCGCCGCCCGGGCCAGGGCCTTCGCGGTCTACGGCGCCGTGGGCGGCCTCGGCGGATCCCTCGGTCTCGTCCTCGGTGGCGTGCTCACCGAGTACACGTCGTGGCGCTGGACCCTGCTCGTCAACACCCCGGTGACGATCGCCACCGCCGTCGCGGCCGTCTTCATCCTCCGCGAGAGCGCGGTCGGCGGCGACCGGACGTACGACATCCCGGGCACCATCACCTCCACCGGAGGCATCGCGGCGATCGTCTACGGCTCGACGCAGGCCGAGCGCCACGGCTGGACCAGCGGCCACAGCCTGGTGCCGCTGGTGGCCGGCGTGCTGCTCGTCGCCGCGTTCTTCCTCATCGAGCACCGCAGCGCCCACGCGCTCCTCCCCCTGTCCGTGCTGGCCGACCGGGTCCGCGGGAGCTCGTTCCTGGCGACGTTCCTGCTGGCCGGTGCGGTGGCCTCCAGCAACGTGCTGATCATCTACTACTTCCAGGGCGTGGTCGGCTTCTCGGCGCTGGAGTCCGGCTTCGCCTTCGTCCCGATGACGCTGTCGACCCTGGTGTTCTCGACCGTCGCCGGCTCGATCGCACCGAGGATCGGCGTGCGTCCGCTCGTCGTGCTCGGCTCGGCCTCCGCGGCCGTCGGATACCTCGTGCTGAGCGCGGGGGGCGCCGACACCAGCTACTGGATCAGCGCCCTCGGCCTCGTCCTGGTCGGCGTGGCGATCGGCCTCGCGGTGCCGGTGCTCACCGGCACCGCGATGGCCGGTGTCCCCGACGAGAACGCCGGCGCCGCCGGCGGAGCCGTCAACGCCGCCCAGCAGGTCGGCGGCGCGGTCGTGATCGGCGTGCTCAACACGGTCGCCGCGACGGTGGCCGCCGGCGACAGCTCGATCATGGACGGACTCTCCGTCGCCCTGCGCGTCTGCGCGGCCCTGTGGATCGCGACCGCTCTCGTGTCGCTGTTCATCACGGTCCGCACGGAGGAGGTGGTGACCGCCGAGACCATGGCCTGACCATCACGTGATGGACCTCTCACCCACGTGGCCCGTGGGCGGCCAGGGGCAGGAATGCCCGGCGCCGTAGGGGCTGCGCCACGAACACGACCGATCCTCGCGGAACACGTCTCCGCGAGGGCTCGAGCGCGGGGAATGGATGCTCGGACGCTGCCGTTCGGACCTGCGGAGATCTTCTCCGGTACCGAAAGGCACACAGATGAATCCACCCTTCCCGCAGGTCACCGGCGTCGCCGGTCCGACCGGCCTCCCGATCGTTGTTGAGAGCAGGTTCATCGCATGAGCACCCGTCAGGACGATCTCGCCGGGCTTCGACCCGTCGACTCCCCCACCGGCCCCCGGTTCCAACGGCCGGCCCACCCCGGCTGGGTGCTGTTCATCCTCGCCATCACCCAGTTCGTGATCCTCCTGGACACGACCATCGTGACGGTCGCCCTGCCGTCGCTGCAGTCGGACCTGAACATCGCCGACGCCGACCGGCACTGGGTCGTCACGGCCTACGCCATCACGTTCGGCGGCCTGCTGCTGCTGGGCGGGCGCATCAGCGACTACATGGGACGCAAGCGCGCGCTCATCGGCTCGCTCGTCGGCTTCGGCATCGCCTCCCTGCTCGGCGGCGTCGCCGGGACCCCCGAGCTGGTCTACGCCGCTCGTGGGCTCCAGGGTGCCTTCGCCGCGGTCATGGCCCCCGTCGTGCTGTCGATCCTGACGGCCACGTTCACCACCCCGGCCGAGCGCGCCAAGGCGTTCGCGGTCTGGGGCGCCGTCGGCGGACTCGGCGGATCGATGGGACTCATCCTCGGCGGCGTGCTCACCGAGTACACGTCGTGGCGCTGGACGCTGCTGGTCAACACCCCCGCCACGCTCGCGATCGCGGCGGCGGCCTACGTCATCCTGCGTGAGAGCAGGTCGGTCGGCCACAAGAAGTACGACATCCCCGGGACGCTGACGTCCACGGCCGGCATCGCGGCCATCGTCTACGGCTCGACGCAGGCCGAGCGCCACGGCTGGACCAGTGGCAACACCCTCGTGCCCGTGATCATCGGCGTCCTGCTGGTCGCCGCGTTCTTCCTGATCGAGCACCACAGCACGCACGCGCTCCTGCCCCTCTCGGTGCTCAACGACCGGGTCCGCGGCAGCTCGTTCCTGGCGACCTTCCTGCTCACGGGTGCCGTGGCCGCCAGCAACGTGCTGATCATCTACTACTTCCAGGGGGTGCTGGGGTACTCGGCGCTGGAGTCCGGCTTCGCGTTCGTCCCGATGACGGTGTCGACGCTCGTGTTCGCCACGATCGGCGGCACCATCGCGCCGCGGGTCGGCGTGCGCCCGCTCGTCGTGATCGGCTCGGCGGCCGCGGTCGTCGGCTACCTCATGCTGAGCGAGGGCGGCGCGGACACCAGCTACTGGATCAGCGCCCTCGGCCTCATCCTCATCGGCATGGCGATCGGTCTGGCCTGGCCGGTGCTCACCGGCACCGCGATGGCCGGCGTCCCGGACGAGAACGCGGGCGCCGCCGGCGGTGCGGTCAACGCCGCCCAGCAGGTCGGCGGTGCCATCGTGATCGGTGTGCTCAACACGGTCGCCGCGACCGTCGCGGCCGACAACGGCTCGATCATGGACGGCCTGTCCGTCGCGCTGCGCGTCTGCGCGGCGCTGTGGATCGCGACCGCCGTGGTCGCACTCCTCATCACGGTCCGCAAGGAGGACGTCGAGACGGCCGTCGTCGGCTGATCTGCTGACGACGGACCTCGCAGGGGGATCGTGCGACACGACGTCGCGCGATCCCCCTGCTGCACCCCCGACCAGCCCCCGGCGAGCGGCCGTGACGGAGGCCTCCCTCCCGGAGCGACCGCCCAGGGAATGGCTGGTCGCCGGCGACGGTTCCGATATGGCGGAGACCTTCTCCGCCGCTATTCATCCCTCCCCCACGACTGATTCAAGAGGACGACGTTCAATGAGCACATCACAGCAGAAGGTTGCCTTCGTCACGGGCGGCGCCCGCGGCATCGGCGCGGCCATCGTCGAGCGCTTCACCGCCGACGGCACGAAGGTCGCCTTCACGTACGCGAACGGTCATGACGCCGCCAGCGCCCTGGTCGAGCGGCTCGGCAAGGCCGGTGCCGAGGTCATCGCCATCCAGGCGGACAGCTCGAACGAGGACGCCGTCGTCGCGGCGATCGCCAAGACCGTCGAGCACTTCGGCGGCCTGGACATCGTCGTCAACAACGCCGGTGGCGGGACCTTCGCGCCGCTGCACGAGCAGGCGGACGAGGAGATCCGCCAGATGATCGACGTCAACATCTGGGGAACCGTGCTGGTCACCCGCCACGCGATCCCCCACCTGGGCGAGGGCGGCCGCATCGTCAACATCGGCAGCATCAACGGCGACCGGACGCCGTTCCCCGGCGGATCGATCTACGCCATGAGCAAGGGCGCCATCACGAGCTTCACCCGGGCCCTGTCCCGCGAGCTGGGTCCGCGCGGCATCACGGTCAACAACGTGCAGCCGGGCCCCGTCGACACCGACGCCAACCCCGCTGACGGGCCCGGCGCCGGATTCCTGGTGGAGCACATCGCGGTCGGCCACTACGGCCACGTCGACGACATCTCCGGCATGGTCGCGTACCTCGTGAGCGAGCAGGGCAAGTTCATCACCGGAGCGACGCTCAACGTGGACGGCGGCTTCTCCGCCTGACCCCCGGACACGGTGGCTGGGCGCGCTTGGGAGCGCCCAGCCACCGTCGTCTCCACCTCCGCTCGCTACACGGCGATGAGCGAGCGCACCTCGGGCGAGTCGAGATCCTCGGCCGTCCCGGTCGCCACGACCTCCCCCTTGCTGAGGGCGACGAACCGTGACGTCAGGTCGCGGATCATGCCGATCCGCTGCTCGACGAGGATCATGGCCGTGCCGAGCCCCTGGATGACGCGCAGCACCTCCACCAGCTCGTCGATGACGACCGGCGCCAGGCCCTCCGTCGGCTCGTCCAGCAGCAGCAGTCGGGGATCGGACATCAGGGCACGGGCGATGGCCAGCATCTGCTGCTCGCCGCCGCTCAGCCGGTCGCCGGGCCGATTGGCCCCGCGCGCCAGGTTCGGGAACAGGTCGAAGACCCGCTCGACGGTCCACTCGCCCCGCCGCCCGGCTGCCTGACCCAGCACGATGTTCTCGCGGACCGTCAGGTTGGGGAAGATGCCCTTGCCCTGCGGGACCAGGCTCACGCCGCGGGACGCCGGCTCGTAGCCGTGGCGTCCGACGGGGGTGCCGTCGATCGCGATGACGCCCTCCACCCGGGGGACCCCGAAGATCGACAGCAGCGTCGTGGTCTTGCCGGCACCGTTGCGGCCGACGAGCCCGACCGACTCCCCCTCCTCGACCTCCAGGTCGACGCCGTCGAGGACCTGGGCACCGCCGTAGAAGGCACTGACGCCCTGCAGGGACAACACACTCATGCTTCGCTCCCGAGGTAGGCACTGATGACCTGTGGGTCCGCGCGGACGTCCGCCGGCAGGCCCGACGCGATGACGACTCCCCGATCCAGCACCGTGATGGTGTCGCACACGCGGAACACGCCCTCGACGTCGTGCTCCACGAGCACCGCCGCCACCTCCCGCTCCCGGCACAGCCCGCGGATGTGGTCGAGCATCCGGGCCGACTCCTCCTTGGTGAGGCCGGCCCCCGGCTCGTCCAGCAGCACGACGGTGGGACGCCCGATGAGCGCCATCGCGATGTCCACCGAGCGCTGGTCGCCGTACGAGATCGACGAGCAGGTCACGTCGAGGAAGTCCCCCAGGCCGAGCGCCTCGATCACGAGGTCGAGCTCGGTCTCGTGGGTCAGGTCCGCGACGAACTCCAGCTGGTCACGCACCGTCAGGCCGGGGAAGACGCTGGTCCGCTGGAACGAGCGCGACATGCCGTTGCGCCGCCGCCACTGCACCGACCGGCCCGTCACGTCCTCGCCGCCGAGGCTGACGCTGCCGGCCGAGAGCTTGCACCGCCCGGAGAGCGCGTCCATGAACGTCGACTTGCCGGCACCGTTGGGGCCGATGACCCCGTGGAGCTCGCCACCGGCCACCGTCAGGCTGACACCGTCGACCGCCCGCAGGCCGCCGTAGCTGACACCGACCTCGTCCGCACTGAGCACTGCCTGGTTCATCTGGTCCTCCGAGTCAGCAGCACCCGGCGCGCCAGGGACCACAGCGATGTCAGCGCGCCCACGATGCCCGTGCGCAGGAAGGCGATGGTGACGACCAGTGCGATGCCGGTGAACAGCTGGAGGTTCCCGGTCGCACCCAGCTCGCTCTGGCCGAAGACGTACAGCACGGCGCCGATGACGGGGCCGACAGCCGTCGTCCAGCCGCCCACGAGAGCCGCGATGACCGAGTCGCCGGCCGTCACGAAGCTGAAGACGTTCGGCGAGACGTAGTTCGCCTTGAGAGCGAACAGCACGCCGGCCACGGAGGCGCCGGTCGCGCTCAGCATGAAGGCGAGCAGGCGGGGGGTGAACGTGTTGAGGCCCGAGAACCGCGCCCGCTCCTCGTTCTCGCGGACCGCCTCGATGGTCCGGCCGAACCGGGACCGGGTCACCAGCGTGACGACCACGACGAACCCGATCAGCACGGTCCAGGCGATGGGCCAGAACTGGCTCGCGTCGCCCATGTCGGCCTGGTCGCGGCCCAGCATGGTCTGCCCGTCGGCGTAGATGATCGGGATGCCGTCGTACGTCCCGGTCAGCGGGCGCAGCGCCGTCTGCACGCTGAGCTGGTAGAACGCCTGACCGATGGCCAAGGTGAGCACCAGGAAGCCGATGCCCGGTGTGCGGACGATCGCCGCACCGACGAGGGCACCGACCGCGGACCCGACCAGGACCGCGAAGAGCGCCGCGACGAGCGGGGCCCAGCCCCAGTTCGTGGTGCTGATCGCGAACGTGTAGGCCGCCAGACCGAAGAAGGTCGTGTGGCCGAGGCTGATGAGTCCGCACCGCGAGGCGAGGAAGCCGATCGACAGGGCCAGGATGCCCAGCACGGCGCCGTCGGTCGCGATGCCCAGGTAGTACGGGTTGGAGACCACGACGGGGAGCCCGAGCCCGATGACGAACACCGCGACCACCGCCGCCGCTCGCCAGGCACGACGCGAGACGCGTGGGCCTCGGCGGGCGCCGGGTCGGCCGCTCGGGACCGGATCCTGGTCCGCCTCGGTCGGCGGGGAGAACGTCGTCATCACACCACTCGCTTTCCGGCGATTCCGGTCGGTCGCCACAGCAGGACGCCGATGACCAGGACGTACGGGAGCAGCACCGTCACGCTGGGGGCCCACACGTTGCCGAGCGTCTGGCCGATGCCCAGGACGAGGGCCGCGGTCATCGCACCGCCGACGCTGCCCACGCCGCCGACCACGACGACGATCAGGACGGGGATCAAGATGGCCTGCCCCATGCTCGGCTGGACCGAGAAGTACGGTGCGGCGAGCGCTCCGGCCACGCCGGCGAGCGCTCCGCCCACCGCCATGACCAGCAGGCTGAGCCGCGACACGTTGACGCCGAGGATCTCGGCCATCTCCGGATCCTGGCTGGTGGCCCGGATGTGCAGCCCGGTGCGGCTGCGCTGCAGCCAGACGAACAGGCCCACGGCCATGACGGCCGCCGTCGCGATGATGAACAGGCGGTAGGCGGGATAGCCGGAGCCGAACACCGACACCGTGCCGGCGAGCCCGCCGGGCCCCTCCACCGGGAGCGTGTCCTCGCCCCAGATCAGCACGATGACGCGCTCGATGATCATCGCCAGGCCGAACGTCACGAGCCCCACCTCGACGTGGCTGCGGTGCTCCAGCGGTCGGAAGACGCCGAGCTCCAGGGCGACGCCCGCGACGGCGACGACCAGCGGCGCCACGACCAGCGCGCCCCAGAACCCGAGGGCGCCGACGGACTGGTACGCCACGTAGGCGCCCAGCATGTAGAGCGCGCCGTGGGCGAAGTTGATGACCCCGCGCAGTCCGTAGATCAGGGCCAGCCCCGAGCTCAGGATCAGGAGCAGCGCGCCGAACGCCACACCGTTCAGCAGGTTCGCGATCGACACTACGACCGCCTCCTCGTCGTGGGGCGCGTCACAGCTTGCAGGCCGGGTCGGCAGTGGGCGTGGTCTGGCTCGCGGGGATCTCGGTGATGTCGTCCCAGCCGAGCTGGCCGTCGGCGAACTTCACGCCGGCGAAGTACGAGGACCGCTGGAGCTGGTGATCTGCGCCGCGCATCTCGATCGGGCCGACGATCGAGTCCATGGAGAGCTTCTCCATCGTGGCGGCCACGTCCTTCGGCTCGACGGAGCCGGCGTCCTCGACGGCCTTGAAGAGCGCCTGCGCCGTGAGGTAGTTGTCCGCCTCGACGTGGTACGGGTCGCTGCCGAACTCGTCCTTCCAGGCCTTCACGAAGGCTGCGTTCTCGGGGTTGTCGAGCTGGTGGGCGTACCCCAGGTCGGCGTTGAAGCCGTCGACCTTCTGTCCGAACGTCTCGAACAGGGGCTCGTTGATGACCTTGAAGCTGACGATGGACTTGAACGAGTCGAACAGGTTGAACTGGGTGCCCTGGTTGACGAACGCCTGCGCGTCGACGCCGTTCTCGTGGACGTAGAGACCGTCGGCGCCGCTGCCCTGCAGCTTGGTGATGAACGAGCCGAAGTCGGCCGTGGGCTGGGGTGCGAACTGGGTCATGACGACCTCGCCCCCGGAGGCCTCGACGGCCTTCGTGAACGCCTTCGCCGACGTCCGCCCGGCGGAGTAGTCGACAGCCATGATGGCCCACTTCTTCGCGGGCAGGTCCTTCAAGGAGCTGGCGACCCCGCCGATGGCCATCCGCGTGTTCTGGACGAACCGGAAGGCGTTGGCGTTGCACTGCTCGCCGGTCAACGGGTCGTCGACGGCCGACGAGTTCAGGAGCAGGGCGTTCATGCTCGGCAGCTGCGGCTGGAGCGCGGCCACCTCGGGCGACGTGATGATGCCGCCGATGAACCGGGCACCGTCCTGGGTGACGGCGCGGCGCGCTGCACGGACCGTGGCAGCCGGGGTGCCGTCGGTCTCCACGGCGGTGATCTCGACCTTGCGGCCGTCGACGCCGCCAGCGGCATTGACCTCGTCGGCGGCGAACTCCCACGCCTTGATCGTGTCGCGACCGTAGATCGCGAAGACGCCTCCCGACGGTGGGATCAGGGCGATCTTGATCGGCTCGTCCCCTGATCCGGAGCCCGATCCGCCGGCACCGCCGCACGCTGCCAGCGTCGCCATCGCCGTGACCGCGAGCAGGGCGATGCAGCGCCTGACGCGGCGGGGCGAGGAGCCGTCCCGAGTGAACCGGTTCATCTTCCACCACTTCCGTTGTGCCGTGGACCGGCATCGTGGTTCGCCGATCGGTCCACACCGTGACCCGCATCACGCCGACGGGTCAAGGTGGCGAACACGCTGTCACAGCACCCGCTGTACGGCTCCACAAAGGCTTGATCCGACCGGCATTGATCACGGCAGCGATCCGTGGAAGGAGAGAGGCCGTCCCGTAGCACTCGTCCGTGACGCCGGTCACGGCGGCCTGATGGCGTCGTGCACAGCCGTCACCGACCCCCTCGACGGCGAGAAGTCTTGGACTTCTCCACGAAGACCACCTGTCACCACCTTCGGCCCCGCGAGGGCGGTCACTACCGTCGCCGCCGGGAAGCAGCCCACGCGGACGCGTGGGCAGAAGGAGTGATCGTGTACGACTTCATCGTCGTGGGTGCCGGCTCCGCCGGGTGCCTGCTGGCCAACCGCCTGAGCGAGCAGCACCGCGTGCTGCTGATCGAGGCCGGCGGATCCGACGCCGACGAGTGGGTGTCGGTGCCGATCGGCCTGTTCCGGCTCCTCGGCGACGAGACCCGGGTGTGGACCGACCGCACCGTCGAGACGTCGCACGTCAACGGCCGCTCGATCGTGGTGACCCAGGGCAAGATCCTCGGCGGGTCGAGCTCGGTCAACGGGATGATGTACGTCCGCGGGCACCGCGACGACTACGACGCCTGGGAGCGGTCGGGCTGCGCCGGGTGGGGCTGGTCGGACCTGCTGCCCCTGTACCGGCGCCACACCTCGTTCGGCGAGGGCGATCCCGACGTCTTCGGCCACGACGGCGAGCTGCGGCTGGGCTGGCTGCCGGAGGCCCACCGGACGTCCGACGCGTTCATCGCGGCGGCGCAGCGCGCGGGACTGCCGCTCAACGAGACCATGAACGCCGGGGACCACACCGGGGTCGGCCGCGTGCTGGGCAACATCTGGCGCGGGCACCGTCAGTCGTCGTCGCGCGCCTTCCTCGATCCCGTCACCGACCGGGAGACGCTCGACGTCATGACCGGCGTGCAGGTGCGCCGCGTGCTGATCGAGGACGACCGGGCCGTGGGCGTCGAGATCAGCGACGCCGACGGTCGGGTCAGCACGATCGAGTGCGGCCGGGAGGTGGTCCTCGCCGCCGGCGCGATCGGGTCGCCGCACATCCTGCAGCACTCGGGCATCGGCGACGGCGACGAGCTGCGGGCCCTGGACATCCCGGTCGTCGTCGACGCCCCGGGGGTGGGACGCAACCTCCAGGACCACGTCTACGGCCACCTCAAGTTCCGCCTGACGGACGACGCGGACTCGCTCAACGCCGATCTGACCTCACCGGAGCGGATGGACGCGAACCTCGCTCGCTGGCGGGTGGACGGGTCCGGCCCGCTCAACACCGCCTCGTCCCAGGCACTGGCCTTCTTCTCCACCGGCGACGCCGAGGTGCCCGACGTCCAGATCGCCATGCGACCGCTCTCGTTCGGCATCGACGCCGAGGGGGCCGCCGGCATCGACCCGTTCCCGGGACTCATGGTGTCGGCCATCGCGGCCCGGCCCAGCAGCCGCGGCCGGGTCTGGATCGACTCGGGCGATCCGCTGGCCCGCCCGAAGGTCGACATGAACTACCTGTCCGACGACCGCGACGTCGCGGTGCTCACGGCGGGCATCCGCACGGTGCGCGACATCGTGCGGCAGTCCCCCATCGCCGACATCATCCAGGCCGAGCTCGAGCCGGGCCCCGGCATCACGACCGACGACCAGCTCGAGCAGTACCTGCGGGCGTCGGTGTCGACCGTCTACCACCCCGTGGGCACGTGCCGCATGGGCTCGGACGCGGGCTCGGTCGTCGACCCGTCACTGCGCGTGCGCGGCGTGAGGGGTCTGCGGGTCGCCGACGCGTCGGTCATGCCGACCATCACGTCGGGCAACACCAACGCCCCGACGTTCGTCATCGCCGAGAAGGGCGCGGAGCTCATCGCAGCGTCGGTCCGCGACTGACCGGACCGCCCCGGAGGGTGACTGGACGCGCCTGGGGAGCGTCCAGTCATCCGGTCAGGTCGGCTGGTGCGTCGGCACCAGGATCCCCTGGCGCAGGTTGACGTGGGACGGGCGGCTCGTCAGGTACGCGATGACGTCGGCGACGTCCTCGGGCTCCAGCGGGCGCAGCACGTCGAACGTGCCCGCCAGCGACTCCGCGTGACCCGTGTTGTCGATGTGGTCACCCAGCTCCGTGCGGGTCAGGCCCGGCTCGATGTTGCTGACGCGGACGTTCTTGGGGCCCAGCTCGGGCCGCAGGGAGCCGGTCAGGTGCGTCAGCGCGGCCTTCGTCGCGTTGTAGACCGCGTACTCGGGCAGCGCGATGTGCGCCGCGACGGACGAGATCGTGACGAGGTCGGCCGTCAGCCCCTCGGCGGCGGCCGCGACCAGGTCGGGGGTGAAGGCCTGGACGATGCGCAGCGGGCCGTGGAGGTTGGTCTCGATCATGCGGGTCCACTCGTCGTCGCGGCCGTCCGTGATCGGGTTGGGCAGCATGACGCCGGCGGCGCTCACGACGAGGTCGACACGACCGAACGCCGTGTGGATCGTGTCCCGGGCGGCCTCGATCGAGGCGGTGTCGGTGACGTCGGCGGCGACGGGCAGTGCCAGGTCGCCGATGGAGGCCGCGAGCTCGTCGAGGCGGTCCTGTCGGCGGGCGACGAGGGCGACGCGAGCGCCCGATGCTGCCAGGAGTCGGGCGGTTGCCGCGCCCATGCCGCTGGCCGCGCCGGTGACGACGGCGGTTCTGGTGGAGAGGTCATAAGTAGTCATGACTCGATCGTGCCGCGGTTGCCGATCGACACTCGATGCCCCGGTGAACCTGGGTCTGCCAGGACCACCCGGCGTCGGGTGGTCCTGGCAGCAGGTCAGTCGACCAGCATCGCGGGCGCGACCAGCAGCCCGACCATGACGATCGGGCCGATGACGACCAGGGACATGCCCCAGCGCGTCAGCAGCTTCGTCAGGCGAGGCCGCTCGTCCTCGTCGACCGTGGTCGCCACGACCGTGGCGCCGACCGACGAGAACGGCGAGACGTCGACGATCGACGCGCAGATGCCGATCGCGCAGATCATGGCCCAGCCCGGGATGCCGCCAGCGTCGATCAGCGGGAGCGCCAGCGGGACCAGCAGCGCCAGCATCGCGGTGGTCGACGCGAACGCCGACACCAGGGCGGCGACGAAGCAGATCAGCAGCGCCGCCAGGATCGGCACGTCGAGCTCGGCCGCGTGCTCGCCGAGCATGTTCAGCGCGCCCAGCTGCTGCAGCACCCCGACGTACGTGATGATCCCCGTGACCAGCACGACGGTCGACCAGTCGATCCGCGCCAGCGCCCTGGCCGACAGATCGGGCTGGATCAGGCACAGGATCCCGCCCAGGGCGAAGCTCAGGATGCCGACGTCGATCGTCTGGTCCAGGATCGCGCCGACCACGACCGTGACGGCCAGGACCACGATCGCGACCATCGTCAGGACCTGCATGCGGGTGACCGGACCGAAGTCCTCGCCCAGGCCCGCGGCACCGGCGACGGAGTCGTCGCCGACCCCGCGGCCCGCCAGCACCTTCTGCCGCCGGGAGCCGATCAGGTTGCGCCCGAACAGCGCGTAGGCGACCGACAGGAGCACGACGTTGACGAGCAGCACGACGAGGAACAGCAGCGCGGGGCTGAGGTCGATGTCGGCGGACTCGGCGGTGCCGGACGTGACGACGCCGAACAGGCTCGTCGGCGCGAAGCCGCCGGCGCTGACGCCCGTGCCGAGCGCCAGACCCATCAGCATCGGGTCGATGCCCTTGCGGTGCGCCGTCGACATCCCGATGGGGAACATCACGATCGCGCCGAACGGGTTGCCCAGCGCCGCGACCCCCGCCGTCACCACGAAGAACGCCGGCGGGATCAGGGCCGGCCGGTCACCGACGCGGCGCAGGGCCGCATCGATGATCCGGTCGATCGTGCCGTTGACCTGGGCGATGCCGAAGAAGAACGTGATGCCGACGAGCAGGACGAAGATGTTGACGGGGAAGCCCGCGTACACCTCCGCCAGCGGGAGGTCCGCGATCAGGACGCCGACGGCGCTCGCGCCGGCCAGCATCAGGACCCCGGTGTTGACCCCGCGGTAGAAGCCGATCCCCATCAGGACCACACAGATCGCCAGTGCGGCGACCTGCTCCGTCACGGGTTCTGGACCTTGCCCAGGAGACGGTCCGAGATGAGCTGCAGCTGGATCTCCGAGGTGCCCTCGAAGATGCGCGTGAGCCGGGCGTCGCGCCAGTAGCGCTCGGCCGCGAACTCGGTCGTGTAGCCGGCGCCGCCGTGGATCTGCAGGCCCTCGCTCGTGACCCGCTCCGACATCTCGGCGGCGTGGTACTTGACCATCGACGCCTCGGTGTCGGCGCGGTTGCCCTCGTCGATCCGGGTGCAGACGTGGTACATCAGCTGACGGCTGGCCTCGATCTGCGTGGCCATGTCGGCCATCTTGAAGCGCAGCGCCTGGAAGTCGCTGATGGGCTTGCCGAACTGCTTGCGACCCTTGGAGTACTCGATGGCGTCCTCGAGCGCGCCGCGAGCCAGACCGATGCTGCGCGCGGCCGTGAAGGCGCGGGCGACCTCGAGCTTGTTCATGGCCGCGTAGAAGGCGCGACCCTCCTCGCCGACCATGGCGTCGGCGGGCAGGCGGAAGTTGTCGAACGACAGCTCCCAGGTCTTCCAGCCGCGGTAGCCGATCTTGCGCATCGGCGTGCCGCTGAGGCCCTCGGGGAAGCTGCCGCGCTCCTTGTCGATGATGAACGTGCTGATGCCGAGGTGACGACGCTGGGGGTCGACGTTCGGATCGGTCCGCGCGAACAGGATCAGGTAGTCGGCCTGGTCGGCGTACGTGCACCACATCTTGGCGCCGTTGACGACCCAGCCGTCGCCGTCACGACGCGCGCGCGTCGAGATGTTGGCGACGTCGGAGCCCGCCTCGGGCTCGGACAGGGCGAAGGCGCCCAGCAGCTCGCCGCTGGCGACCTTGGGCAGCAGCTCACGCTCGCGCTCGGCCGTGAAGCCGCCGATCAGGCTGTTGCCACGGGCCATGAGGCTCGCGACGCTCATCCAGCCACGCGCGAGCTCCTCGGCGACGAGGCAGTACTCGAACGCACCCAGGCCGAGTCCGCCGTGCTCCTCGGGGACGAGGATCGCGAAGAAGCCGAGCTGCGCCATCTTGTCGCGCAGCTCGTCGGGGATCTGCCCCTCGATGGGGTCGAGCTCGTTGGCGACGGGCAGCACCTCACGGCGCGTGAACTCCCGCGCCATGGCCTGCAGCTCGAGCCGCTCGGGGGTCATGTAGCTCGACGTCGTCATGCTCGCACCTCGGCGTTGTGGTCCATCATGGTCAGCCTTTCGTCTCGTTCAGCGCGCGGGCTCGGGGCGCCGCACGGTGTGGCAGTCAAGGACTCGGGGGCCCGAGTCAGAATTGGGGGCTTCTCTTCTCACGACGCGCGGTCATCACCTCGGTGAACTCCGTCGACTCGAGCTGCGCGACGAGCAACAGCTCCTCCTCCTGCATCCGCTCGACGACGTCGGTCGTCGACGACCGCAGCAGCGACTTGGTGCTGCGCACCGCGGTCGGCGCCTTGGCGGCGATGACCTGGGCGACCTCGAGGGCCCGGTCGAAGGCATCGGGGGTCACCTCGTTGACGAGGCCCCACGACAGCGCGTCGTCGGCGCCGAGCTTGCGACCGGTCAAGAACAGCTCGGATGCGCGGCGCGCACCGATGAGCTGCGGCAGCAGCAGGCTCGAGGCAGCCTCGGGGACGAGTCCCACGTCGACGAACGGCACCTGGAAGGTCGCCTCGGGGGCGGCGTACACCAGCTCGCAGTGCAGCAGCATCGTGACGCCGACACCGACCGCGAGGCCGTTGACGGCCGCCACGACCGGGACCCGCACGTCGGCGATGGCTCGCAGGAAGTGCTGGACCGGGGTGTCGCCGTCGGCCGCGAGGTCGAAGTCGTTCAGGTCGTTGCCGGCCGAGAAGGCCTTGCCCGTCCCGGTGATGACGATGCTCCGCACCGCCGGGTCGTCGCCGGACGCGCGCAGGGCCTGCGCGGTCGACGCGTACATGGCCTGCGTGAACGCGTTGTACTTGTCCGGGCGGTTGATGCGGATGACCAGCGTGTGGCCGACCATCTCGGTGATGATCGGCTGCTCGGTCTGGTCGCTCTGCTCGTCGGGCACTCAAGGTCCTTTCGTCGGGTCCGGGTCGGGCTCGACCCGTGGGGGGAATGCTGAGCCGTTCTGCTTCAGCTCGTCGCGGATGCCGGCCCCGTGCTCGTCGAACATCGGGGCTCGACGCTCGGGCCGCGTCGACGTGCGGGAGAACTTGATCGGCGTGCCGGCGACCGCCAGGGGGTGCTCGACACCGGGGTGCTCGAGGTGGACGACCATCTCGCGGGCCGCGACGTGCGGGTCCGCGATGATCTCGGCGGCGTCGCGGACGGCGCCGACGGGCACGTGGCCGCCGAGGATCTCCAGCACCTCGGCCTTGGTGCGGTCGCGGGTCCAGTCGGCGAGCAGGTCGAAGATCTCGTACCGGCGGGCGACGCGCAGCGCGTTGGTCGCCAGGCTCTCGTCGGCGGCCAGGTCCGGGCGGCCCATGAGCTCGCACAGCGTCCGCCAGCGACCGTCGCTGGGTGCCGCGATCGCGACCCAGCCGTCCACGGTCGGCAGCACGTCGAACGGGCTGAGGAGCGGGTGCCGGTTGCCCTGCGGGTGCGGCACCTCGCCGGTGTAGGAGTTCTGGAAGATGATGCGCTCGCACAGCGCGAGGATCGCGTCGTACATCGCGACGTCGACGAACTGGCCGACGCCCGAGCCGCGCGTCTCGTACAGCGCCGACGTGATGCCGAGGGCCAGCATCGTGCCGGGGAAGATGTCGCCGATGCCGGGGCCGACCTTGATCGGCTGCCCGTCCTCGGTGCCCGTGATGCCCATGATGCCGGCCATCGCCTGCACGACGATGTCGAACGCCGGCCACTCCAGGTACGGGCTCTCGCCCGACCGGGCGTCGCCGAAGCCACGGACCGCCGCGTAGATCAGCCGCGGGTTGTCGGCGCTGAGGGACTCGTAGGACAGGCCGAGCCGGTCCATGACGCCGACGCTGAAGTTCTCGACGAGCACGTCGGCGTCGGCGACGAGCGCGCGGAGCACGGCAACGTCCTCGGGGGTCTTGAGGTTGAGGACGATGCCGCGCTTGCCGCGGTTGACGCTCTGGAAGTACCCGCCGAAGTCCCGGACCGAGTCCTCGGCGTGGAACGGGCCCGCATGGCGTGCCAGATCCCCCGCCGGGGACTCGATCTTGAGGACGTCGGCGCCCATGTCCGCGAGGAGCATGGTTGCGTAGGGGCCGGACAAGGCATGGGTGAGGTCCACCACGCGTACTCCCTTGAGCGGCCCCTCGCTCACTTGCCGGTCGCCTTGTTCAGCAGCGGCAGGAAGTGCTTCTTGAACACCGCCGGGTTCTCGGACATCGAGAAGTGACCGACGCCTGCCATGTACGTGAACGTCGCGCCCTCGACCTCGTTGGCGAGCGCCTCGCCACCGGCCGGCGGGGACGGCCAGTCGTACTCGCTGCCGATGATGTGCAGCGCCGTCTGCGTCGTGTCGATCGTCTTGGCTGTCTCGGTGAGATCGTGCTCGTTGAAGTAGTAGTACACGTCGCCCTTGAGCGTCGGGGGGGCGCCCTGGCTGTACATGTACGCGGTCTCACGCTTGAAGGCCTCGGGGCTCTGGGGCGCGCAACCGGTGTACATCATGGCCGGCTTGGAGTCGTTCGAGACCCGCGGGTGGTGGAACCACTGCGGGAAGCGGTCGACGCCCTTCGTCGCCATGGCGGCACCGAAGCCGAACGCGACCGAGAACAGGCCCGGACGGTGCAGCGCGAGGTCGGGAGCCAGGTGGCCACCCAGCGACACGCCGGCGTAGACCGGGTTCTCGAGCTCGAGCGTCGTGACGAACGCCTCGTAGAAGTTGAGGAGGAAGTCCTGGCGGAGCTTGTACTCCTCCTTCCACCACTCCTCCGTGACCGGCGGGAGCGAGCGGCCGTGGAACGGCAGGTCGACCGCGATCATGCGGTAGTTGTCGGTGAAGTCGCGGTCCTCGAGGGCGTGGCGCCACTGACGACCGTCGTTGCCGGCGGTGTGCTGGAGGACGACAGGAGTTCCCTGGCCGGCCTCCTCGAAGTAGACGCGGTACTCGACGCCCTCGACCTCGAGGTAGACGTAGCGGCCGACGATGTCGGCGAGACGGGCGCTCATGCGGCCACCCCCGCCGCTGCGACGGTGCGGAAGATGTCGCCGAGACGACGGATCGCGGGCAGGAAGGCGTAGATCATCTCCATGTCACCCTCGATCCGGAATCCGTGGTGGACCATCGCGGGGTAGAAGTCCTGGTAGAACGCCGGCGGCTCGGGCTCGAGCATCTTGCTCCAGTGGTCCTCGGTGCCGGCCAGCTGGATGTCGTAGCCGTCGAAGGGCGTGACGACGGGGTCGATCTCGATCTCGAGGCCGTCACGGATGATGAGCTGGAACGACTGCGTCTCACCGATGAGGACACGGATCTTGGCGTCCCAGAGGTGGCGGTGGAGGTTGAACTCGGCGTCCTCGCGGAGTTCGCGCCCCAGGACCTCAAGGTCCAGTGGCTTGACTGACATGATTTTCCTCTTCTCCTGGTGGTGACTAGCCCACGCGCAGCAGGTGCTGCGCGATGATGGTGCGTTGAACTTCCGAGGTTCCCTCGAAGATCTGGGTGAGCCGGGCGTCGCGCCAGTGGCGCTCGACCGCGTGCTCGGTGGTGTAGCCGTTGCCGCCCAGCACCTGCAGTGCCGAGCTGGCGACCTCCTCGGCGATCTCGCTGGCGAAGAGCTTGGCCATCGAGCACTCCTGCTGGCAGTCGAGCCCGGCGTCGTAGAGCGCCGCCGCGTCCAGGTAGAGCGCACGAGCGGCGGCGACCTTGGTCGCCATGTCCGCGAGCCGGAACTTGATGCCCTGGAACGAGGAGATCGGCTGACCGAACTGGACCCGCTCCTTGGCGTACGCCGTGGCGTCCTCGAGGGCTCCCCGGGCCGCACCGACCGCGCGGGCCGCGGTGTGCAGGCGACCCCAGTTGACGAGCTCGGCGAACATCGCGAAGCCGTTGCCCTGCTCGCCGTCGGGGCCCGTCTGCAGCGCGGAGACCGGGATCTCCAGATCGGTGATGGTCAGCTCCCACGACGTGATCCCGTGGTAGCCGATCTTGGGGATCGGGGTGCCGGTGATGCCCTTCGGGAAGGAGCCGCGCTCCTTCTCGATCAGGAACACGTCCAGGCCCTCGCGCCGGCCCGGCGACGTGCGCGCCAGCAGCATGATGGCGTCGGACGCCTCGGCCCAGCCGGCCCACCGCTTGGTTCCGTTGACGACGTAGACGTCGCCACGCAGCTCCGCGGTGCACGACACGTTGGCCAGGTCGGAGCCGGCCTCCGGCTCGCTGAACGCGCCGGACGTGATGTACTCGCCGGCCGCCTGCTTGCGCAGGATGTCCTCACGCCACGCCGGATCGGACACGTTGGCGCCGACCCCGTTGGCACGGGCGATGACGCTGGCTGCGCTCATCCAGCCCCGCGAGAGCTCCTCGGCGACCAGGCAGTACTCGGTCATGCCGAGCCCCAGGCCACCGAGCTCGGTGTCGATCGTGATGCCGAAGTAGCCGCGGGCGGCCATCTTGTCGATCATCGACCGGGGGATGTCCTGGTGCAGCGGGTCGAGCTCGTTGGCCAGGGGCAGCAGCTCGCTCGCCACGAACTCCCTGGTCTCGTCTCTCAGCGCCGTCTGCGCAGGGGTCAGGATGGTCACAGCGCGACCGTGACGCTCTTGGTCTGCGTGTAGTGGTGGAGCGCCTCGACGCCCTTCTCGCGGCCGTACCCGCTCTGCTTGTAGCCGCCGAACGGCGTCTCGATGCCGCCGGAGAGCCAGGCGTTGATGAACACCTGACCGGTCTCCAGCTGGTCGGCGACGCGCAGCGCCCGCGAGATGTCCTGCGTCCACAGTCCGGAGACCAGGCCGAAGTCGCTGTCGTTGGCGATCGCGACGGCCTCGTCCTCGGTGTCGAACGGGATGACCGCGACGACGGGCCCGAAGACCTCCTCGCGGGCGATCCGCATCGAGTTGTCGACGCCCGTGTAGATCGTCGGCGGCACGAACAGGCCACCGTCGGGGTTGTCGAGGGCCTCGCCACCGGCGGCGGCGTGCGCGCCGTCACCCTTGGCGACGTCGAAGTACTCCAGCACCTTGTCGTACTGCGCCTGCGTCGTGACCGGTCCCAGGTTGTCGCCCACGATCAGGGCCTTGCTGGCCTCGACCAGGCGATCGACGAACTGGTCGTGGATGTCGCGGTGCACCAGCAGACGCGTTCCCGCCGAGCACACCTGGCCCGTGTTCTGCGCGAAGGCGTTGAGCGATCCGACGACGGCCTTGTCCAGGTCGGCGTCGGCGAACACGATGTTGGCCGACTTGCCGCCCAGCTCCAGCGTCAGCGGGATGATGCGGTCGGCCGCGATGCGTCCGACCTCGCGGCCCGCCCGCGGGGAGCCCGTGAACGCGACCTTGCGGACGTCGGGGTGGCTGACCAGCGGCGCACCCGTGCTGATGCCGTCTCCGGTGACGACGTTGAGCACGCCGTCGGGGAAGCCGACCTCGGTCGCCAGGCGCGCCAGCATCAGCGTCGTCGACGAGGTGAACTCCGACGGCTTGATGACCACGACGTTGCCCGCGGCGAGGGCCGGGGCGGCCGCACGAGCGGCCTGGTTGATCGGGACGTTCCAGGGCGTGATGACGCCCACGACGCCGAACGGCTCGCGCCGCGTGAACGAGTGGTGGCCCGGACCCAGGTCGATCGTCTCGCCGTGGATCGCGTTGACGAGCCCTGCGTAGAACTCGAAGTACGCCGCGGCGCCCGCGATCTCCAGCGGTGCCAGCCATGCCGGCTTGCCCGTCTCACCCGCCTCGAGGGAGGCCAGCTCCTCCGCGTTGGCCGTGATGGCCTCCGAGAGCTTCATGAGCAGACGACCCCGCTCGATGGGCTTCTGCCGGCGCCACGCCGACGCCGCCGCGACGGCCGACGCGACCGCCGCGTCGACCGTCTCGGGCGTGCCCATGGAGATGGTCGCGATGACGGCACCATCGGCCGGGCTGCGCGTCGTGAACCGCACGTCGCCGGCGGTCGTCGTGCTGCGGCCGTTGATCCAGTGCTCGAAATCGACTGTCATGTGGGGCTGTTCCTCAGTTTTCGGGGGTCTATCAGGGGGTGAGGCGGGTGGGACGGGTGTCAGCTCGCGGGGGTGAACTGCGTCGTGCGCGCCATGTTGAGCAGGCGGCCACGCTCGGCCGTCACGGTGGCGAGCTTGCGGCTGGCCTCGTCGATCATCTCGTCGCCGAGCATGACCGCACCGAGGTTTCCGCCGGCGTCCGACGTGTAGTAGTCGTACGCGTCGAGGATGAACTCGGCCTTGTCGTACAGGTCCTGGTCGGGCGCGAACACGTCGTTCGCGGCCTCGAGCTGGCCCGGGTGCAGGACCCACTTGCCGTCGTAGCCGTAGGCCGCGGCGCGCTCGGCGGCGGCGGTGTAGCCCTCGACGTCGCGGATCATCGCGAACGGGCCGTCGATGGCCTGCAGGCCGTGCTTGCGGGCGGCCATCGCGATCGTCATCATGACGGTGTCGAACGGGTCGAAGCCCGACTCGCCGGGCGCGCCGATCGTCAGCGCGGGCATCTTCATGGCGGCCATGAAGTCGCCGGGGCCGAAGATGAGCGCCTCGGTGCGCGGGGTGGCCGCGGCGATCGCGTCGATCTCGCTGAGGCCGGCCGGGCCCTCGATCTGGGCCTCGATGCCGATGCCGCCGACGGGCAGGCCCAGCTCGCGCTCGACCTGCGTCAGGAGGATGTCGAGCCACGTGATGTGGGCGACCTTCTCGACCTTCGGCAGCATGATGCAGTCGAGGTTGGCGCCGGCGCCACGCACGATGTGCAGGACGTCCTCGTGGGCCCACTGGGTGTCGGCGTCGTTGACGCGGACCACGCGGGTCTTGCCGGACCAGTCGCCGTGGTTGAGCGCCTCGACGATGGTCTGACGGGCGGCCGGCTTGGCCGCGGGCGCCACGGCGTCCTCGAGGTCCAGGAAGACCTGGTCGGCGGGCAGCGTCTGCGCCTTCTTCAGCATCTTCTCGCTGCTGCCGGGAACGGCCATGCAGGAACGACGGGGACGGAGGGGACGGTTCGTCACAGTGAATTCGCTTTCGGTGGAGGAGCTGAGCTGGATCGTGCTGGGTGGTGCTGTGTCGCCGGGCGCTCAGGCCTGGGGACGGGTGCGGACCTGGATCTTGCGCGTGGCCTGGCAGACGATCTCGCCGCGCTGGTTGACGCCGTAGTGACGCAGCGAGACGACCGCGAGTCCCTCGCCGTCGGGCTCGACGGCGACGACCTCGGTCGCGGCACCGATCGAGTCGCCGTGCTTGACCGGCGCGGGGAACGCGATGTCGTCCATGCCGACCTCGCGCACGGCCTGGCCGCTGACGTCCTGCGTCGCGAGACCGATCGTGAGCGACAGCGTCAGGCCGCCGAAGTTGATGCGCCCACCGAACGGGCTGTCGGCCATGTACTGCTCGCTGAAGTGGCCGACGGCGGTGTTCATGACGTTGAGCGTCAGGCCGTTGAGGTCCAGGTCGGTGATGGTGCGCGTGCGGGAGTGGCGGAAGCGGGCGCCCACCACGAAGTCCTCGGCGTAGCCCTCGAGCACGGGCGAGATCTCACGGCTGTCGTCGCGCTTGTTGGCCAGGTTGGTGCGGCGGAACCGGATGACCGGCTCGCCCAGGCTGTCGCGACCGACGGTGTCCCACGTGACGATGCCGACGCCGGGGCGCGAGCTGGACTCGCGGGCCTCGACGACGGTGCTGGACGCGGTGAGCGTCTCGCCCGGGTAGACGTCGCGCAGGTACTCGACGTTGGTGCCGCCGAGGAACGGTCCGCCGGCCTCGCTGAGGTCCTCGACGCTCAGGCCGAACACGACCGAGAACACGAGCATCGGGTTGACGACCTCGTCCTGGTGGCCGGCGGCCAGCGCGGCGTCACGATTGAAGTAGATCGGGTTGAACGCGAGCGTCTGCGTCGTGAAGTCGATGTTGTCGCTCGCGTGGATGGTGCGGCCCCAGTGGTGGTCGAACACCCGGCCCACGGTGTGCTCCTCGAAGGAGGTTCCGCGGGGGATGACGGGCCAGGAGGCGGGATCAATCTGTGACACAACGTCTCGTTTCATTCAGTGGCACGGTTATGCTGTTCTTTGGCACGGACGAGTGTTGCCCATCACATTGACGCGTGTCAAGGGGGTGTTCTACCAAAGTTTGAAACATGTTGGTGCACTCAGTGACACAGTTCTGCCGATGCGTGCCGCTCAGTGATACGCTCCCGTCACACTGTCCGGGTGATGACCATCACACCCCCTTGAACCGAGGGTTCTTTCGCATGACGACTACCGAGCCAGAGCACGATGCCGCCGCGCCGGCCACGACGCCGCCCGGCACGCAGACGCTGATCCGAGGTCTTCGGGTCCTGGAGGCCATGGCCGCCCAGGAGCACCCGATCGGCGTCGGCGACCTGTCCCGCAGCCTCGAGCTGCCCAAGTCCACCGTCCAGCGGCTCCTCCGCACGCTCGACCAGGAGGGCTGGGCGCAGACGTCCGGAGAGCCGACCACGCGCTGGCAGCTGAGCCCTCGCCTGGCGACGCTGTGCGCCGGGACCGCCTCCGCCGAGGGCCTGCGCGGCGCTGCGCTGCCCCACATGGTCGAGCTCGGCAAGCGCTCGGGCGAGACGATCCACTTCATCGTCCCCGACCGCGACGTCCGCCTCGTGCTGATCGAGCGGGTCGACTCGATCCACCCGATCCGGTCGTTCAACGACCTCGGCGCCAGCACGCTGCTGCACAGCAGCGCCGGCGGCAAGGCGTTCATGGCCGCCCTGCCCGAGGACGAGCTCGCGCGCTACCTGTCCCGGCCGCTCGAGAAGGTCATGCCCAACACGACGACCGATCCGCAGCAGCTCATGCACCAGGTCATCGAGGCCCGACGCAACGGCTACGCGGTCAACATCTCCGAGAACCGCGAGCACGTCTGCGCGATCGGCTCGGCCGTCGTCAACCGGACGGGACGACCCATCGCGTCGGTCGTCATCTCGATGCCCGACATCCGGTTCGAGCCCACCCGGGTCGCCGAGTGGGGCGGCTGGGTGCGCGACGCCGCCGCGGCCATCGGGCAGGACCTGCCCCGCTAGCTCCCGGCGTCCGAGGCATCGTGGAGATGGTCTCCGCGAATCGGTGCCTGAGCGGAATGGATGCACGTCACGGGCCGTTCGACCAGAGAGATCCCTCTCCTACCCGAATGGTCAGATCATGAACTCACAGACTCAGAAGGTCGCTCTCGTCATGGGCGGGGCGCGCGGCATCGGCGCCGGCATCGTCGAGCGGTTCGCCGCGGACGGAACGAAGGTCGTGTTCACGTACGCAGGTGCGCACGACGCCGCGAACGCCCTCGTCGAGCGCTTGACCGCGGACGGCGCCGACGTCGTGGCGCTGCAGTCCGACAGCGCGAGCGAGCAGGCCATCATCGACACGGTGAACACCACCGTCGAGCGGTTCGGCGCCATCGACATCCTGGTCAACAACGCCGGCGGCGGGACGTGGGGCCCCCTCCACGAGCTGCCGAGCGAGGAGATCGACGCGATGATCAACGTCAACATCCTCGGCGTGGTCCTGGCGACCCGCCACGTCATCCCGCACCTGCGCACGGGCGGTCGGATCATCACGATCGGCAGCATCACCGCCGAGCGCACCCCCGCGCCGGGCGGCTCCATCTACGCCATGACGAAGGGCGCCGTCGCCAGCTTCACCCGTGCCCTCTCGCGCGAGCTGGGGCCGCAGGAGATCACCGTCAACAACGTCCAGCCCGGCCCCGTCGACACCGAGGCCAACCCGGCGGACGGTCCGGGGGCCGACGACCAGGCCGCGCACATCGCCGTCGGCCACTTCGGCACGATCGACGACATCGTCAGCATCGTGGGCTACCTCGCGAGCGAGGAGAGCCGGTTCATCACGGGCGCGTCGATCACGGTCGACGGCGGCTTCTCGGCCTGATGCCGGCCCGGGGACCGGCCACGTCGGCCGGTCCCCACGGGCGGGGCCTCTCAGGCCGCACCCCCGACGGGCGTCAGGACGGCGCGCAGCCCTCGACGCCGCACGCCAGGCCCGCGTCGCCGACGAAGGTCAGCCCCGTCGATGCCGCGAGCGACACCGGACGGTCGCGCAGCAGCGCAGGTTCGCCGTCCCCCACCGGTCGATCCGGCTCGGCCGTCCGCGGCTCGCTCATCGCGCGACCTCGGCCCGCTCGTCGGTGAGCTTGCGCAGCAGGTCGAAGTAGGCGGACGACTCCTGCGAGCCCACCAGGGCGTACTGGCCCTCCATGACGTAGACCGGGACCACCCGGATGTCCAGGGCACGCGCCTGGTCCAGGTCGGCCTGCACGTCGGGCAGGTACTCCTCGGCCTCGAGCGAGCGCACGATGTCGTCACGATCGAAGCCCACCTCGGCACCGAGGTCGGCGAGATCCTGGACGTCCTCGACCCCGCGGCCCTCGAGGTAGTGGGCCTTGAGCACGCGATCGAGCGTCTCGGCCTGGGTCCCGCGGGCCTTGGCGTAGTGGACCAGCTGGTGAGCCTTCAGCGAGTTGATGTGCTTGAGGTTGTCGTAGTCGTAGACCGTCCCGGCCGCCTCGGCGATCGCCGCCACACGCTCCATGCTCGTCGTGACGTGGGAGGCGCTCATCCCCCGGGCGCTGACCAGCCAGTCGAGCTCCGTGCCGACGAAGTCCAGCGGGGTGTCGGGGTGGAGCTCGTAGGAGTGGTACTCGATCTCCACCGGGACGGCACCGTCGGTCGCCTGGTACCGGGCCAACGCGTCCGCGAACTTGTGCTTGCCGACCCAGCACCACGGGCAGCCGATGTCGGACCAGACGTCAATCTTGATGGAATCACTCATAGGCACCTCAACCGGCTGTGCCGGAGAGGTATTCCGCCAGTCGTCCCGCCGAGCACCTCTCACGGACGTCACGATCAGATCTCGTTGTTCCACATCCGGAACACCGTGCAGCGTCCGTCGTCGTCGAGCGTCACGGTCCACAGGTTCTTGAAGCGGCCCAGCTCGACGTACTCGCCCACCCCGTCGACGGCGAACGTGTCACCGTTCACGGACAGCACCGACCAGTCGTCGAACGACCATCCGCCCTCCTGCCACGGGCCGCGCTGCTGCCAGCCCGCCACGATGGCGTCGCGGCCGATCCAGTGCGTCTCGTACGGCCACTCGTGCTGCTCGGCGTCGACCGTGAACAGCTGCTCGATGTCCACCGGGTCGTTCGTCCGCCAGGCGTGCACGTAGGCGGCGACCCACGCCTCGGCCTGCTCCGTCGTCACCGGCATGGCGTCCTCCTCGCTCGTCGTGGGGTCCTCGCGACCCCACGACGAGTGTGGCGCGGGCGCTCGTGGCGAGGAAGGATGCGTCGTCCGGGGAGTCGCGCACCCCGGCTGGGTCGCTCAGCGCACCTGCGCGTACCCGCCGTCCACGGTCAGCTCGATGCCGTTGACGCCTGATCCCAGGTCGGAGACCAGGAACAGGATCGCGTTGGC
>Ga0247734_1000632_pt1 | contig 29504 bp, 33 predicted proteins | sample UWRJL103311B2_FD_180933 | JGI IMG/M metagenome (GOLD analysis project Ga0247734, IMG submission 180933) | Plant litter microbial communities from Arlington Agricultural Research Station in Wisconsin, United States - UWRJ-L103-311B-2 | ecosystem: Environmental > Terrestrial > Plant litter >...
AGGGCCGCTGATTCCGCTCATGGCACCAACTATATTGTTGATGAGGTTATTACGGTCTGCATCATTCATCGCCTTGCGGTATAAATCGCCCGGTTGGGTATAGTGATCATTATCACCTTCACCTTCGTTTCTGTCGTACCAGTCGGCAGTACTTGATTCCAGTTCCTGTGCAGGTTCTTTATAACTTTCATCTGGAAGTACATCGCCAAAGCTATTAGGGAAATAGTTAGGATCGTCATTTCCATTGTCATCAAAACGCATCGCGCCATCACGGTGGTAGTTGTTGGTCATGAAAGGGCAGGCGTTTACTGCAAGTTGTTCATAATTCACACCCAGGCGGTGACGTGCAGCATCAGGATAAGATAGAATACGTCCCTGTAACATCCTGTCTGGAGAGAAACCCACACCGTCAACCTGGTTAGTAGGGGCAAAGGCTGCCTGTTCTACATGTGCAAAATAGTTTCGTGGAATTTGGTTCAGTTCAATTTCTCCCGCATCAATCAAAGGAAATTCGCCATGTGGCCAAACTTTAGAAAGGTCAAATGGGTTCCATCTGAAAGTTTTTGCCTGTTCTTCTGTCATTACCTGGATCTTAACAGACCATTTTGGGAAGTCGCCGTTATCGATAGCATCTACAAGGTCGCGCTGCGAATGATCCATATCCTGTGTGCGCATGGCATCGGCTTCCGGACCAGTAAAGTTTTTAATGCCTTGTTGGGTTTTGAAGTGGAATTTTACCCATACACGCTCGTTTTCTGCATTGATCATGGAGAAAGTATGGCTACCAAAACCATCCATGTGGCGGTATGAATATGGTGTACCACGATCGCTCATGAGGATCATCACCTGGTGAAGGCTTTCCGGGTTGAGCGACCAGAAATCCCACATCATTGTTGGGCTTTTTAGGTTAGTCCGTGGATCACGTTTCTGGGTGTGGATAAAATCGCTGAATTTTTTAGGGTCTTTGATAAAGAAAACCGGGGTGTTGTTTCCAACGATATCCCAATTGCCATCTTCAGTGTATAACCTCAAAGCGAATCCACGAGGGTCCCTTTCAGAATCGGCACTTCCTTTTTCGCCGCCTACAGTAGAGAAGCGCAGGAAAATTTTGCATTGCTTGCCAATTTCGTTGAAGATTTTGGCTTTCGTATATTTTGATATATCATGGGTAACTGTAAAGGTACCGTAGGCTCCGGTTCCTTTGGCGTGCACTACCCGTTCAGGAATCCTTTCACGGTTGAAATGGGCCATCTTTTCATGAAGGACAAAGTCTTGTAATAAAAGCGGGCCTCTTTTGCCAACAGATTGTGTGTTTTCGTGCTCTACGTAAGGTCTTCCTGATGCCGTTGTTAGTTTGCGGCCAGGTGTGTTTGTCTCTTCCATTTTTCTTGTATGAATGTGCTTTGATCTAAACTAAGCCTGCGGATATTGATGTGCTAATTATCCGCAGGTTTAGTCCGATAAAAGTATACACTCTCCAGCCCGTTTCCCAACACCTATTTTCTATGACCCTATAGAGGTTGCCTATTGGTGTTGCTACATCTTATAAATTCACCTATTTCACTTTGAAAGACTTCCGACCCATAATTACATCGCCAAACAAGAGGAAATCACAGGCGATGTTAAAGAAGGGGTATTTAAAGGTGGACGGTTTGTTTTTTTCAAAGAACTGGTGACCTATCCAGGCCAGGCCAAATGCAAAAACGGGCATCATGATAAAAAAATACACGTTATGAAAGAGCATTGAGGCGATGAAACATAGGCACAATAAGGCAATACCCATAAAGTGAAGGAAACGGTTAACCGCATTCTGGTGTTCAGATAAATAAAACGGGTAAAACTCTTTCAAAGAATTGAATTTCCTGGGCCGTACATTGTGGTTGTTGATCATGTCAATAATCCTTTGCTTTTTAAGAAGGCGCCGAGGTCTTTAGGATGTTCTGTCATGAGTAAGGTTTGCATGCCTGCTTGTTTAGCGCCAACCAGGTGCTGGGGACTATCGTCTATAAAGAGCGTCTCAATTGGGTTTAAATTATTTTCTCTAAGTACTTGTTCGAAAATCTCTACATTGGGCTTACGCAGCAGCATTTCGTGCGAGTAATACGTTTTTTCAAAGAGGTGGTCGTTGTTGTCTACCTGGAATTCCGTTTTAAGATAACCGGTGAAATAGTCGAAGTGGATCTGGTTGGTATTACTGAGCAGAAAAGTCCTGTAGTGTTTTTTTGCTTCGAGCAGTGTTTCTATAGTTTCTGGCGCAATACCAATGAGCAAACTGTTCCATGCAGCATCAATTTGTTCATCAGTTAATGAGGGATTATTGGCATGAAGCCTGATTCCTTCCCTAAATTGGGCAGGGGTGATGGTTCCGGTCTCTAAGTCGTCAAATAAATTATTATGTCCTTTATGGCCGAAAAAATCTTCGATATCTGCAATACCAAGCTCTGTTAGAGCTTTTTGCGCTATTCTGAAGTCTATTGCGAAGATCACATTGCCGTAGTCGAAGATAATATTTTGAATTTTTTCCATAAACTGTTTTTAAAATTGAATACAAATATGTAACATTGCACTCGCAAAATCTAATAGATTTTTCGCGGGCCAATAGCTCAGCTGGTTAGAGTAGAAGACTCATAATCTTTTGGTCGATGGTTCGAGCCCATCTTGGCCCACTGGATAAAAAACCCGTTTCTACATGTTAGGAACGGGTTTTTTGTATTTTTGACGCCGATTACCGTCGGCAATCATGCTTTTTGGGAACCCCTTTAAAGCAGGTTTTACATAATTTTTTGTTGAACTTCACGCAAAGCCGTACTATTTATTATCCAAACGCAGGGTAAATTATTTGTAATTGTTTTAGCTTATCAGCTCTATAAACAATTCGACATTATGGATTTGGCGAGCTATCTATTATGATAGCTCGCCAAAAGCCATAAATCTATGTATATTTACTGAAGGATATTAATTTTAATCTTGTATGGAAAAGCTCATTGGCAGGAAATCGGAAAATATTAAGAAATTTAGCTGAACAGCTTACTCTTGAATTTGGAAAAGGGTTTGATGAAAGTAATCTAAGAAATATCCGGCAATTTTACATTGCTTTTCCAATTCGTGACGCACTGCGTCACGAATTGAGTTGGACTCATTATCGAATTATAAGCCGTCTGGAAACGGAAAGTCTGAGAAATCAATATGTAATTCATGCAATTGAATCAGGATGGAACACGCGTATGTTACAGCGTAATATCACATCACAGTATATCGGACGTGTATTAGACACGAGTGAGCAGAAAACGCCAAGTGTTCAGCAACTGATAAAAGATCCATATATATTTGAATTTCTGGATTTACCAATTGATACCAAGCTGTCTGAGAGTAAAATAGAAACTTCATTAATTAATCATCTACAGCAATTTCTAATGGAATTAGGCAAGGGCTTTGCTTTTGTAGCTAGACAGCAACACGTTGTAACAGATACGTCTGACTTTTTTATTGATCTGGTTTTTTACAACTATTATCTGAAGTGTTTTGTCTTGATTGATCTGGACACTGATGAACTAACTCATGGAGCGATTGGACAGATGGATATGTATGTCAGAATGTACAATGATTGAAAAAAGGTGAGGACAATAATCCAACTATAGGTATTATCCTCTGCACCGAGAAGGATGAAACAATTGTGAAATATCCCATATTAACAGAAAACGAGAAGTTATTTGCAAGTAAGTATCGCCTGTACCTCCCGAAAGAAGATGAATTGAAAGAACTCATAGAACAAGACAGGATAAGACTTGAACTTGATAGCGACCTTAAAGAATAGCGTTAAAGTTTTCTAACTATATCAGCAAATAATCGCAACGCGAGCTACAAGTTGTAGCGTTTTCGTCCTTTCTTTCGTTTTAGTAGAAAAGTAATTATTGCTCCGTTATGAAAAAGATTTATTCGATTAAAAGAATTTTGTTTCTGATTTGCCTAATTATGGGCGTGTATGGCTGTAAGAAGTCGGTTGTGGTTTCAAGAACACCTTCAGTAGATTCTTTTTTGCCCATGCAAGTCGGAAATCTCTGGTATGCCGACAAGGAAAACTTTACCGAGATACAGGATAGTGTGCTGATTGGCGGAAAGCTTTTCTACAAGTTCTATTCCCTTATCGGCGGAGATGGGGTGGCCACTTCCTACATGCGTATCGATGAACGTGGCAGGCTCGTTGTGGGTGATCCCAATAACGCCGCATTCAGCGCCATTAGTGCAGATTTCAACGCAAAGGTAGGGGACAAGTTCTTTACTATTGGTAATGGGACTGATACGGACAATCAGGTTACCGTTGTAGCGAAATCCGATACTGAAATAACCTTTTCCTTTGATGCTATCTTTCATCCCAATCTAAAAGGGCATCCTTACCAGGTCAGTTATATTAAGGGACAAGGGTTTCCTGGCAATTGGAACAAATTGAAGATCAACGGATTTGTCTATAAATAGTGATATAATCTAAGGACCTATTTGATACAAATCTATAAATTTAAAAGGACCAGGAAAAAAAAGCCTTTTACTGCTAATAAACATTAATTTTTGGAAAGATAATTGCCTGTATATTTATTGTATGGAAAAATTGGAATACCTGAAGAAGTATTCTGCCGATATCAGCTTTGTTGATTTCAGTCTTCTTCCCGAGGAGATTAGCAGCACATTTCCAGAATATTGGAGAGATATATTGTCGGCTGCTGACACTAAATTAAGGCATCAGCTATTATTTAATGAATGGTCAAAATATAGTTATCAATACCAATCTACTCTTAATTATTTAAGGGTCAACCTGCTGGAAGTGGAACTGATATTTAATAACAGTAAATATTCATTGCTGTATTCCGTAAAAAACAGGTCGGGTAATATCGTTTTTTATGAAGGTAGAAATCCGTATACAAAGGAAGTACCAGCAGTTATAGACTTAATCTGGGATAGTATTCCAAAATCATTTACAAATGTTTATGATCAGCTGCACAATGGCTGGGTTTATTTTTCATCACAATCAAATGGCATTTTGCCTATTGAGGATGTGTTCATCCTTGGGGACTTGGATTGGGGAATTCTGGATGATATAGATGCAGCCTCTTTGCCATTTAATCTGGATACCTGTGTTGGCTTTTTCAGTAATGGATTGGGGGACTATGCATCAATCGACTTAAGTAGCCCAGATAAAAATAGAGGCTTTATCTGGTGGCATGCGAAACCGCCAAAACTGAACGTAGAAATATGGCCTGTAATTGATGAATGGACAAAGATCGGTATCGAGAAATAATAATGTGTTTCTCAGTTTTGGCGGTGCTATCTTTTGTCCCGTTTTTAAATGTAAGGGAGGGAATTCCTTAAACATTGACTGCATTGCTCTTATGATGGAACCTGGCCCATCTTGGGCTGTCATTTACTCAATCAGTACCATATGACCGAGGTGGGAAAATGGAAGCTGGAGGCCGATATGGCGAACGCAAGTCTGGGCGTTTTGCGTTCGCATATTGATTGACGACAACGAAAAAAAAGGGAAACTGCGTAGCGGCTTTCCCTTTTTTCCAATTAGATCACGTTGTCCCAAGCCTTGGCCGCGATTACATTGTGACCTGCCTGGGCTAGTCCAATTGCTGTTCCTTCTCCCAAACCGGATCAGGCTCCGGTAATTAGTATTGTTTTACTGTTTGGCATGTTACTTAAAATTAGTTGATTAAAAATTTTGTTTATTATTTCTCGCAATCGCGATATGTTGAAATCAAATTTCCAGCTAACTTTTTCACCATCAAAACAACTCCGCTTATACCAGTGATCATATATCTGATATATCAGACCTGATTCGGGAATGTGCATTTAAACTAAAATATCTCCGTAAAATTTCGCGACTGGTCATTGCGCGTTTAATGGATCTGTTAAGATTTTCATGATCATTATGCTGGTTGTCATCGCCTTTATGACTACTGCTAAAACAAATCATGGCATCATTAATCAGCAGATTGATAACATATATCAGTCTGCTGATGTACAAGATATTCTGTACTATGCGAAATTTGATTAGCACAAAAAACATAAAAGCTGGTGAATGACTGATGAAAAAAGCCACGTGTGGACGTGCTAAAATGAGTGCAACTAATAAAGCAACTAACAAATAATAAAGCATATGAAAACGCATATAAAAATTGCTGCCTCAATGATAGGCATCGCATCTATCGTCTGTTTATCCTTTGCAACAACTCGTAACAATCCAGACGGTTTATCCGTAGCGCAGGAGGCTGAAAAGCCAACCATTGTGCTTATCCATGGCGCATTCGCTGATGGATCTTCGTGGAACAAGGTTATCCCGATATTACAGAAGAAGGGATATAAGACGATCGCTGTTCAGAACCCACTGACATCTTTGACCGATGACGTTGCCTTTACGGAGAGAGCGCTTGCCGAAGCGACTGGAAAGGTAATATTAGTAGGACATTCCTATGGCGGTGTTGTTATCACCCAGGCCGGCAACAATGAAAAAGTGACCGCACTGGTATATGTGTCCGCGTATGCGCCGGATGAAGGGCAGAGTATAGAGGATATCGAAAAGGATGCCCATGAGATTAAAATGATCCCTAACGTCCCAGGCCTTGCTGACCCAATTGTCGCTGACGGTTTTATTCGTTTGAAGGATGATGCGGTGATTAAACATTTTGCACAGGACCTCCCAGAGCAGGAAGCTCGCCTAATTGCCGCAGGTCAGGGCAGATTTCACAACAGCTGTATAAAAGCAAAGGTCACTCATCCGGCGTGGAAGAATAAACCGAGCTATTTTGTCGTGGCAGAGAACGATCATATTATAGCACCAGAGATCGAACGTCAGGCTGCTAAAAAGTTGAATGCCAAGACCATTTCAGTTCCAAGCAGTCACGTTGCCATGCTTGCCCAACCCGAAAAGGTGGCTGCATTGATCCTCAAGGCTGCTGCCGAAACAGGTGGCAATATACCAGACCATCGCTGATGGGCAACCGTAAAGCATTATTGAATAGTAAAATTATAACCGTCTACAAAAACATAGAAAGATGGAAAATTCACCAATTCACGTTATCGCCAAATGGCAAGTTAAACCAGGCGAGTTAGAAACCGTTCTCGGCCTGTTACCGGAGGTTGTTAAAGCAAGCATAGCAGAGCAGGGTGTTTTGTTTTACAAGATACAACAGGACAATACCGATCCGGATACCTTGTTTCTATTTGAAGGATATAAGAATGAGAATGATGCTGCTGCCCATCGTAATTCTGATCATTTTCAGCGTATTTTAGTAGGAAAGATAGTCCCTTTGCTTGAAACGCGCGAGGTAAATGTAACCACGCCACTAACGTTTGAACTGTAGTTTTTAATATTTTATCATATGAGTATTAACTTGATACAATCCCAGCAAATTGCCGAAGCGGCAATGAAAAAGGCAATGGAAATAGGTGTTCCAATGAACATTGCTATCGAGATGCTATCATAAATGAGTTCGCCGCCTTAGGAATGCAGGTATCTATTTCGGAAAAACAGAAAGCAGCGAACAGCAACATCAACTCAGCCTTTTTAAAGTCGGAAACCATATGGAAGGAACTTGTCCTGGAGGGCGTCATCCCACAGAACGGACTCGAGGAAGTTGCCCGTGTTAAGATCAAAATAGAAGTGGATAAAGAGCCACCACTGGGGTTTTTAACTGAAGAAAAGTTATTGCTCAAACCTTTTTCGTTTTATGTGAAGTGCGTGTCGCTTCCAGATCTTTTTGCTGGAAAGATGCATGCATTGCTTTTCCGAAAGTGGGGTGCCAATGTAAAAGGACGGGACTGGTATGATATGGAGTGGTACATCAAATAAGGATATCGACTTAACCTCGACCATTTCCTACTAAGGGCATTAGATAGTGGTGACTGGAAGAAGGATACCATCAGCGAGGAGGAGTTCAGGCAATTGTTGAGCGATAGAATCGAAAGTGTTATAATGGCCTATGTTAAGGCCGACATCTCCAGGTTTATAAAGGACCCGATGGTACTTGAAATTTGGTCGCCAGGTTATTTCCATGATCTGAGTTCAAAACTAAAAATCAATACATCAAATTAAGCTTTGGATCCTAAATACTTTATAACGCTGTTGGTTGTTTAATCTTAATGTTGTTCATTTCATACAACCGGGCAATTAATCCCCAGCCATAGAAATAGTTCGATATCCCTATTATGATTTCGTTATTTCCGGCTTTCAATGGCAAAGAAAATGTAGTGTTGGCAACATCGCATCTGCCATCGGGATATTTCCGTATAGGTTCAGGATATTGATTTTTATCGGTGTAAAGCAAGCCTCCATTGATAAATACAAATACCTCATCACTAAATCCTAACTGAAGTTTATTCATCTGATCCCTATCAGAATGGATATTAGCCTTTAGCCAAACAAAACGTGTTTTGTCTTGCACTCCGCCATATCTGTTTTCCATGCCCCCAAACGTGCGTGTCAAGTTAACCAGTCCCCTTCGTTTTGCAATTATTGGCTGCCATTTGGTGGTATCACCAGGGAGATCATCACTAAGCAATTGGCGCCCCTTCTCAAGAAACCGGGGCGACGTAACCTGCCAGTAACGGATATAGTTTGATTCATGGTCAGTTATGTCTACACCTTTATCTGGAGAGAGGTTTTCTGTTACGCCAGGCTTGATTACTAAGTTGGCAAAATAAGCGAGGCCTTCAAATCCTAATAAACCTTTAAGAGTAGTTCCTTCCAGATAAGGGATTTGCAATGCTGGCCGAATCATATTGTTGACATATACGCGCATTTGTACACCTTTTATAATCAGTTTGATATGATTCCAATCCTGATTATGTATAGTGGCAGGCGCTTGATAGTGGCCCAGTAAGTCCCATATATTTACACCGTGAACGGTGGGCGCATACTGCACTACGTCGTTACGTTGCTCCTGTTCATCTGGCTTAAAGCGCAAATAAACGCATTCGTTCTCCCTGGCAGTATCTGCTCTGAAATAAATACTTACAAAAGCAGCGGTTGTTATATCAACCGGTTGTGTATCAAATTCGATTGTCCCATCGGTAAATGATAGGTGCCTTAGAAAAATTTGTCCGTTGCCCGGCAATATTTTCATCGCTTTTACTCCCTTATACATTATAAATTCCGCCTTTTGATGAGTGGTGTCAAAACGACTTGCTTCAAAGGGTACCCGTATTTGTTTCAGGCGTGGGTTGAGCATACGGTTGGTTTTTTGCCCATTTACCATGTTGACTACCAGCATGAACAGAAATATCAATGCTGCTCGTTTTAATTTTTTTAAATGATAATTGCTTGTCATATTTGTATATATTTCCTTCAAATGTGGCGGAAAAATTTAGTGGTGCCTCATTCAAGTGCATACAAATACATTCAAACTGCTTAACCATGCAAAATGAAGTCATTTACATCAATTACTGGAAAAGCAAAGTAGCCGCTGTCAATGGTTGGTCTGATGATGAGTGTATTAATGATCTCGACTTTGAAAATTTGGCAAATGATATATTTAATAAGACCGGAGTCTTATTGAGTATTACTACCCTTAAAAGAATTTGGGGGAAGGTAAACTATCAAAGCAAACCTAGCGCCTCTACATTAAACGGACTGGCGAAGTATGTTGATTATGATAGCTGGCGCGAATTTAAAATGTTCGTGGACCATGCTTCGTCCCTAAGCGAAGCACCCGATAAAGTGGGACCCCGCAAATTTCTGGTAAGACCATTTCTGATTATTTTGGGAACAATCACTATGGTAATTTTCATGGCATGGGCATTACAGCGACCACATAAGTTTATCAAAGCGCCTGTTAGCAAGTTCATGTTTACTGCAAGAAAGGTAACAGATGGGCTGCCCAACTCTGTTGTGTTTGATTATAATGCTAAAGGATTATCTCCCGATAGTGTGATCCTGCAACAGTCATGGGATAAATCCAGAACAGAACACTTGTCTGTAAACGACAGTCAGCACACCTCTATTTATTATTATCCCGGTTATTTTTGGGCGAAACTTATCGCCAATGATCAGATAATTAAAGAAAGTCCCGTATTTATCCAAACCCAGGGCTGGGTGGGTATATTGGCAAAACAACCTATTCCAGCTTACTTAAGTAAAGCGGATATTCATTTACAACGTGGTTTGGGCATAAGCAGCAAAACTTTTAAGGAAAAGTCAGGTAGTCCCATATTTAATGGCCAGTGGGTTGGCTTCTACAACGTTAAGGATTTCAATAAGTTAAATGGGGGAGATTTTACATTAGATGTGACGTTGCAAAACACATCCACCATTGAAGAATCATCTTGTAGAAAGGTGAGGATTGATATATTGGGAAAACGCAACGCTATCCTGATACCGCTTGCAGAAAAAGGATGTGTTTCAGATCTTGATTTATTTACTTCGTCTGAATGGCTAATTGGTAAGAACAGAGACATGAGCGCATTTGGTTGTGATTTCAGTACACCTCAGCATGTGGTTTGTACTGTGCGGAATATGGTGCTTAAAGTTTACTTAAATGACCACATTGCTTTAAGTGTGCCAATCACTCAAACTATTAGTGAAATCGCCGGTATCTGCATCAATTTTGAGGGCTCAGGCATTGTCTCAAAAATCACATTGAAAAATGGGCGCCAGACCGTATTGAACGACGATTTTAATGTTTTATCTATGTAAAATGAAGGACTATTGGTGCGTAACAACCCTTAATTTGTTACAATATTAGGCTAAAACAACCCTTAGTCTGTTACAATATTAGGCTAAAACAACCCTTGTTTTGTTACACAATATGCATAAAACAACCCTTGTTCTGTTACAAAATTTGATCAAAACAACCCTTGTTTTGTTACAAAAATTATCGAAAACAACCCTTGTTCTATTACAAAATGTGTAAATTTGCTGTACCAATTGAAGTTTCGTATGGCATTTAAAAGAACTGTTGAAAATTACCTGTATCAGTGGAAAGTGGCTGAAGGCCGAAAGCCACTAATTATAAGGGGTGCGCGTCAGGTTGGCAAAACTACGCTAATACGTGATTTTGCCAAAAGCTATCAAAATGTAATTGTGCTTAATCTTGAAAGGAAGAATGACCTGCGATATTTTCAAGATTTCGAAGATATTGAGACTATTGTAGAAGCTTTATTTCTAGCTAATAGAATTCCTTCATCTGCCGTTGGCAACACACTGCTATTTATTGATGAGATACAGGAAAGTCCTAAGGCAATACAACTTTTGCGATATTTTTACGAAGACCTACCAGAGTTGCATGTGATTAGTGCCGGTTCTCTTTTAGAGTTTGCCATGAGAAAGGTGCATAGTTTTCCTGTTGGTAGAGTAGAGTTTTTATATCTCCATCCATTAAATTTCCAGGAATATCTCGAAGCTACAGGAGAACAGGAATTATCAAATCAATTGCAGACCATCCCTGTTAAAGCAGTTGCCCATAAATTATTGATGGATGCTTTTCATCGTTATGCGATTATTGGCGGTATGCCGGAAGTGGTTAAAACTCACGTTCAGCAACGTAGTCTTTCTGATTTACCAAGGATTTATGAAAGTATTTGGGGTACATACAAAAATGATGTAGAGAAATATACGTCGAATGAAACTGAAAGAAAGGTTATTAAATATTTAATGGACTCTTCGCCTTTGTTTCTTGACGAACGCATCAAGTTTCAGGGTTTCGGAAATTCCAGTTATAAATCAAGAGAAGTTGGAGAGGCATTTAGAATACTCAATGATGCAAAAATAGTCCGTTTGATTTATCCTACAACAGACATTAATCCGCCACTGAAAGCTGATCTGAAAAAATCCCCAAGGCTACAGTTCCTTGATACTGGATTGGTTAATTACTCATTGGGTATACAAGCAGAAATGCTGGCGATGCACGATTTGAGCAGCGCATACAAAGGTGCGGTTATTCCACACTTAGTAACTCAAGAATTGATATCTCTTCAAAGCATTTCAGCTCTAACACCCCATTTTTGGGTCAGAGAGAAAACTCAGTCAAGTGCAGAAGTTGATCTGCTGTATTCTTTTCAAGGTCTGACTATTCCTATTGAAATAAAATCAGGGAGTACAGGAAGTTTAAAATCACTTCATCTATTTATTGATGCGGTAGATCATCCTTACGCTATTCGTATGTATGCAGGAACTTTCAATGTGGAGAAGGCAGTTACGCCAAATAAGAAGCCATACCTGCTAATGAATTTGCCTTACTATGCTGGAACCTCCCTTCCACAATATGTTGAATGGTTTGTTCAGCAAAAACTTTGATGTTTATCAATATGGCTTGTGATCAAGCATACGTTAGGCCATCCTTTGTTCTTTATATTCCAGGGCTTCCTGTTCCATTTCTTCTATTTTTGCGGCACATAGTTCCTTCACCAGAACTATAAAAGATGTGATGCGATTGTACAGGATTTGGGCGTCGTTTTCTGGAACTGAAAAGCCATTTCCATAACGTGAGCCTGAATAGCTTTTAAGTAAGAGATTAAAGATCCGTTCATCTTCCAGGCTACCTGATAAAAAGGTTTTGAGTGGACGCTCAGAAAAAGAAGTACATAAACGCAACATGCGTAAAAGGTTGTGGACTTCTGAACGGTAATCAAGATGGACCCTGATAAGTAGAATACAACATTGCTCCACAACCTGGTGCATCATAAAGGTAGAAACATTAAATTCCTTTTGGGCAAGACACTCAGCTGCACCATGCAGAAAGCCTTCTGCTATAGAAATCCGGTGATCAAAATGCTTTATAGCTTTCTTTGCGGATTGCGTAGGGATAAATTTCTCTGGAAATTCAAAATTGATCATTCCATCACGACTATAGAGTAACTGTCCCGTAGAATACACAGTCAGAAAAAATCTGTTGTTAGCCTTGATGGCCTCAACAATGGACTCCTCGCTGTGACATAGGATACAGACCGTACCATCTTTAAAATGAGAATTTGAAAAATCCTGTACCTGGTGGTCTACACGGGTAGCAGATTCAGTAACCATGAGTAAACAATAATTGTAATCGTGTGTAGGATTCTGATCTTTGGAGCAACTAGGTGTTTCTGCCGAAATAATGGTTTTAGCAAAGCAAATAAGCTTTAGGGGTTGGAATTTATCTACAAGACATTGAACAAAGTTTTTAAAATAGCTTACCTGTGTGTCTGCTGATGATTGGAATTGTGTTTGCATAATCTCAAGACTCTTATCTATACCATTTTATCTCCACATCAAATATATTAAATCATTTTTATAAAAACCAAAAAATGCACAAAAGTAAATGATATTACTGCGTCAATTTGCTCCTATGGCACAATTTGATACGAAAATAATAGGTGAAAATATTAAGTCTCTAAGAGAGGCTGCCGGGCTGTCACAACTAGATTTTTCTCATTTGTTAGAAATTTCCAGAAGAAGCTTAGCTAAGATCGAAGCAGGGACAGGCAGTAATAATTTGGATATGCTAGATAGGGTTTTTACGTTTTTTAATGTTAAAATAAGTGACGCCTTAACGAAGGAAATTCAGGTGCCTCTCGATTTCAGAGAAAAGCTCATTGCCGTTCATAAGAACAACAAGCCCTTGTTAATCCTTTTAAGAAAGCAACCTAACATTACTTACGCGATCAAGTATAAGCTTCTAAAAAGCGATTTCATAGATACGGCAAAGGAGGTCAATGCAATTAAAGGCTTTTTTAAACAATATGGCTGGAATTATTTAGGGACATCGATTTCAAATGGATTAAAACGCGAATCAGGTGAAATTCTAATCAGCGAACATTCTACGAAAAAAAATACAAATGTGTATTCTAAAATTAAGGTTCTTCCAGAGTCGTAGATGGCTAATGCAACGGTCCCGAAAGACTTAACCGTTGTTTGCTTTAGAACAGGCCATTTTTGTTTTCTGAATGTTCTGGCAAAACTTGTAAAACGTCCCAATGCTCTACAATTTTTCCATTTGAGTTAAACCGGAAAATGTCTATTGCCGCGTAATCCTCATCCCCGGGCCAATGTTGTAAGCAATGCAGTACTACAAATTCTCCCTCTGCTATAACTCTTTTGAACTCAACTTTCTTCCCAGGATACTCGGTAGCCATCCTCTTAAAATACTTGATAAACCCTTCCTTACCATCCTCTACATGAGGATTATGCTGTATATAGGTGTCGCCAACATAGAGCTCAATAGCTTTTTCCGGGTTGTTTTGGTTAAACATGAGTTCGTAGAAAGCTTGCGCGATGTTTTTATTCTGTTCTGCCATAGGAATTGTTGTTACATTTTTTGGGTTTACCATCAATCATCTTAATTAGTGTTTACCTGACCACGGTAGCGTCCAGCTCTACATTTAATGTTTCGTTAAGCGCCTCCACCTGCAGCATCGTAACCGCTTGTCTCATTCCGTGTTTTGCTACAAATTCGCGAAATAGATCGAAACAGTTATGAATAAACTCCTCGGAGGACGTAGAGTAAATTGTCAGCTTGACGATATTTCCGCATTCGTAACCCGCATCACTGATTACCTTTTCCAGATTTTGAATCGCTAGTCTAAGTTGTGTCCGCATATCTGCATTGCTGGAAGTGCCATCAGGATGTACTGCCGCCTGTCCGGAACAGTACAACGTTCCTTTTATATCTTCAACTTCTACTGCTTGTACGTAGCTGAGTCCTTCTTGCCAGGTCCATGGGTTAATTATTGTCCTTTTCATATTATTTATTGTTTTAAGTCCGGAGCAAAATTGAAAAAAATGTATGTGAGGCAGTGTGACTTCGATCACATTTGGCAGATAGCCAGAGTTTAATGGTTACGCCATAGCCGACTAAGGGTTTCTCGGGATAGGCCAATATAAGCAGCTAGCATAGCTTTAGGAACGCGTTGCATTAATGCTGGTTGTTTGCGCAGCACCAGTTCATACCTTTCACGTGGAGTAGCGGCGAGAAATGATACGATGCGTTCTTGGGAAGCCAGGTGTCCGCGGTTTGCTTTATGTAGAAAAAAGTGTTCCATTTTTTGGAGACTACCACAGATAGTGTTGTAGCTATTGAGTGTAAGGCAGTAGACCTGGGTGTCTTCAATGCATTGTAAACTCAATGACGCTGGTTCCCCAGAGAACCAGGATGGATAGTCGCTCTCCCACCAGTCTTCCATGGCGAATGAAATAATATGCTCACGGCCTTTTTTATCATGGCATACTAGCTTAATCAAACCTGAAATAACCAGATACACATATCGTACAGGCTCATTCTTGTCAATGAGGAACCCGCCTTTCTTGCATGATTTTATTATGAAATGCTGTCGCACAAAAGCATATTCCTCATCACTTAAGCTTACCACCTTTTCTATATGCGTACGAAGCATTTCTTCCATCTTTCTAAGATAGGAATTTCACTAAAGCAAAAAAAACATGAATGAGTTTATCTAGCAGAGAAGCGAATGAGCAATAAATCTAATTGACAATTGTAAACTTAATATGTAACTTTGTCAACTAATGTGTAATTAGCTCCTTATAGGAATTTGATCGGAAAGTGCCATTATTGCCAACCTGTTTAGAAATTTAAGTTGAGAGTTGGTATTAAACATGATTAGTAACACCATTCTAAATGCAAAAAAGATGAATGTTTTATTTTCAGAAAGATTCCGCTCTGCCCGTTTACTCTGTGGTTTCTCATTACAGGAACTAGCAGATCGACTCGATAATCGAATTAGCAGGCAGGCGCTGCATAAATATGAAAAGGGTGAAGTATTACCCAACAGCGAGATGATTGGATACCTCTGCGATGTCCTAAATGTTAGACCCGATTTTTTCTTTAGAGATATGGAGGTCAAACTTGGGACTGTTGAGTTTCGCAAACTTGATCGGCTTCCGGCAAAAGAAGAGAATAGAATAATTGAGCGAACCAAGGACTTTCTTTCCCGCTATCTGGAACTGGAAGAAATTATTGGTCTGTCATCTGAATTTACAAACCCCCTTTCAAATATTGATTTGGTTTCTACTCAGGATGAAGCAGAGACCGCTGCAGAAATGGTGCGGAAAGCCTGGCGTCTGGGAATGGATCCAATCTCCAATACTGTTGAATTGCTTGAGGATAATCACATAAAGGTAATTGAGTTCGAAGCGGATTTAGGTTTTGATGGTATGCAAACTGTAGTAAATGGTAAAATTCCAGTGATCGCAATAAACGTGAGCAGAGTAAAAAAAGATGATAGAAAGCGCTTTACCGTATTGCATGAACTGGCGCATTTACTTATGCCCTTAGCAGATGATTTGCCTGAGAAACATAAAGAAACCCTGTGTAATCATTTTGCGGGAGCAATGTTATTTCCCGCGGATTTAATTAAACGAGAGCTGGGAATGAAAAGAAATAAGCTTCTTGTTCAAGAATTAGGTGTTCTGAAGCAAGAATACGGCATTTCGATTCAAGCGATTGTGATGCGTGCCTTAAACACTGGAATAATTTCTAGCCGATACTGCACACAATTTTTTTCATATCTAAAGCAGATGAATTGGCAAGTAAATGAGCCTTTTGATTTCAATTCGGGTGAAAAATCTAAACGATTTGAACAATTGCTGTTTAGAGCATTGGGGGAGGATCTCATTTCATTAAGTAAGGCAGCTGCATTATATAATATGAAGCTTGCAGATTTCAAATCTAAGATGCTGTTGGTGGTATGAAGCTGGCCGTTACAGATGCCTGTATCTTTATAGACTTATATGAGCATATCTAATGATGGATGAAAAAATTATACGTTTTAATATATTGTACTGTAGCGTTTTGCCTTTTGTAAACGTTTAATCCTTGAAAACCATAATTAACGCTCAGATGAAAAATAAAACGCTCAATTTTTTCGGACTGCTATTAATGCTGTCTGTAGTATTTGTATCCTGCAAAAAGACAGTATATATCGTTAAAAGTGACGAGCTGGCGGGAGACTGGATTGAAACACCCCAGGCTTCAATTACCCGTACACTTCACTTTGAAACTGATGGTAAATTTTCTACAAAAATAAGTAGTGCAGATGGTTCTGTAGCGGTAACCCTCAACGGTAAATATGCGATCAAAGGGGATAGTCTCAAAGTGAATATTCTGGAAAGGTTAAGCAAAGACGATTCTGGACAGATAGTTAAAACTACAGGAGATAGTGACTATTTTGAAAAGGCAACATTCAGTGTACAGAACTCGAAATTAACGATTAACTATATTTCTTATCCTGCTGATGCACCTGTGCGAACAAAATCCACCTATAATAGGATACTTACGGATTAAAAGATCCTATGTTTTTTCAAGTTTATGAGGTTTCAATATTATCGTGGCAATTCGTGCTAGAGGTTATAAGGAATGTATTTGCAGTATAATTTTGAAGTCTATTCTACGCCCTTTTCTTTCTTAAACTTTGTTTTAGGTATAAATACGTCATAGTAGCTTACTCCAAATGGAAATATTTTGACATCCAATAGGTATTATCTGATTTTTTTCTGGATATTGGTTTAGAAACCAAATATGTATCCACAAAAGTCCGGATTATGAAGAGAAGAGCCTTAATTAAAGGATTAGCCGCCGTTTTACCTTCCTTATATTTATCAAAAGCACTTGCAGCAACTTCATATATCCTTGATCCGACAGGAATTAATGAGTATGTTAAAGTTCCTTTCTCGCCAGATTGGGTTTCACTGCAAAACTATAAAACACCAAACTGGTACCGGGATGCAAAATTTGGGATTTGGGCACACTGGGGTCCCCAATGCGAACCTGAATATGGTGACTGGTATGGCAGGGGAATGTATCAGGAAGGTAGCGATCAATATAATTACCATGTAAACAAGTACGGGCATCCTTCAGAGTTTGGCTTTAAGGACGTTATCAAAGTATGGAAAGCAGAGAAATGGGATCCTGATCATCTGGTTGGACTATATAAAAAAGCAGGGGCAGAGTATTTTGTGGCACTGGCAAATCATCATGATAATCTGGACCTCTATGACAGTTCTCACCAGGAATGGAACTCAGTAAATATAGGTCCTAAAAAAGACATAATTGATGGATGGGCCAAGGCTGCAAAAAAACATAATATCAGATTTGGTGTAAGTGTGCATGCCGCTCATGCATGGAGTTGGTACGAAACCTCGCAGAGGTCAGATAAAAAGGGGCCAAAAGCAGGAATACCTTATGATGGAAAGACTACTCCGGAACTTTATGCGCAAAATCATCCGATGAGCGAGGGAAGTGAAGACAATAGTACCATCCATAAGCAATGGGACTGGGGTAATGGTGTTGCTCCGATCACCAAGGAGTACAGTGATAAATTCTACAAACGCACTATTGAGCTGATTGAGAAATACAATCCCGAATTGATTTATTTTGACGATACGGCATTACCCCTTTGGCCGGTTAGTAACGTAGGCCTGCGTATTGCAGCGCACTTTTATAACAAAAGCGTTAAAAGAAATGGCGAGCTGACGGCTGTTATCAATGGTAAAATTCTCGATAAAAATCAGCGCAAAGCAATGGTGTGGGATATTGAGCGGGGACAGAGCAATGAGATTGAACCACTTCCCTGGCAAACCTGTACCTGCATAGGACAGTGGCATTATGACCGCCGTGTTTATGATAACCACAAATATAAGAGTGCAAAGAATATGATTCATATATTGACTGATGTAGTTAGTAAAAATGGTAATTTGCTGTTAAGTGTACCAGTAAGGGGTGAAGGAACAATCGATTCTGATGAACTTGCAATTGTAGAGGAAATTGGGAAATGGATGTCTGTAAATAAAGAGGCCATATATGGCACCAGGCCATGGAAAATCTTTGGTGAAGGACCAGCTATTGAAAATGCCGCGCCCTTAACTGCTCAGGGCTTTAATGAAGGCAAAGGTAAAACATTGCAATCTGCCGATTTTCGTTTTACCAGCAAAGGGAAAGTGTTGTATGCATTTCCAATGGAATGGCCGGAGAATGGACAGCTTACGATCAAAAGCCTTGCCTCTGGTTCGTCTCTCTATCCTGGTAAGATTAATATGGTAGAACTTCTGGGACACGGTAAAATTACTGATTTTGAAAGAACCACAAATGGGTTGATCATCAGCCTGCCTGCCGCAAAACCAGAATTAACCTACGCAGTAGCGCTTAAAATAGAGTAGGATTACAATTCGACCTCTATAGTCTTAAAAGTCTTCGCAGCGCGATCATAAATCAAGCCACTAACCCAAAATCCAAAAAATCAAATACCTGACCCAGCGCAGTGAAACTTTTAATATCGTGACAAAACTGATTATTTAATGCTGCTGCAATATGACAGTCTGGGCAAATCAAGTATATATGATTGTCCTTTATCCTCAGGCTGTTAACAAGCTAAAATCTGAAACATACCTGACTTTTGATGAGCAGGTATGTTGCAGATTTCACTTTAATAAATGGAATGTGTACCTAAAAAATGCTGATTTTTTGATTATTATGGGTTAGTTGCCGCGTTTTCATCATCGGTTGGATCAAGGCGATAGATTTCCATAATATTTTTCAATAATTTTATAAAGTCGATATTTAGATCAATCAATTTACCTGTATGTATGTCGAACACCCAACCATGTATAGTAAGATTTCTCTCCCGTCTGGCTTGTTGAACTTCTGCAGTTTTTATTACGTTGATACATTGTTCCTCAACATTTAATTCAACCAATCTTTTATAACGAAGATCCTCGTCTTCAATGGCATTTAGTTCATCTTTATGCGTTCTGTATACATCACGAATGTTTCTCAACCATGGATTCAATATTCCCAGGTCGCCTGACTTCATCGCTGCCTGAACACCACCACAATAGTAGTGACCACAAACCACAATATGGTTCACCTTTAAATGCATTACTGCATAATTGATCACTGACATAGCACTCAGATCAGTATTAGGAACCATATTGGCGATGTTTCTATGCACAAAAACTTCACCAGGCGCTACACCCATAAGCTCTTCTGCAGAAACACGGCTATCAGAACAACCAATATAAAGAATATCTGGTGCCTGGCCCTTTGACATGTTGCTGAAATAATCAGTTTGCAAGTCCAATTTCTTTTGAACCCAGCTTTCATTATTTGTAAAGATTTGTTTAATGTCCATTTTTGTATGTATTGGTGCTAGACCGTAATTTATTGTTTATAAAACAGCAGTGCAAATTAATTGTTTGAACTTTTAGATTTTTGCCAAATATGCTTAAATACTTTGTTTCTTCAATATAAAATAGAACAATCGTTATTGGCTAATCAACCACCGGGATGAATACAGAAAATAGAGACATCGCTATTGAATTGATAGAAAGGGCCCAACACGACTTGAGTGTACGGGAAGAACTACTAATTGAAGGTAAGCTCTCGCCTGGGTACAGCCCCGACATGGAGCGTGTCCATAAAAAGAATGCGGCGCGCCTGGATGAGATCATCAACACCATTGGATACCCATCAAAGTCTAAGGTAGGTGAAGAAGCGAGCGAAGCGGCATGGCTAATTATTCAGCATGCGATCGGTGAACCGGTTTTCATGAAAAAGTGTCTTGCGCTCTTGTCTGAATCTGCAGGTGACGTGAACCCACAAAATCTTGCATATTTGTACGACCGGATATGCTATTTTGAGGGAAGGCCACAGAAGTACGGTACACAGTTTGACGATTCTGGTATATATCCGGTTGAAGACGTGGCCGAGATGATCCGTCTTCGCGAAGAGCTACAAATGAAAGAACTCGCCAAAGGTCATATCGTGGATTGTGAGGGCAAAGATCCAAATATCGATTTACATGCAAAAGATAACGAGTTTTATCATTGGCGCAAGAAAGTTGGATGGATCTGACTTCGATAATCTTATTCCAGCTTTTCTATTGAACTGATGCTTACTCCATTAAAACAATCATCTGCGCAGTTATTTTCAATGTATCCGGCAGTAGAAAGCATACCATTATTTTTGGCTTCAAAGAACGTTTCCGCATTATCCCGTTTCAGCAGCCAATCAGTTTTGGCTTTTTGGTAGATCTCATCTAACGTTAGTGGGGGGAATCCATTTGTGTGACTGTTAAGGCTAGTGAGGTTTTCGTCCCATTGTTCCCGAATTGTTAGCTCAAGATAATTCTGAGGGGATTGAATTTGGTATACGTATGAACGCTGATTGGCCCTGCCATTTTTTACAGTAATAACCGTCTGGCTGGTCGTACCTGTCCATGAGGTGGTTTTAACAGTGTAACGGTACGAATTCCTTGAAGAGTTTCTAAAATTTATCCAGGTCCGGTAACTCCTGTCTACATCGTTTTCATAAGCAATATCACTTTTCTTGCATGATACAAATAACATTAGCATTAATAATAAGTTGAGGATGGAGCGATTTCCTTTCATGATTATCTTTTTCTCTTAGAACGAGATAGTGGAGGTTTATGCTACAACTATTTTCAAATTTTCTCCTGTTGCTATAGCACGATTGCTATCGATTATTACTGAATTTCAAATTTTCACTGTTTGTTGCGACAAAACTGGTGTTGGTGTACAATTTTTTATGTACAGCATAACGTTGACTAACATTGTGCTGTAAATGAATGAAGCCTTCTAGTTTAATCTGTAATAGAGCTGGGCGATTGCCGTTCCATAAATAATACCATACTGAGTTGCCAAAGGTAAAACTGCAAAAATATGAAACTGAAAATCAAAATGTTACCGTCTGCACGAAAAGGTTGGAAGAGGATGTTGGTGATCATGGGCATTTACACCATCTGGTGGCTGGCCGTTATTTTAACAGTAATTTCTCTCCAGGGAATAACGTCTATCATCAGGCAGTACGGATCGGCGAACCAGTTTTTCGGCGGCTTGCTACATAGCGTAGTCAAGAATTCACTAACGTATTATATCCTGATCTTTATGCTGGCGCTTCCCCTGGTAAGGGATAAGGGGCGAAAAAAAGTTTTTGTTCAATACGCAATATTTATAGCATTGCTAACTGGTTATGATTACTTGTGGGATTATCAAATTGGGGTACCCACTCCCGCTATAAAGGAGTTATCATTGAGCTTTTTCCTGATATCCAATTTTATCTTAAATATTTTGATGGCGGTTGTTTCCATTTTTATAGCAACCTGGATAGAATCAAATGATGCGCTTAAAAGGGAGGGGGATCTGGAAAAGCAAAAGTTAAACGCAGAGCTATCTGCCATCAGATATCAGATCAATCCGCATTTTTTATTCAACTCCCTAAGTTTCATTTATACAAAAACAATCAGGCAGAATCCTGAAGCTGCGCATGCGGTACACCTGCTTTCAGAAATTATGAGTTATGCGCTGGAAGAGTGGGAAGATTTGGGCAGGGTGCCCCTTACGCTTGAACTCACCCACATGAAAAAGGTGATAGAAATGAACCGCATCCGTTTTAACAATAAACTGAATGTCGACTATCAGGAGAGGATAGAACAACATGGTGATACAGTTTTAAACAGTGCTTACGTGCCTACACTGGTATTTATTACACTGGTTGAAAATGCTTTTAAACACGGCGACCTGAACGATGAAAAAAATAAAGTTGTAATCCGGTTAACTCTGGCGGAGGATACTATCCGTTTTTCTGTGAGCAACAAAAAGAAAACAGGCACCAAAGAACCGTCCCATGGAATTGGATTAAGCAACGTCCGACAACGTTTACAACTGATGTACGGCACTAAACAGACGTTTGTCATCAAAGAAGATGAACAAACTTATTTAACTGAAATAAACATTAACCTGATCAAATCATGATTAATTGTATCATACTGGACGATGAAGAACATGCAATAGAATTACTGACATTGCATATCGAACAAACACCATTTTTGAAATTGCTGGGCACTGCGACCGATCCAATCAAAGCATTGCAACTGCTAAATGCCGGGGATGTAGACCTGCTGTTTCTGGATATTCAAATGCCGGGAATGACCGGACTGGAATTTATGCAGCTGCTTAACGGTAAATGTAAGGTGATCCTGACCACCGCTTACAGGGAATATGCCCTTGAGGGCTTTGATCACAACGTGGTAGATTATCTTTTAAAACCGATCATCTTCTCCAGGTTTTTCAAAGCAGCACAACGCGCGCAGGAAAGTATTCTTGCTTCGGGCAAAGAAACCGACGATTTTATACTGGTCAAGACGGAGTATAAGGGCAAATTAATAAAGATCAAGATCAATGACATCATCTATATTGAAGGTATGGCGAAGTATGTACGCTTTCATATCCGTAACAGCGAACCGGTTATGGCCTTGCTCAATATTGGCGGTTTAGAAGACCGCCTGGCAGCGGACAGGTTTTTACGTATCCATAAATCCTTTATAATAGCGGTCCCTTTCATCATTATGATCAACGGAAATATGGTACATATGGAATTCACTAAAGAGACTATTCCTATTGGCCAGGCCTACCGTGATGCATTCATGAAGCATATGCGTGAAAAAGTTATCACCAATAAACCTGGTAACCCGAACACTGAATAACGGGTTCAATACCAATCATACTATTATTTAGAAACACTTAAAAACAATTAATAAAAAACAATCACAATGAAAAAATCATCATTAATTCAACTTTTCGGAATCCTGTTTATAGCACTATCCTCTGCATGCGCTCCGTCCTATTTTGGAAAAACCTATGCACCTACGCAGAATGTAGATGTTTATTTGGATGCCGCCGATGTAAAAAAAGCGCACACCACTATGGGTAGTACAACTATTGATCAGGGATTTAAGGGCCTGGATGCTACGCAACAAAAGGTGATAGAAATGGGCAAAGCTAAAGGTGCAGATGGAGTGATCATGAAACTCAGTGAGGAAGTGGTCTCAACCCAGCAAAATGGCGTAGCTACGGTCAATAACAAGACCAAAAACCCCATGGTAAACACTTCTTCTTCTACAACGGACATTAAGAAAAAGAAGGTTACTGCAACTTTTATAAAATACAATTAAGCACTTAAAACTAAGTAGTCGTACCTTAAAAGGTATGATCAGAAAAATTGGTCGCGTTGCGGAGGGAGCCATCCCTGCCCTAACGCGATCAGTTTTTTTACCCATATTGAATTCTTATAACATACCCCGGAGCAGGTTATTCCTCTTCTTCAATATTTCTATCTTCCCAGCTCAAATAATCCCTGTACCAGTCCGCACATTTTAAAAACACTTCCTGGAGTTCTTCATCAGTACTTAAGGTAAAATGTACAGCAAACAGGTGATTTTCTATCGTACCATAAATATTCAGGTATTCAAACTGATGAGTTTTGATATCGCTCTTAAAATTTACCGTGTCAACGTCATCGAGGTCAATTACCTCAAGTATACTGTGTGAATGATTATGCTGAATAATCGTTCTTCCCGCTAAATTACTATCTGTATGTTCACTTGGTTCCAAAAAAACAACCTCGGGAAGGCTAAAATCTATAAATTCCATACCCAAAGATATTATTTCGGTTTGTTATTCCTGTGGATAAGTGTGCGGATAAAAATACTGCTGCAGACTTATACAGTTATCCCGGATTGAATACACGTATGTGGCTGGTTACACCATCGGCTTTATTCGTATTTCAGTGCTTCAACAGGATTGGCTTTTGCGGCCTTGTACGCCTGAAAGCTGACCGTGATAAACGCAATAACTGCTGTTCCAACTATTGATGTGAATACAATTGAAACTGATATGGTAGTCCTGAACTCGAAATGACTGAGCCATCTGTTCATTAAATAGTAAGCTAAAGGTACGCCAATACCTGTAGCTACTAAGACCATTTTGAGAAATGAAAACGAGAGCAATTTCATAATGTTGCCCACTGAGGCACCCAGTACACGGCGCACACCAAATTCTTTTGTCCGTTGCTCGGCAGTGTATGCAGCCAGGCCATAAAGCCCCATGCAGGAGATAAGGATCGCTATGCCCCCAAAAAGGTTGGCCAAAACGCCCAGAATTTGTTCTGACTTTAACTTGCTGCTGTAAAGGTCGGTGGCCATCCTAACTTCTATTGGATATTCTGGATTGATATTCTTCACTACCGTCGAAATTAATTCTACATTCTTAGTCAGGCTGTTTGCAGGGTTTAAACGCATATTGATGATCCCGCCAGGGTTTTTACTGTATTTGATTACCATCTGGCGGCCAGAATGATAGGGAGAATCCCAGATGAAATCTTTAAATACACCAATAATCCTGAGCTTAGCACCAAAAAGGTCTACGTTTTTTCCAACGGGATCTTCAAGCTGCATCACCTTGACGGCAGTGCTGCTGAGGAGTATTGCTGCCGTGTCTGACGCAAAATCCCTGGAGAAATCGCGCCCCGAAACGAGCTCTACGCCACTTGTTTTCACAAAATCATACCCGGTCTCCAGTCGGTTAAATACAATTTCTTTACCCTTATTTTCCATTCCGGGCCACTTGAAGCCATAAAACCAACTGCCAACATCGGTCATGCCACGTGACGACTTGTTAACGGATGTGACGGCCCCGGTTTTTAGCAACTGCGTTTTAAACAATTCAAACTTACCGTACAATTCACCATCCTGGGGTACCTCGGCAATGGAACCAATATGATAGCCAACGGGTCTGTTCCTGATATACTGCATCTGTTTGTAAATCACTAGTGTGGCAATGATCAGTACGGTGGTAAAACAAAACTGTACCACTACGAGGACCTGCCTTAAATTGACGGGCACAAGTTTAGCCCTGGTGGTTTTCTTTTGTAGTGTTTGCACCGGGTTAAAGGACGACAGAAATAGTGCAGGATAAACTCCAGACAGTACACCAGTCAGTAATGCTACTGTCAGGATGCCGAACCAATAACTGGTATTGGAATAATCAATAGTGATATCTATTGCGAGCAAATTCCTGAACAAGGGCAAACTGGCCTCAACAATGCAGATGGCTATCAGCACAGCAACAAATGTAAGCACAATTGTTTCGGTCATAAATTGCGTCATTAATGAGCCACGGCTTGCACCTATAGTTTTTCTGATACCAACTTCTTTAGCCCTGCGTTCTGATTTGGCAGTAGCCATATTGATAAAATTAATACAGGCGACCAGCAAAATGCCAAAAGCCAATGCAAGGAAAAGATAGATCCGTTCAATATCTCCACCTACACTTTTGCCATTTACAAATTCGCCATACAAATGCAGTTCTGATAGGGGGAATAAGAAATTTTCATTCCTTTGATCTGTATAATTTTCATTAAATAGTTTTTTCACTTTCGCATTGATATGCTCAATTTTTGAAGGATCATTGACCAATGCGATAGCCAGGAAATTAAAGTTCCCCCAGCTGGGGGTCTTAACATATTCATTAATGCTCTCAAAAAAAGACCAGGGCATCAGATAATCAAATCTAATTGAGGTGTTGGCGGGTAAATCCTTAATGACACCAGTAATTTTTAAATCCCTTGCGTTTTTATATCTGACGGTTTTGTTGAGCACGTCTGTAGTACCAAATAAAAGATTGGCCGTTTCTTCTGTTAATATAATGGCATTTGGTGTACTCAGCGCAGATATAGGATTACCCGCTATAAAGTCATAATTGAAAACTTTCAGGATATCCGGATCGGCAAACAGATCTTTCTTTTTAAACCCTTTGTGTTTGGTTGCAATGAGGGATTGGTCTCCTCCGCCGATTCGTGTGATCACATCTACCTCAGGTATTTTTGCCTGAATAGCCATGGCAATACCATCCCCGGGTGATCTTCCTGTATTTGTAATCCTGCCAGTAGCATCCTGGAAGTTGGTCATAACCTGATAAATTTTGCCGTCATTTTTAAACTGTCGGTCAAAATTCCTTTCATAATTAACATACAAGAGCAGTAGGAGACAGGCGGATAATCCAGCTGCCAAACCAACAATATTGATTACCGAAGAAGTCCTGTTTCTCCAAAGGTTACGCAAGGCAATTTTTAAATTGAGTCTGAACATGGCAGCAGGTCTTTATTGATTCAACAAAATACAATTGTTCTGCAATTTACCAAGTTTATGCCAAGACTGATTTTTATGTTAATACGCTGTTATATAGTTTGTTATTTCGGGTTTAAAATACGGCTGTTCATTATCGGACGGCAAGCGTACACTGCCGGACAGTTATTGTAGGGTGGATGTTTTATGGCGGATGACATCTTTTATTGCATTCGGGTTACATCGGTGCTACCTCTTTTTCCATCAACTGAATGGTACGTGTTAGTGCTTGAACATCCACTGTAATATCAACCTTGTTTGTGTCTTCGGTGTTGCCTTTATTCAAATGATAAAAATATCCGTGGCCCAACGCTGCGGCCATTGAAAAATAACAATTGTTATGAGAATCGCCTTGGTTTCTTAATTCAAGGATAGTTCCACCGCTTTGCATAAACAGCATATTGGCTAATCCGGCACCGTGTAACCCAATCAGGGATTTGGTCTCACTCATGATCATAATTTGCTTTTGGAAATCGTAATCTTCAAAGTAGTGGATCTCGTAACCATACGTCAACAGTACCGGAATAATATCAGCTTCATTTTCAATACGTCTTTTTAGCGCTTTTTGTCTGCTAACAAAAATCTTTCTTTGAGGTGGCGTTCCCTTATCAGGCGATAGTTTTTCCCTGAGATTATTGATAATTTTTTGATTGTAGTTTCCACTCTCGGCCGTATGGTTAGCCGTATACAGGTTTTTTACCGCAAGCCTGTATTTGCGGTTATAGTAATATGGCTCAAAATTTAGCAATTCTAGCGATTGCTGTACATAAGATATATTTTGATAAGATGCTGGAAGTATAACCGGCTTTTTTCCGATATATTCTTGCACCGCAAGCAGGCGTGGCAAAGCATCGGTTAGCCAATGAAAATATTCGGGACTGCGCTCGTCAGTAATCCAGATGCCTGCTTCAATTTTATGGAATGGAAGCAGAAACAACAGCAGTTTTTTAGCAAGCTTTTTATTTTTTAATGGAAAAACGTGAGAAAAGGACTTGTAGAATTGGAGGTTCCCCGACGTGAAAATCGTTTCCTTGAGTATGCTTGCACCTTCAAATTTGGTGACGTTTGTTGCATTTATTTCAACTGATAATTCATGCTCAAATAAACTGAGGTCTTCCTTCAAAAGGTTGACAGGTTCTTTTCTCTGCGAAATGTGAGAGCTGTGCACGGTGCTGGTCAACTTCATATGAACAAAAGTAATAAATTATTAACATTAAAGCATTCTGCTTCCTTATCGGGAAAACCACTGGCCTTTAGTAAAAGAACAGAAAATTTATGCTGTAATTCAAAATCGTATTTATATTTTGCAAGCCTGCTTATAAAGTTGCATTAGAATGCATTTGACCAGAGGTCATACTAATCCTGTGCAAGCTTTGTAACAGTTAAAACAAAAAACAAATATGGCTTCAGGTATTTTTGCAATTTTAGATGATATAGCTGCGTTAATGGACGATGTTGCAGTGGCTGCTAAAATAGCAACACGAAAAACAGCGGGTATACTGGGTGACGATTTAGCGGTAAACGCGGAAAAAGCTACTGGTTTCCTGTCATCACGCGAAATACCTGTACTCTGGGCCATTACGAAAGGATCATTGTTGAACAAGCTGATGATCGTTCCCATTGCCTTGCTGCTAAATGCTTTTTTTCCGGTTGCCATTAAATTCATTTTAATTCTTGGTGGGATTTACCTGGCTTATGAGGGCGTAGAAAAAATTGTCGAATACTTTTTTCCCCACTCCGGTGAAGGCCATGCAGCCGCGGAAGAAGTAAAAATGGATGATAAGGAAGCAGAAAAAGCAAAAGTTAAATCGGCCGTAACTACGGATTTTATTTTATCGGTAGAGATCGTGATTATTGCATTGGGAACGGTTCTGGAAGATAGTTTGATGATTCAGATCCTTACCGTATCGGTTGTTGCGCTTCTGGCAACGGTTGGCGTGTATGGCATCGTCGCCATTATTGTAAGGATGGATGATACGGGTTATAAATTGATTAAAAGCTCTGGTGATAAAGGTTTCTTTGCAGCCCTGGGACATCTGCTTGTAAAGGCATTGCCGTTGATCATCAGGATTCTCGCTGTGGTTGGAACAATTGCATTGATCCTGGTTTCAGGTGGCATTTTTGTACATAACATAGAATTTTTTCATCACTTTCTTCCAAATCTCCCATCGATAATTAAAGAGGCTGGTCTTGGGTTGATTGCCGGATTAGTTGCCGTGGGACTGGCAACAGGTGTTAAAAAAATGATCTCATCATTTAGGGCATAATTCAGTACTACAATTGGTATATTGGCAAGATTTTGCTGACCGATGAAACCATCGAGCCGCAGGGTAAGGTTATTCTGCCGCCATGGGTCTTCCAGATCATTAGCGAACTCTGATTTATAAAAAAAATGCCTGCTCATATTGAACAGGCATTTTTATAAATGTATCAAGATGCGTTTGTATCAAGATATCTTTGTTAGTTTTTATCCCACCATACTTTGGAGAGGAAAGAGTCGCCATTGGATAAGCGGCTCACGGCGGCTGTATAGTTAGCATTATTTAATT
>Ga0247734_1000633_pt1 | contig 29502 bp, 28 predicted proteins | sample UWRJL103311B2_FD_180933 | JGI IMG/M metagenome (GOLD analysis project Ga0247734, IMG submission 180933) | Plant litter microbial communities from Arlington Agricultural Research Station in Wisconsin, United States - UWRJ-L103-311B-2 | ecosystem: Environmental > Terrestrial > Plant litter >...
TCGCTGGACGTCTGCTGGGCGTCGAAGCTGATCGAGTCGGCCTTCGGGAAAGGGCCCCCGGAGATCGCGAACTCGTCGAACTGGCCGACCGGGATGCCGTCGCCGTCGGCCGTCCAGGTGATCGTGCTGACGGCCTCCGTGAGCTCGAAGTCGCCGACGGTGGTCGGTGAGTCGAGCGGCGCCGTCACGACGTCGACGGACCAGCCGGGCTTGGCACCCGCCGAGACGAACGCGAACGGCGTCCCGGCGGGCAGCGTCACCACGACCTTGGTCGTCGTGGCGGTGTCGGACTCGTTGGGGACGCGGAAGACGGCCTTGCCGAAGCCTTCCTGGGCCGCGTCGGTCGACGAGACGCCGACGTGGGCCGAGGCGGGGGCGGCGACGGCCACGAGGGCCGTCGTCAGGAGCGCAGCGCTGAGCCGCGCGGTGGTGTGTGTCATGGATGTCCTTCTGGATGAGAGGTGGGTGCAGGTCAGGCGGGGCCGACCGGCGGGCCTCTCAGCCAGCGCGCGTGCGCGAGGAGCAGGTCGTGCCGGATCCGGGGGACGACCACGGCGGGTGACGGGCGCGACGACGGGACGACGCTCGCGAGCCGCAGCAGCGGGGCGACGCGCAGCGCGAGCCGCTCGGCGAGCCGCCACACGAACCGCTCGCCCCGGGCCAGCACCACGACGCTGACGACCGTGGCACCCACGTGGGCGACGACCATCTGCGCCCCCATCGCCATCTCGCTGGTCGACGTCGCCAGGTGGACGCCCACCTGGCAGAGGACCAGCAGACCCAGGAGCTGCGTCGGGGTGATCCGCCGGGCGGACAGCAGCCAGGCGACGACGGCCGTGCCCGTGAACGCCGCAAGGACGGCGCCGGACGGCAGCGCACCCCCGGCCGAGTGGTGTCCGACGGCGGCGGCCGTGACGCAGACGAGCGCCGCGGCGACCGACCGGACCGCGCGCAGCGGACGACCGCCGGGGCGCGGGGCGTCGACACGGTCGGCTGAGGTCACCGGGTCACGATATCCGCGGACGACCGGGGGCGTCCGGCCGGCACCCCGTGGCCGTTACCGTGGAGCCATGAGCATCGACACGGCGTCCTACATCAAGCTCGACGAGGAGTACGGCGCGCACAACTACCACCCGCTGCCCGTCGTCATCGCCGAGGCGGACGGCGCCTGGGTCACCGACGTCGAGGGCAACCGGTACCTCGACTTCCTGTCGGGCTACTCGGCGCTCAACTTCGGCCACCGGCACCCCGCGCTGGTCGAGGCCGCGCGTGATCAGCTGGACCGGCTGACGCTGACGTCGCGCGCGTTCCACAACGACCAGTTCGGCGCCTTCTGCCAGGAGCTGGCCGAGCTGACCGGCACCGAGATGGTGCTGACGATGAACACCGGCGCGGAGGCCGTCGAGTCGGCGATCAAGGTGGCCCGCAAGTGGGCGTACGAGGTCAAGGGCGTCGGGTACAACGGCGCCGAGATCATCGTCGCCGCCGGCAACTTCCACGGCCGCACCACCACGATCGTCTCGTTCTCGGACGATCCCGCCGCGCACGACAACTACGGACCGTTCACGCCCGGCTTCGTCACGGTCCCCTACGGCGATCTCGCCGCCGTCGAGGCCGCGATCACACCCAACACGGCCGCGATCCTGATGGAGCCCATCCAGGGCGAGGCCGGCGTCGTCGTCCCGCCGTCGGGCTACTTCGCGGGCATCCGCCGCCTGTGCGACGACAACAACGTGCTGATGATCGCCGACGAGATCCAGTCGGGGCTGGCCCGCACCGGCCAGCTGTTCGCACTCGACCACGACGACGTCCGCGCCGATCTCTACACGCTGGGCAAGGCGCTCGGCGGCGGCATCATCCCCGTCTCGGCCGTGGTGGGGCGCGCCGACGTGCTCGGCGTGCTGAAGCCCGGCCAGCACGGCTCGACGTTCGGCGGCTACCCCGTCGCGTGCGCGGTGGGGCGCGCCGTGGTCGGCCTCCTGGCGACCGGCGAGTTCCAGCAGCGCTCGCTGGAGCTCGGCCGCTACCTCCACGGCCGGCTCGACGAGCTCGTCGGCAAGGGCATCGTGACCGTGCGCGGCCGCGGCCTGTGGGCCGGCGTCGACATCGACCCGCTCGCCAAGACCGGCCGCGAGGTGTCGATGGCGCTGCGCGACCGTGGCGTGCTCTGCAAGGAGACGCACGAGCGCACCCTGCGCATCGCTCCCCCGCTGGTCATCACCAAGGACGAGATCGACCACGCCGTGACAGCCCTCGCCGAGGCCCTCCAGGCCTGAGGGCGAGTGGCGCAGGCTCAGGCGAGGAACGTCCCCTGGCGGGCGGGTGAGCGCTGCGAGTCCGCGTCCGTGAAGGGACGCTTCGCGGCGAACGTCGCGACGACCTCGCGGTACGGCAGCACGCGGTACGGGAACGGCGAGCTGGCGGCCCTGCGCGCGAGGTCCTCCCACGCGAGCGGCTGCTGCGAGGCGGCCACCATGACGTTGCCGAAGCGGCGGCCCTTCAGCGTCGCCGGCTCGGCGCTGATCATGACGTGGCCGAACGCGTCGCACACGCCGCGCACGGCCCGGCGCAGGTACGCGAACGGCGCCCGGTCGGCGAGGTTCAGCAGCACCAGCCCGTCCGGCGTCGCGACACGCGCCAGGTCGAGGAAGAACTCGGCGGTCGTCAGGTCGGCGGGCACCTGCGAGCCCTCGAACGCGTCGAGCACGACGACGTCGGCGAAGTCGTCCCGCATCGCGGCGACGCCCGACCGCCCGTCGACCGCCCGCACCTTGATGCCGCTGTGCCGCGGCAGCGGCAGCTGCTCGCGGACGAGGGCGGTGACCTGCTCGTCCGGCTCCAGGACGATCTGCGGCGATCGCGGCCGGGTGGCGGCGACGTACCGCGCGAGCGTCATCCCCGCCCCGCCGACGTGGACGAACCGCAGGGGCTCACCGGGGGCGCCGTGGCCGTCGATCGCGTCCGCCATGCGCTGCACGTAGTCGAACTCGAGCCGCAGCGGGTCGTCGAGGTCGACGTACGACTGCTCGGTGCCGTCGATCGTCAGGGTGAAGGCCGATGACCGGTCGCGGTCGGTGACGATCTGGATCTGCCGCTCGCGCTCGGTCACCCGCCCACCCTACGGTCAGGCCAGCAGGTCCTCCGAGCCGTCCGGCTTGACCGCCAGCACGGGGCACTCGGCGTCGAGGATGAGCCGCTGCGCGACGCTGCCCAGCAGCAGCTTGCCCACCGGCGTGCGCGGACGGATGCCCACGACGATGAGCGTCGCGCCGGTGTCCCCGGCGGCGGCCAGGACGGCACCGGCGATGTCCGGCACGACCTCGTGACGCAGCTCCGACTCCACCTCCAGCCGGTCGAGGGCCGCCTGCAGCGTCGACATCTCGTCCTCGCGGGCGAACTTCTGGTCGACGAACGAGTCGCCCTTGGTCGGGTTGACGACCACCAGCCGCTCGGACCGGCGGGCCGCCTCGGTGGCGCCGTACGACAGCGCCACCCGCCCGAACTCGTCCGGGCTGTACATCACCACGACGCTCATGCGGACACCTCTTCCTTGTCGTCGGCGGGCTCGACCGGCTTGGGCGTGCGCAGGCCGTTGCCCACGATCAGCACGAGCGCCAGGGCGATGAACGCGTAGACGATCACGGCGACCGGCTCGCTCCACAGGGTGCTGATGTCACCCGAGGAGATCTGCAGCGACGTCGTCAGCTGCTCCTCGAGCTTGGGCCCCAGGATCACGCCGATGATGAGCGGCAGCACCGGCAGCCCGAACCGCCGCATCGCCAGGCCCAGCAGTCCGATGACCAGCAAGATCGCCAGGTCGAAGGGCTGGAAGCTGACGCTGTACGCGCCGAGCGAGGCGAAGAACAAGATGCCCGCGTACAGGTACGGCCGCGGGATCTGCAGCAGCTTGGCCCACAGGGGCGCCAGCGGCAGGTTCAGCAGGAGCAGCAGCGTGTTGCCGATGAACAGGCTCGCGAGCAGCGCCCACACCAGGTCGGGCTCGGTGTCGAACAGCTGCGGACCGGTCTCGATGCCGTAGCTCTGGATGGCCAGCAGCATGATCGCGGCGGTGGCCGTCGTCGGCAGGCCGATCGCCAGCAGCGGCACCAGGGTGCCGGCGGCGGACGCGTTGTTGGCCGCCTCAGGACCGGCGACGCCCTCGATGGCGCCCTTGCCGAACTCGTCGGAGTGCTTCGACAGCTTGCGCTCGGTGACGTACGACAGGAAGGTCGGGATCTCGGCCCCGCCGGCCGGCAGGGCGCCGAACGGGAAGCCGAACGCCGTGCCGCGCAGCCACGGCTTCCACGAGCGTCCCCAGTCCTCGCGACTCATCCAGGGCTGTCCGACCGGGATGATGTCGAGCGGGCGACGACGCAGGTGCGCCGCGACCCACAGGGCCTCGCCGATCGCGAAGATCGCGACCGCGACGACGACGATGTCGATGCCGTCGGCCAGCAGCGGGTTGCCGAACGTCAGCCGTGCCTGGCCGGTCTGTCCGCCGACCAGGCCGATCGTCAGGCCGAGGAACAGCGCGATGAAGCCACGCAGCCTCGAGGTGCCGAGCACCGCGGTGACGGCGAACAGGGCCAGCAGGATCAGCGCGAAGTTCGACGGGTTGCCGAGCTTGACGACCTGGCCCGCGACCGACGGCGCGAACAGCACCAGCAGCAGCGTGCCGATCGTGCCGGCGACGAACGAGCCGATGGCGGCGGTCGCGAGGGCCTGCGCGGCCCGCCCCTTCTTGGCCATCTTGTTGCCCTCGATGGCCGTCACGACCGATGAGGACTCCCCTGGCGTGTTGAGCAGGATCGAGGTCGTCGAGCCGCCGTACATGCCGCCGTAGTAGATGCCCGCGAACATGATGAGGGCGCTGTCGGGTCCGACGCTGTACGTGATCGGCAGCAGCAGCGCGAGCGTCATGGCCGGACCGATGCCCGGCAGCACGCCGACGGCGGTGCCGAGGAAGACGCCGAGGATCGCGTAGAAGAGGTTCTCGATCGTCAGGGCCTGCTGGAAGCCGCCCAGGAGCAGGTCGAGGGAGTCCATCACAGCACCCCGTCCAGGATGCCGGCCGGGATCGCGAGACCCAGGCCGGAGTAGAAGCCGTACCAGGTGCCGACCGACAGGGCCACGCCCACCGCGACGTCGCGGATCAGGGTGCGGCTGCCGAGCACGTAGGCCGTGCCGACGAACAGCAGCGCCCCCGTGATCGCCCAGCCCAGCCAGTCGATCAGCAGGATGTTGGCCAGGAACACGGCGACGAGCTTGAGCACCGTCGGCCAGTCGCTGGGCTGCGTCAGGTCGACGTCCTCGCCCTCCTCGGCCACGGGCACGTCACCGCGGGCCGTCGCGATCGCGAGCATCACCGCGAGCACGATCAGCACCGAGCCGACGACGTACGGGAACGCGTACGGCTGGACCGGCTGGTCCGCGAAGCCGTCCGACAACGTGGTCGCGTCGTAGACGACGTAGCCGCCGACGACCGCGAGGAACGCGGCCAGGCCGTACTGGGCCTTGTCGACGACGCGCAGGCCGTCACGCGGCGTCGTGTCCTTCTCGTGAGTCGTGCTCATGTCAGTCCCAGCTCCTTCAGGGTCGTCTCGACCCGCTCGTCCTGCTCGGTCAGGAAGGTCTCGAACTCCTCGCCGGTGGCGAAGGAGTCGATCCAGCCGTTGCGCTTGACGGCGTCCTTCCAGCCCTTCGTGCCGTGCATCTCGGTGAACATCTCGACCAGGCGCTGCCGCGACTCGTCGGAGATGCCCGGTGGCGCGAGGATGCCGCGCCAGTTCACGAACGTCATGTCGATCCCGGACTCCTTGAGCGTCGGGGCGTCGACGGTCTCGAGCCGCTCCTCGCCCGACACGGCCAGGATCCGCAGCGAGCCGTCCTTGAGCTGTCCCTCGAACTCGCTGGGGCCGGACGTGCCGACGTCGATCTTCTTGCCGAGCAGCGCGCTGGTCAGCGGTCCGCCGCCGTCGTACACGATGTACTTGACCTGCTTCGGGTCGATGCCGACGGTCTTGGCCAGCTGCATCGGGAACAGGTGGTCGGGGCCGCCGGGTGACGAGCCGCCGCCGATCGTGACGCTCGACGGATCGGCCTTCCAGGCGTCCACGAGGTCCTGCACCGTCTCGAACGGCGAGTCCTTCGGGACGATCAGCGCCTCCTGGTCCTCGATGAGCCGCGCGATCGGCGTCGCCTGCGACACCCGCGCCCTCGACTCGTTGGTGTAGGTCGCGCCGACGACGCCGAGTCCCATCGACATCACGAGGTCGTCGACGCCCTTCTCGTTGAGGAGTCGCTGCATCGCCACGGTGCCGCCGGCGCCGATGACGTTGGTGACCTCGAAGCGTCCCGAGAGGTCCGCGTCCTCCAGCACCCGCGCAGCGGCACGACCCGTGAGGTCGTAGCCTCCTCCTGGACTGTTCGGGATGTACATGCTCAGTCGTCGGTTCGCCTCGCCGTCTCCCCCGCGCGTGACACCGCACGCGGAGAGCAGCAGGGTGACCGCGACGAGGACCGCTGTCGCGGCTCGCCGGCGTGAGCGCCTGGTCGGCGTCATGGGACCTCCTGTGATCGACCCTGATCATGACGCGAGAATGTGGTGTGGGTCACCATTGCGGAACCAAAGGAGGTTGTGGACATTGTGGTCGCACCGCAGACGTCTGACGCTCGCAGGACAGTTCCTCGTCCTGCAGCTGGTCGTGGTCGCGTTCGTGCTGGCCATCGTCGGGGCGATCTCCGTGCAGCAGTCCAACGCCTCGTTCGCCTCCGAGCGAGGCGCCCAGATGCGGTCCGTGGCCGAGTACCTCGCGAACCAGTCGGTCGTCCGCGCGCAGATCGAGGGCCCCGTCCCGTCGACGAGCCTCGCCCCGCCCATCGACCGTGCCGTCGGCCTGTCGGGCGCGACCGACGTGACGATCGCCGATCCGGCCGGTCGTGTGCTGTCCTCCTCCGACCCCCGGCAGGTCGGGCGTGAGGTCGCGCTCGGCGACTCCGACGTCCAGCAGGGACGCGGCTGGGTCGGCGACGTCCAGACCCGCGGGCGGCGCTACGTCGCCGGTCACGCGCCCATCATCAACGACTCCGGGGACCTGGTCGGGCTGGCGATCGCCGAGGAGCGGTACCCGTCGGTCTGGACGCGCATCACGAACGCCGCCGACGAGCTGGTGCTGTACATCGGTGTGGGCGCCGCCCTCGGCATCGCCGGGTCCTGGCTGCTGGCACGGCTCGTCAAGCGTCGCACCCGCGGCCTCGAGCCGCACGAGTTCGCGACGCTGGCCGACCACCGCGAGGCCCTCCTGCACAGCATCCGCGAGGGCGTCGTCGCCGTCGGCACCGACAAACGGGTCACGATGATCAACGACGGAGCCCGCGCGCTGCTGGGGCTCGACGAGGGCGTCGTCGGACGACCGCTCGACGACCTGGGGCTGGACGAGCAGGTCGTCACGGTGCTCACGGCCGGCACCGACAGCCAGGACGCCGTGCTGCTGGTCGGCGAGCGCGTCGTCGTGTTCAACCAGCGGTCCGCATCGAGCCGCGGCGAGGGCATCGGTACGGTCACGACCATGCGCGACCGCACCGATCTCGTGTCGATGCAGAGCCAGCTCAGCTCGAACCTGTCGATCACCGACACCCTCCGCGCCCAGACCCACGAGTTCGCCAACCAGCTGCACACCATCTCGGGGCTCGTGCAGCTCGGCGAGTACGACGAGGTGACGTCGCTCGTCGGCGTCCTGACACGCCGGCGGGCCGAGATCAGCGACGCCGTCACGCAGCGCGTCACCGACCCGGCGGTCGCGGCCCTCCTCATCGCGAAGTCGAGCGTCGCCGCCGAGGCAGGTGTCGCACTCACGCTCGCACCGACGTCGAGCCTGGGACCGCTCACGCCCACGACGTCCGCCGACCTCACCACGATCATCGGCAACCTGGTCGACAACGCGGTCGACGCCTGCAAGTCCGGCGCGTCGCCGGCGGTCACCGTCGCCCTGTCCGACACCGGCGGCATCGTCGAGCTGGTGGTGCGCGACAACGGCCCGGGCGTGCCCGACCAGCTGCTCGACGCGATCTTCACCCGCGGCTTCTCGACCAAGCCCGACGTGCTCGGGGGCCGCGGCATCGGCCTGCCCCTCGTCCGGCTGATCTGCAGCCAGCGCGGCGGGACCGTCACGGTCGAGAACCACGGCGGCGCGGTGTTCGTCGTCCGCCTGCCGAGGGAGGACGCATGATCACGGTGCTCGTCGTCGACGACGACTTCATGGTCGCCGGCATCCACGCCCGCTTCGTCGAGCAGACGCCCGGGTTCTCCGTCGCCGGGACCGCCCGGACGGGTGCCGAGGCGCTGACGATGTGCGTCGACCTCGCCCCCGACCTGGTCCTGCTCGACGTCCACCTGCCCGACATGAGCGGTCTCGACGTCCTGCAGCGGCTGCGCGCCGACGGCAGCACCGTCGGCGTCGTCATGGTGACCGCCGAGCGCGACGCCGAGGCGGTGCGGACCGCGCTCCACGGCGGTGCGATGCAGTACCTCGTCAAGCCGTTCGAGTACACCGACTTCGCCTCGCGGATGCAGCGCGTGCGGGAGGCCTTGACGACCCTCCCGGAGGGTGCCGCGGACCAGGCCACGATCGACCGTGCGTTCGGCGGACCGGCCACGGCCTCGCCCGCGCTGCCGAAGGGGCTCAGCGCGGAGTCGGCCCAGCTGGTCGCGGACGCGCTCGCGGACGGGGTCGAGCTGTCCGCCGCCGACTGCGGCGAGCGGGTGGGCCTCTCGCGGGTCAGTGCCCGCCGGTACCTCGAGTACTTCGTGGACCAGGGACTCGCGACGGTGCGCCTGAACTACGGCAGCGCCGGCCGTCCGGAGCGGCGGTACCGCTCGGTGGGCTGACCCGGCCGGCTGGGCCCGTCTCGACGCTCTCGCGCCGCGCCACCGAGGCCTCAGACCGCCTCGTCGTAGGGCTCGAGCGAGAGCTCGAGGTCACGGGCGACGCCCGACGGCGCTCGCGCCGCGAGGCGTGAGGACGTCGTCACCGGACAGGTCGCGTCCCAGGCGATGCGCGTGCCGTGTGCGAGGAGCCGGGTGACGAGGTCGGCGTCCTCGCTCTCCACGAGCGCTCGGAACCCGCCGGCCCGGCGGTACGTCTGGGCCCACATGCCCATCGTCGCTCCGTGCACGTGGCCGTGCCGGTCGGGCGCCTCGAACGCCGCCGCGTACTCGGCGATCCACCCGGCGAACAGCGCCCGGTCCGCGGGGTCGAGCACGATCGTGCCGAGGTACGCCTCGGCACCCGCGGCGGCGGCGTCCAGCTGGGCGACGAGCCAGTCCGGCGCGACCCGACTGTCGGCGTCGGTCGTCGCCACCCACAGACGTCCCGTCCGACGCGCATGATGGTCCAGCGCCCACGCGAACCCGGCGGCGCGCGCCGCCCCGACGTTCGCCGTCGCCAGCTCGAGGACCGTGGCACCTGCGGCGGCCGAGAGCTCCGCCGTGCGGTCCGTGCAGCCGTTCGCGACGACGACCACGGAGGTCGGCACCTGCGGCGCGATGCGTGCCGCCGCGACGCGCACCGCGTCCAGCGCGGCACCGATCAGCAGCTCCTCGTCGTGCGCGGGGACGACCACGACGACGCCGTCCGGTGTCCGGCTACGCATGCTCGTGCACCGCCAGCGTGAAGTCGTCCTCGACGTGCCACACGACGCGACGCAGCCAGACCAGCGCGTCGATCTCCCGCTGCACCTGGTCGCCGTCGCACTCGGCCTCGGCGAACGGATGACGCCAGTGGACGCTGACCAGCACTCCCCCGGGCTCCAGGCGCTCGCGGGCGGCCGCCAACGTCGCGGCGCGATCAGGAGCCGACAGGTAGTAGAGCACCTCGGACAGGACGATCAGGTCGACCGTCCCGTCGGGCCACGCACCGGGCAGGGAGCCCTTCATGAAGGTCGCGCCGGGGACTCGTTCCCCGGCCAGCTCGAGTGCACGCGGCACCGGGTCGGACGCGACGACCTCGTCGCAGCGGTCCGCGAGCAGTCCGGTCAGCACCCCGACCGAGCAGCCGGGCTCGTAGGCCCGACGGAACTCGCGATCGGGCAGGCACGCGACCGTGAGGTCGTACTTGCGGCGCTCGTAGGACCGGTCGGTGAGGTGCCACGGGTCCGACGAGCGCGCGTACAGCCGCTCGAAGTAGTCCAGCCTGGTCACGCGAGCACCGCCTCCGGGGCGTAGAGCGCGTGGTGCAGCAGCGCGCCCGAGACGACGGCCGCGTCGGCCGGATCCTCGCTCAGGGGCTCCAGCTGGGTCTGGAAGGCACCCAGCGCCTTCCGCTTGCGGACGCGTCCCGTGGCCGAGCAGTCGAGACGGTGCAGGCGCCCCAGCCACGGCTGATCGGCCGGCTCCGTCCACGCCCACGTCCAGATCGGGAACTGCCACAGCGGCGTGTGGTCGCCGCACAGCTCGACCGCGGCCTCGCCGACCGCCTCGTGATCGGGATGTCCGTCCGCTGCGAACGGTGCCAGCACCAGGTCCGCGCCGTCGACCAGGCTGCCCAACGAGGTGCGCAGCTGCGACGACGCCTTGCCGAGACCGCCGTCCGGCAGCTCGAGCCGCCGCACGTCCGGGTCGGTGAACCCGAGCACCTCCAGCGCGCGGACGAGCTCGCCCGGTCGTCTGGCCCGCAGCTCGTCCGGCGACACGGTCGGGCTGTCGGGGTGCGAGGCCTCGCCGTCCGTCGCGGTCACGAAGACGACCTCCCGGTCGACCTGACCGGCCAGCCAGCCGCCGATCGCGAGCACCTCGTCGTCGGGGTGCGCCGACAGCACCAGGACGCGTCCGCCGGGATCGGTCGGCGGGCTCCACGGCAGGCTCTCGAGCCTGGACCGCCAGCGGCTAGTCATCGAGCCGCTCCATCGAGCCGAGCGACTCGAGGTCACGCTCGGCGTGGTCCTGACGCACGAACACCTGCAGATCGGCGATGCGCGCCGCGTGCTCGGCGTCGAAGGCCAAGGGGCCGGGGCCCGTCGCGCGTCCGACCCGGGACACGACCGACTCCACGACGGCGCTCGTCCGCGCACGCAGGACGAGCGCGAGCCGCTCGACCTCGGACGTCTCCAGCTTCGCCTCGTCGGCCAGCACCGAGGCGGCGTCGAAGGCCAGCTCCAGGCTCACCAGGTCGGCCCGCACCGCGCCCAGGTGCGCCCGCCCGTGGGCGTCGAGGCGTGCCTGCGCGTCCTCCAGCACCCGCGCGACGCCGCGCGCCCCGCCCAGCCAGATCGCGGCGACGCCGATCGCACCCCACCAGAAGCCGGCCCGGTCGGTGTAGGCGCCGGCGGCACCGACGGGGGTCGCGGGGACGTGGTCCAGCGCCAGGGTGACGGTGCCCGCGCGCGCCATGCCGGCACCGCTCCAGGACGGGCTCGAGGCGTCCACCGTGACACCGTCTGCCGGCAGCTCGATCGCGAACAGCCGGGACCCGTCCGGCGTCCGCGCCGTGACGAGGGCGCGCGAGACCAGCTCGGCCCCGGAGCAGAACGCCTTGCGGCCGGTCAGCGTCCACCCACCGGGCGCGTTCTCGGCCTCCACGACCGCGAACGGCGGCTCGGCGGCCCACACGGCCCAGACGTCGCCGGGAGCGGTCGTCGTCGACCCGAGGTCGGCGAGGATCGCCACGGCGTCGTGGTGAGGCTCGACGAGCTTCGCCAGCGGAAGATCCCGCTCACCGAGGTCGGCCAGTCGGCGCCACAGCTCCACGGTGTCGCCGTGCGCGGGCAGCGGCCACGGATCGGCGGTGTGGGCGACCAGATCGTCACGATCGATCGAAGAAGCTGGCATGCACGGGAGTCCTGTCGAGACGCTGCGGCGGATCCGGCTTCTTCACAACCAGACGGTCTCAGCGTCGCACGGAGCGTGCCGATCGCAACTTTTCCCGCTGAGGTCAGGCCGGCGCGCGCGGGCTGCGACGGTACGCGGACACCGTCGGATCGCCGGTGACCCAGAACCGCCACGGGACGTCGGCGGCCTTCGAGACCCCCACGCGGGGCCCGGCCGAGACCGGCGGCTCGACCGACGGCTCCGGCCCGAGGCGCACGCCCTCGTCCGTGAGCAGCTCCGCGCCGAGGTCGCCGAGGGTGATCCCGAGCGCTCGTGCGAGGTTGCCCGGTCCTCGCGCGAGGGCCGGGTCCGCGACGCCGACGCGACGGGCGCGGGCCACGTCGAGACCGTCGACGACCTCGCCGGCACGGACCAGGACCGCGGCCGCCCGGTCCGACGGTCCCGTGACGACGTTGGCGCACACGTGCAGGCCGTACGACCGGTACACGTACAGCCGCCACGGCGGTCCGTACATGATCTCGCTGCGCGGCGTGCGGGTGAACGCGTGGGACGCGGGATCGTCCACTCCCCCGTACGCCTCGACCTCCGTGATGCGCACCGCGGCACCGTGGCCGTGCAGGACCCGGCCGAGCAGGCCGCGAGCCCGGACGACGACGTCGTCCGGGCTCGCAGAGGTCATGGGATCAGCTGACCGACTCGAGGATGACGTCCTCGGCCGGCGCGACGCCGTCGGACCCGACGCCGGCCGCCTCGATGTCCTGGGCGACCTTCAGACCGGCGGCGTCGACCGCGCCGAAGACCGTGTAGTCGGGCGGCAGCTGGGCATCGGCCAGCACGATGAAGAACTGGGAGCCGTTGGTGTCGGGTCCGGCGTTGGCCATCGCGAGGGTGCCGGCCGGGTAGGTCTCGGAGCCGCTCAGCTCGTCGGCGAACGAGTAGCCGGGGCCGCCCTGGCCCGTCGCCGACGGATCGCCGCACTGCAGGACGAAGCCGGGGACGAGGCGGTGGCACTTGGTGCCGTCGAAGTAGCCCTGCTGGGCCAGTGACGCGAAGCTGTTGACGGTGCACGGCGCCGTGTCGGGCGTCAGCGTCGCCTTGATGTCGCCGCGGTTGGTCGTGATCGTGACGGCATCGAGGGCCACCGGCTCGCTCGGCGGCAGATCGGCCTTCTTGCCCGGCTCCGACGCCTCCACGTAGGAGCACGTCCCGTCGGCCGCCGGAGCGCCGGTGCTGGCCGACGACTCCGAGGTGGCGGGAGTCTCAGCGGCCGGCTCGGAGTCGGAGCCTCCGCACGCGGTGAGGAAGGACAGCAGGACCGTGGTCGCCGCGACGGCGAGAAGGCGAGAACGCATGCGGCGAGCCTAGCCGAGGCGAGCACGCAGCTCGGCCAGCTGCTCGGTGACCCGGACGAGCGCCGTGCCGCCACGGGAGTCGCGCGAGGCGAGCGAGCCCTCGACCGTCAGCACGTCGCGGACCCCCGGCGTGAGCGCCGGCGAGATGGCCGCGAAGTCGTCGTCCGACAGGTCCCACAGCTCGATGCCGCGCTGCTCGCACGCCTGCACGCAGGCGCCCGACAGCTCGTGCGCGACGCGGAACGGGACGCCCTGGCGCACGAGCCACTCCGCGATGTCCGTGGCCAGCGCGAACCCCTGCGGCGCGAGGGCCTGCAGGCGCTCGGTGTTGAACGTCAGCGTCGCGATCATGCCGGTGAACGCGGGGAGCAGGACCTCGAGCGTGTCGATCGAGTCGAACACGGGCTCCTTGTCCTCCTGCAGGTCGCGGTTGTACGCCAGCGGGAGTCCCTTGAGCGTCGCGAGCAGACCCGTCAGGTTGCCGATCAGGCGGCCGGACTTGCCGCGGGCGAGCTCGGCGATGTCGGGGTTCTTCTTCTGCGGCATGATGCTCGACCCCGTGGAGTAGCCGTCGTGCAGCGTGACGAAGTCGAACTCCTTGGTGTTCCAGATGATGATCTCCTCGGCGAGCCGGGAGACGTCGATGCCGATCTGGGCCGTCACGAACGCGAACTCGGCCACGAAGTCGCGGGCCGCGGTGCCGTCGATCGAGTTGGCCGTCGAGCCCGTGAAGCCGAGCTCCGCGGCGACCTGCTCGGGGTCGAGCCCGAGCGACGAGCCGGCCAGCGCACCCGATCCGTACGGGGAGTCGGCGGCGACGCGCGCGTCCCAGTCGGCGAGCCGCTCCAGGTCGCGGACCAGCGGCCACGCGTGGGCCAGCAGGTGGTGCGACAGCAGCACCGGCTGGGCGTGCTGCAGGTGCGTCCGGCCCGGCATCGCGACACCCAGGTGCGTCTCGGCCTGTCCGGCGATCGACTCGACCAGCCGGGTCACGAGCGTGGAGATCGTGCGGCCGTGATCGCGCAGGTACACCTTGAACAGCGTCGCGATCTGGTCGTTGCGCGACCGCCCCGCGCGCAGTCGGCCACCGAGGTCGGGCCCGAGGCGCTCCAGCAGACCTCGCTCGAGCGCCGTGTGCACGTCCTCGTCGTCGGGCGTCGCGACGAACGCGCCCGACGCGACGTCGGCGGCGAGTGCGTCGATGCCCGCGAGGAGCCGGGTCAGGTCGTCGCGGCTGAGCAGGCCCGCGGCCTGCAGGACGCCGGCGTGGGCGCGGGAGCCTGCCAGGTCGTACGAGGCGAGCCGCCAGTCGAAGTGCGTGGACCGGGACAGCTCGACGAGCTCGGGCGACGGGCCCGACGCGAAGCGGCCACCCCAGAGGGCGGTCCCCTCGGTCGGCTCGGTCGGCTCGGTGGACGATGGGGTCACTGGTTCTCCTTGGGTGCCGAACCGGCGAGGTCCGTGAAGCGGGCGACGACGGCGTCGCCGCCGGCGGGGTCGCGGCAGATCATCAGCACCGTGTCGTCGCCGGCGATCGTGCCCATGACGTCGGCCGGTGCCGAGTGGTCGATCGCGGAGGCGAGGTACTGCGCCGCGCCGGGCGGGGTGCGCAGGACGACCAGGTTGGCCGATGCCTCCGCGGTGACGAGCAGCTCGCGCACGATCCGGCCGAGCCGTGACTGCGACGCCGGACTGCCGGTGGCCGGTCGCGGCGTCCGGTCGCCGCCCTCGGCGGGCACCGCGTAGACCAGGCCGTTGCCGTCGTGGCGCACCCGGACGGCGTCGAGCTCGACCAGGTCGCGCGAGACGGTCGACGGCGTCGCGTTGACGCCCTGCGCCTCCAGCAGCTCGACGAGGTCGCCCTGCGAGCGGACGGCGTGCCGGCTCAGCAGCTCGACGATCAGCTGCTGGCGCGCGGTCTTGGTGTCGGCGGTGCTCACGACGTCTCCGACGCCTTGGCCAGCAGCCAGACCATCAGGGCCTTCTGCGCGTGCAGCCGGTTCTCGGCCTCGTCCCACACGACGCTCTGCGGGCCGTCGAGCACCTCCGAGGAGATCTCCAGGCCACGGTACGCCGGCAGGCAGTGCATCACGATGGCGTCCGGCGCAGCGTGCTCGAGCGTGCTGGCCGTGATCGCGTAGTCACCGAACAGCGTCAGCCGGGCCTCCTTCTCGGCCTCCTGACCCATCGAGACCCACGTGTCGGTGATGACGACGTCGGCGTCGGCCATCGCGAGCGCCGGGTCGTCCGTGACGACGACCGATCCCCCCGTCGTGGCCGCGATCGCGGCGGCGTCCGCGACGATCGCCGGATCCGGCTGGTACCCGGCCGGCGCTCCGATGCGGACGTCCATGCCCGCTGTGGCGCCGCCCAGCAGGTACGAGTGGCCCATGTTGTTGGCGCCGTCACCGAGGTAGGCGACGGTCAGGCCGGCCAGGCGTCCCTTGTGCTCGATGACGGTCTGCCAGTCGGCGAGGATCTGGCACGGGTGGAAGTCGTCGCTCAGGGCGTTGACGACCGGGACGCCGGCGTGCGCCGCCATCTCCTCCAGGCCCGCCTGCGAGTACGTCCGCCAGACGATCGCGCTCGTCATGCTGCCGAGGACCCGCGCGGTGTCGGCGCTCGACTCGCCCCGGCCGCCCTGCGTCACGGCGGAGTCCAGGACCAGCGGGTTGCCGCCCAGGTCGGCGATGCCGACGCTGAACGAGACCCGCGTGCGGGTCGAGGCCTTGTCGAAGATCACCGCGACCGTCTGCGGACCGGCCAGCGGCTTGCGGCCGTACGGATCGGCCTTGATCTCGGCGGCGAGGGCCAGGACCTCCGCCTGCTCGGCGGGGCTCAGGTCGTCGTCGCGCAGGAAGTGCCTCATGCCGATACCTCGTCGAGCACGCCTCGCAGCACCGTGACGGCACGGGCCGCCTCGTCCTCGGTCAGGACCAGCGGCGGCGCGAGCCGCAGCCGGTCGGGGGTCGCGTTGTTGAGGATCAGGCCGGCGGCCATCGCGGCCTTCTGCGCCTCCGCGGCGAGCGGCTCGTGCAGGACGACGCCCACCAGCAGGCCGCGACCGGTGACCTCCGCGACGAGCGGGTGGTCGGCGAGCCCGCGGCGGAGCTGGTCGCCGATCGTCGTGGCGTGCTCGAGCAGACCGTCGGCCTCGATCGTCGCGATGACGGCGAGTGCCGCGGCGGTCGAGACGGCGTTGCCGCCGAACGTCGTGCCGTGGTTGCCCGGCTGGAGCAGCGTGCCGGCGGCGCCGATCGCGACGCAGGCGCCGATCGGCAGACCGCCGCCAAGGCCCTTCGCCAGCGTGACGAGATCGGGCACGACACCCGACTCCTCGTACGCGAACCAGGCGCCCGTGCGGCCCATGCCGGTCTGCACCTCGTCGAGCCACAGCAGCGCACCGTGCCGCGTCGTGATCTCGCGGGCGGCGGCCAGGTAGCCGGCGGGCGGGACGACGACGCCGGCCTCGCCCTGGATCGGCTCGACCAGCACCGCCGCGACGGTGTCGTCGACGGCCGCCTCGAGCGCCGCCGCGTCGCCGTACGGCACCCACGTGACGTCGCCGGGCAGCGGCTCGAACGGGGCGCGGTACGCCTCCTTCGACGTCAGCGCGAGCGCGCCCATCGTCCGCCCGTGGAAGGATCCCTCGGCCACGACGATCCGCGTGCGGCCCGTCCGCCGGGTGATCTTGAACGCCGCCTCGTTGGCCTCGGCGCCGGAGTTCGTGAAGAACACCCGGGCGTCGTGACCCACGAGCGAGACGAGCTTCTCGGCCAGGCGGACCTGCGGCTCGGTCGCGAAGAAGTTGGAGGTGTGGCCCAGCGTCGTCAGCTGGGTCGTGACGGCCTCGACGATCGCCGGGTGGCCGTGACCGAGCGCGTTGACCGCGATGCCCGCGAGCAGGTCGAGGTACTCACGCCCGTCGGCGTCCCACACGCGGGAGCCCTCGCCGCGCACCAGCACGGTCTGCGGCGGCCCGAAGGTGTTCATGACGGCACCCTGGTACCGCGTGGTCCAGTCGTCGGTCGCGCTCATGCCTTCTGGCCCTTCTCGACGCTCGTGGAGTACAGCGCCGTGCGGATGCGCGTGGGCGCTCCGGGCACGACCTGCGTGCCGACGCCCTCGTCGGTGAAGATCTCGAGCAGCACCGCGTGCGGCTCGCGTCCATCGATGACGGTCGCCCGCTTGACCCCCTCCTGGACGGCCTTGAGGCAGGCGGCCATCTTGGGGATCATCCCGGTCGACAGGGTCGGGATGAGCTCCTCGAGCGCCTCGGGGCTGATCTCGCCGATGACGTCGGAGCTGTCGGGCCAGTCGGCGTAGAGACCCTCGACGTCGGTCAGCACGAGCAGCTTCTCGGCTCCCAGCGCGACGGCCAGGGCGGCCGCGGCGGTGTCGGCGTTGACGTTGTGCACCTGTCCGGACGCGTCGGGCGCGACGGTCGAGACGACCGGGATGCGGCCGGCCTCGATCAGGTCCTGCACCGCCTCGGGGCGGACGCCGACGACCTCGCCGACCAGGCCGATGTCGGTCTCGACGCCGTCGATGACCGGCATGGTCTTCTGCGCCGTGAACAGGCCGCCGTCCTCGCCGGACAGCCCCACCGCGAGGTCGCCGTGCTGGTTCAGCAGGCCGACCAGCTCCCGCCCGACCTGGCCCGTCAGCACCATCCGGACGACGTCCATCGTCTCGGGGGTCGTGACGCGCAGGCCGCCGCGGAACTCCGACTCGATGCCGAGCTTGTCGAGCATCGCGCTGATCTGCGGGCCGCCGCCGTGCACCACGACCGGCTTGAAGCCGGCCAGGCGCAGGAACACGATGTCCTCGGCGAAGGCGTGCTTGAGCGTCTCGTCGGTCATGGCGTTGCCGCCGTACTTCACGACGATGACCTTGCCGTGGTACTTCTTCAGCCACGGCAGCGCCTTCGCGAGGGTGGCCGCCTTGTCGGTGGCCTTCTTCCACTCGTCCGGGTGCCACTCGTGGTCGGCCGGATCGAAGTCAGGGGTCATGCCGCTGCCACCTTCATGAGCTGTACGCCGAGTTCTCGTGGACGTAGGCCTGCGTCAGGTCGTTGGTCCAGATGGTGCCCGACTGCTCGCCGGACTTGAGGTCGATCGTGACGGTCACGGAGCGCGCGCCGAGGTCGATGGAGTCGGGCGACTCCCCCGGTCCGCTGTTGCGGCACACCCACACGTCGTTGAGGGCGACGTCGAGGTCGGCCGGGTCGAACGCGGCCTGCGTCGTGCCCACCGAGGCGAGGATGCGTCCCCAGTTGGGGTCCTTGCCGTAGATCGCGGTCTTGAACAGGTTGCTGCGGGCCACCGAGCGTCCCACCTCGAGGGCGTCGTCGACCGTCGCGGCGTTGACCACCTCGATCGCGATCTCGTGATCGGCGCCCTCGGCGTCGGCGAGCAGCTGCATCGCCAGGTCGCGGCACACCTCGGTGACGGCGGCGGTGAACGCGTCCGCGTCGGGGGTCGTGCCGGACGCGCCCGAGGCCATCAGCAGCACCGTGTCGTTGGTGGACTGGCAGCCGTCGGAGTCGAGCCGGTCGAACGTCAGCGCCGTGGCGGAGCGCAGGGCGGCGTCGACCGTCGTGGCGTCGACGTCGGCGTCGGTCGTGATGACGACCAGCATCGTGGCGAGGGCCGGTGCCAGCATGCCGGCGCCCTTCGCCATGCCGCCGACCGTGAACCCGTCGCCTCGGGCCACGGCCTCCTTGGCGACGGTGTCGGTCGTCATGATGGCGGTGGCCGCGGTGTGACCGCCGTCGGCGCTCTGTCCCTCGACGGCGGCGCGGACGCCCGACAGCAGCGCCTCACGGTCGTTGAGCAGGCCGATGAGGCCCGTCGAGCAGACCTGCACGTCGACCGCGCCGACACCGAGCAGCTCGGCGACGGTCTCGGCGGTGCGGTGCGTCGTGGTGAACCCCTCGGCGCCCGTGTAGCAGTTGGCGCCGCCGGAGTTGATCGCCACGGCGACGGCCGAGCCGCCCTTGATGGCCTCCTGGCTCCAGAGCACGGGGTTGGCCTTGCAGCGGTTGCTCGTGAAGACCGCCGCGGCGGCCTTCGACGGTCCCTGGTTGACGACGACGGCGACGTCCGGCGCACCGGTCGACTTGAGACCGGCCGGGACGCCGTGCGCCGTGAAGCCCTGCGCAGCGGTGACGCTCATGCGGTCACCTCCGTCGGAAACCCACGATACGAAGGTGTCCGCACGAGGACTGCACCGTGGTTCGCTCGCTGGCGCTCGCTCATGGCGAAACTCCTACTGTCGAGAGGCCCGTGGTCTCCGGGAGACCCAGGGCCAGGTTCATGGACTGGATCGCGCCGCCGGCCGTGCCCTTGACCAGGTTGTCGATCGCCGACACGACGACCAGGCGACGGGCGCGCTCGTCGACCGCGAGCTGCAGCTGGGCGGTGTTCGCGCCGAGCGTCGCAGCCGTCGTCGGCCACTGGCCCTCGGGCAGCAGGTGGATGAACGGCTCGTCGTCGTAGACCGCCTCGTAGGCGGATCGGACGGCGGCGACGTCGACGCCGTCGGCGAGCCGGGCGGTCGTCGTGGCGAGGATGCCGCGCGCCATCGGCACGAGCGTCGGGGTGAACGAGATCGTGACCTCGTCGGCTCCGGCGAGGCGCAGGTTCTGCATGATCTCCGGGACGTGCCGGTGGACTCCGCCGACGCCGTACGGCGAGGCGGCGCCGAGCGCCTCGGCCGCCAGAAGGTGCTGCTTGGGCGCCTTGCCGGCACCCGAGTATCCGTTCGCGAGCACCGCGACCAGGTCGGTCGCCTCGACGAGCCCGGCGGCGATGGCCGGCTGGATGCCGAGCGTCACGGCCGTGACGTTGCACCCGGGCACCGCGATGCGGTTGACGCCGGGCAGCGACTCGCGCTGGCGTCCGCCGTCGACGATGAGCTCGGGCAGGCCGTACGGCCAGGTGCCGGCGTGCTCGCCGCCGTAGAACTCGACCCACTCGTCGGCCGACGTCAGCCGGAAGTCGGCACCCAGGTCGATGACGAGCGTGTCGTCGCCGAGCTGGGCGGCGACGGCCCCGGACTCCCCGTGCGGCAGGCCGAGGAACACGACGTCGTGCCCGGCCAGCACCTCCGGGGTCGTGGGGTCGAGGATGCGGTCGGCCAGCGGCACGAGGTGCGGGTGATGGGCGCCCAGCGGGGTGCCGGCGCTGGAGGCCGCGGTGAGGGCGCCGATCTCGACGTTCGGGTGCGCCAGCAGGAGGCGCAGCACCTCACCGCCGGCGTATCCGCTCGCGCCGACGACGGCGACGGTGATCGTGGTCATCTGTCCACCTTTGCAGAGGTCTGGAGTCGGAGGTCGGGACGGGTCAGTCGGTGCCGAGCTCCATGGCCGCGGCGTCGAGCGCCTGCTCCTCGTCACCGTGAAGGGACGGGTTGGCCTCGATGCGCGTCGCACCGCCGGACGGCAGCTCGCCGAACAGGGTGCCGTTCTCGACCAGCACCTGCCCCTGGTCGAGCGGCTGAGCCGCGTACAGCTCGAGCTTGGCCCGCGAGTCGGCGATGTCGAGGTTGCGCATCGTCAGCTGTCCGATGCGGTCGGTCGGACCGAACACGGCGTTGTCGGTGCGCTCCATCGACAGCTTGTCGGGGTGGTACGAGAAGCCCTTGCCCTGCGTGTCGAGGATCGAGTAGTCCTCGCCCCGACGCAGCCGCACCGTGACGTCGCCCGTGACGAGCGACGCGATCCAGCGCTCGATCGACTCGCGCAGCATCATGGCCTGCGGATCGAGCCAGCGGCCCTCGTACATCAGCCGGCCGAGACGACGACCGTGCTGGTGGAAGTTGGCGATCGTGTCCTCGTTGTGGATCGCGTTGAGCAGCCGCTCGTACGCGATGTGCAGCAGCGCCATGCCCGGGGCCTCGTAGATGCCGCGGCTCTTGGCCTCGATGATCCGGTTCTCGATCTGGTCGGACATGCCCAGCCCGTGGCGTCCGCCGATGACGTTGGCCTCGTGCACGAGGGCCACCGGATCGGAGTAGGACGTGCCGTTGATCGCGACGGGGCGGCCCTCGGCGAAGGAGATCGTGACGTCCTCGGTCGCGATCTCGACCGACGGGTCCCAGAACTTGACGCCCATGATCGGCTCGACGGTCTCGAGCGACACGTCGAGGTGCTCGAGGGTCTTGGCCTCGTGGGTCGCACCCCAGATGTTGGCGTCGGTGGAGTACGCCTTCTCCTGGCTGTCGCGGTAGGGCAGTCCGTGCGCGACGAGCCACTGGCTCATCTCGGTGCGGCCGCCCAGCTCGGCGACGAAGGCAGCGTCGAGCCAGGGCTTGTAGATGCGCAGCTCGGGATTGGCCAGCAGGCCGTAGCGGTAGAACCGCTCGATGTCGTTGCCCTTGAACGTCGATCCGTCGCCCCAGATGTTGACGCCGTCCTCGTGCATCGCGCGCACCAGGAGCGTCCCGGTGACGGCCCGGCCGAGGGGCGTCGTGTTGAAGTACACGCGGCCCGCCGAACGGATGTGGAACGCTCCGCACGCCAGCGCGGCGAGTCCCTCGTCGACCAGCGGGCGCTTGCAGTCGATCATCCGGGCCAGCTCGGCGCCGTACTCCATCGCACGGCCGGGGACACCGGCGATGTCGGGCTCGTCGTACTGGCCGATGTCGGCGGTGTACGTGCAGGGGACGGCGCCCTTGTCGCGCATCCAGGCGACGGCGACCGAGGTGTCGAGCCCTCCGGAGAAGGCGATGCCGACGCGTTCGCCGGACGGGATGCTGGTGAGGACCTTGGACATGCCTCACATTCTTGCATGGCTCTGCAAGAGTTTGCAGACCGGGGTCCGGCCGAAAGCGCCTCGGGCCGCATCGGCGCACCCCTAGGATGCAGCCATGAGACGGATCGTGCTGCGCGTCCTGGTCCTCCTGGCCGCTGCGGCGCTGGTGATCCTGCCCGCCCTCGCGGCGACGATACCGTCCGACGAGGCGACCGGGCCCGACCCCGTCACGATCACCGACTACCAGGTCGACTACGTGCTGACGGCCGACGGGACCCTCGTCGCCAAGGAGACGCTGACGACCCGGTTCCCGCCCGGGCGTCACGGCATCTTCCGGTTCTGGGACCTCGCCGACCCCACCGACGACCACGTGCGCCTCGACCCCGAGCAGATCGCGGTCCAGCTCGACGGCGAGGACGTACCGTTCGAGATGCAGTGGCAGATGGGTCGCAAGCTGCGCGTCGCCAAGATCGGCGACCCCGACTCGACCGTGTCTCCAGGGACCCACACGTACACGATCAGCTACCGCGTCAAGGGCGCGCTCTCACCGGCCGACGTCGGCAACGGCTCGTTCGCCTCCTCCAGCTGGGCCGACGACGAACCGGCCGAGTCGGTCTTCTACTGGAACGTCGTGCCCCAGGGCTGGCAGATGGACATCGAGCGGACCACGATCCGCATGACGTTGCCGGCGTCCTCCGGCCTGGTGCAGTGCACGTCGGGCCTCGACAGCTCCGGCGAGTGCACGATCGAGGGCGCCGGCACCGACACCGTCACCGTCTCGACCGGGGCCCTGCCGCCGCGCACCCCCGTCACGGTCCGCATCGGCCTGCCGGTGCAGACCCCCGACCGGGTCACGGTGCCGTGGCCGGTGCAGGCCGATCGCGCGATCGGCCAGTCGGTCCTCGCGCTGGCGATCGTCCTCGTCGTCACCGTCGCGCTGGCGGGCGTCGCCTACGTGCTGGACCGCCGTGCCCGCGAGGAGCGGCCCGGGTACCCCGTCACGTACGAGCCGCCGCCGGGCCTGGGACCCGTCCAGACGGCGTACCTCACCTCCGAGGAGGTCCCGGAGCGCGGTCTGGTCGCGACCCTGCTGTACCAGGCCGAGCAGGGGCTCACGACGCTGACCAAGGACGACGACGGCACGACCTGGACCGTCACCGGCGTCGGCGACGCGGCTGCCTGGGCCGCGGCCGACGACGTGACCCGCTACGTCGGGACGTCCCTGGGGGTCACCGAGCCGGGTGCGACGTTCACGGCGAGCCGCAAGGACGTCACCGCCGGACAGCGTCTGCAGTCGGTGCGCGACGCGCTGCCCGACCGGACGAGCACCTGGGCCGACGGCGTGGGCGCGCAGCGACTCGTCTCGTCCGAGACCCTGTCGCGCCTCGCCGTCATCGCCTCGGTCGTCGCGCTGCTGGGCATCGGCATCTTCCTGCACCCGCCGGTCTCGATGTACCTGCTGCCGTTCGCCGGGTTCGCGGTCGGCGGCGCCGGGCTGCTGACGTCCGGCATCGGCAAGCGACGCACTCCCCTGGGTCGTGAGCTCTGGTCGAGGTCCGGCGGCTTCCAGCGGATGCTGTCGACGACGTCGGCGAAGGATCGCTTCGACTTCAGCAGCCGCGCGGACCTGTACACCGCGTTCATCCCCTACGCCGTCGCGTTCGACTGCGCCGACCGCTGGGCCCGCTCGTACGAGGTCACCACCGGCTCCCCCGCTCCGTCGCCCGTCTGGTTCGCCGGGGGCGTCGCCTCGGGCAGCTCCGGCGGCTTCGGCGGCAACGACGCCTTCTCGGGCTTCGAGTCCTCCCTCGCCTCCTCCATCAGCGCCTACGCGGCCACCCAGTCGTCCTCCTCCAGCGGAGGGGGCGGCGGGGGTGGCGGCGGAGGCGGTGGCGGAGGTGGCGGTGGCGGTTCCTGGTAGACCCGCCCGCCCCCGACCGACCCCCTAGGAGACATCCATGACCGTCCTGCTCATCATCATCGGCATCGTCGTCGTGGTGGCGCTGTTCGCCGCCTACGCGTTCAACAAGCTGCGCCGGCTCGACATCGGCGCGCAGGAGGCGCTCGGCGGCATCGACGTGCAGCTGACGCGGCGAGCCGACCTGATCCCCAACCTCGTCAACACCGTGAAGGGCTACGCCCAGCACGAGAAGGGCGTCTTCGAGGAGGTCACGCGAGCGCGGGCCGGCGTCAAGGCCGCGGCGGCCGACGGCACGGTGCCGGAGAAGGCCGCAGCCGAGGCGCAGCTCGACAAGGCGATCATCGACGTCCTCGCGGTCGCCGAGGCCTACCCCGACCTGAAGGCGTCCACGAACTTCCTCGAGCTGCAGACCGAGCTGTCCGACACCGAGGACAAGATCTCGTTCGCCCGTCAGTACTACAACGACGCCGTGGCGTCCCTCAACAAGATCGTGCAGACCATCCCGTGGCTGCTGTTCACGGGCCTCGCCGGTGTCCACGCCCGCGAGTTCTACAACGCCCCCGAGGGCCAGGAGACCGCCCCGACCGTCACCTTCTGACCCCCTGCGCCTGGGGTGTCAGGTGCGGAGCGTGGCTCCGCTCGCGGCGCTGGCGGCCGCCACCGCCGCGTCCCGGGCGGTCCTGATGTCGTCGTCGGTCAGGGTGCGGTCGGGGGCGCGCAGGCGCAGGGCGAACGCCAGCGACTTCTTGCCCTCGGGCACCTGACCGCCCGTGTAGACGTCGAACAGCCGCGCCGACTCGATCAGCGGACTGGCCGCGGCCAGCGCCGCCTCGACCTGCCCCGCCGCGACGGAGGAGTCGACGACGAGCGCCAGGTCCTCCTTGGCCACGGGGTAGGACGAGAACTCGGGGCGCGGTCCGACGGCCGGCGACGCCGCGATCAACGCGTCGAGGTCGACCTCGGCGGCGACGACCCGAGGCGGCAGTCCGTACGCCTTCAGCACCCGCGGGTGCAGCTCGCCCGCGTGACCGATCGTGACGCCGTCGAGCACGATGGCCGCGCACCGACCGGGGTGCCACGGTGCCAGGTCGGCGGCCCGGACCTCGACCTCGACGTGCAGCGACGTCGCGAGATGACGGACGACCGCGACGGCGTCGGCCCAGGACGCCGCGCGACCGGGACCGGCCCAGCCGGAGCGCACGCGCTCGCCGCTCATGACGATGCCGACGTGGTACGGCTGGTCGGGGAGCGCCGCCGAGAACGCGGCGAGCTCGTCGGCGGTCGGTCGACGGTCGACGCCGTAGATGGGCGCCTCGGCGTCACCTGCCTGCGGCAGGAACACCCGACCCGTCTCGGTGATGTGGACGTCGCCGTGCCCGCGGCCGATGTTCAGCACGAGGCTGCGCAGCAGGCCCGACAGCAGCGTCGTGGTCATGCCCGGTTCCTCCGCCGACAGCGGGTTCTCCAGCAGCACCTGACGACGTCGGACGTCATCGGCCGGCAGGCCCATGCGGTCCCAGTCGGCCGGCCCGGCGAACGGGAAGGTCTTGACCTCGACGAGCCCCTCGCCGGCCAGGACGTTGCCGGCGCGACGACGCAGCTTCTGGGCGACGGTGAGCCCGCGCCCGGCCGGTGCGACCGGCACGATCGACGGCACCTGGTCGTAGCCGACGACGCGCAGCACGTCCTCGACGACGTCGTACGGATCGGTCAGGTCCGGACGCCACGGCGGCGGCGTGACGCTCAGCCAGTCGTGGTCGACCTCCACGACGCAGCCGTTGGCCTCCAGCGCCTCGACGGCTGCGACGGTGTCGATGTCGACCCCTGTGACGCGCGCCGGCAGATCGGCTCGCAGCGAGATGGCGGCAGGCTGCGGGGCCTCGCCGAGCAGCGTCAGGCCCTCCTCCAGCGTTCCCCCGCCGTGCTCGACCAGCAGGTCGGCGACACGACGCACCGCGTAGGCGGGCAGCGTCGGGTCGACGCCGCGCTCGTTGCGCTTCGCCGCCTCGGACGACAGCCGCTGCGTGCGGGCGGTGCGCGCGATCATCGGCGCGGTCCACACGGCGGCCTCGATGACGACGTCGGTGGTCGTCGGCGTGAGCTCGACCTCCTCGCCGCCCATCACGCCGCCCAGACCCACCGGGCCCCGATCGTCGGCGACGACCGCGTCCTCGGCGGTCAGGACACGCGTGACGCCGTCCAGGGTCGTGAGCTTCTCGCCCTCGGCGGCCCGGCGCACGACGAGGGGACCCTGGAGCAGCGACCGGTCGTAGCCGTGGATCGGGAAGCCGAGCTCGAGCATGACGTAGTTGGTGACGTCGACGGCCAACGAGATCGACCGCATCCCGGCGAGCTCGACGCGCTGCGCCAGCCAGGCGGGCGTCACGGCGGTCGGATCCAGACCCGTCACCGTCAGCGCGGCGAAGACGGGTGACGCGGTCGGGTCCTGGACGTCGACCGGGTACGCACCCGGTCCGTCCGTCGCGACCGTCACCGCGTCGAGGTGCGCCGGGTCGTGGAACGGCACGTCGAACGCGATCGCGGCGTCGCGGGCCACGCCTCGCAGCGACAGGGCGTAGGCCCGGTCGGGGTTGACCTCGAGGTCGAGGACCTCCTCCCCCAGGCCCAGCAGCGCGACGGCGTCGTCGCCGGGCTCCGCGGAGCCGGGCGCCAGGACGATGATGCCGTCGGCGTCGCCCGGCACGCCGAGCTCGGCACCGGAGCAGATCATGCCGTCCGAGACGTGTCCGTACGTCTTGCGCGCCGAGATCTGACCACCCGGGATGACGTCGGCCAGGGCGGGCAGCACCGTGCCCGGCAGCGACACGACGACCAGGTCGCCCTCGACGAAGTTGTGCGCGCCGCAGATGATGCCGCGGGACGGGACGTCGTCACCCGGGGCGTCGGGCACCGAGGCGTCGTTGTGCGCGCCGACGTCGACGCGGCACCAGTTGATCGTCTTGCCGTTCTTCTGCTCCTCCTTGACCAGGTGCAGGACCCGGCCGACGACGAGCGGGCCGCTGATGCCCGACGACACGATCTCCTCGAGCTTGAGGTCGAACGCCGTGAGACGCGCGGCGAGGTCGACGGTCGACAGGTCGGCGGGCAGGTCGACGTACTGGCGCAGCCAGCTGACGGGCGCTTTCACAGCTCCACTCCGAACGGCTCGGTGAAACGGATGTCGCCGTCGAACAGATCGCGCAGGTCGGCGATGTCGTAGCGGGACGTGATGGTGCGGTCGATGCCGATGCCGAACGCGAAGCCCGAGTAGCGCTCGGGATCGACGCCGCAGGCGATCAGGACGCGCGGGTTGACGACGCCGCAGCCGCCCCACTCGACCCAGCCCTCGCCCTTGCAGGTGCGGCACGAGGCGACGGCGTCGGGCTCGTTGTGGCACACGTAGCAGAGCAGGTCCATCTCGGCGCTCGGCTCGGTGAACGGGAAGTACGACGGCCGGAACCGTGTGACCATGCCGTCGCCGTAGATGGCCTGCGCGAAGTGGTCGAGCGTGCCCTTCAGGTGCGCCATCGAGAGGCCCTCGTCGATCGCGAGCCCCTCGACCTGGTGGAAGACCGGTGAGTGCGTCGCGTCGAGCTCGTCGGTGCGGAACACCCGTCCGGGGCAGGCGATGTAGATGGGAGGCTCGCGCGTCAGCATCGTGCGCGCCTGGACGGGCGAGGTGTGCGTGCGCAGGACCATCGCGGCCCGCTCGGGGGTGACCCAGAAGGTGTCCTGCATCGTGCGGGCCGGGTGGTCGGGCCCGAGGTTGAGCGCGTCGAAGTTGAGCCACTCGGCCTCGACCTCGGGTCCCTCGGCGATCTCCCAGCCCATCGCGACGAAGATGTCGGCGATGTGCTCGGACAGCGTCGTCACGGGGTGGCGTGCGCCGACCGGCTCGACGTCCCACGGCAGGGTCACGTCGACCGTCTCGGTGACGAGGGCGCTCTCCTCCTCGGCGGCCTCCAGCTCGGCGGAACGCGCGGCCAGCGCCTGGTTGATGGCGCCTCGTGCCTGGCCGACCCGCTGCCCGGCCTCCTTGCGCGCCTGCGGCTGCAGCGCACCGATCTCGCGGTTGGCCAGCGCGATCGGCGACCGGTCACCGACGTGGTCGATGCGCACCTGCTTGAGGTCGTCCAGCGTGGCGGCCCCGGCGATCGCGGCGAGCGCCTCGTCGCGCATGCGCTCGATCTCGTCGGATCGCAGAGGGGTGACCTCCACCGGGTCGTACGAGGAGTTGGGCGCGGACACGGCAGACCTGTCTTTCGTCGAGCTGTCCTGGACGGAGCGTGGTCCCACCGGCGACGGGATCACCCGTCCAGTCTAGTGACCGTCAGTCGGTCATCGACTCGGGCTCGTTGATCGGGAACCACACCCGGATCTGCGCGCCCCCGCCGTCCGCGTCGCCGATCTCGATGGCTCCCCCGTGCTCCTCGACGATGCCGCGGACGATGTACATGCCCAGCCCGCTGCCGGCGCCGGGGCCGGAGCGCCAGAACCGGCTGAACACCCGCTGGCGCATCTCGACCGGGATGCCCGGACCGTTGTCGTGGACCTGCAGCGAGACGCCCTCGCGGCCGTCCGTGTGCTGTGTGTTCTGCACGACGATCTCGCGCAGGCCGAAGCCGTGGCGCATCGCGTTCTCGACGAGGTTCGTGACGACCTGGTGGATCCGGTCGCTGTCGCCCCAGATCAGGTCGAGGTCCTCCTTGATGCTGATCTCGAACGGGTCGGACGCGCCGCCCGACACGTTCGTCAGGACGTGGCGCACGACCTCGTCGAGCCGCACCGGGCCGCGCTTGAGCGTCAGGCGTCCGGCGTCGATGCGTGCGGCGTCGAGCAGCTCCGTGATGAGGCGGCTGAGCCGGTTGGCGTCGGCGTCGACCGTCTCGAGCATCAGCTGACGCTGCTCCTCGGAGAACTTGTCCCACTTGGTCAGCAGCGTCGACGTGAAGCCCTTGATGCCGGTCAGCGGCGAGCGCAGCTCGTGCGCGACGGTCGCGACGAGGTCCGAGCGCTCCCGGTCGGCCTGGTTGCGGATGCGGGCGTTGCGGACGCTCACGATGACCCGCCGCACCGGACCACCGCGACGGTCGCGCACCAGCGACGCCGTGATGAGGTACTCGCTGCCCTTCGGCGACCACCAGGACGACTCCGAGATCCGGCTGCGGATGTTGAGCCCGTCGTACGGCCGCGTGCAGTCGTACCAGGAGTTGCCGTTCAGGTCGTCGAACGGGACCGCCTCGGACAGGTGCATGCCCAGCATCTCGTCGCCCTCCGCGCGGGCCATGACCTTGATGCGCGGGTTGACGTACTCGACCACGCCGTCCGACCCCGCGATGATCACGCCGTCCGGGTAGTCGTCGAAGACGGTCTGGTGGGCGGACTCCATGGGCAGTGAATCTAGTACCAACGGACTAGTTCCGCCGAACGGGATGGTTCGGCGGTCAACCACCGTGGCGCGCGCGGGCCGTCGAATAGAGACAGACTGCCGCCGCCGTGGCCAGATTCAGGCTCTCCGCCTGACCGAAGATGGGCACGGCCACGACGCCGTCGGCCAGGGCCCTGACCTCGTCGGGCAGCCCCCACGCCTCGTTGCCCATGAGCCACGCGGTCGGCAGCGACAGGTCGAGCTGCTCGTCGAACAGACCG
>Ga0247734_1000634_pt1 | contig 29486 bp, 28 predicted proteins | sample UWRJL103311B2_FD_180933 | JGI IMG/M metagenome (GOLD analysis project Ga0247734, IMG submission 180933) | Plant litter microbial communities from Arlington Agricultural Research Station in Wisconsin, United States - UWRJ-L103-311B-2 | ecosystem: Environmental > Terrestrial > Plant litter >...
ATACAGGTTTTCCGTGGTCATAAACATGCACCAGGCCATCCTTTGTACAAATCCATAAACGGCCTTTTGCATCTTTCATCATTGCCCTTACATCATTGTCTGATCTGTTTTGAGGGCTCTGCACCAGTTGCCTGTAATTGAACTTATCAGTGATGGAAATCACTTTGTTAACCCCGCCGTCCTTGGCACTCATCCATAATACACCCGTTTTATCAATATATAAACTATTGACTACATTAGAGAACTTCTGCTCAGGCGAACCTGGCTGGTCATAAAAATAATTGATCTCATCGGTGATAGGATTATAATAGCCAAAACCTCCGCCCCTCATACTTACCCATAACGTTCCGTTCAAATCAGTTACTACGCGGTAGTCGCGGCTTAAACTTGTAAAATCCTTTTTTTGACTGAAATATTTATATCTGCCCGTATTTGGGTTATACTTCACTATCCCTTCATTTTTTGGCTCAATCCAGATCTGACCTGTTTTATCTTCATACAATGATAAATAGGTATCCGTGTTTGTCAGACCAGAAAATGAGCTGGCAAAACTCACAGGATCAAGCGTGATCAAGCCTCTGCCCGTTGTAGAAATATAGATCTGTTTGGTTTTTGAATAATGCAACGCATTAAAAGGAATGCCTTTACTCACTACCCTGAGGTTGAATGTTTCCCTGTTCAAATCATAGATCAGGAGGTTACCGTTTGCTGTACCAAAAAAAAGTGAATCCTTGTTTTCCGTCACACAGGTAACAGGGAAAGATGTCAGCATTTTTTCAAGCGCGGCATTAAAGGGAGATACCTCGTAAATATTTTCGTTGTTGCGTTTTAGATGGTTGAGGCCACCTTCCGTTCCCACCCAAATGTGTCCCTTCCTGTCCCGGTGAAGAAACTTTACTGCATTGCCATGAAGATCGGCAGTTTTGTTATCCCCACGTGCATATTTTTTAATTATGGGGACACCCGATGGGCCATCGTAAGCATAAAACATACCTTGATCGGATGTGAGCATCCAGACGCCATTTTCCGAATCTGGCACTACCCCGCCGATAACCACCTGATCTTTAAACAGCGATTTAAAAGGTCCATCCGATACTGAAATAAACTGTTCCGTTTTCTTATCAAAGCGGTACATCTTATAATCGAAGGTTTTGATCCAGAGGTAGCCTGCTTTATCTTCTATAATGTTCCTGATTTTGTTGGTACGCAGGTTAGACGTGTCTCCCGGACGGCTTTTGTAAACCACAAAGTTATATCCGTCGAAGCGGTTTATCCCGTCAGAAGTACCAAACCACATAAAACCGTCATGGTCGCGCATGATACACAGTACCCCGTCATGAGAGAGGCCTTCTTCTGTGGAATAGTGCGTAATATTACTTTTTAGCTGCGCCTGCAGGCTTAAGCAAAGGAACATAATGGTACCAAAGACGAGCAAAGGCAATTTCCGGCGCACAAACTTTCCTTCTGCACCCATAGGTACAGCGTATGTTTGATCAACAGGAATGGCTAAAGGGAATAAATCCATTTCACACTACGGGAATATATCTGGTTGGTAATAAATTACGGTCATTTATAATGGGTCCGCATATTTGAGGTTAAGGTACAAAAAAATATACCGCGCAAGTATCCTCTATTTAAAATCAAATCATCTTTCTAACAAAAATAATACTTTGCCTTGCTGTTTTAAGGTTACCAAAAATTACAAGGCCTGTCTAACACGCCGGGCCATGTGGAATTAGCCGAGGAAAAGAACAGTTGGCGCTTTCGTCCAGGAGAGGATGTCATTGGTGCCAAGGATATTGAATTTTGGATTGCTACCACCAAGTTCACCGCAGTAATTGCTAAAAACCACTTCCGCAAGCTGATGGTGACGGAGCACATAAGCGCATAGGATACAAGGCTCCATATTTGAATACAGAGTCGCACCCTTACAATCACCGTGTTTTGCCACTGCATCGAGGATAGCCACTACCTCCGCATGGCGGGTTACGTCTTTCAGCTGTTTGCTTTTTTCGTACCCTTCACCAATGACTGCCCCGTTTTTTACAATTACGCATCCTACGGCAGTTTCACCTTCAGCGGCCGCCAGCTGGGCAAGCTCCAAACATCTGTTGAGATAAAAAGCATGTTCATTCATGGCTTAAACTAATGGTATTTGCGGGGCCAGCTCCTCAGCTCTTCTAAAATCTGAAGTGCTCTGACTGGTATAATTTTTAAAAAACCGGCTAAAATGCGCTGCATCTCCAAAACCCAGTTCAAAGGCGATTTCTTTCGCAGATTTATCTGTATAATATAATAAGCGTTTGGCTTCGCTGATGATGCGGTCATGTATGATCAACGAAGGCGACTTATAATTGTACAGCGCAAACAGGTTACTTATTGTTTTGGGTGATTTATTAAGCAATCCTGCGTAAAACTGCACCTGATGTTCCTTTTTGTAGTGTTTATCAACCAATACATTGTACTGCCTGATGAGGTCAAACTTATCCTCTTCATAAATCTTTTCGCTGATGTATTGCTCTTTGGCCAACCTTGTAGTAATAATGATCAATTGCTTTAACAGCATCTGAAGCATATCACTCTGGATATTATCTTTATTACTGAATTCTTCAACGAACATCTGTTTCAATGTTTCCAATCTCGTCAGATGCGCCTCGTCGAGGTGTAAAAACATATTTCCATTGAAGCCAAAAAAGAGCAATCCAATGCAGCTGATTTCGTAATTCGCTTCTATCAGGCAATAAAAATCCTTGTTGTACTGCCAGGCGGTTACCTGTTCCGGCTTCTCAAATTTGAAAACCTCGTTTGAGACGAGGGGAACAATGCTTCCCGAAGGGAATTCATAGTTCAACCCGTTGATATTTATTTGCTGTTGTTCGCCAATATTCAGCGCGATGGTAAGCAACTGCTCTTTTTCAGTTTTTACCTTAAAACCATGATCTAATACCATTTCCTGGTGAAGAAATACTAGCCTGCCGTTGGTTTTGGGAACGATGTGTTCTAAAAGCATCTGGTGTAATGGGGTTAAAAAGGATATGAGATTCGCTAACCCAAATTTACGGTTTTCAGTGACAGTTTTTAAATGAATACTACACGCAGATATCTTGTCAATGTCAATTAATCAAACGCCGATAGATTCTGTTTTCAGCTATTTACCTCTTTGGTAATTCTCAGTATATTCCCTTATTGCGAGCGTATCCCTTGCGCCCAGGGATGAAATACTCTGCGGGTTAAACTCATTATTGGTCAGCACAATCACGTTGTGTTTGCGTTTACCTGTGGTTTCATCACTTTTGATCAATGCAATATTCAGCATGCTTATTTTAAGCTCCTGCTCGTTACCATAGGCAACAAACTTGCGCTCATAATTGAGGTAACCCGGAGTTTCCGAGGCAACGATTGTTCCATATTTATAGAATGGGGCTACAAGGGCAATATTGTCGTCAGTGGCCAAAACCCTACTCCTTCCGTCTTTTAATATAAGCTGATCATTGTTTCTTTCGTAGTTGAAACTGTCTGCGTTCCACAACAATGCTTGTGGTGTAGGGAAAGATACAGCACTGGAGTTAGGGACAATATTAAGGTACACGATGATTCCTAAACCAGTTCGCTCAACCGCTTTATCTTTGATACTGGCAGAGGTGATTTCTCCATCACGGGTAAACACCCGGTTTTCAGCTTTAAATGTGCGTGACTTGAGGTAAAGTTTTTCATCTACCGGTTCTTCGGGGTCTTTTTTACATGATGTACTTCCTAGGGTGGCAAGAAGGAGCAGCGATAATGATAATCTGGTTTTCATATTGGAAATGTGTGTATCACAAATATTAATATATATTTCTACAATAAAAATTAATACTACCAATAAAAGTCACACAATTACGCATTACACATTAACATTGTTGTTACATAAATTTCCGCATTTTGGTACGATACCTTTCCTAATCATGTTCGAGTTTCCATAAGTCAGGTTTTTGAAAATGTTTCTGGTCTTCCATCTTGCACCGTAACTACTACCACTTCATAACAGGAAAATGACTTAGCTGCAATTCATGCATTTCACAATTATTTGCCTTGGCAGAAACTGATAATCTATGCAGCATTTGTTTATGCTCAGGCGACCAGCTTGAAAAGTACTTCTGCAAGAGTTGGGGAATTTTCCTGAATCTAGGTTTGCCAGCCCTGCCACTTACAAATTCAACATGCACTGTTTGATAAATAAAGAATGTCAGTTCCATATTTACATCAATCCCTCGTCCGATTAAACGCTGGATTTCAGCGGCACCAGTGGGATCATATGCATGTAAAGCCTTCTCCACAACATATTCTAACAAATACAAATTCGCCTGGTTGAGTTTATCCGTTTGAATATACGCGGCATTATTACGCAGTGCATTGGTGAAAATTAATAGGTCAGTCCATACCAACTGGAAGCCGTAATAGTGATGTGTATAATCATCATCAAAGCGCATCTCTTTAACGAGACGCGTACCCTGATAAGCATGACGGATCTCATAAGCAAAATTCATTAACAGCATATGCTGGTCTCTCTGATATGCATTATCTTCATCCAGGGAATCCTCAATGTGGTGTACTGTTTCATAAAGGCTGTCCAGATCCGCATAATCACCATATATGGAAATCCCGGTTCCACTCTCTGTAGGGTTCGCTTGTAGCATATCAATATTGTTTGTCTTATGCGAATTTATGGAATCTGCTCAAATGGAAGAAATATCAGCCTCTTATTAAAGCACTGCTAAATAAAACATTGGAGCGTACATGAGGTAAAATACCTGTAAATTATCAAATTCATACCTGTGGAAGTTTGGCTATATTCGTTCAGCTAATTTTATCTGATGAGTAAAGAAAACCTTGGAACTTTTTTTCACCAAACAAATCTGTTTTCGTTATCGATGGCCCACGAACTTGTAGATAAGTTTGAATACAAGCGCTTTGCAAAAAATCAGTTCCTGCTTACAGAAGGCACTATAGCTGATGAATACCTGTTTTTAGATATTGGCTATATGCGGTCGTTTGCATTAGACTCTGAAGGCAACGAAATAACCACTAATTTTCATGCACCAGGTCAAATGATATTTGAAGTGGCCTCATTTTTTAATAGAACTCGGTCAAAGGAGAATATACAGGCTTTAACAGATTGCGAAGGTTGGTTCATTACCTATAGGCAAGTAAACAATCTTTTCCATGCTTTACCAGAATTCAGGGAATTTGGCAGATCAATGCTTGTAAAAGGATTTGCGGAACTCAAAATCAGGATGCTCTCCATGATTAATGAGACGGCGGAAGAGCGTTATGCTACTTTATTGAAGACGAACCCGGAAATCTTTCAACAAGCACCCTTAAAACATATTGCAACGTACCTTGGCATTACAGACACTTCATTAAGCAGGATTAGGGCGAGCCTGACAAAAAAGTAACCCAGCTCATTTCTTGTCAATTGGCAAGATATTGCCATGCAATTTTACCGTCCTTTGTTTAATCTCACCAGAAGCCATGGAGCAATTACCTCTCTACATCCCCGCCACATTTGTGTTGACGACGTTACTTACATTGATGTTCCTGTACAAGGCAAGCAACTATTCCAGGCCTTTAATTCTTACCCTGATATTATGGCTCACAGTACAGGCAGTACTCAGTTTAAACGACTTCTATTTAACCACAACTGGGGTTCCACCAAGATTTGCGCTATCACTGATGCCTCCGGTGTTGTTGGTATTGATTCTGTTTATCACCAAAAAAGGAAGAGAGTTTCTAGGAAGCTTCAATGCAAAAACGTTAACCCTGCTGCATATTGTACGGATCCCTGTAGAACTAACTTTATACTGGCTGTTTCTCCATAAGGCCGTGCCTGAAATAATGACCTTCGAAGGCAGGAACTTTGATATCCTATGCGGACTGACTGCCCCCTTGGTTTATTACTTCGGGTATATCAAAAAAGTGCTCAGCAGGGGCGTATTGCTTACATGGAATATCATCTGTTTATTATTGCTCATTAATATCGTTGCTACCGCAATCCTGTCTGCACCTTTTACTTTTCAAAAATTTGCATTTGAACAGCCTAATATTGCCTTGCTCTATTTTCCATATGTGTGGCTTGCCAGTTTTGTAGTGCCTGGTGTATTGCTAGCGCATATTGTGACTATCAGGGGAGTTATCAATAAAGACTCCACTACGTGAGTTCGTCGTTGTGAGTAACATCTTCCTGCACTATTTTATTTCTATTTTTTATTTTATCGATTACCAAGGCAGACAAAACCGAAACAATTATAAAATTGACCGTTAAATGCCACCCGCTCAATTTTATTCCAGTCGCTCTTTTAAATAGATAGGCCGGAAAAGTAGTTACAATAGTGATTTTTGTTGCGACGACTGATATAATTGAAGTTGAGTGTTGAGTGGCAGCTGCTATCGCATAAATGAACAAATAGCAAAAAAATGATATAAAGGTCCACAGTAAAATTCTTTTTAATTTCATCTTAGTCAATATTTGCAAAAATTCTTTTGTGATAAATAGGGCTTTTGTCGAAATAATATCGGGCCAGATATTTAAGGTCGGGGAAAAGGAGATTATTAATTTGAACACTAAAGTTAGCAGTATTTATTTCCATATAGTTATATGCTGCAGATGGGATCCTAGTTGGAATCTTATCTTCAACGAGGGCAGGAGACATAAAAAGGTGAATGGTCTCCACATCTTTTTTGAATATTGTGAAGGTAAGAATGCCGTTTTCAAAGATTTCTAAAGAATTTTCCCGAAGCCGTAACTCCTGATATCTGGATTGGAGATAATACCTATAGTGCAAATAAAATGCTGGCCCGATCCAAATGAATAGCATAAACAAAATCACACACAGCACAATATATTGACATCTTTCCATGCGAACGACCAAAATCATAGCACCGACTAAACCAAATAGCAAGATAGATAAGGAAGGATTCAACAATCTAAAATGACCGTTACCAGTAACTTTATAAGAGGTAAAAATGTCGTCTGCCATAGGTTAAGGCTATTGTATGATTTAATGAATCATTATTGCTGCCTATCAAATATACAAGATTCTATTCCCCAAAGTTATGTTATACAATTAGTAATTATCTTATAATATAAGTCTTTTACCACCTGGAATGCGCACAATAAGCCTTCCTAATAGGAAACTGCCCAATACCGCTGCGGAGGCAATCACCAAAAGTTTGATGGCAGGATCTACCGTCCAATTTCTTACAGCCAGTGGTAGCGGCGGAGATATGCTATCTCTTTAAGTAAGTGCTCACGATTAACATAGATTTCCATAGTTCGTACTTTGCGCTTATCAAAGCTAATAAATATTTACTCTTAAATTGGAGCCCGGCATTGCAGAGTTACTATTGTCAGCAGTCAAAATCTAAAAAGCCTGCATACCGCCAGGGTATACAGGCCAGGATTATTATTACAGCACCAGTCTGTGGTTACCAGAGATATTCCCCGGTATATATTGATGTGGTAATGCTTTTGCCATCTGCAGATATAAATGTAAGATACGTATGTATGGTCACCTGTGTTGAGTACCGCTGCATTTTCAAAACATCTTTTCCTGCTATTCGCCTTTCACCATAGAGCTGATATAAAGCGTATTCTTTTTCAGGACAATAGGCAAGCAGCATTGCCTGATCAGAAAGCTGCATCCCCTCTACAATATAGTCTGGGTTCCAGCTGAATTCTATCCCTTCCTCTACTACGTTGACATTTACCTCATCAACGATGGGCATATCACCCTGACTAAAGACCGCCTTGGTAAAATCAACCTCCAGATTTGGAGATTCAGTATTAATAGCATTTGACCTGTTTATTGAACATGCGGCATTGTGTTGATGCCAGGTTGTATTACGTACGAATTCTCTAAAACCAATCCTAATATAGGGCATTACCGGTTTAAGAAGGTTATTTATTTTACCGGTAATTTCAAGGTTCGGCTTTTGTTTATCTGTAGGCGGGTTCTTCCACTTACCTATACCTCTTTCAACCCACTGGCCATTGAGCAGATAACCTACCTTATCGTTGATTTTTCCTGTTGTAAACTTGCCCCCATTTTTCGCGCGAGCCATAATTCTAATATTTAAAGCTTTAACATTTGGTTATTTAATACCACAACATCAACCATTCAAGATTGATGTTGTAGCCCATCCTTGTGGTATGGATTATTTTGGCAGGATGAAGGATCCTGCGTAATCACTGTCCGAGACATATTTACCGTCCCGGGAAGTGAAAAATAAATAGGCATGGAACTCATCTCCTTCAACTGAATAGGGAAGGTCAAAAATTGCAGTCCCGGCTGACCTTTCGGCTTCTCCAAAGCAAAATACACCTTTGTGCTTGGTTACATTATAAAACGCAACATTTACGAAATCCTTAGGTGTCCCTAATTCTGGAATAACATGTAATCTGTCAAGTACACTCCAGCTTAAAGATACTTTTGCATCTGGTAGTGGGTTTGACTTCACTATAAATCCTCCGGTGAAACCGTTGTTACTTTTGGTAACCTTCACTTGGGTATAATCCAACTGGTAGTCTGGATAAGTACCAATGATTGCTCTTTCAAGATGATCTTGTACCGCAGCATTATTGCCCCTTATTTTGGATTTGCTCCTATACCCCATTTTGACGGCCTTTTTCATTACTCCGAAAAAACTGTTAGCTAGGCCGAACTTTGCCTGCTGTTCCAGTTGTTTCTGTGTTGGTGGTGCTGTCCATACCGTGCGTGCACTTCTTCCTACGGGAACGCCACGCCAGCGTTGCACGATGACATCGCCGGTCTTACCGGTCATAATGCCTACTGATCCTGGTGTCACTTTTGACATAACTTTAAAATTTAAATGTTTATAATTAATTATTTGAAGTCTGACTGTTTGGTAGTCAGACCTATAGCATAAATTTAAAAATAACTTTTCTAAAAGACAAACAAGGATGGTCATGTTACCGAAAATTTTTTAAGAACCATGAAGTATCAAATATATATGTGTTAAAAATGGCATTTAGACCGTTATAAGAATTGATTGAATCGCATGCTTTATCATACAGACTTATTCTCACTAACTGCTTAAAAGCATGTAAAGACTTACCTGGTTATCGCCAAATAGAGGTTAAGTCGAAGTCAAAAGGATAAGAAAAAAATAGTTGCTCTACTACTCATTCGCATCAAAAACGTAGTTGGACCGCCAAGCAACCGACAACGTACCGGACCAACCCCGGATCAAATACGGTACAAATGCGCTTCAACATTTAAATTGACTTCGAATTAACTTCCACTTGACTTGTTTTTGTCGAGAATTTGGAAATAATCAGTTTTCGCTTAATACGTTTGAGCTGTTGAGTTGAAACAATCTTGCAAATAACCAGTGGAATAATACGCTACCTCAACCACTTAGACGATTTGGTGAATAGTCATCGGTTTCCATTAAGTAATCTGTCAATAAGTGCTGGCAGAATAAAATTAGCACTAAGCTCATTAAATAAAATAATATTCCATTCAATGAAATACGTTTGTTTCTAAGATTAAAGTGCAATACGTTGGCGCAATTAATTAACCGTTTTATTAGTGTAATTCTTTAAATCAAATGACTAAAGAAAATCAATCTTAATTACAGTCCCATTAGAATTTAAGGTGGCCTGTGCCGTTTGCAAAATCAACATTCAGTCTGCTTTGCAAATTTTTATCAACTATTGCAGTCTTTACGATTCTTTAACCGCGGGGTACAATAAGTAATATGCCGAGGCCGCTGAAACGGTCTCCCAGTACATTGATTTGAAAAGATCCGTCACTAAGATGATCATCAATGACAGCGCGCAAATTCAGAATTGCCTGCTCGCAATGGTGTAGGAAGGCGTTAAGAATAAGGGTAACCAAATCATCGGCAGAAAAAAAGCCGACAAACACGTAACTCAGCTATTGAAAGCAACTAAATGCAAATACCACCCTAAATCGCGTCAATTTTCTTAATGAAGAAACAGTTCTGCACCTGTCTAAAGATTTTTATGCGATGTGCGAACTGTACGCCTGTAACCCGGCAGAAATCCTCGAATACTACATGAGTATGATTTCCCTGGCGGATGCCACCGCTGCCAATGATCTTAAGATTAAAACGAACAACTACAGCATGTATTTTTTCACCGAGAGCACCTCTGAGTACATCCAGCAGTATCGAGATTTCCTGGAGATTACAGAAGAAGATCATGATTTTCTTCAGGAACTGACAGAATACCGGCTAGAACTGTATCCCATCAAAAACCTGTTCCAACGCAAGTCACGCCTTAAAGAGTTCTATCATTCCTATTATCAAAAAATTATTGACACAAATCCATCAAATTATGCAATCTGGTAAATGTTGCTGTTGCCAAAAGCCTGGAAGAATATCCTTACGACCAACTTAGGGTCAGAATAGACTCTGTAAAGGTATTTGAGCAACGGGAACGACCTCCATGCTGGAAATGCGTCAGTTGTTTCACTGATCATCTGAAATAGCTAGGCTGGCCTGAAATTGCTAATCAAAAAAATGCCCCCAAGAAGTTGAATCCTTTGGGGGCATTATGCTTGTTACGATTATTCTAGTAGTGTTATTTATCTACGTAAACCCTAACGTAAGTAGGAACGATAACTTGTCCGTTATCCAGAGTAATCATAAAATAAAAGTTTCTGGCAAGTAAACTAGTAGCAGTTCCTGTTGCTGCTGGCAATATTGGCGTTAATCCCGTTTTAGTGTAGTATTCAGCCAACGTGGTTGTGAAGGTAAAAGTAGTACCACTGGCGGCAATAGCACCTGTTCTATACAAACCAGTAGTCACGTTCACACTGCCATAAGCAGTACCTGCCGCAACCCTTGTGATTTCCTTGAATGATCTTCCTGATTCGGCAGGAATAGACAGTACAATGCTGATATTACCCCCTGCTGCGTACGATGTACTAACAGTAGGCGCAGTAAAGGTCCCGATTTTATTTGTTACCGTAACGGGTACATCAGGGAAGTTATTCTCTAGCGAGACATTGTCCTTTTTACATGACCCCATTATCACAGTTAAAATGACGCCTAAAAATAGACTTGATTTTATGTTTAATTTCATGTTGTTTGTTTTAAAGTAATACGCAAAAATAAGTTTAATCCTTACAGCCCCCACCAAATTTTCTCATCAGTTCTTGGACGAGGAGTTGGCTGGTTTGGATTGGCATTTGTTTCGCTTGTTGTGTAAGCAAAGCGTTTAGGAATCTGAGACGGATTATCACCACCTGTTACATTCAATGCTAAAGCAAGTTGAGGATATCCCGTTCTTCTGTAATCATTGTATGCTTCAAACCCGTTTCCTACCCATGCAAGATATTTTTGTGTAATGATCTGTTTAACCATGTTTTCAGGAGTTCCGCTAAGCGTAACAACCGTAGGGTTGGTAGTAAAATACGTATTAATTTGTGCAGCAGTCATTCCTGCTTTAGTCATAGATGCCCTGATACCGTCCTGGAAGTAAGTATTGGCATTTCCAGTGATTCCTAGTTTTACAACGGCTTCAGCCAAGATAAACTTAACCTGAAAGTTAGTTAATAACCTTGCCGGAGCATCCCCTGTTGTACCTACAACGTAGGTGTTGTACATTGAGCGGGTTGCCAATGTTGGAGCTGCACCTGCTGCACCGTTTTCAAAACCTACAAATGAAACACCATTAGGCTTGGTATAGAATCTAGACAACCTAACTGTGTCATTAAGGCTTTTTGAAAGCGTGATCAAACGCGAGCTTAACATCTCACCATTTTTGAAACTTCCAGAAATATCCTGAACATACATAGGGTTCTGATTGCCAATTGCAGTAGTAAAAGGAACTTGTAAATCAAGGGCATTATCATTGATATATCCATCTGCACTAGCCAATACTTCGTTGATGTTTGTAGTAGCAAGAGCTGGATTTACATTAGATATTGTATTTGCAAATTTCAAGATTAAGGTATTTCCTGCTTTAATCCAATTAGTGAGATTACCGCTGTAGATTAAATCATCAGTACCTGGTTTTACAGCAGAAGTTTGCTTCAAATCTGCAATACCACTTTTTACAAGGTCAAATAAAGAAACGATACCCTGTCCTGAATTACCCTGGTATATATCTTGAGTGCTGTCATAACGTGGTTGAGGGTATTCCAAACCTCTTCCGGCCTGAGAATAAGGTACGGCACCCCAAAGGTCTGTTGCCATAGAGATAATATACGCCAGTTGAATTTTCGCTATACCTGCGTATGCTGGTGAATAACCGGTTTCATTTGCAGCAGATTTGTCAATCAAAATCTGAAGGTTATTTACCGTAGCAGCGTAAATCTCAAAATTCCATTGGTTATCAAATAAGCCAAAAAGATTATAAGACTCATAAGAAAGCCCGGAGTTGGCTAGACCTGCATTATATTGAACCAGGATAGAAGATGCACGACCAAGCTCGTTGGCATTAGCCCATCCAATACCAATTGAAGTATTAGGCAAGAGAACTTTTGCTGGTACTGCAGTAGGTTCATTGGGGTTCTGGTTTACATCCAGATATTTTTTACACGATGCGAGAGAGAGTGCGCATGCGGCAAATATGATAAGTTTTTTCATTTTATAAAATTTATATATGATTAAAAAGTAACTCTTAAACTAGCTCCAAAGTTTCTCGTATTAGGAGCACTTTGTAATTCAAGTCCACGAATGTTTCCAGCACCTTGGGTACTTACTTCAGGATCGATCGGGCTATTTGGAGCGTAGTAATAAAGGTTTCTACCGTATATAGTTAAGCGTATATTTTTAATTGCTTTAGTTTTTAACACACTTCCTGCTAAATCATATCCGATTGTAAATTCTCTCAATCTGAAAGTTGTTGCATCAAACACGGTAAACTCACCACCACCGATTCCACCGAAACCAGAGTTCCAGTAAGTTTGTCCAGGAATCTGGATATAGTTTGGAACGTATTCTCCGTTAGCAGCAAGGATAACACCTGGCAAAATATGTGGTTCTTCACGACCTTCAGCAGTTACAGCCAATGATCCGTTTTGTCTCAAAGTAGCGGCAGTCCAAGAAATGATATCACCTCCTTTTTTGAAGTCAACTAATGCTGAAATAGTGAATTTTTTGATTCTGAAAGTGTTTGAAATACCTGCTGTCCAGTCCTTGTTAGGATCTGCAACAATTTGATTGGCTATAGTAGCTGTGCTATAAAGACCAGTATTTGCATCAACGATCAGGTCACCATTTGGACTGCGTGGGTTTTTGCTACCTACAATAACACCATATGGCTGACCAACAAAGATAGATGGAATAACACCACCAAACACATTTCCACCAACCTGGAATGAAGTAATCCCGTCAGCAATTGAAACAACCCTATTTTTGTTTCTAGAGAAATTGGCAGATATATCCCAGCTAAAGTCTTTTGAACTAATTGCTGTACCATTCAAAATTAACTCAAACCCTTTATTGTTGATCTCTCCAATGTTAGTTAAACGGCTTGTGTAACCCGTAGAAGCTGGAAGAGCCACATCAACAATCTGGTTTTTACTGCCCTGATTGTAATACGTTGCATCAAATGAAACCCTGTTGTTGAATAAGCCTAAACTAAGTCCGAACTCGTAAGAAGTAGTAAACTCAGGTTTCAGGTTAGGGTTAGCAATCTGATTGTTGGCACCGAAGCCCGAAGTTGTTCCATATGGAAAGGTAAAACTTGCTGTGTTGTTACCAAAACCACCAGTAACGTAAGTATTCTCAAGAGAGTATGGATCGGCATCTTTACCCACCCGTGCATATGAAGCACGAATTTTACCCATAGATAAAATCTTTGATTCGATATGGAATGCATCAGTAAATACGAAACTTGACGATACTGATGGATAGAAATAACTATTGTTATCAGTAGATAAAGTTGAAGACTGGTCAGCACGCCCGGTTGCCTCTAAGAAAAGGTAATTATTATAGGCCAATGATAGCTGTGCGTAATATCCCAATAAACGCCTTTTAGTACTGGTTTCACCTGAAGTAGTGAAATTGGTACCGTTACTAACGTTATCAAAACCTGGTATAGTTAATCCGACACCTGCTACATAAGCATTCTGGAAGGACCTTTGGTTGATGTTTTGACCTAACAACACTGTAGCATTCAATCCATCTGTGAAAATATCTTTTTTCTTGGCAGTAATGATCAGGTCACCATTAACCTCGTTTCTATAATAGATATCTTCAAGGACGCTACCAGCAGAACTTGAAGCCTGAGTAGATCCAATAGCTACATAACGTTTTCTTCTGTCAGTATACGTATCCAATCCAATACGGTAACTCACGTTTAACCAGTCACGAACGTCGTAACCGATGTTTACGTTTCCTAAGAAACGTGTAAGATTGCTTTTGAATGAGTTTTCATTTGCAGCAAAGTAAGGGTTATCCCTACCAGTTACGAACCAATTGTTTGTTCCGTCTGCATTTTTGTAATTGTTTTTGTAATAGTCAAGATCAGTACTTCTGGTCACACCAAATAAACCGAACATACTACTGTTAGCTCCATTACCTTGGGTTGTAGATCCATTTTGAAGTGTATTGAAGAAGTTGATGGATCCAACAATGTTTAACTGTTTAGTTACTTGTGAACCTGCAGAGAATGAAACAGTATTCTTGGTAAATTTAGATGCCGGAAGAATACCATTTGTAATTGCATTTCCCGCAGCAAGTGAATAATAGTTTTTAGCATCTCCGCTGTTAAGCAAGATGTTATTGTCATACGTTGTTCCTCTTGAGAAATAATTTTTGATGTTATCCTTATAGTTTACGTAAGGAATTGTACTTCCTGGCTGGTACACTACCCCATTTACATTCGGGGTAGTATTTGGAGCAACAATTAATCCATTTGCAAGAGTAGGTGTAGTACCAAATCTCACGCCCAACGAATTGGTAGAAGTAGAGTTGAATACACCACTTGCACCCTGACCAAACTCATTTTGTAATTCAGGGAAGCCATACACATTCTGGAATCCAAAGTTAGAGTTTAATGTAATGTTGGTCAGTCCTGCCTGGCCACTGCCTTTTTTTGTAGTAATAATAATAGCACCCGCAGAAGCCCTTGAACCATACAATGCTGCCGCAGCAGGTCCTTGAAGGATATTCATCGCTTCAATATTATTAGGATTCAAATCCAACGCACGGTTGGCTGGCTGATTACCATACAAAGTGTTTGTGGTATTATCCAGGTTATTGCTGATTGGGATACCATCAACAACAAACAATGGCTGATTACTTCCAGAGAATGAAGAAATACCACGAAGGATAATGTTGGTAGAAGAACCCGCACTACCGCTGGCGCCGGTGATTTCAACACCCGCAACTTTACCTTGTAATGCATTAAGGATGTTACCATCACCTCTGTCAACCAATTGGTCGCCTTTAACATTTTGTGTAGAGTAACCCAGATCTCTTTTAGTTCTTGTTACACCTAAAGCCGTAACAACAACTTCGCCTAGTTGATTTTCATCAGATCCAAGAGCAACGTTTAATACAGCTGAATTTCCGGCTGCTCTTTCAACAGTAGCAAATCCGATTGAGGAGAATACTAAAGGCGTTTCATTTGATGGAATCTGGATTGTAAATTTACCATCTGCACCTGTGCTTGTTCCAGTAGAGGAACCTTTGATACGAACACTTACACCTGGCAATGGTAGCCCATCGTCTTTTCCGGTAACTGTTCCAGTAATCGTTCTTTGTTGAGCCATTGCTGAAGTAGCAACGAACAGCATCAAGAACAAACTTTGTAGAAGTTTTTTCATGAATTCATGTTTAGGTTAGTAATAGTTAAAGCCCTAAGGTATTAAAAAGTATATCATTTGTTAATAATAATTTCGCATTTTTTCGAAAGAAGGCAATAAAATGTACTTTTATAAGTTGTAAAGCGCACTGAATGGCATAATTTGAGACATTTGACCTTAATTTTAATAATTAAAATAAGAAAACGTCGTTTAATTTGAAAAATTAACGGTTTGAAACAGATAAATTCTCCGATAGCAAACTTACAGATGTAATAATTAGATTACTCAATCTAAATATTCTAAATTGTGTAATATTTTAATATACACGAAACTTCTGATGCCTTATTTAATTTGATTAAAGAGGTTAAATATGCATGAATTTATGCTAATTTTCAGAAAATCAGGTATTAAAATTCTTATCTTCATGGTTATGAACTTAAATGACGTTAAATATTTAGTGGCATGATCCAATTAATTTCAAAAGTTCAATATAAAAGAAGCGAAAAAGGTGAGTTTCATGATGGCGCAGAACGGACACTTGACGATACTATCACCCTGATTCTTGATTACCCCTGGAATACAGAAAGGAACCTGGCTTCGATAGAACTTACCTGTCCATCAGTAACTATAGAACACCCTATTGGTACCTATCTGAAAGTCGGGCCATATTTTTCCGGCAAGTTTTCACTTTATTACCTGGACACTAACCATAAGGTTTACTTTCATACTGTAAACACGCTTGAGGAGGTGTGCACATGGGTTGAATCCTACTACGAGCAGGACGGACAGTTACTAGAATTTGAGAAGTATAATTTTAAAATAAACCCATCTGCTCACTTCCAAACCAATCCTTTTGAATATACCATCAACACAAAAGGTATAAGCTGTTTTTTCATATTTCTATTGTGCATGATACCCCTAACGTTGATTATGGGGTTATTAAAATCCGTTGATCGTCCGGGCGGATATAACTTTATAGCTGGTTTAGGAGCCATATCATTTATATTGCTCCTATGCAGTCCAACTATTTACCTCTTTTTCAATTATCTCTCAGCTGACAGAAACCATTACCTCCAAATATCCAAAGGTCACGATGAATTTGTATTCGGAAATCTTGACAATCATAAATTATATCACAAGAGTGATATCGCTGACATTGACGTTTATGGAACAAATCGTTATCCGCCAGAAAAAAGGCGCTACAATAAGCGAGCCTGGAGCGATTGTGAAGTATTTATTATCACTTTCAAAAATGGGGAGCAGATCCGTTTTACCAGTCTGTTAATCTCCACATCCAAATTGACGTACAAGTTGCCCGACCACCGTTTCACAAATCATCAAAAATTCATCCCCACAGTGGAGAGTGCCATATTGGACTTTAGCGCGAGCACTTAACTTGTGCAGATTTTAGTCAGGAGAACTGCCTGAAACTAAAAAGCTGTATTGATGTTGTTTCATTTTAAACGATAAAAGCTGTTCATCAACCTGTATATGGTTTGTTGCAGTACAAGAATCAGGTGAAAAATGAAAGGCAATTATAAAAAATTAAGACTCATTCTTGGCGATCAGCTCAATATACAGCATTCATGGTATACACAAAAAGACCCATCCGTTTTGTATGTGCTGATGGAAGTACGGACGGAAACCGACTACGTGTGGCATCACATGCAGAAAGCCTGTGCGTTTTTTGCTGCAATGGAGCGTTTTGCCGAAACACTGAATAGCGAAGGTCATAATACACTTTATATTAAACTGGATGACCCCACCAATAGGCAAAGCTTTTCTTCCAATTGTGACGACCTGATAAAAGAATATCACATCGAAAATTTTGAGTACCAGCTACCCGATGAGTACAGGCTGGATGTGGAGCTGAAATCATATACTGCGATGTTGAACATTCCCAGTGAGGCCTGTGATACCGAACATTTTTACACCACGAGAGATGAACTGGGTGTGTTCTTTGACGGTAAAAAAGGTTTGCTGATGGAGACCTTCTACCGCGAAATGCGTAAAAAACATGCGGTGCTTATGTCGGGAAATGAGCCAAAAGGGGGGAAATGGAATTTTGATGAAGATAACCGCAGTAAACTGCCAAAGAATCACAATCCTTATCCGCCGCTTTTGTTTAGCAACAATGTACAGCCTCAATATGAGCGCATCAGTGCTGCGGGGATTGAAACTATTGGCAACATAGATCCTAAGAATTTCTATTGGCCGGTGGACCGCCAGCAGTCCTTAAAGCTTTTAAACTATTTCACCGAAAACTGTCTCCCACTATTTGGAACCTTTCAGGATGCCATGCATACATATGAATGGTCGATATACCATTCGCGGCTATCCTTTAGTATGAACACCAAGATGCTTTCTCCAAAAGAAGTGGTAGGTGCTGCCATCGCAGCCTGGGAGCAGAATAAAAAGACTATCTCCATCAACCAGTTGGAAGGTTTTGTTCGACAGATTTTGGGTTGGCGTGAATATATGCGTGGGATCTACTGGCTGAAAATGCCCGACTTTGAAACATTGAATTACTTTGATCACGAAAGAAAACTGCCAGGATGGTACTGGACGGGAAAAACGAAGATGAACTGTTTGAAGCATAGTATTGGCCAATCACTGAACCATGCCTATGCACACCATATCCAGCGATTGATGATCACAGGAAATTTTGCCTTGCTGGCCGGTATCAAACCGGATGAGGTTGACTTTTGGTACCTTGGAATTTATATTGATGCCATCCAATGGGTCGAAATTACGAATACCAGAGGGATGAGCCAATATGCAGATGGAGGAATTATCGGCTCAAAACCCTATACTGCAAGTGCAAATTATATCCATAAGCAGAGTAATTATTGCGACAAGTGCCATTACGACCGAACGAAAAAAACCGGCGAAGACTCGTGCCCCTTTAACAGCCTGTACTGGGATTTTCATGATCGCCACAGGAAAAAACTGGGCAACAACATCAGGCTTTCTATGGTTTACAGGCTCTGGGATAAAATGGCGCCGGATATTCGTGAAGCCACTTTGTTACGCGCAAACTACTGCCTGGAAAATCTGGAGGACTTATAACCGCAACCTGGGTCATGTCTACAATCGTATCCAAATTACTATATTAGCAAAAACAACCCGGTAAAGCTTATGCCTGAATTTTATGAATCATTTATTCATTTGACCTTCATAGGTATCATTGCTTTGTTTCCTGTAGTGAACCCCATCGGCTCTGCCTTTATGGTGAGCCCTTTCTTTGAGCATTTAAACCGCAGCGAGAAAAGGGCCGCCGTCACATCCATAACGTTATATGCATTTCTAGTTTGTACGGTGTCGCTGTTTGCGGGGCAGTGGATACTAAGGCTGTTTGGTATTTCTATACCGGTTGTACAGCTTGCAGGTGGAATTATGATCTGCAAAATGGGATGGGAGTTTTTATCTTCTGATCAGAAAAATACGACAATGGACGATCTTGGGGAAGATTTGAACGTTTCTGCATATAGCCATATCGTTAATAAACTGTTTTACCCCATTACCTTCCCCGCCACTACAGGTGCAGGTACCATCTCTGTATTATTTACTTTGAGTGCGCATGGCGCAGCTTTCGGAAGCCAGGCATACTTTGTAAATACGGGGGCAATCCTTTTATCCGTTGTGGTGATTTGCGTCATGATCTATTTCTTTTATCTCAACACCAAGAATATGATCAATTACCTGGGATCAAATGGCGAAAATATAGTGAACAGGGTATCTGCTTTCTTGATATTTTGTGTAGGACTACAAATTGGTGTAACCGGAATTAAAACGCTTTTCCATTTGTAAATTTTGACTTTTTAGCGAGGTTACCGCAAGTACTTTTTCATTTGCCCCTATCGTTTTCTCTTGAATTCATGAACCTGCAAGCTCGGTTTCGTTGCTTATCGCGTTTAGCGATTTCATTATTAGATAATTTTATCCCGAGAAACGCGTTTTTAAAGCGATATCGTAACAGTTTGATACTGTTTTACGCAAATCGCCCTGCATATTGTCACAATTACACCTGCTGTCTAACAATCTATCTGTAGATATTTGTAATTGAAGAATCTTTTCACCTCTTAAAGTTGTTTCCTATGCGAAAATTGAAACTACAGGTACAAATGACGATTGACGGCTTTGTAGCGGGCCCGAATGGCGAGTTAGACTGGATGTGGATATCTGGTGAACGTGATGAAGCCATGTTTCAGAAAGTAATTGAGTTAGCTGATAGCTGTGATACCATCCTATTGGGACGCAAAATGACAGCGGGCTTTATTGAGTACTGGGAAAATGTGGTAGACAATATACCCGACAGCCAGGAACAACCCTTGGCGCAACGAATGGTAAGTATGCGCAAAATCGTATTCAGTCGTACACTCAATGCTATTAACGGCAGAAATTTAGAAGTAGTGAACGCAGACCTGGCTACTGCAGTGCAGGCGCTGAAGCATGAATCTGGTAAAGATATCATGGTTTATGGCGGGGCAAGCTTTGTAAGTTCCCTGATTAGTCTGGACCTGATTGATGAGTATTATATTTTCAGGAATCCAGTGGCAATTGGAGAAGGCCTATCGATTTTTAAGGACAGAAAACCGTTGAAATTAGAAAGTTCTATCGCTTACAAAAGTGGAAAAACGGTAAATAAGTATCTACCATTATAAGCAAAATGAATATGAAACTTCTCCTCACTTCGGCTGGCATTAGCAATATAAGCATACGTAATGCACTGGTAGACCTCTTGGGCAAACCAATTGAGCAGTCCAGTGCCCTCTTTGTCCCGACAGCAATACATGCAATAGCTGGTGGCGGTGAAATATTAAGGAAGGTAATCTGCGGATCGCTGGGTGACCCGTTTTGCGAATTGGGATGGAAGTCGCTGGGCATTCTGGAACTTACCGCCCTGCCTAGCCTAAGAAGGGAGCACTGGGTACCCATGCTGCAAAATACAGACGCATTGCTTGTTGGAGGCGGCGACTGTCAGTACCTGTGCCATTGGATGCAGGAATCTGGACTGGCAGACCTCTTACCGTTTATTTTAGACAAGACGGTTTATGTGGGATTAAGCGCAGGGAGTATGGTAATGACTCCCTTTGGAACAAGCTACGATGCACATACACTGCCAGCCAAATGCGATAACTCATTAAAAATGGTCGATTTTGCTATACACCCTCATCTGGACCACGAGTGGTTTCCAGAAAACACAATGGAGAACCTGAAAAAGCTTGCTGCAACGATAGCCATGCCGTCATATGCTATTGATGATCAGACCGCGATTAAAGTGACTGACAAGGCAGTAGAGGTTATTTCCGAAGGAAACTGGAAAATGTTTACGTCATAAAACGGAGATAGCTGAAAGATAAAATCTTCAACATATCTGTGTCGAATAAGAAGGCCACTGCTTTCATATCTAAGTTAGTACTTATAATTCAATTGATAAACCTAATAGGAGTTTAATCACCTAGGAAGCGGTTAAAAACTATTGTTGTATTCATTGGTGCAACCGCAGGATAGGTTGTGTAATTTAGTGTAAGGTTGATTGCATTCAATGTGTATGTTGCGTTTTCCAGATAACTACCACTCACTGGACCTCTTGAAATTATATTACCACCCCGATGAACTGTTACCTCTTTAAAATTTGTGATCAGCTTATCCCCCTGTGTGCTATATGTACCCCGCGCGGATGTAAATTGATAAGTGGCAACATCTACAGATGTAAATTTGACGCTATCACCCCAAAAATGGATTTCCTTATATGAGATTACGGATCCATCAAACCGTACGTTCTCTAGCCAATACCCGGTTAGTTCAATTGGAAAAACCGCATCAGGTTTATCCTTTTTGCAAGCGCCAGCTACAATAACTAACAATAGTAAAATTTTTACCAAGCCTTTCCTTTGTGTTGTGATTTTCATAAGAGCGTTTTTATAGTGAAACGCCTGCTAAATGGAATACGCTACAGCTAGATTAAATAAATTACTAACGATCAAGCTGTTGGCTAGTAAATAGACTTTTACAATCTAAGCTGGCCTTAAATTGAATGCCGAAAAAGAGAGCTAACCTTAAAATGCAGGGTTTTTAAGGTTAGCTCTCTTAGTACGTTTTGCAATAGTATTGGTTTTACCGGACATCCTCGCCATTAGCTGTTAACACTGTCAGAAAAATTGGCAGCAATTAGTTTCACGGTTCGCTTTTAGAGGATTTCCAGAATCTGATTGGCCTTTAGACGGTGATTATCAACTCCCGGTTGTATCCGTTGTATTTTTCATTGATATATCCATGTAGATTGCATATAATTTCGGTCTGATCAATTTTGTACCTTGTTGGCGTATGAATGTGGCCGTGTATCCAATATGATGGTTTATACTTTAAGATCAGTCGCTCTAGATTAGAGGCATAAGCCGATGTTAGCGGATCTTTCTTATATATCTCAGGCACGGATTGTATGCTTGGTGCATGATGTGTAATAACCACATTTGTATAATCAGCTGATTCTTTCAAACTTTCCTCCAGCCACTCTTTTGAAATCTGATGGATCTTGAAGGTGTCAATACTTCGAAGTTTAGAATAGGAAGGGTCTCGACGTATTTGTCGATAGTCGTTCATAGTGGCCTGACAAATGATCCCATATTCAACGGAACCTCCAAACAAGGCGAAGTCAGTCCATAACGTTGCGCCATGAAACCTTATTCCATCGATTTCAATTCTGTTATTTTCAAGAACAGTTATATTTGAGCCTTTTGCCGCCTCTGCAATTTTATAAAGTGTCTTTGGATAGGAGCCTTTATAATATTCGTGGTTGCCTAAGATGTAGATTACTGGTTTATTTGGGATACGTTTCTTAATCCACTCAATCCCTTTCGTTCCAAGATTGGTATCCCCGGCAAAAATGATCAGATCAGCATTTTCAAAATTAATGTCAGAAATTCCAAACTCCTGATGTAGATCACTTATAATTTGTATCCTCATTTATGCTAAAATACCGTGACTTCTATGAATGATAGATCAATATCCTATGTACCCACTTGCCACCCGTCAAGCTGGCAATCATATTCATAACCAATATGCCACATCAACTGGTTCCATTTATTTATTTCAGTGATATTCATTTCTATAATTGAAGTGATACCGGTTACCTCCCAATAATCCTCAGTCTCCTCCACTTTAATATCTAAGTAAGATGGGAAATCTGACATTAGCCTTTCACTCAGATGTTGTGCTTTCTGTTGTGAATCAGTAATAAAAAAGAATTCTATTCCCAACTTATCCGTTGGTCTCACTCCAGCACTATAAATACGTTCAAGAACATCGTCATTTACATCCAGGCGTATTTCTGCGTCATAGATTTCTTTAGGGAAGAACTGGTTAGCAGAAGTCTTTGACATTTAATATCGATTTATAATAGCGTGCTGTCTAATGTAAGTATATCTTCCTTAAAAGAAAGAATAAAACTGTTACATCGGAATGAGCCGCCTTGGAGAGATGACCGGGTATAGAATTTCAAATAAACATTAATGCTAAAAATAATAAGCAGGGAATAAGTGTAAATCGCACCCCATATGATTAGCGGAAATAAAAACAGCATGATTTTTTTTATACTATAAGTAACCCCGCTCATTTTAAAACCTTGTCCATTCCTTGAAATAATCAATAATCATTTGGTCGATATTTGATCGGTCAACCCCATTGATGTACCATTGAACTTCGTCATGAAGCAAATCTTCTCTAGCAAAGTATAGTAAATAAAATTGTTGTAGCGGCTCGTAGTAATCCATTTCAATGTAGATATCTGTAACTTCACTAAAAACTTCAAAAGGCGGCATTTCGCCATTTGTTGCTTGTTTTGAAAGATAGATCACATAGTCTATTATCACCTTATCTGTATTAGAATAGTCTAATTTGAGCTCGGCAAGTACTTTAGCGGTCAATGTTCTCATCTCAAAATATTCCCGTTCCTGTCCCATGCCAGCTAAAATCAGCAGATTATCTGTTTCAAAGCCCGCAAGCAGCATTTCATAAGCCCAATCAATCCATACCCCATCGGTCAGCCTGTCGAGCATCTTATATGTAAGAACTTTTGATGTACTTGCTACTGGTACCACGGCAGAATCATATCTCCCTTAAGCGCTCCATGTCCTTTTCTGATATTGATCTTAACCCCTGGAAGCTCGATGTTGCGGGTATAACTTCCCGTTAGGAACAGATCCCCTAATGATGTTGGGCGGAATTCAAAAGCTGATCGATGGCTCAAAATTGTTCCGTGATATAAAACTCCAATGATTTTAAATATATTTAGTCGCACTATTTCTGCAGGCTCCTCTTCAAGATCAGGAGAAAAGATCCTAGGAGCATGCTTACGAAGTTTTTCTTCTCTTAAAAATTTATTGATCTTCCGGCTGATATTTGGATCTCTGGAGGAGAAGATAATTTCCTGAAGTTGTAATGGGGTGTGCTTATTCATGAATACAAATTTTTCCGACTATAACGACTGTAATTACAAATTTTTCAGATTATAAACAAGGCATGGCATTGAGATGTGCTGCAAGGAAAGAACTATTAACACCAACACTATTCCCCGTGGTAGAGTTCTCTAGCCAATTCGCTGAAATAATTATACCCCCGCCATAAGTTTACATTTCCAATCACATAAAATCGCTTTTTGGCCCTCGTTAGTGCTACATTAAGCATGTTTGGCTTTTTTGATACCCAAGCTCTGGCACCAGGCTTTGCCGGATCGCTTCCCAAAACTAGAAATACGATATCAGCCTCCTTACCTTGAAAGGTATGGATGGTTCCGCAGCGTACCAACTTATTACTCCTGAAGATCTCAGCGCATTTGTCTGCTACAGATTTAAACGGCGAAATGACAAATATTTCTGATTCTATATTTTTTAACAGCACAATTTTTTCTGACAGAAGTTTCATCTCTTCCCTTACTATATGTCTGTTCTCTACCATTGTTCCTTTCACATCAAACCATGTTGATTCACCCAATTTGCAGTTAAAAAGAATATCAGGCATTACCTTTACCATTTGTTCGTCATAGGCAATCTTGTTCGCTATATCGAACATAGGGTTATTACATCTCCGATGGGCACGCAACGGAAAACCCGTCCAAGTGGCCCCCTCCTCCTGTTCGCCAAGCCACGCTCCAAGAGGAGATACACGATCGGCCAGTGTCTGAACAGAATTTTGGAGGGGCGACCATACGAGATCGGTTTGGTAGGTGTCGCTCAGCATTTTTACCAGTTTGGAATTGACACTCACAACAGGTTCTATCTGTAATGGATCGCCAATGATGATGTTCTTTTGACAACGATTGATAATCCCCGCTGCCGATTGCGGTGTGGCTTGTCCAGCTTCATCTATCAGAAGCCAGCCAATGCTCTCCTTTCCCATCGATTGAAACAGCCTGGATACGGATGCCAGCGTGGTAGAAACTACAGGAACACAAAAAAAGAAAGTCTTCCATAGGCTTTCCGCAACACTAGTACTTACACTAACTTTTCCGTCCAGGAACTCCATAAACAGGTTCAAGTTATTCCAAAAGGGCTTAGCATTGCTCATTATAGCGTATTCATGCAGTTTTAGGCTAAGGAGGAAAATATTGGAACGTAGTGTATTTATTTTTACGCTGGACCAGGGGTTGGTTTTATGGAAGGCATCTTTATCATTGAAAAAATTTTGTACTTGATTTTCATCAGGAATATTCTCCAAAGGAATGCCGTATTGTTCATGCAATGCTTTCTTCAGATTTTGGTACTTAGTTAACCGGCTCTTTATCGCCTCTACGTGCTCAGCTTTTTTTGCAATCTGTTCCCTTGCCAACCTGATGTTTTGTACAAGATTATCCAGTTCCTGCTGGATACCAATCAGTTTTTGGGTATTTTCTGCAAGGCCCGATAAATACACCGTCTCTGTTTCTTTCCATTGTTTATAAGCCCGTGTTTTTAATATCTCTTGAATGAAAAACCAGCTGGGTTTGGCCTTTTGATGTAAAGTAAGGCTTTGCTGTAATGATAGAATACGTGCATCAATTATGCGAAGATCATTACTCATTTTTTGTTCGGCTTCCTTCAGCTGTTTGGTTTTTTTAGTGAAGGTCTTAAGTGCCTTCTGTTCGATAGAATGCGATTCCAGATCTTCAAGATACTGGCTTATCAGGTTGTGAAACCTTGTCGCTTCTTTTCTGAATTTTTCAAACTGGCCCAACAGCTCTGTTAGTTCTTTTGCGGTCTTATCAAAGAGTTCGCTGTTTTCAGTGGTTTTATCACTCTCCTTGTTATATTGAAGGGACAAAAATTTCATGAACCCCATCCTTTCTTCACCCGGATACCAAAAGTTTTTCTTAAAGGTCTGTTTGTTTTCGGCATTGCCAAGAGCAGCGGAGAGTAAGCCCCAGCTGTCGCCTTCGATCAAATCTTTCGACTGATCTATAAAATAACCAGCATGCGGAAAATGGTTCATATCAATCTTGCTTGCAGAAGGCAGTTCTTTCGATATATTCTCTACGGCGGCGTTGTTATTGCTCGCGACCACAATTCCGGCATCTGAAAAAATATCTGCATCGGGCTCATAATGGTGGAACGTGAAATCGGGTCTTTCTATTTTCTGCCAGTTTCCGAAAAGCTTTTTATTCCCCTTTTTAAGCAATTTTTGCGCCCGCATTACAATTACTTCTGCAACAATATCTGACAGTAGCGTTGTTTTTCCCGTACCTGGAGGTCCGTTAACGCCTAATAAGCCATGGGTATTTTTCAGTGTGGACAAACAAGCGGCTACCGCACCAAACTGTGCACTGTAAAGGCCATATTCAGGATCGGAGGGCCATCGGCCGGCAGGCATACCCTTTGGATTGAGCTTCTCCCAAAAGGCATTCACATCTGTCGAAAGGTTTATTCTATTAATGCTGGAAATACTTTTAGTTAGCATTTGCTGCAATCCTTTACCCTGCTTGTTTTGACTAAGAATAAGTTCATTAAGATCCTTAAGGTAGAAGCTGTTTAAGAAGGCTGTATCTGGATTGGCATGCTTAGATAAACTAAATGATTTGATAAATACTAACTGCTCCCAATCCAGGTCTTCAATCTCCGCTTCCCGCAACACTTTTAGTTCCCTGTCCAAATGCCCCCAATTGATAGTTGCGGTGCCCAGATCATCAAGGCATTCTGCCATCGGATTTATATCAAGCCTGTCACGAAAGGCTTTCTGTGCTTTTTCCAGTTCAGCATCAATTACTGATAGCGGCTGGTTGTTTTGAAGACACAGCAAACCATGAATGTAGGACGCCTGGATATAGCCGCTGTCTGAACTGCAGTGCCCCTGTTCGTCAACTATCAAGGCCGCCAGGCAGGTATTTCCGCTTATCCTTTCCTCCCACTGTTCTTCCTCTGAGGGAACATAGGAGATCACCTTTTCAATTTTAGCAGTGACGTCTTGCTTGGGGATTCTGCCAAGAAAAACAATATGATGCCACTTTAGGTCTTTCTTATTTTCACGCGGCAACTCCCAGGGCAACGGCGTCCCGGCTTGGAAAAGTTTAGCTTCATTAGGAAGATCTGGAAAATTGAACACCTCAATGGCTCTCCAGAAACTTAATATTGCTTTTTGGTCTGCTGGCATAGAAATTTGACTGTGCTTTCGTAAGTATTATCTCGATAATGTAATTAAAAATAAAGAGGACTGTGCCTGATAGCAAGCCTAGAACCGAAATCGCATAATAGCTTTTGACTTTCTAATGGATATAGGTCTGTATACTTAGATTGCATAAATAAGTAATTTATTGAGTAGTTGAACATCAATAAATATATCGAAAATACATTATTCACGAAAGGACATAATGCCAATACAAATAATTAATCTACAACGATCACAAGACATCCATCATTTACGAAACTGTAACTGCGGTTTATTAACTTTTATATCCAAACCAGAGAATGCGCGGCTACTTTTAGACAGATTGCTCGTTTTCAAACTATTCTGAGAGGATGCGATAAAGTTCGAGGTTTAAATAATAGCTATTGCCTTGAATTATTTTTTTCTCTAAAATACCCATACCAGACAGTTTGTCGAGGTATTTTCGCGCAGTGTTTTCCGCAAAAAGCTTTCGGTCAGTAAGATGCCTTACCTTAGTATATGGTTGGGTAAATAGCGCATCTACAAGACTTTCCGGCCTACTAATTTCATTGTCATCAATAATCGCCTCAAGAATAGCATCTTTAGCAGATATGATATCATTTATCTTATAGTATGTAATATTTGAGGTTACCTCTACTGCCTTAAGCATGTATAATAACCATTTCTTCCAGCTACCCCTTTGCGTTATTCCAGATAACCCTCCATAATATTCCTCTTTATTATCGATAATGTATCGGCTTAGAAATAGAATAGGATAATCCAAAAGGCCTTTTTTAGTCAAGTAGTGAATATTAAAAATACGTCCAGTTCTTCCATTTCCATCCCGAAAAGGGTGTATTGCCTCAAACTGGAAATGCCCTATTGCCATTTTTAAAAGAGGATCTAATGGATACTTTTTATCATCGTTTAAAAATTCCAATAGGTTATTCAATTTCGCTTCAATAATCCCTTTACCCCGCGGTGGAGTGTAAAAAACTGCGCCTGCATTTGGTCCGCTCCCACCTTCTTTGATATAGACTTGTGCGATTGGATTTCTTATTCCATCACTGAACTGGCTTACAATTCTATACATTTTTACAAAATAGTTCTCATCAAAATTATGCTGCTTAAGATGATCATACCCTATCCATAATGCTTTTCTATAATTTAATATCTCTTTTGTCGGCCCTTGCGGCTCGCTACCAGGATTTTCACTGTAGGCTTTATATAACTCATCGTCTGTTGTAAAAATATTTTCTATAGCGCTTGACGCTTTCGCTTCTTGTAAGCTTATTGAATTAATAAGCATGGCTTGATTGGGGATTGCAATACTTCGCCCCTGTAATCTTGCCAAAGCAGCCTTAGAATCCCCAAGCTGTCGGTAAATATCTATATCTTCATACAGTATCTTGTCGATTGGCAACTCAGGAAGATCATTCCATGGTTTAGTTCTGTCAGGATTTATTACATAAGCCATATACAAATATACAAACTAAGCTGGCCTTAAAAAATCAATTTTTTAAGGCCAGCTTAGTTTGTGACCTTAAAACAATGCGGGACTAGTGAGCTAACCTTAAATTACTGGACATTTTAAGGTTAGCTCACTTTTTGACCTTAAAATAGTAGTATAGATACTACCTAGCGTTATTGTTGCTGACGTTGTTTACTTCTTTCGTACCGCCAACCCCTTTGTTTATTATATAAATATGTTAGGCTCTTTCCGATTTTTGCGTTTCGATAAAAATGGACAAATATTAAACTTGTGTCCATCCCTTCAATTGAATCTATTCACTTTTAGGAATTACGTGAACGTGCCGTAAAAATTGATAATTCCCACATCTTCTGTAATTTAAAAGAATTTACCTGGTCTGATTAATGAATATTATTTTATCCAAAAAAAGCAAATATGGATGAAATAATATCCATTTGTGACTAATGTAAAAGATCAAATCGCACTCAAATGGCTATACTATTTGGCTAATGTGATCGGAAAATAAGAATACACAACTTTCGGCAATTAGCAGTACATAGTTTTCGGCAAGAATAGTGCAGGGAAATCGGCAAGAATAAATACATAGTTCACCT
>Ga0247734_1000636_pt1 | contig 29467 bp, 32 predicted proteins | sample UWRJL103311B2_FD_180933 | JGI IMG/M metagenome (GOLD analysis project Ga0247734, IMG submission 180933) | Plant litter microbial communities from Arlington Agricultural Research Station in Wisconsin, United States - UWRJ-L103-311B-2 | ecosystem: Environmental > Terrestrial > Plant litter >...
GTCGCGGAGGAGGCGCCGCTGATGTCGCCCTGCAGGAGGAGCGACTCGGCCCGGAGGCGCACGACGGCGCTCTCGAGGCCCTCGCGGATGGAGTCGAGCTCCTCGGGGGTCCAGACGGTCGGATCGGTACGTTGCAGCTCAGCGGTCATGAAGCACCTCGGCTCGGGAGGGGTGAAGGGTGAGATGCCCTTACCCCGCCCGAGCCGTGGCAATCGGTGGTTCGGTCGATCAGCTCTGCGGTGTCACGCCGTCTCGTTCTTGGTGCCGGCGGCGGCCGTCTTCGACAGGTCGACGACGGGGTCGGCGGGATCGGCCGGAGCCGGGGGAGTCGTGGGCGGCACCGGCGGAACCGGCGGCGGCGTCGACGCGACCGGGGCGGCACCGCGACGCTTGAGGATCGCGAACGCGGCGGCGCCGGCACCCGTCAGGACGCCGACCGCGGCGACCTTGCGCAGCCGACGGCGCTTCGGCTTGACCTTCTCGGGCAGCCGGTCCTGGACGTTCTCGGGCAGGCGGTCGAACAGGTCGTCCCGCAGGTCGAGCAGCTGGTCCTTGTCGGGGATGGCTGCGACGATCTGGTCGCGGACGGCCGGTGCGCGATCGGCGACCTGCTTGCGGAGCTCGCTGGTCTGCCCGACGATCTGGTCGCGGACGGCCGGTGCGCGGTCGACGATCTGCTGGCGCAGGTCGTCGGTCTGCTCCGCGAGATCGCTGAGCTGGCTCTCGAGCTTGTCGCGGAACGTCTTCTTCTTGAAAGGCCTCGGCATGTGCGTGCTCCTGTTCATCGTGGGGTCGTGTCCATCATGGGGGTCGGGGTCACGTGATCTTCATCCGGTGGATGAGCCACTGGTTCTTGTCGGTGTGGATCAGTGCGTACTTGCGACGGCCGCCGAGCCCGCCCTTCCTCGTCCCGCTCAGCGTGGCGATGATCTCTCGAGCCTTCCACTTCTCGAGCTCGTACGTGCCGGAGTCCCAGATGGTGACCGTGCCGCCTCCGTACTCGCCCTTCGGGATGGTCCCCTCGAACGTGCCGTAGTCGAGCGGGTGGTCCTCCGTCTGCACCGCCAGGTGGTTCTTGGTCGTCGTGGTCGGGACGCCCTTGGGCAGCGCCCACGACACCAGCACGCCGTCGTGCTCGAGCCGGAAGTCCCAGTGCAGGCTGCTGGCGTGGTGTTCCTGGATCACGAACGAGCGACCGCCGGTGCCCGAGCCGGGCGTGCCCTCGGGCTCCGGCGTGCGGTCCGGGTCGCGCTTGGCGCGGTACGTCTCGAGCCGGTCGGCGGCCTCGGCCGGATCGCCGTCGACGTCGCCGCCCGCCAGGGCGGCCATCGGATCCTTGCGCCGCTTCATCCGGGTCAGGACCTCGTCCATCGTGAGGTGACGCAGGTCGGGCCCGTCGAGCTCGCGCCACGTGCGGGGCACCGCGACGTGGGGCTCGGTCGTCCCGCGCAGCGAGTACGGCGCGACGGTCGTCTTGTTGCCGTTGTTCTGGCTCCAGTCGACCAGCACCCGGCCGGTGCGGGAGCTCTTCTTCATCGAGCTGACGACGAGATCGGGCAGCTCGGACTCCAGCGCCTTGGCGACCTGCTTGGCGAAGGCGTTGACGTAGTCGGAGTCGTGGGAGCCGTCGAGGGCCGCGTACAGGTGCAGGCCCTTGCTGCCGCTCGTGACGGGGTACGCCTTCAGCCCCAGGTCGCTCAGCAGCGCCTTGGCCCGCTTGGCCACCTCGACGCACTCGGGCAGCCCGGTGCCGGGTCCCGGATCGAGGTCGAGCACGAGCCGGTCGGGGTTCTGCGGCGTCCCCAGGCGGTTGACCCGCCACTGGGGCACGTGCAGCTCGAGCGCCGCGACCTGGCCGGCCCACGCCAGGTCGGCGGGATCGGCGAAGACGGGATAGCGGTTCGTGTGGTCGCGGTGGTCGATCTCGACGCGTCGGATCCACGAGGGCGCGGAGTCGGGCAGGTTCTTCTCGAAGAACACCGAGCCGGGCTTCGCGTCGGTGCCGACCCCCTCGACCCACCGCTTGCGGGTCACGATCCGACCGGCGACGTGCGGCAGCAGGTAGGGGGCGACGTGCTGGTAGTACGCGATGACGTCGGCCTTGGTCGTGCCGGTGGCGGGGTACAGCACCTTGTCGGGGTTCGTCAGGCGCAGGCGGTGCCCGGAGACCGACACCGTGTCGGTGCTGCTGGCCATCGGATGGTCCTCTCGCTGACAGGCGTCCCCCGGTCATCTGACGGGGTGCGGGTACCCGCGGGGAGCGGGACGAAACGCCTGTGACCAGTGTGCCGCGCCTGAGATGGTCCTGAAGAACTAGTTCGGATAGTCCTTTTTCACTGAATAGGTCTTGCGCAACCTTCCCATGACTGACACTGTGGGGACCACGGTTGAGCAGCAGCCGCACACGGATCAAGACCCCACAGGCGGTCATCGTGAACACTGTTCCCGCAGGTCCAGGCTCGGTTGCATCGAGCACAGCACTTTCCGGCACAGCTCTTTCGAGCACGGCAATCCCCAGCACGACGTTCTCCAGCACCGCACTCTCCAGCACGACGCTCAGCGACGACGACACGTCGTCCCTCATCGAAGCCGCCTCGCAGGCCGGTCCCGTCGAACGGGCCGCACTGGAGGAAGAGGTCGTCCGACGTCATCTCGGACTGGCCCGCCACCTCGCCGGTCGGTACGCCGGCCGGGGGGTCGATCGCGAGGACCTCGTCCAGGTCGCGAACTTCGCGCTGGTCAAGTCGATCCGCGGCTTCCACCACGACCGTGGCGAGTTCGTCCCGTTCGCCACGGTGACGATCCTCGGCGAGATCAAGAAGTACTTCCGCGACCACGGCTGGGGCGTGCGTCCGCCGCGTCGCATCCAGCAGCTCCAGGCCGACATCACCGCCGCGTCGGAGCGCCTGCTCCAGGACAACGGTGACGTGCCCGGCGTGGCAGCGATCGCCGCCGAGCTGGGCGCCGACGTCTCCGACGTCAGCGAGGCCATGGCGGCGCGCGGCTGCTTCTCGCCGACGTCGCTCGACCAGCCCGTCCGCGACGGCGGCCAGCCGCTCGGCGAGACGCTGCGCTGGGACGAGTCGGCCTACTCGTTCATCGACGACTGGGTCACCGTCGGCCCGTTGTGCGAGGACCTCGGCGACGACGAGCGGGAGCTCCTGCGACTGCGATTCGTCGAGGACAAGACCCAGCAGGAGATCGCCGACCTGGTCGGCGTCAGCCAGATGCAGGTCTCGCGCCGTCTCTCCAAGCTGCTCGAGCAGCTGCGCGAGAAGGCCGCGGTGTCGGAGGTCTCGTCCGACGTCGCCTGACACCACGTCGCACCACATGAAGGTCCCGGGCGGGTTCGCCTGGGACCTTCGTCCGTTGATACGGTTTCCTCACCGGTTCAGCAGCAGCCGCTCGTTTCGCTGATTGCTGACCGGAAGGGCCCATCGTTGCCACGCATCACCTTGGCATTCCGTCTGAGCGGATCCCAGGCCCAGCACGACCTGATCCACGAGTTCTCGCTCCACCGCGACGTCGTCGCGACGCCGGACGAGGTGGACGGCAGCCCCGTCGTCCGCATCGAGACGACCGACTCCGCGGGTGCGACGTGGGAGGTCCGGGCGACGGTCGGCATGTTCGACGACCGCGCGGTCGAGCTGAAGGATCAGTCCTGAGCACCGTCGCGGCGCGGCTCGACGGTCCGGCTCACGAAGGACGGCGACGGGCCCCCGCGCGCGATCTCGTCGGCGATGTCGCCGGCCAGCTCGGCCGGTGTGAGGTCGAAGGGCGCGTCCTGGACGGGCGGACCCAGGGGCGCGTGCCGGATGACGGACACGGCGTGGTGCTCGCCGGCCGTGCGGCAGAGCTCGTCGAGCCGGGCCGACGTGTCGCCGTCGAGATCGGTCCCGTAGACCGCGACGACGTGGGCCGCGGGGACGTCGCGCGACGTCAGGTCGGTGAGCGCCTGCTCACCGGTGGGGGTCTCGAGGCGCACCACGGCGTGCGTGACGGTCGAGAGCCAGCCCATCGGGATCGTGACGGAGTGGATGCTGCAGCCCCGTCGGCCCAGCTCGTCGCCCAAGGCGTCCTCGAGGGCGTCGCGGTCGCCGAACAGCGTCACGGTGGGGCCGGAGAGGTGCAGGTCGTTGGTCATGTGGCCGTCCGTCCGATGGATGCAGAACCGTTGGATCACTCGTGGCCTGCCGACGTCATATGCTTCTGCCGAGCACGCTCCGTCGCGACGGTACCCTCGGCCCCCGGGACCAAACGAACCGACCGGGACGGCGACGGGCTCGGCCGGCCGGTGTGGTTGCCGTGATGCGCAGCTCCAGACCCATGAGGAGTGCTTCCATGGAAAGCTCGACGTTCTTCTCCCAGATGGCGCTCGACCTGCACGACGAGCCCACGGCCGAGCGCACGATCGAGCGCATCGCGGAGTACGCCAAGCTGGCGACGGGCTGCGACGAGGCCGGCATCATGCTCGTCCACGCCCGCAGCCAGATCGAGACCGCCGCGGCGAGCGCCCAGCGCGTCGGCGAGTCGCACAACCTGCAGATCGTCCACGACGAGGGCCCGTGCCTGGACGCGATCGAGGGTGAGTCGCACTACGTGTCGGACGACGTCCGCAACGACCCGCGCTGGCCGAAGTGGGGTCCCGCGGTGGCCGAGCTGGGACTGCGCAGCGTCCTCAGCCTGCGGCTCGACACCAAGGCGCGTCGCTACGGCTCGCTCAACCTGTACTCCGAGCGGGTCGGGGCCTTCGACGACGACGACCTCGCGGTCGCGACGATCTTCGTGCGGCACGCGGCGGTCGCGCTGGCCAACGCCCACAACGAGGAGGGCCTGCAGATCGCGATCGACGCCCGCAAGCTGATCGGGCAGGCGCAGGGCATCTTGATGGAACGGTTCGACATCGACGCCGACCGCGCGTTCGAGTTCCTGCGCCGGCAGTCGCAGGCCCACAACGTCAAGCTGCGCTACGTCGCGGAGTGGGTCGTGGAGCACCGGGCCTCGCCGGACGCGACCTTCTCGGCGACGCCCGGAGAGGGCACCTCGGCCTAGCCGGCCTTCTTCTTGGCCGGGGCCTTCTTGGCGGCGGTCTTCTTCGCAGGAGCCTTCTTGGCCGGCGCCCGCTTCGCCGCGGTCTTCGTGGCCGGGGCCTTCTTGGCGGGCGTCGTGTCGGACGTCTTCTCGGCCGCGGAGCTCTTCTTGCGGTCGATGCTGCGCTTGAGCGCCTCCATCAGGTCGACGACGTCGGCGTCGTCCGTGTCGTCGTCGGTCGTGCCGAACGTCGCGTCGGTGTCGAGGGCGTCGCCCTCCTTCAGCTTGGCCTCGACCAGCGTCTTGAGCTGTTCCTGGTAGTCGTCGGTGAACTCCGCGCTGTCGAAGTCGCCGGCCAGCGAGTCGACGAGCTGGGCGGCCATGTCGCGCTCCTTCTGGCTGATCCGCGGCACCTGCTTGAGCACGTCGAAGGCCGGCTCGCGCACCTCGTCGTCCCACAGGAGGGTCTGCAGCAGCAGGACCTCGTCGCGGACCCGCAACGCCGCGAGACGCGTCTTCTGGCGCAGCGCGAAGCGGACGATCGCGGTGCGGTCGGAGTCCTCCAGGGCCCGGCGCAGGAGCGTGTACTGCTTGAGCGTCTTCTCCTCCGGCTCCAGGTAGTAGCTCTTGTCGAGCCGCAGCAGGTCGATCTGGTCGGACGGCACGAACTCGACGACCTCGATCTCGTGGTTGCGCTCGGCCGGGAGGGATGCGAGATCCTTCTCGGTCAGGACGACGGTCTGCTCGCCGTCGTCGTACGCCTTGTCGATGTCGCTGTACGCCACGACCTCGCCGCAGACCTCGCACCGGCGCTGGTAGCGGATGCGGCCGCCGTCCTTGCCGTGGACCTGGTGCAGGGAGACGTCGTGGCTCTCGGTCGCGCTGTAGACCTTGACGGGAACGCTGACCAGGCCGAAGCTGACCGCGCCCTTCCAGATGGATCGCATGGTCCATTTCACCGTCACGGCGCCCCGAGTGCAATGTCAGGGCGTTTGTCGGCGCGTCACCGGGGAACGCCGGCTGGTGACCACCAGGAGGAGTCATGGCCAGCAGCATCAAGAAGCCGACGATGTACGACGAGCTCCGCCAGGACGGCGCCTCGAAGGAGAAGGCCGCGCGCATCTCGAACGCCGCCGCGCAGAAGGGGCGCTCGACGTCCTCGGTGGGCGCGAAGGGCGGCCGGTCCGGGTCGTACGACGACTGGACCGTCCCGGAGCTGAGGAAGCGCGCCAAGGAGCTCGGGCTGTCGGGCTGCTCCGGCAAGAAGAAGTCGGAGCTGATCGAGGCGCTGCGCGACCACTAGCGCCGGAACAGGCTCCGCCGGCGAGGGGCCTCCGGCCGCGGGACCTCGACGAATCCCGGGTCGTACGGCTCGAGACCGGCCTCGACGCGGGGCCGCAGCGCCGCGACGGCGGCCGCCGGGTCGTCGAACGGGATGCCCGCCAGCTGGTTGGGCGAGAAGCGCCACCACCGCAGGTCGAGCAGCTCGTCGCGCAGCTCGTCGGGCAGACGGGGGCGGATGACCTTGGCCGGCAGCCCGCCGCAGATCGTGTAGGGCGGCAGGTCCCGGGTCACGACCGCATTGGCCGCGACGATGCATCCGTCGCCGATCGTGACGCCGCGCAGCACCACGACGCCCGCGCCCAGCCACACGTCGTTGCCGATCCAGGCCCGGTCGGGGCCGACGCTGCGGAACGACTGGCGCCCGCCGGCCTCCGGGTCGATGACCTCGGACTCGGCCGCGGCGGGGTGCCACCCCCAGGTCGCCAGCTTGTACTGGAACGCCGAGACGCCCATCCACGTCAGCGGGTGACCCGTGGCGCCGACCGTCGCGTTGTTGCCGATCTCGCTGAACCGGCCGATGTCGGCGGCCTGGACCTCGACGTGCTGACCGAACTCGGTGAAGCAGCCGACGCGGGTGTCGGAGCGCAGCAGCAGCCGGCCGAGGACGCGGACGGGTGGCTCGACCAGCAGGCGGGACTGCCCGACACGCTGCACGTGCTGCGCTCCACGGATGTGCTCGACCACCCCCGGAGACTATCGTCAGACCGTGACCCGACTCTGGCACGGACTCATCGCGGTGCTCGCGGCGGTCGCGCTGATCGGACAGGCCGCGCTGACGATCGACCGGGACCGGTCGTTCACCAACTTCGTCAGCTACTTCACGATCGAGTCGAACCTGCTGGTGCTCGTGACGTGCGTGCTGCTGGTGCTGCGGCCCGGCCGCGGCGGGACGGCGTTCGGCGTCCTGCGTCTCGGCAGCCTGACGGCCATCACGGTCACGGGGCTCGTGTACGCCACGATCCTGGCCGGCAACGGTGACTTCGAGGGTGCCGAGTGGTGGTACGACAAGCTCTTCCACTACGTCGTGCCGGTCATGTCGGTCATCGGCTTCGTCGCGTTCCGGCCGCGGACCCGGCTCGAGCGGACGGCGCTGTGGTCGCTGGCGTTCCCGATCGTCTGGCTCGCGTACACGCTGGTGCGGGCCGAGGTGGCCGAGCCCGAGTTCATGCTGACCCCCACCCAGCCCGCGCACGTCCCCTACGGCTTCCTCGACGTCGCCGACCACGGCGTCGGCGCCGTGACGATCGCGTGCCTCGTCGTCACCGTGATCTTCGTGGCCCTCGAGCTGGCCTACCTCCGCCTCAGCCGCGGACCTCGTGCCGAGCGGGTCGCATGACGTTCACCCGCGACCACCTCACCCGGCTGCTGGAGCAGGAGCGGGACACGTTCGCGGCCCGCAACCCGCGCTCGGCCGAGCTCTACGCCGGGGCGACCCACCTGTTCGGTCGGGTCCCGATGACCTGGATGAACAAGAACGCCGCCGGCTTCCCGCTGTACGTCGACCGCGCGCACGGCAACCGGGTGTGGGACGTCGACGGCCACGAGCACGTCGACTTCGCCCTCGGCGACACCGGCGCGATGGCCGGGCACTCGCCGCAGCCGACCGTCGACGCGGTCGCCCACCGCATGGGCGAGCTCGGCGGGCTGACCACGATGCTGCCCACCGCCGACGCCGAGTGGGTCGGCGCGGAGCTGACCCGCCGCTTCGGGCTGAGCCGCTGGAGCTTCTCGCTGACCGCGACCGACGCCAACCGCTGGGCCATCCGCCTCGTGCGGGCGCTGACCGGGCGGCCCAAGATCCTGGTCAACGCGTACTGCTACCACGGCAGCGTCGACGAGTCGCTGATCGTCGTCGGCCCCGACGGGGAGGGAGCGATGCGCCCCGGCAACGTCGGCGCGCCGGTCGACGTGACGGTCACGAGCCGCGTCGCGGAGTTCAACGACCTGGAGGGGCTGGAGCGCCAGCTCGCGCACGGCGACGTCGCGGCGGTCCTGATGGAGCCGGCGCTGACCAACATCGGCATCGTCCTGCCGGAGCCGGGCTACCTCGAGGGCGTCCGCGAGCTGTGCAGCCGCACCGGCACGCTGCTGATCATCGACGAGACGCACACCTTCTCGGCAGGGCCCGGCGGGGCGACGGCGCTGTGGGGGCTGCAGCCCGACGTGCTCGTCGTCGGCAAGGCCATCGGCGGCGGCGTCCCGTGCGGGGCGTACGGGCTCAGCGAGGAGCTCGCCGCCCGGGCCGAGGCCCGCACCGATCTCGACCTGGTCGACATGGGGGGCGTCGGCGGCACCCTGGCGGGCAACCCGGTCTCCGTCGCGGCGATGCGCGCGACGCTCGAGCACGTGCTCACCGAGGACGCGTTCGCCCACATGGTGCGGACCGCGACGGCGTTCACCGCCGGCGTGCAGGCCGCGATCGACCGGCACGGGCTGCCGTGGTCGGTGAGCCAGCTCGGTGCGCGCACGGAGTACCGCTTCGCCTCGCCGGCACCGCGCAACGGCACCGAGTCCGCGGCCGCCCAGGACGACGAGCTGGAGGACTTCCTGCACGTGTTCCTGGCCAACCGCGGCATCCTGCTGACGCCGTTCCACAACATGGCGCTGATGTCACCCGCCACGACCCTGGCGGACGTCGAGCGCCACCACGAGGTCTTCGGCGAGGCGCTGACCGCCCTCGCCGGTGGCTGAGGGTCCCCAGCCACCGGCAGCCGTCACTCCGCGACGAAGAACATCCGCTTGTTGACGAACTCGTCCATGCCCAGCGGGCCGAGCTCGCGGCCGAAGCCGGAGCGCTTGACGCCGCCGAACGGGATCTCGGCACCCTCGCCGGCCGTCGTGTTGACGTTGGCCATGCCGACCTCGAGCCGCTCCGCGAGCCGCGTCGCCCGCGCGGGATCGGCGCTGAACACCGAGCCGCCCAGACCGTACGTCGTGTCGTTCGCGAGCTCGAGGGCCTCGTCGTCCGATCCCACCGAGTAGACGACGGCGACCGGCCCGAACAGCTCCTCGGAGTACGCCCGCATGTCCTTCGTGACGCCGCTCAGCACGGCGGGCGAGTAGAACGCCGCCGGAGCCTCGCCGAGCACGCCGCCGGCGTGCAGCGTCGCGCCCTTGGACACCGCGTCGTCGACCTGCTCGGCCAGCGTCTCGGCCGCCTTGCGCGACGACAGCGGCGCGAACGTGTCGAGCGCCAGCGCCTTGTCGGTCAGCTTGGCGACGAAGTCGTCGAACAGGTCGTCCATGACGATCATCCGCTTGTTGGCGTTGCAGGCCTGGCCCGCGTTGTACATGCGGAAGCCCCACGCGTCGTCGACGACGGAGTCGAGGTCGTCGCTGTCGAGGACGACCATCGGGTCGGAGCCGCCCAGCTCGAGGACGCACTTCTTGAGGTTCTTGCCCGCGAGCGCCGCGACCGTCGCGCCGGCCCGCTCCGAGCCGGTCAGCGACACCCCCGCGATGCGCGGATCGGCGATGATCGTCTCGATCTGGTCGAACGTCGCGAACACGTTGACGTAGGCGCCCTCGGGGACGCCGGCGTCCTTCATGATCTGCTCGACCGCCAGCGCCGACCGCGGCACCGACTCGGCGTGCTTGAGGACGATGGTGTTGCCGAGCATCAGGTTGGGCGCCGCGAAGCGGGCGATCTGGTAGAACGGGAAGTTCCACGGCATGATGCCCAGCAGGGGCCCCACCGGCAGCTTCTGCACGACGGCCCTGCCGCCCGAGAACGTCGTGATGGGCTGGTCGGCGGCGAGCGTCGGGCCCTCCTTGGCGAAGTAGCCGAAGATCGACTGGCACAGCTCGGCCTCCTCGACGCCCTCCGACACCGGCTTGCCCATCTCGCGCGAGGCGAGCGCCGCGAGCTCGTCGGCCCGCTCGCCGAACAGCTCGGCCACCTTGCTGACGATGACGGCCCGCTCGGTGATCGGGACGTCCTTCCAGGCGCTGTACGCGGTGTGCGACGCGGTCAGCGCCGTCTCGATCTCGGCGTCCGTCGCGTGGTCGAACGACTCGACGACCTCGCCTGTGGACGGATCGGTCACCTGGTAGGCGGGGCTGGTCATGAGCTGCTCCTTCGATGTGGGTGGACGTGCGGTGGTGCGGGGCTCAGTCCTCGGGCCAGGCGATGCTGAGGTACTGGGTCTCCTGGAACTCCTCGAGGCCCGCGCGGGCGCCCTCGCGGCCGATGCCGCTCTGCTTCATGCCGCCGAACGGGGCCGCCGGATCGGACACCAGCCCGCGGTTGAGGCCGACCATGCCGGCCTCGATCGCCTCGCCGAGACGGATGCCGCGCTGCAGCTCGCCCGCGTAGACGTACGCCGCCAGGCCCATCTCGGTGTCGTTGGCCATCGCGACGACCTCCTCGTCGCTGGTCCAGGTGACGATCGGCGCGATCGGGCCGAAGATCTCCTCGTGGACGATCTCGGCGTCGGCCGGGACGTCGACGAGCACCGTCGGCGGGAAGTAGAAGCCCTTGCTGTCCGGGACGTCGGCCTGGTGCGTGATGCGGGCACCCGCCGCGACCGCGCCCGACAGCAGCGTGTTCATCGAGTCGACGGCCTTCGCGTTGATCATCGGGCCGATGTCGGAGCCCTCGTCGGCCGGTCCGACCGTCAGGGCCGCGACCTTCTCGCCGAGCTTGGCGGCGAACTCCTCGGCGACGTCGGCGTGCACGTACAGCCGGTTGGCCGCGGTGCAGGCCTGGCCCCCGCCGCGGAACTTCGCGATCATCGCGCCGGCGACGGCCGCGTCGACGTCGGCGTCGTCGGTGACCACGAAGGGGGCGTTGCCGCCGAGCTCCATCGAGGAGTTCACGACGCGCTCGGCAGCCTGCTTGAGCAGCAGCTGCCCGATCGCGGTGGAGCCCGTGAACGAGATCTTGCGGACGCGGGCGTCCTCGAGCCAGGTCGTGACGATCGTGCCGGCCGAGCTCGACGGGACGATGTTCAGCACGCCCTCGGGCAGTCCGGCCTCGACCATCAGGCGGGCGATCGCGAACGCCGTCAGCGGGGTCTCCGACGCGGGCTTGAGCACGACGGTGCAGCCGGCGGCGAGCGCCGGGGCGATCTTGCGGGCGGCCATCGCGGCCGGGAAGTTCCACGGCGTGACGAGCGCCGCGACGCCGACGGGGTGGTGGGTCACGACGGTGCGGGTGCCGCCCGCCGGGGCGACGCCGTAGTCGCCGCCCATCCGGACGCCCTCCTCGGCGAACCAGCGGAAGAACTCTGCGGAGTACGTGACCTCGCCCGTCGCGTCGACCAGCGACTTGCCGTTCTCGGCGGCGATCAGCGCACCGAGCTCGTCCTGGTCGCGGATCATGAGCTCGAACGTGCGACGCAGGATCTCTCCGCGCTCGCGCGGGGCCGTCCGGCGCCACGACGTCAGCGCGGCCGCGGCGGCGTCCACGGCCGCGGTGGCGTCGGAGGGGCCGCCGTTCGAGACGGCGCGGATGGTCTCGCCGTTCGCCGGGTCGACGACGTCGAAGGTGCCGTCCTCGCCCGCACGCCACTGGTTGCCGATGAAGATGTCGGTCGTGCTCATGCTGCTACCTCCTGGAAGATCTGGGACAGCACCTGCAGGCCCTCGGTGAGCAGCTCGTCGCTGATCGACAGCGGGGGCAGGAACCGGAGCACGTTGCCGTACGTCCCACACGTCAAGACAATCACGCCGGCCTGATGGGCGCCCGCCGCGACGAGGCGCGCGAGCTCGGCGTCCGGCTCGTCCGTGCCGGACCTGACCAGCTCGACCGCGACCATCGCCCCACGACCGCGGACGTCGCCGAGGCGGTCGTCGTCCGCCTGCAGGCGGTGCAGGGCCGTCAGCATCAGGCGCTCGATCTCGCCGGCGCGCTCGACCAGGCGGTCGGCCTCGATCGTCTCGATGGTCGCGAGCGCCGCGGCGCACGCCAGGGGATTGCCGCCGTACGTGCCGCCGAGCCCGCCGACGTGCGCGGCGTCCATCATCTCGGCGCGACCCGTGACGGCTGACAGCGGCAGGCCGCCCGCGATGCCCTTGGCGGTGACGATGAGGTCGGGCACGACGCCGTCGTGCTCGCTGGCGAACATCGCGCCCGTGCGGGCGAAGCCGGTCTGCACCTCGTCGGCGATGAACACGACACCGTTGGCGGTGCACCAGGCCGCGATCGCGGGCAGGAAGCCGTCGGCCGGGACGATGAAGCCGCCCTCGCCCTGGATCGGCTCGATCACGACGGCAGCCAGGTTGTCGGCGCCGACCTGCTTCTCGATGACCGTGATCGCCCGCTGCGCCGCCAGGGCGCCGTCCACGTCCTTGGCGTCGCGGTAGGGGTAGGACAGGGGGGCGCGGTACATCTCGGGCGCGAACGGGCCGAAGCCGCTCTTGTAGGGCATCGACTTGGCGGTCATGGCCATCGTCAGGTTGGTGCGGCCGTGGTAGGCGTGGTCGAACACCACGACGGCCTGGCGCCGGGTGTGCGCGCGGGCGATCTTGACGGCGTTCTCGACGGCCTCGGCGCCGGAGTTGAACAGCACCGACCTCTTGTCGTGGTCGCCGGGGGTCAGCCGGTTCAGCGCCTCCGCGACGGCGACGTAGCCCTCGTACGGCGTGATCATGAAGCACGTGTGGGTGAAGGCCTCGACCTGCTCCCGGACGGCCTCGACCACGCGGGGCGCGCTGTTGCCGACCGTCGTGACGGCGATGCCCGAGCCGAGGTCGATGAACGTGTTGCCGTCGACGTCCTTGACGACGCCGCCGCCGGCCTCGACGGCGAACACCGGCATCGTGGTGCCGATGCCGCGGGCGACAGCGGCGTGCTTGCGGGCCATGAGCTCCTGGGAGCGAGGGCCGGGGATGGCGGTGACGAGGTCGCGGCGTTGCTCGAGGGCGGACATGCCTCCATCGTCCCGCCTGCTCGCCTATGCCGTCCAATACTTCGTTCCTATCCAGGACATGCCGATCCTGCATGACACACCCCGCAACACCGGTGCGGTTTCCCGCAGGATGCGGCGGTCGGTCGTCACCCTCGCGGTCCGTCGTGTGACCCTGATCACCGGAGAGGGAGATCGGGCGCACGGCTCGGTCGTGTCGACCTGGAGGGGGTCCCTCATGAAGAAGGCGCTGACCACAGCCGCCGCGTCCGTCGCGGTGGCCACCTCGCTGGCCGCCGGAGCCGCTCCGGCCCAGGCCGACCGAGGTCCGTCGCACGACTCCGGACGCCCCGCGTCCTACGAGTCCAGCACGATCACCTCGGGCCTGTTCACCCCGCTCAGCCTCGCGGTCGACGACCGCGGGAGCTCCTACGTCTCGCAGAACTTCGCCGGCGAGCTGCTCAAGATCGCACCCGACGGCACGCGCACGACGATCGCCTCGGTCCCCGGGCAGGAGGTCGGTGCGGTGTCGGTGCGCGGACGCACCGTGTACCTGGCCACGACCGGGCAGGACCCGGCGAACCCGTCGGCCCTGCTGTGGTCGGTCCGCAGGAACGGCACGCTCAAGCAGCTCGCCGACCTGGCCGCCTACGAGCGGACCGCCAACCCGGACGCCGGCACGACCTACGGCTTCGTCGACCTGCCCGCCGCGTGCGCCGCGCAGCTCCCGGCCGGCCTCCCGGCCACCTACTCGGGCATCGTCGAGAGCCACCCGTACGCGACGCTCGCGACCCGCAAGGGCGTCTACGTCGCCGATGCGGCCGGCAACACGATCCTCAAGGTCGGCAAGAACGGCCGCATCTCCACCGTGGCGTCCCTGCCGGCGTCGGAGCCCGTGACGATCAGTGCCGAGGCCGCGTCCGCGCAGGGGCTGCCCGACTGCGTCGTCGGCCACGACTACCGCTTCGAGTTCGTGCCGACCGACGTCGAGCAGGGCCCCGACGGCTCGCTGTACGTCACGTCGCTGCCCGGCGGCCCCGAGGACGCGAGCCTCGGCGCGCGCGGCGCGCTGTGGAAGATCAGCCCGTACAGCGGCCGGGCGCGCCTGGTCGCGGACGGCTTCGTGGGCGCGGTCAACCTGGCCGTCGCCCCCGACGGGCGGGTCGCCGTCGCCGAGCTGTTCGGCGGGGACGACGGCGCCGGGCAGGTCACGATCGTCAGGCCCGGTTCATCGCGCCGCACGGTCCTGCCGCTCGCGTCCCCGGGCGCCGTGGAGTGGACGGACGGTCGCCGCGGCGCCCTGTACGCCACGACCAACGCGTTCGTCCCGGACGCCACGGGAGCGCCGCAGCCCATCGGCGAGCTCGTGAGGCTCCGCTTCGGGCGGCACTAGACGTGGGCGGTCCTCCCCGGGAAGGGTGACCGCACCACGGCAGGCGCCCCGGCTCGCGCAGCCGGGGCGCCTGCTTGTGCGCGCGGCACACTATGCTCCGCAGGCATGGAGCTGCGGACCCTCAGATACTTCGTCGCGGTCGTCGAGGCCGGGTCCGTCAGCGCCGCGGCCGAGGCCGTCAGGATCACGCAGCCGGCGATCTCCCGGCAGCTCCGGGGGCTCGAGCACGAGCTCGGCCTCGCGCTGTTCGTGCGCTCGGCGGGGCGCCTGCGGCTCAGCGCGGCCGGGCGTGAGTTCCTGCCGCACGCGCGCGACGTCCTGCGGAGCGCCGACGGGGCGCGGGACGCCGCCCGGTCCTACGCCGCCGGACGGCTCGAACGGCTGACCATCGCCGCGCCGACCACGACCCTGACCGACGTCATCGCGCCCTTCCTGGCGACGCTGGCGGCGGACGACCCCATGCCGACCGTCTTCGAGTCCGATCCGGGACCTGCCTACGACGCCCTGCGCGGTGGTGCGGACCTGGCGATCGTCACTGAGGCGCCGCGCTCCCCGCTCGCCAGCGCTCCCATCGCGGTGCTGCCGGTGTGGGCGTACGTGGCCGAGGCGCATCCGTGGCGCAGCTCGCCGGTGCCGCTGCGCGCGCTCGTCGCCGAGACCCTGCTGGTGCTGACGCCGGGGTTCCGCCCCCGGCAGATCCTCGACCACGCGGTCGAGCGGGCCGGCCTGACGCTGGACGGCGTCGTGGAGTGCAGCAACCCGCAGGTCGCGCAGGCGCTGGCCGCGGCCGGTCGCGGCGTCGCGGTGGTCACCGACGACCCACGCTTCGGCCTGCGCGGCGCCGAGATCGAGGGTCCCGACGGGCCGCTGCGGATCGAGCTGTTCGCGGCCTGGGAGCCGCAGCACCACGCCGCTGCGACGCTGGAGCGCCTGGCCGGACGGCTGCGGGACTTCTGCGTCGAGCGCTACGGCGCCGAGGTGGCGCCGGCCTCCTGAAGTCGGCCCGTGCGGTCGGCCCACGTCTCGAACCACACCGTGAACAGCGGCGGGATGCTCGCGGCCAGCGCCAGCACCGTGGTCCTCAGGTTCCAGCGGAACACGACCGAGGAGACGAGGGCCGCGATCACGTAGAGCACGAACACGACACCGTGCAGCATGCCCGCCTTCGGCACGCCGCCCTCCTCCAGCCCGAACGGCTCGGACTCGAGGATCCACTTGCAGAACATCGCGACGAGCAGGAGCGCCCAGGACACCGCCTCGGCGATCGCGAGGGTGCGGAAGACGGTGCGGATGGTGGCTGGATTCACCCCGCCACGCTACCCGTGTAACCGCAACGAAATGCCGACCGGTGACAATGGTCATATGGCCTTCCTGCTGCGCGTCGAGCTCCCTGACGTGCCCGGATCACTCGGCGCGCTCGCCACCGCTCTCGGTGGTGCCGGCGCCGACATCGAGGCGATCGAGATCGTCGAGCGTCGCTCCGACGGCAAGGTCGTCGACGACGTGCTGCTCGAGCTGCCACCGCAGGTCATGCCGGATGCGCTCATCACGGCGTGCCACCAGCTCGAGGGCGTCACGGTCGCCTGGATCTCGCGCTACAACGCCGGGGCCAACCTGAGCATGGACCTCGAGGCGGTCGAGCGGTTCACCGAGGACCCGACGACCGCGATCGCCGAGCTCGTCGACGTCATCCCCGAGACGTTCCGCACCGACTGGGCGATGGCGCTCGACCGGGTCGACGGCCAGACCCACGTCGTGGCCTCCTCGTCCACGGCGCCGAAGCTCGTCGCGGAGGCGGGGGAGTGGCTGGGGCTGCGCAAGGCCAAGATCCTGCGCGAGGTGCCGGAGTGGGACTCGACGGTCCTGGCGGCGTCCCCGGCCCGCGACCGCAAGGGCCATCCGCTGGTCGTCGTGGTCGGACGTCACGGAGGGCCGGAGTTCCTGGCCTCCGAGGTCGCCCGCCTGGGGCACATGGTGTCCCTGGCCGCGTCGGTCCAGACCGTCTGACCCCTCCCGCCGCGGTTCACCGTCGCGGGGGAGGAGGGGGCTACTCGGCGGCCTTGGTCTCCGGGACGTGCGCGTGGTGGAACCGGCCGAGCGCCTCGACCTCCCGCTCCATGCCGGGCACCGCCCGCGACGCCATCCGCTTGAGCACCGGCCAGGCCAGCGGCGAGTTGACGAGCGACTTCGTCCAGTTCGACACGATCACGTTCTTGGGGACGTAGACGCGTCCCTTGCGCTTCGCGAAGCCCGCCAGGATCAGGTCGACGCACTCCTCGACGCTGGTCGTGCCGTTCGCCGGCCACGGCAGCTTCGAGCGGATCTCGCGGAACGTCGGCAGGTCCTTCTCGGCGTTGCGGACGATGTCGGTGTCGATCCACGACGGGTGGCACACGCCGACGTCGATGCCGAGGTGCGCGACCTCCTGCTTGTACGCCAGGCCCAGCGTCTCGGCGCCGGCCTTGCTGGCGTTGTAGGAGGCCAGGCCCGCGAGCGGGGTGAACGAGGCCTGCGAGGCCACGACCAGCGCGTAGCCGCGCGTCGCGGCGAGGTGCGGCGTGGCGTGCTTCAGGGTGCGGAAGACGCCGTTGACGTTGATGTCGACGACCCGCTCGAACGCCTCGTCGTCGATCTGGCGGACCGTCCCGTACGACGCGATGCCGGCATTGGCCAGGACGTGGTCGAGCCGGCCGAAGTGGGCGGCGGCGGCATCGATCGCGGCGGCGACGGCGGCCCCGTCGCGCACGTCGGCCTCCCACCACGCGGCGGCGTCGCCGAGCTCGTCGGACAACGCCGTGAGCAGCTCGGGCTCGAGGCCGACGAGCGCCACGCGGCCACCCCGCTCGACGTAGCCTCGCGCGACGCCGGCGCCGATGCCGCGCGCGGCTCCGGTGATGAGTGCGACCTTGCCCGTGAATGTCTGTGCCATGACGTCAACATACCGTCGGTATCTGGAATGCGCCAGCGTGGATGTCACATGGGAGGTGCGGGCTTGCGGCGGTCGAGCCGCTCCTGGAAGTCCTCGAACGTCGGGTAGAACCACAGGTCGTTGCCGGCGTTGGACTCCGCGATCCAGGCGCCGAGCGCTCCGCTGTCGGCCACGCGGTCCGCGATGTCGCCGATCACCGCGAGCCGGATGCGGTACGTCGAGAACTTCTGGGCGATCTCGCCGGCGACGCCGGTGGCGAGCTCGAAGAAGTCGTCGGTCAGTCGTTCCGCCGGCACGACGACGACCTCGGCCCGCAGACCGATGGCCTCTCCCACCAGGTCGGACGCGGCGCCCTCGGTGTCGATCGGGATGCCCTCGGGCGTGCAGACCATCACCGCCGTGCCGTACACGGTGACCAGATGCTCTGCCGTCATGCCCCGACCCTAGAGGGCGCGAGGGCCCGGCGCGCGCTGGGTGCGGGCAGCGGCACCCGATAGCCTGCGGCCATGAGCGCCCTGGACCACGTCTCCGAGACCTTCGACCCCACCGCCTGGCGGGAGGTCCCGGGCTTCGAGGGGCTCAAGGACCTGACCTACCACCGGGCCGTCGAGCACGGCACCGTCCGCATCGCCTTCGACCGTCCGGAGGTGCGCAACGCGTTCCGGCCCGGCACCGTCGACGAGCTCCTGGCGGTGCTCGAGCACGCCCGCACGTCGTCCGACGTCGGCTGCGTGCTGCTGACCGGCAACGGTCCGTCGGCCAAGGACGGCGGCTGGGCGTTCTGCTCCGGTGGCGACCAGCGCATCCGCGGCCGGGTCGGCTACCAGTACGCCGACGGCGACACCGCCGCGTCGGTCGATCCCGGCAAGCTCGGCCGGCTCCACATCCTGGAGTGCCAGCGCCTCATCCGGTTCATGCCCAAGATCGTCATCGCCGTCGTCCCCGGCTGGGCGGCCGGCGGAGGACACAGCCTCCACGTCGTCGCGGACCTGACGCTCGCCTCCGCCGAGCACGCCCGGTTCAAGCAGACCGACGCCGACGTGGGCTCGTTCGACGGCGGCTACGGCTCGGCGTACCTGGCGCGCCAGGTCGGCCAGAAGTTCGCCCGTGAGATCTTCCTGCTCGGCGACGAGTACACCGCCGACGACGCCCACCGCATGGGCATGGTCAACAAGGTCGTCCCGCACGCGGAGCTCGAGGCGGAGGCGCTGGAGTGGGGCCGCAAGATCAACGCCAAGTCGCCGACCGCGCAGCGCATGCTCAAGTACTCGTTCAACATGATCGACGACGGCCTGGTCGGCCAGCAGGTCCTGCTCGGCGAGACGACCCGGCTGGCGTACATGACCGACGAGGCCGCCGAGGGCCGCGACGCCTTCCTGGAGAAGCGCGATCCCGACTTCTCGTCCTTCCCCTGGTACTACTGAGCCGCACCTCGACCGTTCACCAGGTGCGGGCTTCGCGACGCGCGTACGCTGGGAGGGCCGAGGGTTTCTGAGCGCGGGCATTCCTTGCCCGGCACGTCGGTGTACGTCAACATCCGGCCCGCGGGCCGGGGACGGGCCGATCTGTGACGGTGACTCTGCACGACGCTGCTCCACACCCCGCCGAGCCTGCGGGCATGCCGGGACTTCGCGAGATCTTCGGACGGGTCGCGATCAGCCTCCTGACCGCGGTCGTCGCGCCGGCGGTCCTGTTCGCGACGACGCTCGTGGTCCTCAACGTGTCGGCGGCGATGATCGTCGCGCTCGTCTGGGTCGGTGGCGCGATCGCGTGGCGGGCCGTCACGGGGCGTGAGGTGTCGGGCCTGCTCGTGCTGACCGGGACGATCATGGTCGTCAAGACGGCCATCACGTTCGCGACGGGCAACACCTTCATCTACTTCGTCCAGCCCGTCTTCGTCGACGTCGCCGTCGCGCTCGCGTTCCTCGGGTCGCTGTGGTCGGCCCGGCCGCTCGTCGCCCGACTCGCGCCGGACTTCTGCCCGCTGGCCGCCGAGATCACCGCCCGGCCGCGCATCTGCCGCCTGTTCAAGAGCCTCACGCTGATGTGGGGCCTGGTGATCCTCACCAAGGGGAGCGTCACCCTCTGGCTGCTGGTGTCGCTCTCGACCGTCGACTTCGTGCTCATCAAGAGCGGGACGATCATCGCCCTCACGGCCGCGGCCGTCGTGGCGACCGTCCTGTGGTCGGTCGTCGTGTGCCGTCGCGAGGGTCTCCTGGGGCTGGCGCGCGTCGACCCGGTCTCTGCCCTTTAACCGCAGGCGTCCCTGGTCCTGCGACACCCAGGATCATCAGGGCGTGCCTACAGGGTGAGACGCAGGTCTCACCCTGTGGTCGGACGGAGTTACGAACAGATAACGTCACCGGAATGAGCGTCGTCGGAGTAGTCACTGAAACGGTTCCGGGTGAGACCCGCGTGGCCGCCACCCCCGAGACCGTGGGCAAGCTGATCGGTCTGGGATACCAGGTCACGGTCGAGTCGGGAGCCGGCGCGAAGGCGTCGTTCACCGACGAGGCCTACACCGAGGCCGGGGCCGTGATCGGCGCGACGTCCGACGTGTGGCGCAGCGACGTCGTGCTGAAGGTCAACGCCCCGTCGCCCGCCGAGATCGGCCAGCTGGCCGACGGCGCGACGCTCGTCAGCCTGATCAGCCCCGCGCTCAACCCCGAGCTGGTCGAGCAGCTGTCGGCACGACCCATCACGGTCCTCGCGATGGACGCCGTCCCGCGCATCTCCCGCGCGCAGTCGATGGACGTCCTGAGCTCGATGGCCAACATCGCCGGCTACCGCGCGGTCGTCGAGGCCGCCAACGTCTTCGGGCGGTTCTTCACCGGGCAGATCACCGCGGCGGGCAAGGTCCCGCCGGCCAAGGTGCTCGTGGCAGGCGTCGGTGTCGCCGGGCTCGCGGCGATCGGCACGGCCAACAGCCTCGGCGCGATCGTCAAGGCCACCGATCCGCGCGCGGAGGTCGCCGACCAGGTCAAGAGCCTGGGCGGCGAGTACATCGCGGTCGACGTCGAGACCGAGCAGTCCACCGACGGCTACGCCAAGGCCACGACGGACGCCTACAACGCGCGCGCCGCCGAGATCTACTCCGAGCAGGCCGCCGACGTCGACATCATCATCACGACGGCGCTCATCCCCGGCCGGGCCGCCCCGGTCCTCATCACGGAGGCCGACGTCGCGTCGATGAAGGCCGGCAGCGTCATCGTCGACATGGCCGCGGCCAACGGCGGCAACGTCGTCGGCTCGGTGCCGGGCCAGGCCGTCGTGACCCCCAACGGCGTCACGATCATCGGCTACACCGACCTGGCCGGACGCCTGCCCACGCAGGCCTCGCAGCTCTACGGCACCAACCTGGTCAACCTCATGAAGCTGCTGACGCCCGGCAAGGACGGCCAGCTGGTCCTCGACTTCGAGGACGTCGTGCAGCGCACCATCACGGTGGTCCGCGCCGGCGAGACGACGTGGCCGCCGCCACCCGTGACGGTCTCGGCCGCTCCGGCCGCAGCACCCGCCGCGCCGGCGGAGCCCAAGCCCGTCAAGCAGCCGATGTCGGCCGCGACCAAGCTCGGCATCGTCGCCGCGGGGGTCGTCGCCCTGTTCCTGGTCAACGCCTTCGCGCCGGAGCCGCTGCCCGAGCACTTCACGGTCCTGACCCTGGCGATCGTCATCGGCTACTACGTCATCGGCAAGGTGCACCACGCGCTGCACACGCCGCTCATGAGCGTCACCAACGCGATCTCGGGCATCATCGTCGTCGGCGCGATGCTGCAGATCGGTGTCGACGGCTCCGAGAACGACACCGTGATCAGGATCCTCGCGTTCGTCGCGATCCTGCTCGCGTCCATCAACGTCTTCGGCGGATTCGCCGTCACCCGCCGCATGCTCAGCATGTTCTCGAAGTAAGGGCTGATCATGGATTCCCAGAGCATCGCCACCGCCGCGTACATCGTCGCGTCCCTGCTGTTCATCCTGTCGCTGGCCGGCCTCTCCAAGCACGAGACCGCCTCCCAGGGCGTGCTGTTCGGCATCTCCGGCATGACGATCGCGCTCGTCGCGACCTTCGTCGTCGTCGCCGACCTGGCCGACGCCACGTCCATCGTCCTGCTGATCATCGCCGTCGTCATCGGCGCCGCGATCGGCCTGTGGCGCGCCCGCGTCGTCGAGATGACCGGCATGCCCGAGCTCATCGCGCTGCTGCACTCGTTCGTGGGTCTGGCCGCGGTGCTGGTCGGCTGGAACGGCTACCTCGAGCACGGCTCGTTCACGCTGGACTCGTTGGAGGACATCCACAACGCCGAGGTGTTCGTCGGCGTGTTCATCGGTGGCGTGACGTTCACCGGGTCGATCGTCGCGTTCCTCAAGCTCTCGGCGCGGATCAAGTCGACGCCGCTGATGCTGCCGGGCAAGAACTACATCAACCTCGGCGCCCTCGTGGCCTTCGTCGCCCTGACGATCTGGTTCGTCATCAGCCCGGCCCTGTGGCTGCTGATCGCGGTCACGGTCGTCGCCCTGGCGCTCGGCTGGCACCTCGTGGCGTCGATCGGCGGCGGCGACATGCCCGTCGTGGTGTCGATGCTCAACTCGTACTCCGGCTGGGCCGCGGCAGCGTCGGGCTTCCTGCTCAACAACGACGCGCTGATCGTCACCGGCGCCCTCGTGGGCTCGTCGGGTGCGTACCTGTCGTACATCATGTGCCAGGCCATGAACCGCTCGTTCATCTCGGTCATCGCCGGCGGCTTCGGCATCGAGGCGGGTCCGGCGGACGACAAGGACTACGGCGAGCACCGCGAGATCACCGCCGAGGACACCGCCGAGCTGCTCAAGAACGCCTCGAGCGTCATCATCACGCCCGGCTACGGCATGGCCGTCGCGCAGGCGCAGTACCCCGTCGCCGATCTGGTCAGCAAGCTGCGCGCCCGTGGCGTCGAGGTGCGGTTCGGCATCCACCCCGTCGCCGGTCGCCTGCCCGGGCACATGAACGTGCTGCTGGCCGAGGCCAAGGTGCCGTACGACATCGTCCTGGAGATGGACGAGATCAACGACGACTTCAAGGACACATCCGTCGTCCTGGTCATCGGCGCCAACGACACCGTCAACCCCGCCGCGACCGAGGACCCGTCCAGCCCGATCGCCGGCATGCCGGTGCTGACGGTGTGGGAGGCGGCCGACGTCGTGGTGTTCAAGCGGTCGATGGCCACGGGCTACGCGGGCGTGCAGAACCCGCTGTTCTTCCGCGAGAACTCCCAGATGCTGTTCGGTGACGCCAAGGAGCGCGTCGAGGACATCCTGAGGGCGCTGTAGGCGTCAGTCGACGACGCCGTAGAGGCGGTCGCCGGCGTCGCCGAGGCCCGGGACGATGTAGCCCAGCTCGTTGAGCTTCTCGTCCAGGCCCGCCGTCACGAGCGTCACGGGGACCCCGATGCCCTCGAGCTCGGACTCGATGCGGGCGATGCCCTCGGGCGCCGCCAGCAGCGTGATGGCCGTGATGTGGTCGGCGCCGCGGTCGACCAGGAAGTGGATCGCGGCGGCCAGCGAGCCGCCGGTCGCGAGCATCGGGTCCAGCACGTAGCACTGGCGACCGGTGAGGTCGTCCGGCAGGCGCTCGGCGTACGTCACGGCCTCGAGCGTCTCCTCGTTGCGCACCATGCCGAGGAAGCCGACCTCCGCGGTGGGCAGCAGGCGCTGCATGCCCTCGAGCATCCCGAGCCCCGCGCGCAGGATCGGCACGACCAGGGGACGCGGATCGGTCAGCTTGACGCCGCGCGCCATCGCGACGGGCGTCTTGACGTCGACCGGCTCGACGCGCACGTCGCGGGTCGCCTCGTACGTCAGCAGGGTCACGAGCTCGTCGGCCAGGCGCCGGAACGTCGGCGAGTCGGTGGCCTCGTCGCGCAGCAGCGTGAGCTTGTGCGAGATGAGCGGGTGATCGGCGACGTGTACCTGCATGCGTCGAGACTAGTCCTGGACGGGGTCGAGACTAGCCGCGGTGGGGCGCGGTCTGTCACCATCACGAGAGGTTCCCACGAGAGGCACATCATGGCCGAGGACGACGTCGACTTCGCGGTAGCCGCGTACCACGACGAGGGACAGTGGCGCGTCGTCGAGCTCAACCCGCGCCTGGGCGAGGACGTCGACGACCTCAGCGAGGCGCTCGGCCGGTTCCCGTCCGACGTCGGCGTGCTCGGACTGGTCTCGATGAACGACGACTTCTTCGTCATCGTGCGCCGCTCCGGCACCCAGGTGCGGGCGATGCTGTCGGACGTCACGGCCGTCGACGACTGGCCGCTCGCCGGTGGCGTCGCGGACCTGCTGGACCTGGCGACGTCCGTCGACGACGATCCGCAGGCGGTCGGCGACCTGGAGATCCTCAGCGATCTGGGCATGACGGCCTTCGACCTCGGCGTGCTGTGCCAGGACGACGACCTGTACCCCGACGACATCCTGCTCGACGTCGCTCAGCGGCTCGGCTTCGGCGTCGAGCTCGAGGCCGTCCTCGGGTGACGTACGAGCTCTGGATGGGGGAGGCCCTCGACCTCGCCCGCTCCACGGCCGCCGACGGCGACGTCCCCGTCGGGGCGCTGGTCGTCGACGCAGCGGGCGTCGTGATCGGCCGCGGGCGCAACACGCGCGAGCGCGACGGCGACCCGACCGGTCACGCCGAGGTCGTCGCGATCCGCGAGGCCGCCGCAGCGGTGGGGCAGTGGCGCCTGGAGGGCTGCACGCTCGTCGTGACGCTCGAGCCGTGCACGATGTGCGCGGGGGCGGTCGTGGCGTCGCGGCTGCAGCGGCTGGTGTTCGGCGCGTTCGACGACAAGGCCGGGGCGGTCGGGTCGTTGTGGGACGTCGTCCGCGACCGTCGGCTGAACCACCGGCCCGAGGTCGTCAGCGGCGTGCGCGCCGACGAGTCGACCCAGCTGCTCCGGGAGTTCTTCACCTCCCACCGGTGACGGTTTCCCATGAGGCCCAGTGTCTTTGCCACGTACCTCGTGGAACAGCGCTTGGTGCGTGACGACAACGAGGGGCCTCATGGGAAACCGACGACCGGCGGGAACAAGCGGACGGCCCGCCGCCGTTCCACCGAGCGTGAGACTTTCGCTGCTGGACCGGTCGCGGACCCGGCTGGACCGCCCCGAGACCGAGGGCGTCACGGGATCGGTCGAGCGGGCGGTGCACGCCGAGCAGGTCGGCTACGAGCGGTTCTGGGTCGCCGAGCACCACGCCGTCCCGGGCATCGCGAGCGGTTCCCCGCCGGTGCTCCTGGCCGCGATCGGGGCCCGCACCGACCACATCCGCATCGGCTCGGGCGGCATCATGCTGCCCAACCACCAGCCGCTCGTGGTCGCCGAGCAGTTCCTCATGCTGCAGGCCCTCCACCCGGGCCGGGTCGACCTCGGCGTCGGCCGGTCGCTCGGCTTCACCCCGCCGGTGCGACGGGCGCTGCGCCACGACGTCGACGCCCTCGACACGTTCGAGGCCGATCTCGAGGAGCTGCGCGACCTGCTCGACGGCGACGCCGCCGTGACGGCGCACCCCGTCGCCGCCTCGCCGCTGCCGATGTCGTTGCTCGCGACCGGCCGCGGGGTGCAGATCGCCGCCCGGCTGGGGCTGCCCGTCGTCATCGGCGGCCCGATCCTCTGGAAGGACGAGGTCGCGACGTCGTTGCAGGCCTACCGTCGCGACTTCCGGCCCAGCAAGCACGCGCCGGATCCGTACGTCACGATCTCGCTGGACGTCATCGTGGCCGACGACGACGCGACGGCCCGCGAGCTCGTCCTGCCGGAGGCCTGGGCCATGGCACGATCGCGGCAGACCGGTGAGTTCCCGCCGCTGGAGTCGGTCGCGTCGATCCGCGCCCAGCCGTGGAACGCGCAGCTGACCAAGCGGATCGAGGCCCAGCTCGACCAGGCGGTCGCCGGGACGCCGCACACCGTCAGGACCGCGCTCGACGAGCTGGCCGCCCGCACCGGGGCCGACGAGCTCATGACGTCGTCGTCGACGTACGACCGCACCGACCTGCTGGCCTCCGACACGGCACTGCGAGACGTCGTAGGGTGAGCCCCCATGGGCGCAACCGTGCACGAGATCGTGGTGCCGGAGTCGCTCGCCGGGCCCGACGCCGCTGACTTCCTCGCGTACGTCGGCGTGCGGAACACCGTCGAGACGGGCGTCCTCGGCACCGATCTGATCACGCCCACGGCCGATGAGCTGCTGCCGGACTTTCGCAGCAACCCGACCCGCAGGCGGTCGCTCCTCCTGGCGTCGGTCGACGGCGCGGTCGTCGGCTGCGCGATGGTGACGACGCGGCCGCACTCCCCGGGAGCGGGCGCCTACCTGGTGGTCGACGTCCTGCCCGAGCATCGTGGTCGCGGCATCGGCGGGGTGCTGCTCGAGCGGGCCGAGAGCGCCGCCCGCGCCGCGGGGGAGACCGCGCTCAAGTTCTCGGGCCCGCACTCGGCCTCGGCCGGCGGCGCCCGGCTCGCCTCGCCGACCGGCTTCGGCGAGCTGGCCGCCGACGACCCGGGCGTCTCCTTCCTGCGGCGCCACGGCTACGCGCTCGAGCAGGTCGTGCGGATCAGCGTCCTCGACACCGCCGGGCTCGGCGACCGCCTGACGGGCCTGCGGGCCACGGCCGCCGAGTCGGCCGGCGACGACTACCGGCTGCACGCGTGGACCGGCCCGACGCCGACAAAGTGGCTCGCCGACCTCGCCGAGCTGCGCACCCGCATGAGCACCGACACCCCGATGGCCGGCCTGGCCGCGCCGCCGGACCCGTGGGACGCCGCGCGCGTCGTCGACCACGACGCCCTGGTCGGCGAGAAGGCCGAGTCGGTGCTGACGACGGCCGCCGAGCACGTGACGTCCGGCCGGCTGGTCGGGTTCTCCGAGATCGTCGTCCCGGCCGACCGGCCCGCCGCGGTGCAGGAGGACACCCTGGTCGTCCGCGAGCACCGCGGTCACCGGCTCGGCCTGCGGATGAAGATCGCGACCGCGCTCGACCTGGTCCGGGTCGCGCCGCGCATCGAGGCGGTCGTGACGTGGAACGCCGAGGAGAACCGGCCGATGCTCGACGTCAACGAGGCGATGGGGTTCCGCCCGATCGGCTATGAGGGCGGCTGGCTCAAGCACGGGTGACGCGGCGGACCTGGAATTCCCGCCGCTCCCAGCCCGTTGAACAGGCATGACCCACAACTCGTACGACTTCAGCGGGAAGACGGTCCTCGTCACGGGCGGCGGCACCGGCATCGGCCGGGCGATCGCCCTGGCGTTCCTCGACAACGGCGCCAACGTGGCGATCTCCGGACGCCGCGAGGACAAGCTGCGGGAGACGCTCGACGGACGCCCCGACGATCGCACGCTCGCGGTGGTCTCCGACGTCGGCGACCCCGACGACGCGAAGGCCCTCGTGGCCGCGGTCGTCGAGCGCTTCGGGCAGCTCGACGTCGTGGTCAACAACGCCGCGGCGTTCACCAGCGGGCCGTTCACCGACACCGCCCCGGACGACTGGGAGCAGATCCGCCGCACCAACGTCGACGGCTTCGTGAACCTGGCGCTCAACGCGCTGCCGGAGCTGGAGCGGGTCGGCGGCAACCTGGTGGCCGTCGCGTCGGTGTCGGCCCTGCGCGGCGACTGGGGCCAGTCGCTGTACAACGCCAGCAAGGCCGCCGTCCACAACTTCGTGCAGTCGTTGGCGCTCGACTACGGCAGCCGGGGCGTGCGGCTCAACAGCGTCGCGCCTGCGTTCACGATCACGCCGATCACCGAGGGCATGACGCAGGACGCCGAGCTCATCAAGAAGTTCACCAACCGCGTGGCGCTCGGACGTCCGGGGCTGCCGGAGGACGTCGCGCCGGCCGTCCTGTTCCTCGCCAGCGACGACGCGGGGTACATCACGGGCGCGACGCTGACGGTCGACGGTGGGACCAGCGCGTCGACGGGGCAGCCGCACGTCGAGTGAGGCATCGGGAACAAACCCCGTGCTAAGGTAGTTTAACATTCAACAAGCCCATCCGGATGCGCCGAATGTGGAGCTTGCGAAGGAGATCCAGATGACCAGCATGCAGTTCGGACTGTTCACGGTCGGTGACGTCACGCCCGACCCCACCAACGGAACGACGCCCACCGAGCACGAGCGCATCAAGAACACCATCACGATCGCCAAGAAGGCCGAGGAGATCGGCCTCGACGTGTTCGCGACGGGGGAGCACCACAACCCGCCGTTCGTGCCGTCCTCGCCGACCACGACGCTCGCGTACATCGCCGCGCAGACCGAGAAGCTCATCCTCTCGACGTCCACGACGCTGATCACGACCAACGACCCGGTCAAGATCGCCGAGGACTACGCGACGCTGCAGCACCTGTCGGACGGTCGCATGGACCTCATGCTGGGCCGTGGCAACACCGCCCCGGTGTATCCGTGGTTCGGGTACGACGGTGCCAAGGCCGTCGAGCTGACCGTCGAGCACTACCACCTGCTGCGCCGCCTGTGGGACGAGGACGTCGTCACGTGGGAGGGGAAGTTCCGCACGCCGCTGCAGGGCTTCACCGCGACCCCGCGCCCGCTCGACGGCGTCGCGCCGTTCGTGTGGCACGCCAACATCCGCACGCCCGAGGTCGCCGAGCTCGCGGCGTACTACGGCGACGGCTTCTTCGCCAACAACATCTTCTGGCCCAAGGAGCACTACATCCGGTTGATCAACTTCTACCGCCAGCGCTACGCCCACTACGGTCACGGCACCGAGGAGCAGGCGATCGTCGGCCTGGGCGGACAGTTCTACATCCGCAAGAACAGCCAGGACGCCGTCCGTGAGTTCCGGCCGTACTTCGACAACGCACCCGTGTACGGCCACGGCCCGTCGCTGGAGTCGTTCTCGACCCAGACGCCCCTGACGGTCGGCAGCCCGCAGCACTTCGTCGAGAAGACGCTCGCCTTCGCCGACTACTTCGGCGACTACCAGCGCCAGCTGTTCCTCGTCGACCACGCCGGCCTGCCGCTGAAGCTGGTCCTGGAGCAGCTCGACGAGCTCGGCGAGGTGCTGCCGACGCTGCGCGCCGAGTTCGACGCACGACGTCCCGCGACCGTCCCGGACGCGCCGACGCACGCCGCCCGCGTCGCCGCGAAGGTCGCTGCGGCCTCCACGCCGGCCGAGCCGGTCGGGGTCGACGCATGAGCCACGTCGTCGCCATCTCCGGAGGCCTGAGCGATCCGTCGAGCACGCGGATGCTGGCCGACCGGCTCGTCGAGTCGATCGGCCGGCAGTCCGGCGACGTGACCGTCGAGACGGTGTCACTGCGCGAGCTGGCGCACGACATCACCGATGCGATGCTCACGGGCTTCGCGCCCCCGCGCCTGCAGGCCGTCATCGACCACGTCGTCGCGGCCGACGCGCTCGTCGTGGTGGTGCCGATCTTCAAGGCGTCGTACCCGGGGCTGTTCAAGTCGTTCATCGACGTGCTCGACGCCGACGCGCTCACCGGCAAGCCCGTGCTGCTCGCGGCGTCCGGCGGCACGGCCCGGCACTCCCTGGCGATCGACCACACCCTGCGCCCGCTGTTCGCGTACCTGCAGGCGCTCGTCGTGCCGACCGGCGTCTTCGCATCGTCCTACGACTGGGGCACCGAGGGGTCGGGCGCGCTCGGCGCCCGCGTCGACCGCGCCGCCGGCGAGCTGGTCAGCCTGCTCAAGGGCGCCGGCACGGGGCGCGGCAGGGACGAGGAGTTCGACCTGTTCAGCGAGACCTTCCTGAAGGCGTCCGACCCCGACGCCTGACTCGCGGGCACGCCGCCGCCTGCCTAGGGTGGCGACGTGCCCGACGACCTCGCCTCTCGCTTCCGGCTGGCCTCGACGGGGCCGCTGCGCGATCTCGGTCGAGGATTCCGGCGGGTCGGTCTGCGCGGCGTCGTCGCCGACACCAACCG
>Ga0247734_1000637_pt1 | contig 29467 bp, 33 predicted proteins | sample UWRJL103311B2_FD_180933 | JGI IMG/M metagenome (GOLD analysis project Ga0247734, IMG submission 180933) | Plant litter microbial communities from Arlington Agricultural Research Station in Wisconsin, United States - UWRJ-L103-311B-2 | ecosystem: Environmental > Terrestrial > Plant litter >...
TGGGGTTCGGGAACCCAGGCGCTCCGCTAGTCATTCCTCCATTGCAACCAAATTGCAATTGCTAGTGCACCCTTCTATCTTTCACTCTTACCTCGTGCATTCCCTAGCGAACTTCTTCTACTCTATACTTTGGGATTGAGAGGTGCAGGTATTGCCATTCTGGTGCGCTATAGATGTCATCGATATTTGAGTATCTCTAGATGGAAACAACAAAAGAGCTGTTTTCCTTCATGACAGTATTGCACATATGGGTTCTTACATTTTAGAAATACCCCCACTTAGCTTTAGCAACATCTTGACGAGAACTTCGTCTATGGACGGCTTTTCGGCAATAAGTCCAAATTAGCTATTAGGAGAAGAGATTGAATTGGGTATACATTTTCAATAAAGAATTAAAAGCAATATGAGTAGATTAAATAATACAAAGAATTGGTATACTAAGCAAGAATTGTCTCCATAGGACTTTTACGATAAATTCATATTTCTCAACCTCGCTATTGAAGCATCATCTCAATGAAGTGCTTATTACTTCTTAGCTTCGCATCTTTAGCTTTGGGCGTTACGTTACAAAGACCAGATGGTGTGCGGGACGGGCGTGATAAAGTCAACGCAAATATTATTTCCAAGTTGCAATGGTTCATTGTGGTTATGTATTTTTGTTATGTTCCGTGCTGTCTGTCCACCAAGAAAAGATTGTACGAAGTAACTCCTTGGGGATGCCTGCACGTGCCATCCCCCACCACCGTCACATCCAATCCGCCATCACATGCTATTTATCCGGGGCACAATAAGTATTGAAAAGTTCCTCTTTTTGGGGCAGACTAACCGTGATGGGGAAACTCATCGTGTGTTGGGATGGAACTAATAACTTAATTTACGGAGCATGGCAGCATCTCATTTCCACTTCATCCATGTTAGGGCCGGAGAGGGAGTTGAGTTGAGCTGAGTTGAGTTGAACTTTGTTGAGTTGAAGCTGGATAGCTAGCTGAAGATGCGTGTAAAGTTATATAATAATGAAGTTATGATAGAGGATATGTATGTATGTCATTGCTATAGTAATCCGGGGTATTGTACGTACAGTACAGTTACAATAAGGTTTAAGCCGGTCAAAGCCGAACAGGTGACTGAACAGCCCGTGGTGGTGGGAAAGTCAGATGGAGGTCATCATCACCAAAATCCAATTGAGAACTTCATCTTCCTTCACCACACAGACACACATTCCACCGCAATCAATTTCAACATCCCCCCCCAACTTCAACCAATGCAACATTTTGGTTGTGCCATTGGCCACCGTGGCTCCTTGGAAGATCCACACCCACAACCTGGACACAACACAAAACCTCTTCCCCTCCAGCTCGTCCCCCACGAACACTCACACACGCACAAAATAAAAAAAATTAGACACAATACATACCTTGCATACATCAAGGCGCGCCAGACTTCCATTTTCTCGCGAATCTTCAAGAGTTGCGACCCTGCAAATCGTCCAATTGGTAACAGCATCCATCTCGACACAGTCAGTAACGTAACAGAAATAATCCAAAGGTTTGCCCAAGCAGGGACGAACCTCAACGAAACACTGAAGCCAGGCACTCGGCTTCATCGTGGTCGCCATGGCCGATGCAATAACATCAGATGTAGTTCCAGAAGGATTGAGAGAACGAAATGTGTCAACGGCAGTCAAAAAGAGCGAAGCTTCGCCATCCCACGCGGAAGACGACTCGAAACCGCCAAAGACCTTCGGCAGAACTCCCAATGGAACAAGTAAGCCCCCTACATACAAGCAAAAGTCCTCTACCATCAAGGCTAATTCTCCTCAAGTTTTCACCGTTCCGCAGACTCACGATATGGTCTCGCAGCTACTTGATCCCCGCCAACCAAAAAACTTGACTGATTTACTTGTTCTTGGAATGCTTGCTGCACATGTGCTCGCCTTATACCTGCTGCCTCCTTACTTGAGGCAAACCGTGCTGGCCGTTTTATTCATCTTCTGGCGCGGTTGCTATAATGTTGGTATAGGGTATCTACTTCAAATCCAATCCCGCCACCGAAGATTAATTGCATGGGCAAGAAAACTGGACTTGTTCGAGAATCCTAATACCGGCAAAAACCCAAGACCATGGCTCTACAAATTAATCAAGAGTGAGCTAGAAACAAAGATCCCCGAAGACTACAAATTTGAAGAAGCCCCAATCGAGTATAATACATGGCTAGTTTTTAGAAGAGTCGTGGATCTAATTTTGATGTGCGATTTCACATCGTACTGTCTCTATGCGATTGCCTGTGGAAGTCACCCTATTAATGAACATTTTGCTAGAACCATCGCTCGCTGGGCCGGGGGGGTCGTCCTCGTTGGGTTTAACGTCTGGGTCAAGCTTGATGCCCATCGGGTAGTGAAGGACTATGCATGGTACTGGGGAGATTTCTTCTATCTCATTGACCAAGAATTGACTTTTGACGGAGTCTTCGAAATGGCACCTCACCCTATGTACTCTATAGGATATGTTGGATATTATGGTATTTCTATGATGGCCGCGAGCTGGAACGTATTCTTCATCTCGCTTGCGGCTCACGCAGCCCAAATGGCCTTTCTCTATCTCGTCGAGAATCCTCACATTGAAAAGACGTACAACTCCCCAGCGCCTCGAAAACGAGAAGCCAATCCTACCCAAAGCGACTTCACCCTTGAAAATGCCACCATGGCACGTAAAGAAGGTATCGAGTACCTTGACGAACCTGACGCCTCTGCCATACCTCAATCATCAGTTATCCCAAAGCAACCTTCAACTGCGCATGATATGGTTGGCATCGGAAATCTCGATTTGTACCGAACTACGGACATTTCAGTCATTCTTCTCCAGGGATATGTATTCCTGCTTACCGTCTTCACGCCATCTACGCCCTTTGTTCAATTGTTGTTTGTAATAAATGCCGTAGCATGGCGCTTATGGTATAGTATTGGCCTTGGTATCATGCTCACCAAGCAGTCAAACATGAAAACCTGGACCCGCCACTTCGTTAAGTATGGCGAAAGTCCCGAGGAAGCATGGAGACAATGGAAAGGCATGTACCACTTGAGTATGACCATGTGCTATGCTAGTTTTATTGCTGCAGCCTGGAAAGCATACTCGGTGCCCGCAGACTGGTCATACGGACTTGTTCTATTCAATCATGTTGTGGGCACAGGTCTGGTTGCTCTTCAAGTTTGGACTGCGGCTAGTATCTACGATTCGCTTGGGGAGTTTGGTTGGTTCTTTGGTGATTTCTTTTTTGATCATGCCCCTAAGCTCACGTATGACGGGATATATCGCTATCTCAATAACCCAGAACGTATTCTCGGGCTGGCTGGTCTTTGGGGGGCCGTCTGCATCACTGGAAGTGTAGCAATATTCTTCCTTGCTCTGTTGAGTCATATGTTGAGCGTGGCATTCATCCAATATGTCGAGAAACCTCATATGCAGAAACTATACGGTCGACACCTCAGACCGGAAGCTGGACTCACCAAGAACATTAGAAAATCGCTTCCTCCGCCACTCAAGAAATGGCAAGGCAGTGTTGACAAGGTCCTGGGTGAAACATCCCTCTTTGTCGAAGAGTTCCTGGATGCAGCTCGTCCAAAATTCGCAGCAGGTGTCCAGACAATCGTCCGCGACACCACCGCTCTTTTCAGTCAATACCCAGCACGTATTACACTCACACGTCTCACACCAGATCTAGCAGGCCACAATCCGCGAGACTACTCCATCTCAATTGAAGGCGTTGCATCTTCCGATACGTCCCATCGTCGTGTCGTATCAACAGAAGGTCGCGAAGCCCGATTTTCTCAAGAGCGCACTGATGAATTCAAGCCTCTCTCATTCTCCTACGGCGCACCCATAAAAGTAAAATGGACAGCCCCAGCCAACCACAGCAAATCCGACTGGGTTGGTCTATATATGGTCGCCGATAACGCTTCACGAGATGTAACCCGTGTCGCCTCCGCTGGTCGCTGGGTCCCTACTGTGCCAAATGAATATGAATACCATGCCGACAGCGGGATTCTTGTCTCCGAACAGCCGATTCCTAGCGCTGACGGCACATCCGATTATGTGCAAGGAGAAATGGTCTTTGAAGGCGACAAACTCTGGTGGACCCAAGGTGTCTTCGAATTCCGCTACCACCATAATGGATCCCACAACGTCATGGCAATCTCTCTGCCTTTTGAAATTCTCATCGGCCGTTTCTCTGACGAAGACGTTGATTCTACTTCTCCCCAGGCTATCGCCGCTGTCGAAAATGCCCTCTTGCCAGTCCTCCGCAACTGCTTCGATCGTGACCCAGAAATCGCACCAACGACGGTCGAAGAGAGTTTCGGCGCATTGGTGGAGCGTGATGGGAAGTATGCGAAGCGTGTGGTGTTTGCGGTGCATCAGATGTTTGGAGTGGAGTTTGCAAGTGGCGTAGTGCTTGCGGATGGAAATGTGAGAAAGTTGGCTTGGAGGATTTGCAATGCGAAGCAGGTACTTGGTAAGCTCTTCGCATCATGATTTCCCTCAGCTTGCCTGGTCGCTTCGTGGAAGTCGAGGATCCAGTTCTTTTCGAGGCTAATAATGGTACAGCTCCTTATAGCATGTCGCATTCTAGAGGAACGACCACCCCTACCGGTGAAAAATAAGGGTGGTGGTTTACAAACAAGGCCTTGTTCTTTAGAGGAAATAAAACGCCGTATAGGGAAGATGATAGGGGAAATGGACCCAAAAAGAAAGAAAGAAAAAAATAGAGCTATTTCAGAAGGAATGAAAAAGTGGGTTTTAGTAGTGATGGATGATACCCTTGTGAATTGGGCAGTTTTATTTGTTGCTTATTTCCTCACTTCCCTCATTTTTCTTCTTCTTTGCTCGGGTGAAAGAAAGGGCATTGCGAGGTTTTGCATTGGGAGATGGGGCGGGCGGCGGGCGAGCATTAGCATTAGCATCAGCATCAGCATCAGCATCTGGATCTGCATTCGTAGGGTAGTTTTGTTTTTTTCGAGGGGAGATTTTTTGGTTTGGTTGGTTGGTTGGTGTAAGTTGGTGTGAGTTGTGGTGAAAGTAGAGAAGAAATGAACAAAAAATACCTTTTCATATTACATATTGTGTTATACTTTTGGTTTCGTTTGGTTTGGTTGTCATTCATATCCAAAAACAGAACTCCTTTGGATATAATATTTTTCGTGATCAAGAGATTAGTAAAAGGCGAGAGTGAGTGAAGAATTTAAAAAAAGAAAAAAAAGATATGTTTTAAATATTTGATCTGTTCTTGTATTTCTACATATATACACATACACACATATACGCTATATCAAAAAGAAAAAAACACCGGTAGTCGATGATCCTACAAGCAAGCCCCTGGGCTGCCTAGCCTTAGTCTCTTTTTTTTCTCTTCTTTCCTACCTGCTGCCTCTGAAGGTGGAAAAGTCTATTTTAGATTTGCGCGACTGCGGGTTGAGCGGCACGGTGTAGCTCGATACCGAAGCCTTGAGCGCCGCGACGTCTGGGATCTCGTGTGTCTTGCCCTCCTTGACGGCGACGGCGTCGGCGTGGGCCAGCTCGGCGAAGATGCGCACTTTGCCGTCCACGTCGATGTAGGCGCTCTTGGGCTTCACCCAGGACTTCGCTCCGCCCTTGGTCTCCAGATCGACGTATTGCAGGTGCCCCATCTCGTTGCTCACGGACTTGTTGATCTTCAGTGACTTGCCGCTGGAGCTGCGGAAATCGCTGACTCCTGGAGGAGGCTCGGTGGCGAAGCCAGCGATTCCGATGTATGCGGTGCCGGCGTCGGTTCCTGAGGACTTGGGCTTTACGATGCGCGCTGGCACGGGGCTGGGGTTGGCTTGCGGTCCGAACAAGGGGTGGTTGGAAAGGATTGAAGAGGTGCGCGTGTATGAGAGACCGGCAGAAGGGTGAGTCTTAGGCGGCCCAGATGCTTTGAAAGGGTTTTTCGAGGGCGACTGTGATTCAAACGTAGCAGAGCTTCGTTTGCCATCCTCAATTGGAAGCTCGTGGCGGTTGAGGGGGTCGATCGGGGGCTTGGGTGGTATTGGTGGAAGGTCAAGAAACCTGCATATCAGGCCATTGCGATAGTCCTTATTTTCTCGAAGATCCTTTATGTATTTGCTGAGTTCTCCGGGCAGGATATCAGCGGGCTGAACAGGTGGAGGAATCTCTTCTCCCTTTTCCCTTGCGGCCCCTGTTCTGGCTTCAGTCCAGCTTTTTGCCAACTCTGTTCGTAGGAAGGTTTGGAATTCCAACTTCCGGCGTCGAATTTGTTTGTGGATGTATGTGTTAAATTCACCTTCCGTCATACTAGCTAACCATGGGCCCTTGTACTTCCATCGTACTGTCTCGTCCTCGAGATTGCTGGTCTCTGGCTTCTCAATTCTGTCCATATCCTCCTCGAAGACGCTAACCAGAGGTTGGGTGTTTCCTAGTAGATTTTGATAGTTTTTCTCATCCTTCCTCTTGAATCCGTGGGGAGTAGAAAGTGGCAGGCCAAGTTCTTGCCATTTCTTCAATGTCATAGTATGATCCGAGGCGGATTTGAAATCGGTAATATGTTCGTACGTATCGATGGCTTCAATCCGTAGATGAGGTGTAGATGTGCGCGTTGTTGCCCGCAGAGGTAATGGCCTTTTGAGGCCCCAATCGCCTCGTGCCAATGAAGACTGAGGAGTGGTGACCGCTTGGAGCAAAGGATAGGGTGTGGTTGCTGTATCGGAATGGAAAACCGAGGTCGCATTCGCATCGATGACGGGTTTGGGTAGAGGAGGTGGCAATGAGAATACCCGCGATGCTCGTAGGAGGGCGCCTCCCGGCGACATGCTTCGTGAAGCCATTGTGGCGGTGATGCTGCTGTTTGAAGCTATTCGGGCTTTTTTTTGAGAGGTGATGTTGAGCTTCAGCATCACGTGGCTGAATCTTGCCTAGCAATATTAGTATCACGTGTTTATATGCTTCACAATATCAAAAGCGCTCAAAAATCATCAATATTCATTGTAAAACTTAGCAGCTTGGAGTCATAGTCTACATTACTTTCGCGTTCATAGGGTGTCTCAGAGATTTTATCAAGTAAAATGGTATGACTTGAGAGGATGTCAAGAGTGAAAACGAGAAATTCGAAACCACAATTCGAGAAAGACAATAGTGTAGGTCTTCTTCCAGCATTTCTCTGTGGGACGTCACAGCTGCATTGGACAATCTTTGAAATAGGCTGAGCTGGGAAATACTTTTCCTCTCGGTTCTTTCGGGACTTCGAGATCAGTGTTTCCGGCACGAGGACCTGAAGCAATCAAGCTAGAACCAGCGAAAGTGTACTGGATATAGGAGAAGCGAATATCGTAAGTTGAACTTGGAAACGCTGTCTAGAAACAGCTTTCCCTCTTTTTCAATAGGTTCATGCCAATTTTGAAAACTCTATATCAGAGCGTAGGCGGACAATATCACCTTGCTGCATCCGAACACTCTCCAACTCCACAGACACGAGCCAAATAGTCAATATTTACTGAAAGTTTTTCGCCGTTCTGAGCTGAAATCAAAAAACTTTGATACATCTGGTCCTCTGCGAGAGGCATCGGGAGGTCAGGGGCTAGGCGAGATCTGCAACATTCAGGGCACAATTTATGTGCTCACAAGGATTACCTTTCCATGTATAAAGATGGCCCCAGTCTTCAAGGACAAACGTGCGTGGTTTATTGTGCCAAACTTCCTGCAATAGCCTAGTTGTACCTCCCCTTCACCTCAAAACATCCACACAGCATCAACAACTAATCTAGATATCCATAGACACCTTCATTTTCCGTTTTTGGTTTCTTTGACGCTCTCGTATCTGATAAAGACCTACGCTTGCGTGAGGTCTTGCTCACTGAGGCTACTTCTCTTAGATCTTCCAACATATCGCCTTCAGTAATTTCTTCGACGCTCTTTCCCAATCCTGTAGCATTCTCTCCTTCCTGAGGCTGCTTAATGGATAAAGAGCTTCTCTTAATCAGCATGGCTCTATTGGGGTCTTTAAGCGATTTCTCCTGGGAAGTCCCGACATCCTGTTCGATATCATTCTCGTCAGTGAGCCCGTCGATCGTCGCTCCCTCGTCAAACGAATTGTCCGATTTCATCTGAACTTCCCTGTATGGTAAACTTCGATCCTTCGGTAGTATTGATGCCTCTGCTTCTTCTTGTAGATTTCGCTCAACAGCCTCTTCAACCTTCGTTAACTCATTTCTCAGCAGAACCTCAAATTTCGTAACGTTATGAAGCGGGAAATGGGTTCTCCAAAGCTTTTGTTTGCAAGGTTCTTCTCGAAAACGCTCCGATCGCCCTTCTCTACGCCACTTTCTGATTTCATCCCGGTAAGTTTCAATATCAACGCTGGGTGTAGAAGGGACTGGGCAATCCCACTCCGTCTGATACTTGAACTCCCGAACCTTAACCTCCAGATTTCTAAAGCCCCGAAAGTTGTCAAATATCCCAGCAAATTGTCCGAGAAGCACCAATCTACTCAGATCTTGCCGGTTACGCCAACCTTCCGCGGTGTATCTTAAGAACATTTCCAGGTCCGGGATATGAATGCGTATGTAGTGACGCCGCTCCTGGGATTGTTCATCATCTAGTACATCCATTGTTGCTTCATGAACACCTAGGTGTAGCTTTGAAAGCGCTTTGCAGTCCGCCAAGATATGGAAAGCCTTCAAAAATGCAACACTATGGGTGATTAAGTTACCGTCATCAAGAGATGGTACATAAATATGATTCAACATGAGATCGATGAACCTGATATAGCGGCGGCGCTCCTGACTGACTGTGGATAGATAGACACCCATGAAGTGGACAGTTTCGAAAGAGAACGTGTTTTCGGCGTAGTAAATAGGAACAGACTCTGCCCAGATCTGCTTGCAGGTACGAGTTATACCGATCTTGGGTTCATCTCTAACCCCAGCTAAATTATGATTATCTGCCCAAGGCAATCTCTGCTGGAATTTCTTTGTTGTCTGGTCCTTAGCTCTCTGAATCTGGCCCTCCAGATTGTTGCCGAGCCACTCGAAGGAGTCAACACATGGTCGAATACCATACTCCGACACAAGAGTGTATCTATATATTTTGTTTCTGATTTCGCCCGCAACCTTCATGAGGAGACACTCCCCCGATTGAGGAGGGATGTCATAAGGACGAGAAGTTCTCGATCCTGGCGCGTGTTTGAAATTGTCCAGATCGTGGCTGGGAGGCTTGGAAGACATGTCGTGCGGTATTTCTCTTTCTATATTGATTTGTTTGTCTCGATTTGGGGAATGGTTTTGCACTGACCGAACTTAGTCGATGTTAGGTTTTGTTGATGAGATAGTCCATGTAGAGGTTTTGGTTCAGTCTGGGTATAGAGTGCTTGTGTTTTGCCTCGCTTAAGAGTTAGTTGTATGTGTGTCGACGAAGTTGAAGTATTCACTTCAAATGCTCATTCACTTAAAATACTCCACCTCCCTCCAGCGAGATACAAACCTCTCCCGGTATTCACCCATCATCCTCAGATTTTGGCAGGTCCAATAATTTAACATTGAAAGCAAAGCCTGTTCAGCGGCGTACTTTAATTCCGAGGCTTGTGCTGGAATCTCCTGGACTAAAACTGATATGCCAGAGTTATCCTAGTTGTTAGGTTGCAGAATATCAAGTCTGGCTTGGTATTCTCTGGATTTGTTATAAACAAATAGCCACAATTTAAATTTTAGTTAATCCAAGTCTCCAATAGCCACAATTTATGGGAAGATTCGGTGCTCAACGGCTTCACTCGTTAATTTAAACTTATAACATTTGTGTTTGCCATTATGTCCCGCTACCTCCAATGATATAAACGTGTATTGGGAGAAGCCTAGACTAGCAGCATACGGTCTCTAGCACACATACATTTGTCAAGTTTCACAAACAACAAGTCAGTCGACTATTTCAAACACTTGTATACGGTGAAATGCACATTATGACCAGCCATCAGTACAAATCGCACTCTCGCGCCGTTATAAATACTGATATACATCACGAGTGGGTTAGTATTTGATCAGGTCTTTTGTATTCTAGATAAAATTTATTAATAGAGAATCCCTTTAGCAACTAATCATAAAGTAATTCATCGACACAAGGATAATTTCGCCAATTTTGGGGGGCGAGGGGCTGGAACAGTTTATGGATTAATGGGGAAATACGTTTCGCTAATTATCTCGAGCCAAATAGAAGAGTTCAATGATCATTGACTATCACATTCATAGAATGACATTATGTTTTTCATTACGCTGCCCAATTTTGGTTGATGAAGCAAATCGGTAACCAAAAGAAGTGGGAATTTCAGCCCTATTATATTTCATCGATTATGACTCGGCCAATCAGGGCCATCTGGAAAGCATAATTATGCTAAAATTAAATTAGCTCTAGGCTCCGTAACCTCTAAACATTAATCCAACTCAAAGCACCATCCACGAGAATAACTAAATACTCCCAAAATCAGCAAACCTTTCAACTCAATCCAGGCACTACAATATCGGTACGAAAGTGCTATGCACAATAACACCAACATTCAGCGTGGCAGAAGCTCAAGTTTGTTGAAATCATATTTTCCTTCCTTTCCGGGACTAAGACCAACGGCCTTAGCCGAGCTGTCTAAATTAAGCTTCACTTCCAAGTTAATTACAACAATCTAAACCCCATCGAGAGCGCGGGACCGTGCCTGAAATCCTCGTCTCTCCCGATGACGATGCGAGCGTCCATCCATTTCTCGCTTAAAATAGCTCAGCCCAGAGCCATCCGAATGATCTCCACGACTCAGCAATCTCGTATTGCAGCTTCGATCATCATAATGAAGATGCGGCTAACCCCAGATATATCTAGCGTTGTGAAACAGCTTGAATCTCTTTGTACAAATATAACCTCTCAACAAGTCCGTTCTACATCCCTAACACAGCACGTTTAATTGATGCATCTCGGTAAACTCAGTTTTATTGCATAGGTACTCAAGGCAGCTATGACTATGTGCTGGTTAATCGATTTTACTTTGCTACTTGCTGTCTTCGGAACCGGTGTTAGAGGGGCTGTAAGCTCAGAAGACTGGAAACTTCGGGAATGGGATGTAATTGTAGTAGGAGCCGGTCCGGCGGGCATCATTGGTAAGTGCAAGCTGCATCTCTAATGTAATCTTATCCAATCTTGGCTAATACGAACTCAGTTGCGGATAGAATTTCAGCAGCTGGACTCAATACTCTTCTCATTGAAGGGGGCGGGGAATCGTACGGTGTAACTGGGGGTGATCTTGATAGCCGAAGACCAGTAAGTACACAACACTTTGAAGAATTGAGCCCAATTGACGTAAAAAGGAATGGCTCAGTGAGACCACTCTTACGAGGGTCGATGTTCCCGGGCTATATAAAACTATTTTTGCGGACGGTGGAAATCTCACGTGTGGCAAAGAGGTAAACGCTTTTGGGGGTTGCACAATCGGGGGCAGCTCTGCTATAAACGCGGGACTATACTTCCAGCCGCCAGCCAGCGATTTTGATCTTTATTTCCCGGATGGATGGAAGTCAGAGGATATGAAGCCCGCGATTGCACGGTTGAATGCGTTCCAGCCACAAACCAATGTCACATCTCAGGATGGGCTGCGCTATCTTCAGTCTGGACACGAAGCTGCGAGGAAGTGGATCGTCGACGGTCTGAAGTTTACGGAAACCGATTTGGTTGAGAATCCTGACCACAAAACGGGAGTCTTTGGATTTCCAGTTTACGATTATGAAAATGGTCAGAGAGGTGGACCAGTTACCACGTATCTTCAGTCTGCGATGAAGCGCGAAAACTTTCATCTGCAGACGAATACTCGAGTTTTGCGCGTCGAGAGAACTAAGAACCATGCAACTGGAGTCACTATATCAGTCGACGGCACTGAGACGGTAGTAAAACTCACAACTACGGGCCGAGTTGTACTCAGTGGTGGAGCTCTTATGAGTCCTGGTTTATTAATGCACTCTGGAATAGGGAGCCCCGACGTCCTATCAAACTTGAAGTCTGCTGGAAAGCTGTCAACTACTCTCTCAAGTAACGACTGGATCAATTCTTCAGCTATTGGTGCAGGTCTTTTTGACAATCCAAACACATTCATCGAGCTGGAAGGAGGAACCATCGATTCATATGTACATTCTTACGATGAGCCTCTACTAAGTGACGAACAACTCTACCTACAACACCGAAGTGGACCATATACTTATGCCAGCCAGACATCAGTCTTTTGGGACACGGTTAGTCACTCAGATGGTACAGTTGTTGGTTTGCAAGGAACAATTGATTCGTCGGGTTATGGAGATTACACCTCCAACAACACTATCACTCTCAATGTCTACGGGACTAGTGGTCTCAAATCAAGAGGCCGAGTTGTTTTAGACGAAAACTTCGTACCTGGAGCCAGTGACGAAACCTATTATTCAGACCCCAGCGGCCAAGACGCTCGAGATATTGCTGGCTTCATTTACAGAATCTTCCAAGGACTCCCTGGTGCCGGCCTCAATTCTCTGAACATTCCACAAACTTCGAGCGAGTCAGATATTGAAAAATACATCACAACACCATCAAATTATGCCAGAGGGGTCGTTAATCACTGGAGCTCAAGTTGTGAAATTGGCTCCTGTGTGGATCAAAACACCACTGTGATCGGGATGGATAATTTACATGTGGTAGATGGGAGCATCGTACCTCCTCTTACTGTGAATCCTCAATTTGGAATAATGGCTGCTGCAGAGAGAGCGTCCGAACTTATATTGGCGCTCTCTGGGAAGGCAATGGAAGATACAGTGTCTGGATCCTCCATTTCCTCAACCTCGACTGCAGACGGGGGATCACTGCGCACTGGAGTTGTAGAGAGTGAAAAAGCAACCAAATCACCCAGTGCAGTGACATCCACTGGAGGTGTGGGATCGATGCGCACTGCTGCACCAGCACTCGGTGCCATGGTTATCGGCGCTGCTATGTATGTCATCTAGACAACGGATGGAAGTTGTATCTGTATATATGGACGGTGCATGTGAGGAGTCTAAATCGGCATTTGTTTTGGGACATTTATTGTATAATTTAAAGCGAGCTAGCCCTTAATGTGGATGAGATAATGAATTGGACTTAACAGTCTTCAAAAAACTACTGGGTGTGCACAATCTACGCTGTATAATGCCAAATTTATCCTACGCGTCCCAGTGACAACTATTCCTTTGCAGAATATCAATTCGGCAATGGCAATATCTACATTAGAGAAAATCAAACTTCTAAGAAGTCGGTTGCCTACACGGCGAGGTTGGTTGACTAGGAAAAACTCTTTAATGCATTGCATAGTTCGCGTCCAATTAACAATGCCAAGTCTTGATTTAAGATTTTCGACTCTGATATCTTTGGACTCAGCCTATTTAATCTTGATCACAGATGTTGGAATTCTGGATCTTGTAAGTCTCGTAAAACAGCAATGTGCTGTATGTGCTGTAAATTAATCAAGGCAAAATATATTAAAGTCTTTGTCTGCCCCTGGCCTGGGTAAGGGTTTATTTAAGCTTCAGAGGCTACCCTCGGCCCTAGGCGAGACCGCATTTCTCTGGTTGGTCACGCCGCGTATTCCCAGAATTGACGCGACCACCGAGGAAGCAGTGTACAAAAAACCACAACACCAAGCTAATCCTTCCAACCCCGCTTACGAAATACAGAAACACTCGCTCACATTGGCTATGATTTGAATAAATGTGCCGCTACGAACTGGTCGGTGTGTTTGTATTACTAGCTCACGACCTCTCCAACAAGTTTAAAAAGAAGGAGACTGGGTAGGAACTCTCCCGCCTCATGAAGAGATGAGATAGTACTGATTAGTTATTAGACCTCCGTCACCATGCTCCACGAAATTCTCCTGTCCCTCTCCGGCCATCCATCCCCACTCCTCACCGCCGACCATTCATCCCCCACTTCAATACTGTCCCCTCCAGAGAAAGCGCTCCTCACTTCAGTTGCCCACCTCAGCAACCTCCACTGCAAGCTAATAGCCCATACTGGTAAGATAGCAACTACACATCCGTCCAGTATCTGCCAGGCTGTTGCGACAGCTATTAGCTCTGTACACCTCACCAAATTCCAGCAAAAAGTGTTGGAAGTCGAGGATGGCATATTGCGCAAGGACTCCTTGAGTGTTGGCGCATACAATATTGTGCCACTGACAGCTATTGTGCAAGAGTTCTCGGGGTGGACTCGGAGGATGGAATGGTTCTTGGAAATTGTGGAATTCATGATTCGGGGCAATGGGGGGGCGGAAAGAAGCAAATGTTCTGGGGCTATGATTATTGACAAATTATGCGATTCTATACAAACTGGATATGCGGATATAGAAGAATCGGCCTTGACTCTGGTGAAGGTGGCGGAAACAGCATGGCTGAAGCAAGTTTCTGCGTGGATTCTGTATGGACGGCTACCAAGTTTTGGGAAAGAGGACTTTTTTGTTCAAAATGAGGGGACTGATATCGATGTACGGACACTTACAAACATTATGGAGTTCCGCTAACAGCAATAGGGCTATCACATCAAGAGCGAGCTACTGCCCGCCTTTGTCGCGCAAACGACTGCTGACTCTTTGTTATTTATCGGCAGCTCTTTAAACCATATCAGAGTCAAAGGCATATCGAGTTCTACCTCTCCAGAACTTGACTTGCTCTCCTCACATCTCCAACATCTATTGACTTTGACGTTTCCAATCAACAGTTCTAACTTTACGCGAGTTATATCAACAATACGATTGTCTTTGTCACGGACAACACTACAGGAACTCCTCCCATTGAGCAAGGTTGTTGAGATTCTCTTTCTTCTCAGGGAATATTTTTTGCTTGGCCGGGGAGAGTTTGCCATAGCATTGATCAGCGAAGCAGATGAGAAGATTAGGTCAAGATGGCAACGTGCGGATAACTTGGCTTACGAGAAACGCGACGATATCGGTAGCATTGTTATCAAACAAGGTGAAGTTTCCGCAGTACTTGCTCGAACGTGGGCTGCTATTGGAGCTTTGCAAGGTCATAACGAAGATCAAGATGACGATGAACTTTTGGAGTTGGCTAGAGATCTAGTGCAACTAGTAGTCGTAAAAGGTGGCCCGGCTACGCCTTCGAAAAATAGCCCTCAATCCAACGTTCTGAGTTCTACTCCATTCAAAAATCTCTTATTATCTGTCCCGGTTGATCTGACACTTCATATTCCCTCGCCTCTCGACCTTTTCCTCGCACCTTCCGATCTCCAAATATATTCCAGCATCAACGCATATCTACTTTCAATCCACAGAGCTCATATACGCCTTACCGATCTTTGGAAAATCACGTCTTTACGTCGAGACCATCCTTCACCGCCAGGTCCTCCGTACGGCAGCTCCACATCTGGACGAGCAAAGGTCCATACTATCCGAAAACGTGTCAAGGAGCGGTCGGCAGCTATGCGTGGTGTATGGGCTACCAGTAGTGCAGCCGTGTTTTTCTTGGGTGAGACGGAAGCTTATCTGCAAGGCGAAGTAGTAGCGGGGACTTGGAACGGTTTCAAGAGCTGGCTCAATGGCGATGAAGCTCGACCAGCAAATGAGAAGGGTGTAGATGAAGAAGATGAAGATGAAGATATCTGGCTTGAAGCTGCTCAGAAGTCGACAGAAATACGAACCGGTATCAGCCATACACATGATCCTCAAACCTTAGCCAATGCGCATCGGAAATATCTCATTGCTTTGTCTACGAGCTTGCTATTAACAACACCATCATTCACAGACCCACTTTATCACCTACTTCAACAGATCGACCACCTAGTTGCGCTGGTTCATCGAATACACTCCATTTGGCAATCATTGGACCTCGAAGCAGATGAAGGTGTTGTAGATGCGTTCTCTGATTTTCACAAAGAAGAGAAAGATATCAAGGAGCAGTTGTTGGTAGTTGCGGAGAGAGTAAAGGGGGCAATTCAGGAGCTAGTGAAATCTTTGCGAGATGTTGACCAGGAGAAAGAGGGTTTGGATAGCGGATATGAAGAACTTATTCTTGAAGACGAGGGGGCTTATTTTGTGACTAAAGTTGGGAGGGTAGATCGTCTATTGATGAAGCTGGATTTTGGGGGATGGTTTGAAGAGTTGAAGAAGGACAGTGTGGAAGATCTTTATGATGATGAATGAGTTATGAAGCGATGTCAGGAAATACCCAGGCGTTAGGAAATATGAAAGAACAGGTTATTGAGTGTATGCTGTGGCTTTGTATGCACGCACTATTGTCGGCCAAGTTATCCAACTTTACAGTTACATTTGTTCTCGTCTCTATCTTAATCAGTGAGGATGCTCAATGATGGTAGCATTTCTTAAACTGTTTTCCTATTCTCTCCCATGAAGCAAAAACTCTTTTAATACCCAAACCCGCAAGGCCCCCCCAACCGCTTTTTCCTCCACGCGGTCCAGTGTTTTAGTCGCCAACTCAAGCACAACCCCGAAATCCCTCCTTGCAACCTCATCACCATATCTCACTGCAGAAGCAACGTTCTGCAAAAACGCCAAATCCTCCTGAGACGCAGCATGCGGGAGATTGGATCCAAGCTCTCCCATCAAAGCAGTGACTTGTTGGTCGATGGCGCTTGCTGCAGAATCAACACCAGATCTGCCGCATTTGAAGAGATCAATGGATGATCTGCTGACAAGGCCCTCGCTGACGAAGAAGGTGAGGATTTGGTGGGTCTTTGTTATATTTTTGCAAAGGGCAGAGTCGGCGAATGGGTCGATTGGCGCTGGAGCTGCGTGGGGTGTGGGATTTGGGACAGCTGTGAGTACTTGAGAGAGGCTGGATTTCTTGCGAATGATGCGCCGACGATGGCCGATGGCTCTGGGGACGCTTTCGACGGTGTCGTTCAGTCGGAGAGCGTCTTCAAAGCTGATAAGGGCAAGAACTCTTGCTGAGCGTGGCACCGTTTGAGAAGCTGGCACTGTGTGTTTGATACATTTGTTGGCCTTGGGCTGGAAACTTTTGGCTATAGCAGCCATGGATTCTGCGTTAATTGCCATTTTAAGAAGTGATATTGATATATTCAGTGGTTTGAATGTCGCCGATCTTCTGAACGAGATTTCGGGGTTTAAATTCAAGAGATAAATTATTTAATATAAGCTGTTGGGGAAATGTTGATCTTGACTGCACAGAAATGCTAAACCCAAACAGTACTAAATACGAATTTGTTGCATCTCAGTCTATTCATGAATTCCCTAGTGTATTATTTAACTCGCATTTTAGTTTCAGACTAGAACATGCAATATACATTTTTATAAACCTTTGAAACCCAACACGCTAACCCAACAGCGCCCGATTCAAAGTAAAGCATCTCTGTTTTGGAACTTAACTTAGAGTTGTTTTCCTGAATCACCCTCAGACCTAGCGTTAGTATGGAAACCCGTCCATTTCTGCGCAACGCTATAAACTCTCTGTTGACTGATTATCTTATCCATACGCCGATGCATTGAAACAAAGGTCCATATACTCACCGGATCCATTCTCTTCCTCGCAATCATGATCAAGATAACTCGGATACCACCCACAGTAAGTACAAGTCACCGGTTCCGCATCCTCAAACTCAGTATCAAAATACCTTTCTGGCGTCAAACAGTGTCGGTGTTCTCTCGGCGGTAGTATATGTCCTTTTTCTCCAAACACTCCGTCATATCGGGCTGGGTTTTCCCCGTATTTGTCGTCGTTAACTTCAAAAGATCCATACTCATTTCTAGCTGTATGAATGCAAAGAGTATCTCCATCAGTGGGTATGCATATGTCACAAACTTTCTGTCTTCTTGGGCTGTAGAAAGCTATTCGCGTGGCTATATTATGTGATAGGCTTACGTGGTGTATGTACTGCAAATCCGAAACTTGCCCTTGCTGGTCATGGATGTCTGTTAGCATGTTACTCAGGACTAGTGCTGTAGTGATACAACTTATCGAACGTTTCCAGGCTGTATCTTGGTCGAAATTTGGTGTCTTCAAAGACTCTGCCCAGTCGACTCGATTCCAGGCAGCGCTAGAAAACCAGCTGATTCCAGCCATACTGGTTTTCTGGTTCAAGAATGACAATATGTACAACAATGCAGAATTGATCGATTTTGCACGTCCCACGAGTAGGTTATAAAGCTTCATGTCCAACAAATAATCCTTTGTTACTTGCTGGTCTCTTTGACGGCAGAATAGCTACAATACCATTGTAAGGATGGGTTTGTGATCTAAATCTGGAACCATGTCTAACAAAGAGATCCCAATATCAGTTATGCAACGGCAAAGCAAAGATCGTAATCGTATGGAATGAGCTTTCTCTTTGAAGAGTATAGCTACTTCAATAGTACTAGAAACTTGTGAATCCACTCTCATTATTTGCAACCGGTTCTTCCAAATAGCTTGCTTCATGCTTGTGAGGTGAGACAACAGCTTCTAAAGGTTTTGGTTGCAGATTATGTCAAGTGAAGCACCAAGTCTTTTTATTTTGCCAAAAGATACGTGTTACTGCTTCTCCAATATCTATCTCTTACAAGTGGAACCCCTCACTATATGATCTCTCAATGCTGTGTTGTCAGCTCGCTAAACAAATGGTAGACGAGGTGATTGAAGGATTCACTCAATGATTGGGCTAATTGAAACAGATCGACGTCGCTTAATTTATGCGAATTCAGGGGCTGACAACTACGTCATTGGGCTTACATTATGATGATATTGGTTTTCAAAGACAGGTTTTGAATGCAATTCAACCCCTCCCTTAGACCAGATGAATGTGATATATATCTCCGCTGCTTGCGTCCAACTTTTTGACTTCTATATCCAACTTCCAAGCCACTTGCAGCCCAAAACAGTCCATTCCACCAACCATACAAGACATACTCTCAACAATAACCACTTCTACCAAACAAATCCACATCCTCAGCACACCATGCCTCTTTTCAGTCGGCGCGAACCAGTTGCGGACCCAGTTCCAGCCTCTACCCGTACTACCCGTCGAGTTGGAGACCCAGTCGTGGAGACACCAAAGCGCAGCTCTACACTGTTTGGTCGCAAGCATTCACCAGATCCTATGACTACCACTACCACGTATGTTCCTTTATCATCAAACTCTCGATCATGCACTGACCAGATGCAGCCATCACACCACACATGTCGACCACTCCCCCAAACGTCACAGCCTTCTTCACCGGAACGAAGATAGTAGTATCACTGCTGCCAGAGAGAGAGTCATGAACGCCGAGGCTGCTGAGCGGGATGCGGATCGAGCTTTGCTAGCGGCTAGAGCTGCCGTCAGGGAGGCCAGAGAACATGTCAAGAAGATTGAGCGAGAGGCTGAGGAAGAGGCGAGACTGGCAAAGATAAAACAGAAGCAAGCTGGTGATTTGGGAAAGAGAGGAAAACAACTGGGTCGTAAGTGCCAAATATTACTTGGGAGTTTGGAATATGCTAACATGATTTCTTACAGGTCATGGTGTGATCTAAGTCGAAAGCCCCATTTGATTTACTCGGCGTACCATTTGAAGCGGCTTTGGAGAGCACTATATACCCACGGGCTCTTATGTATTGATGATACTATGAATGTATGATTTCATTGTTTGGTCTAGCTATAGACTTACCGGTATACGATAGTTGAGGGAGCGTCTGCATTATTTAACGCTGTATTTTATTGCATGGACCTAAGCGCGTTTTCTTGTCCTTCTTATAATCAAGACCCAAAATAAACCCCTATTTAGTACCGATCACTAGTAACAATGCCAGAGGCTAAGCTGTGTCACGAGGTAAGCACTCGATTGTGTATAGTTTGTATGGTCTAGAGGGTTTTTAATCAATCATGTGTACTCTTGTGTCTTTGTGTAGGCTGACACGCCGATATATCCGTCCTTCGACCCTATATCATTGGTGTGCAACCTCGGCCAAACGGAACGAATCGAAGATGGAGGCATACTGAAAAGATATCAAGCATAGAATTACGATATTCTGTATCGGGAAATATTCTGAAATCTTGTTATGCTTGACATCCAAGTCCTCTATGACCAAGCGGCTATTAAAATCGTAGTCCCATGGCGGCATGCTGTCGTTACTATTAGGATAATCTTATTTCCTTCTTGATAAGAGATTTTAGATTTCTTGTTGACCCAAGATAGGAGTGATTGCTCAAGTTTATTTAGGAGGCTATCTACCCACGCCGGGATCTTAGCAACATGGGATTCTAGGCACCGCCTGAAGGGGTATTGGATGTGTTATTAGTCGCATATTTATAATTGAGACAGGTTTCCCGAAATGCTAGATCTACGGAATGGATGTCAGGTTCAATTGCAAGTATTATGCTCGTTGATATTACATGTGAGAGGCAGAAACTCCTGTATAATTATCCGCCATACAACAGCCTTGCTGCCAGTCTAGTTGGCGTAACACAAGACCACACCGAGTTTTCAACACAGCTCCCCACAGTAACCCGAAGCTATCGAGCCAACCATCGTCATTTTACTCACGTTTCCCGCTCTTGCTCTTCCTATAACTCTCTGCCACCAACAAATCAACACATCTTTACACAATCTTTGCGTTCTAAACATGGATCTCAGCGCTTTCCTATCCAATATCGACAAGTCTGCCCAAGGCATAGCGGCTGCACTGAATCACTTTGGCGAGCACCAACTTGGGCCAGCTGTTGCTGCCGCCGGCGTCGTTCTTGCGGAATTTGACAAGAACCAAATTGAACCTATAGTGGCAGAAGTGGGACAAACGCTCGATAATTTTGGCACAAATATTCTTGGGCCTGCAGTGGTGGAGATTGGAAGGAAGCTCGATGAGTTCAGAACCAACCAACTCATACCTGTAGTCGCCAAAACTGGATCTTCCCTAGATGGATATAGCAAGAACAAACTTGGCCCCGCTATTGCCGATGCGAGAACTGCTCTTGATGAATTTGCACAGTCGAAGTAAGTCTTAACTATCTTTAAAGATGCACTTGATATTCACTATGGAAAGACTCGGTCCCTGTTTCGAGCAACTCATAGAGACTGCAACCAAGCACCCTATTCGAACTGGAATCATCGTTGCAAGTACGCTTGCAGCATTAGCTCCACAGGTTGTGTCTAGCCTAGCTCTTGGAGTAGGGGGTTTTGGCTCTAAAGGAATTGCAGCAGGTTCGCTAGCTGCGACAAGCCAACCTGTCAATATAGTGGCTGGATCAATCTATGCGACATTACAAAGCGCAGCCATGGGAGGTTATGGAGCCCCGATTGTGAATGGCATCGTAGCTGCTGTAGGAGCAATTGTAGAAGCTGTCGCTGTTGCTATTATTGTGAATGAGGGTCTTGAAAGTAGAGCGGAGAAGTCGGATGAACTCGAAAAATCTGCCCTGACTGAGAAATCTGTCAACGACGATAAGAAATGAGGGATCAGGAGCCCCGATTTGCTGTTAAAGCCACTTTCTCCCGTGGCTAGATGTTTCCAATTGGTCTCGAGTCTGGTCTTAATCCAAAAAGTAGACAATTGGTTTTTTAGATACGATTTTCAGAACGTCGAATACGGCGGGCATTATCGTTTCCGGGCTCTTGATTCTACATCATATCCCACTTATATCCCACTCAAGACTCAGAAGTGTGCTATTTTCAGCTATCCCACCAGTTCTCCTCTTTCCGCTCTAGTTAAGCGCCCGCACATGCAACTCTAAGATGCCCAGCCCTAGGATCAGATCACCTTTGCCTTTGTTGAGCCTTACAGTGTGCAAAGGATTTACTTGTTTTAAGCTTTCATTTTACTGTATTAGTACCAAAAGTAATTGGGGAGATTGAATACTAAGCAACAAAGGGGCAGTTGTTTGAATCCAAATAATCAACTTTCATATGCAATAACCGTTTTTACATAGCTGTGCGTTTTAGTTGTTAGTTTTATTCATCAAACTACGCACGTGAGATACTCGCACCCACTCATGTGATATGCACCAGATATCCTACATATGGACTATTAAACTTAAAAGTGCACTAATTTCCACTCTTGGTGTGTTACAGTAATGATTACTGTCAGCTGGAGTGACTCTTAACTCTTGTTCATATCACCTGATCCATTACCTCGGGACATTAAGCCACTAAAGTCAGTAATTTAGTTCCTCTTTTCCCAAAATGTGGTTTGATCTTGAACCTTAAGTAAACAGATCATTGACCTCGAATGTATTAATTAAGAAGGTCAATCACCAATAAACCACTCTTTTCATCACAAACATGTCAGAGATTAACAGCAAACCGACTTTCTGCACTTTGCCCTATGAAATTCGGCTTCAAATCTACGATTTACTCCTTGTCCCTCGGCAAACTAACCGGAAGGTAGTGCCGTCATGGGTGAGAGAAGAACTTGGTATACGACCCCGAAGATTCATCGTTGATGATCCATCCTTTACAAAGACACATCGGCGATCCGTGAATCCCAGCATAGTTCAAACGTGCCGACAAATCAATCATGAAGCCAGACATATACTTTACTCCCATAATGTGTTTGGTTTCTTCGAGCCAAAAACCGCGACGCTGTTTTTCCAGCAAATAGGCCCTGTCAACTTTGAATTGCTGAGAAGTCTTCACTTCTCAGTAGGATATAACCCAGCGGTCGACCCGTGGTTAGATCTGTTTGATGTGCTGGCTAGAAAGGCAACACGCATCAGGGTGATAGCGATTGAGTGGCGTTGGTCGCAGAATCTGGGGAATAAACTGAATTTTGTCCATGCTCTTGCAATGATTCAAGGAGTCGAGGAATTCGTGATCACCGGCAATTATGCAAAGCAATGGCTAGCATACTTGGAGAGCACGACCAAGGCACAGGTGCGAAATTCAGCTGGGAATTCTCCTCGAAAGAGTTGCCATAGCGACTATACTGGAGAGCATAAGGATTCGCAAGAGCTGGGGTCTTTTCTGCGGTATCAGGAGGGAATGGAGTATTTTGAATCTTAGGTAGATTATGAATCGCGAAAGTGTTTCCTCGCAGGCTCGCTGACTGGCTGTTGAAGTTCAAATCAGAGAAATAGCGTTTAGTGAATTAATCGTCACTTTTTGGGTGACCACATATAAAGTGCGTAAGAAGTAATTGTGAATTCATTCAATCCCTGTTGGAATTCCGACTTGAATCGCTTCACACACCGTGCTAGCTTCAATTTTAGTCTTGGTCAATTTGAGCATCTGTAAAGCTCTTCCAGCATGCCTCAGATAGAGGAATGTTTAATTGCAGGACTTGTTTACAATCTCTGTAACCCGTGTAAGAAGTGTTTCTGGTGGTAACATATCTGCTACTCATTCAAATCATGCTACAACTATTCCTTCACCAGAAATATAACGAGGGTCACCTCCTCTCTCCTATGTAGCATGCGCAATAAGTTCTTTCAGCTATGTTTGATTAGAAGGGAAGTTAAATAATGGGGATATATTCACATTTGCGCGGAATCCGCGAGGAAGATCCATTTCTGTCAGATTTCCTGTATGATTAACTATCACTTATTAACGAGCTGAAGCAAAAGGAAGGTGGTAATTCCCACCTAGCCGCACCATTCTACATCCAATAAACCATTCCCCTCTCCTCTTCTAAAGCCATTGGCGCCCATTATTAACCACTTCACATTGCTCACGGGCATCGAGCCGTCTAGTATATATATATTACTAAGACATGTGGACCTACTGAAGCCATGCAAATAGAAATAGTAGGAACGTGGATAAGCCCCTTGTGGGTAAGGTTACATACACCAGCCTGGAGAGTTTCTCAGCCCTACCTGTCGATCCCTTGGCTGCGCTCCGCTTATTCAACGACATCTCATTAAAATATTTCATTCAATAATCGGATTTTTACAAGAAGCACTTATTGTTATAGCCTGAGATACACAAGGACGTGGTTGCAATTTTTCAATGAAGCTAAATAGAAACTTTCAAATAGATTCCTCCATTTGGACTAGCTCTGGCCCCTCTAGACACTATCAAGTAAAATCCCTCTGAATATATAATCACAATCCCTTTGGAATTTATTGCCGCCCAAGGTAATTTTCCCTCCTCCAACTTAATCTTACATTCATCCTCTGACTTGATCTCGCCAAACACTTGCCCAACTTGTTCACCACGGTGCGGATTCTCAATTATTTTGGGAGGTCCACCCTTACTGGTGAAATGGCTGTCCATCATGCTTCTGAGATTGTGGGAACTCCGCGGTTTCTTAAATACGGAAAGTCTTGGAGAAGAACGGTCAGTTGATGAACCATTAGGGTTTCTCTTTCCTGGCTGTCAAGCAGCTGTATCTATATCATGATTGGCGGCTAAGTCTTCATCATCCAGTAAAGTGTTGCGTTTAAATTTATGATATGCCATGGACTGGTAATCTTCTGGGGATGGTGATCTCCGGCGTCTGGATTGGCGATGGGCCATAGACTGGTAGTCTTTAGGGGATTGCGAGATTGGCGCGATCTGTAGCGAGCTAAGGAATTGTCTTCTTCATCCTCGCTGTGGTTGCCAGTATTGTTGATGGATTCATAGCGGGTATCAGGTTATTCTTCGTATTTCTTGCCCCACATGTCCTCATAATTGCCTCTTTGACTATCTTGTCCCCATGAAGCCACACGAGGAGATACGTCTGAAATAGGGCGTCTTTGATCTGCTACCCATTGCCCATTAGAATTGTTTGCCTGTCTTGTGGGGTGTCTTGGTGGTGGCGGCAGCCAGGTTGGTGGGTGAATCTGCCTCACTATTGATATCATTTCGTCGACTCTTGCTGGATGTTGCAGTCAACTGCTTCACTGCCAATGGCTTCAAAATAGTATTTTGGGTCTTGGGAATTCTCCCATTTCTGGCAAACGGGATCTGGCTGTCCAAACACGGCACTCTGGCTCATGGCATGTAGTCGAGACCGCAGAGTCAAATATGTCCTATGGGTATTGGTCCGTGATGGCTTCACCATTCGCCAGTCAAATGGTAGCTCTGCTGATGGAATCTGCTTTTCAGCTTTAATTTCTACGCAAAGATGGAAGATGTCCTATTATGGCTCTTCTAGATGTGGGCATGCAATGATATTGTGGTCTGCTGCACCATATTTCTGGCAGCCAGGAATGACCCCTCTGTCGTCGGCTGGGCCTGGACAATGCTTGAGAGTATGATCATTGTGTCTACCATGTGTTGTGCACCAATGGCAGTCTTTGCCGAAGATGGCAATTTTCTTTAATTTTCTGAAAGCTGCCCGAGTGCCGTATCCAGGTTGGTCTTGGAGCTGCTGGGGTTTTCCCTGAATCTGCTGGGGATTTCTGGAATGAGGATGTCAATGAGCTGATCCCCGAAATTGGGAACCGCGGTTCTGGGATTGATAAAGTACTCTAGTTTCATCCACTATTTACACAATATCAAATCCAACTTTATCTACTCGACCCATATATGTAGGTATGCTAAAATATTTTCCAATATCTTCTCTCCTAAAGAGAAGACTTCTCTGAGAAACTAAGTTAACCACAGCTTACACTTAGAACCCAGCCTACTTATTTTCACATCTATTTGGTGAAACTAGTTTTTTCTTATCTTTTAAGTCTTATATAAGATTATGAATAGTTGAAGAGCTGCTTCCTTTATGCGCCCACACTCTTTTATTTTTATCCTTCTGCCTCAGTGACTTTCTTTGTACCTCCAGTTTAGCTGATTTTGGCTTTGATGTTACTGCGAAAGTCTTTTGCTCTCCTATTAAGTGCGTCTACGCTGTTTGTGCAGAGAATTGTTCTTGGAAGGCATTACACTCTGAACTTGGTCAATAAAAGATTCTTCTACACAATGAAAGGTGCCTAGGTGTATTCTCTCTTTCCTGAAGCTGGATTTTAGACAGTCACTTTTTTCATGGCTCATGGGTTTGTTTTTAAACATCACCGTTATTTGCTCCATCGAATTTGTCTTAGTAATAACCTACTGGATATTGATATGTTGTGCATGTTGATCAGAGTACTGAGGCTCCCTGAAAATCATATTCACTTCTATAAGATTTATTTGTCTTAATGGTTGCCTACAAACTTTAATTGAGAAGATGCTAAACTGTTGCTAAGACCCACAATGGCTCTCGCTACTTGGCCGCATTATGGGTATTGGTATTGTCACTCCTCATCCTCTCAAAATACCATACAACATCGCAATCATGTCATCTCGACGCCTTAATAAACCTCTCTATCGTCCAAAGTTCAACTCAATCCAAATCATGGTCTTCACCAGACCTGGCAACAAATTCACGCTCCAAGAAATTCAGCAAGACTACGAAGCATGTCAAAATTCTACCTATAGTAGAGTCCTCCATCCTAACCGCACACCCGATTGTGCACAAGAGTACCTAGATTACAAGAGCGACTGGAATTGGTGGGCCAGACGTATTAATCGTCCAGATTTATATACTCAAGAGGAAGGAGATTGTAAGTCCAAGATTTTAATATTGGTAGGTGTCACTAATTTTGAACAGATCTTCTTGCACATGAGCATCTCATGTGGAACCTAGATGTAGATCAATACCCTACAGAAAGACCAGAAAACAATGAATCTGCCTCTCCCATCATGAAAACTCAGGCCTTTAGAAAATTTGCTCAATTACCTATTGCTTCACCAACTGCAAGAATTTCACTACGTGATTCTCGCCTAGCAACAGGACTTCAAATATCTATTCCCGAAGCGACACCAGCCAATTTCTCAGCATCCCTTAGCTCTATCAATATCACACAAGGCACATCGCATACCGCCAAGGTACCTGATGCTATTGCCCAGGGAAGTTTACACTCACGGCCCTTGAAGAAGCCACGCCTTAGCGAGCCGGATCTCGAGAAAATACTTGAAATGATGGATTGGACACACTCATCTTAGCCTACATTCTGATGTTCCAGCTTGTGGTACGTCCGAAAATTCGGGTTTTCGCCATCATAGCAATAATGGTCGACCAGGCTGTCACTTCATCCCAGGCGAGAGCATAAAGACACAGATCCAAAAATTTCGGCAAGGCAATGCCCAGATACACATTGAGAGAACACTACTCAAAATTGAGGTACCTTATTCTTTCCATCTTTCCATAAAGTCTTACATGTCTTGACCCGCTGACATCATAGGTTTATTATGAGCTTCTTGAAGAATCATTGTCGCTAGTTGGGAACCTTCAAATCAGTATCAAATATCTCGAAAACATGCTCAAATATCACGAGCAGATGAAAACTGATGAAGGAACCAGTGACCCTCGGCCATCACATCCAACTCTTCAATCGAGAGACTCTATTGAGCTCTACCCCTATCTCCAATGGTTCAATTATACCACAAGTAAAATTTCTGCTTATTTGTGTTGTTCTTGTATCATTACGTTTTGGCTTTTTTCTTTTGTGACCAGCTACTTACCAATATTTCTATCCAGAGGGTTTAACGAATAATGATGCTTACCACAGGGTAAAATTATAATGTCCAGAGAGGCTTGCCTAGTCAAAAATACGTTGGGGAATACTATGATTTCAAGGAGAATCACAATGTAAATAATATAATCACATCTTCTCCAGACATCGCTGATTTCCATTGCCGTCTCTCGGCTACACATACCCGAACTATCCGATCCCCTGAAATAACCGAGCCCCAAGGGATACTTGTTTAGAACATAAAACAAACGTGAATTCCATTTCCTGGGACGGTCCAGATGTCCAATCGCACCTCTAAACTGGGGTTTAATACCCCAGCTACCTTCACCCAACCCGCAGGAGACAATTGAAATTTGTCCGGTCACGCTTACTTTATCTTGTGTCATCAAAGCAGGAATGGCATCATGAACCCAGCCCTTGGGACGTCGCTTATTTTCGAACTACCATCCATCAACGATAAGAAACACACGAATCCCTGGTCCCAAATGCCAAAGAAGTGGGATATGGAAACCCCGCTTGTAGTGATGCGATTGTGTGAGTAAGTGACGATTTCATCTCTATTTTTTGCTTTTAGCTAGCTAGCTAGCTGGACCTGTAGACAGAAAATGTATATATAAATTGCAATTCCAATCAAGAGAAATTCTGCTGTATCACTTGTCTGAAACTTTGTTTACATACTTCGGATCGATCCGAAGAGCCTCAACTAACGCGAACCATGGCTACCGAACGTCGGACACGGAAATGGAATGATTGGTACGCCCCAGAGGATACACCCGCGGAGAGGAAACTTATCCTGAAGCTCGACTTGCTTATTGTACCTTATGCTTTTATTCTCTACTGGGTCAAGTTTATGGATCAGACGAATATCAGTATTGTTACCGCCTCAATTAAGTCTTTACCTTTGCTAACGCCAGGTAGACAATGCATACGTTTCAGGTATGAAGGAAGAGCTAGGCTTCGTTGGCAACGAACTTGTGCAGTTCCAGACCATATTTGTGGTTGGAAACGTCGTTGGTCTCTTGCCTTTTATCTATCTATTCCCTCGTGTACCCATGCACCTCCTCGTGCCATCGTTGGATCTGGGCTGGGGTATCTTTACACTGCTACAATACCGAGCCCAGAGTTATGGTGAGATCATGGCTTATCGATTTATGGTTCTATCTTCGAGGTAGGCCTTCCAACTGCACATATATCTATCGTAGTACTTTACTGATAGTTCGACAGGCAAGCTACTTCCCTGGCGTTCATTTCGTGCTAGGAAGCTGGTACAGAAGCGACGAAATAGGCCGTAGAGGAGGTTTATTTTATGTCGGTCTCACACTCGGCACCTTGACAGCCGGTCTACTTCAATCAGCAGCAACCACATATCTGGATGGCGTGCACGGTTTGCCTGGATGGCGCTGGCTCTTCATCATCAACGCCATCATCACTTTGCCACTTGCATTCATCGGCTACTTCCTCTGGCCCGGTACCCCCTTAAGACCTAACCGATTGGTGATCACGGAGGCCGAGCTGGAATTAGCACGTTCTCGGCTAGCAAAAGCAGGAGCGAAGCCCCAATATACCCCCTTCTCATTCAAGCTGCTGAAGCGTATCTTCACCAATCGCCGTTTTTATATCCTGGTGATATTCGACACTTTTTTCTTCAATACCTCTGCAAATACCGCGGGGTTCCTGTTATGGATCAAGAGCTTAAAGCGCTATGATATCTCAACCATTAATAAACTAGGCACAATAAGTCCCGCACTCGGTATATTCTTCGTCCTCTTTATCAATTTTAGCGCCGATTTATGGATCGGGCGGCCCGCAGCAATCACACTGGCTTCCGCCATCAATTTCACCGGGCTAGTTATCTTAGCGGTTTGGAATGTACCAGAGCCTGCCAAATGGTTTGCTTTCTCGCTCGGATACTCGGGAGTTGCGGTGTCGTCGGTTCTCTATGGCTGGGCGAATGTTGTGCTGAAGGACAATGACGAGGAACGTGCTTTGACGCTGATATTGATGACGGCATTTGCGACTTCGACGACGGCTTGGATACCGCTCTTTACTTATCCAACCGT